>JAABUQ010005016.1_pt1 | contig 21769 bp, 21 predicted proteins | sample 5560001 | NCBI WGS metagenome assembly JAABUQ01 (sample SAMN10711888, study PRJNA513371) | rock metagenome | isolation source: Antarctica rocks | place: Antarctica: Victoria Land, Finger Mt nord | collected 2015-12-18
AGCGTCCTGCGCACGCTCTCTCGGACCACGTCGGGCCCCGCCTTGATCGATGCCGTCGTCCAGCTCGCACATCCCGCCGTCCCCATCCCCGGCTGAGTCCCCCTCCGGGGCGCTAATCAGTTACGATCTCGCATCAGCCGAAATCGAACGGTCAAAGGGATTAAAAACAACCATGTCAAAGCGTATCTTCATTAGCTTTGCCGTCGAGGACGTTACCTTTCGTGATTTCCTCGTTGGGCAATCGAAGCACGAACACTGCCCGTTCGAGTTTGTGGACATGTCGGTCAAGGAGCCTTGGGACAATTCCTGGAAGACCAAGTGCCGCACTCGGATCAAGGGTTGTGACGGCGTGATCGCCCTCCTCAGCAAGAACTCCGCTAAGGCGGACGGGGCCATCTGGGAGATGAAATGCGCCGTTGAGGAGAAGGTTCCCGTCCTACCGGTCCAAATCTACAAGGACGACAAATGCCCCGTGCCCTCGGTGCTGGGCGAAACCCTCGACATCGAATGGGGATGGAACGGCATCAAGGCTTTCATCGACTCGATTTGAGCACGCGGCATTGAAGCGGCCACCCGCTCCAGAGAAGGAAGGCCATGCCTCGCCTGCGTTGATCGTTGGCATCAATTCCTAAGACCACGCGGGGCGGCTGTCCGCGTACTTCGCTGACGCAACGGCGATGTCGGAGGCCCTTTCATGCCACAAGGGCCAAGAACGTCGATTGAACTACGAATGTAAGACGCTTCTGGACCGCACGGCGAAGCTTTACGGTGGAACTCACGGCGCGCGGCCGTGAACACTGCTGGCTTGTCAAAAACAACAAGATTTAATATGAAAATCGGAATCACTGGCCATCAACGGCTCAACAAGCCTTCCGATTGGGTGAAGGTACGGACTCGCTTGGGCGAATTGCTCGATCAGGCGGTGAAGCCTTTGACCGGGCTGACTTCGCTGGCCATTGGTGCCGATCAATTGTTCGCCGAAGCGGTGCTCGATTGTGGCGGGACCATCGAAGTAATTATTCCCTTCGATGGTTACGAGATGAAGTTCAAGGAAGGCTCTGATAGGGATGCGTTTCAGCGTCTGCTAGGCCGGGCTTCGAGGACCGAAACACTCGAAAAGCCCGGCACGGATGAGGAAGCCTTTCTTGAAGCGGGCAAGCGGATCGTCGATCTCAGCGACAAGATGATTGCCGTATGGGACGGTCAGCCCGCCGCAGGGGTCGGAGGCACCGGAGATATCGTCGATTACTGCAAAACGCAGGGCAAGCCAGTCGATTTGATTACTGTGGATATATCATCTCGTTAGTCCTTTCCGAACAAAGGGCCGACCTCATGCCGGTTTTCATTTCGCATCGCACCGCCGACGACGTTCTGGCCACGCATGTCTTCAGCCATTTGACGAGGCAAGGTATCCATTGCTACCTGGACAATTTGGACCGGGATGCCCAGACGACGAACGACCTCACCGCGTTGATTCTGAGCCGTCTGAGCATGACATCGCACTTGATCGCCGTGGTGACGCAGAATACGGTTGGTTCATGGTGGGTTCCGTTTGAAATCGGCGTCGCAACCGAGTCCGCCAAGCGGATTGCCAGCTATACCCGCCTCCGCGTCTTGCTCCCCGAATATCTTCTGAAGTGGCCCGCCCTTGAATCCGATTCGGACCTCAACACCTTCGCTAGCGAATACAAGCGAGATCGGCCGATTCAGGAAAAGCGAGCTGGATTCAGCCGCGCCGAGCAACGCTCCGACGCCGAGACTTTCCACCGAAATTTGAAAGCCGCCATTGGGCAAAGGGCTTAGCAGCGTAACCCGGAGAACCAAGATGCGGAAGGCGCTCATCGTTGGGGTGAATTACTACGAGCACATTTCCGGCTTGCATGGCTGCGTGGATGACGCTCATTCGGTGAAGGCCATCCTGGAGCGTCATGGCGACGGGAGCATCAACTTCGGCTCGCCGAAGTTGTTCACCGGCACCGGCCCGACCGACGCCGTGAGCCGGGGCGACCTGAAAGACGCTATCGAGGAGTTGTTTAAGGGAGATAGCGACATCGCCCTGTTCTTCTTCGCCGGGCACGGCCACATCGAATCGGCCGGGGGATACATCCTAGCGAGCGACGCGGACCGGGGGGACGAAGGCGTGTCGCTCGCGGAAGTCCTTACCCTGGCCAACAACTCGGCCGCGAAGAACAAGATCATCATCCTCGATAGCTGCCACTCAGGCATCGCCGGCACGCACCCGCAGGCCGGCCAGCAGGCGATTCTGTCCGAGGGCATGACGATTCTGACGGCTTCGACCGCCGACCAGTACGCGACGGAGAGCAACGGTAGGGGAGTGTTCACCAGCCTGCTGGTAGACGCGCTGAGCGGGGCGGCGTGCAACCTTGTCGGCGACATCAGCCCGGGTAGCGTCTACGCCCACATCGACCAGTCGCTTGGCCCGTGGGACCAGCGGCCGGTCTTCAAGACGAACGTTAAGAACTTCGTCTCGCTGCGGAAGGTGCAGCCACCACTCGGGTTGGCGGAGCTTCAGCGGATCACCGAGTTCTTCCCTACCGCTGGCCACGAGCATCCACTGGACCCATCCTACGAGCCGGAGGACGCTGGGCGGGCGGCCGATATGCCTCGCGCCGACCCTAACAACACGCGGAAGTTTGCCATCCTCCAGAAGTACCGCAGCGTGAATCTAGTGGTACCGGTGGACGCTCCGCACCTGTGGCACGCGGCCATGCAGAGCAAATCCTGCAAGCTCACCGTACTCGGGGAGCACTACCGCAGGCTTGTCAAGGCCGGTCGCATCTAATCCGGGATTGCAGGGCAAGAGCAATGGATATCCCGAAGTTATTTGTCCCCTTGGGGGTCAGACTTTGTTCCTGGTTTTCATCCTGAAAGCCTAGGAGTCAGAGAAACCAAGAACAAAGTCTGACCCCATGCCCTCGCGGCTGGGCCTTCGAGACGCCAGCGGATCAGGGCGTCGAGTAGCCGTTCGACGAAACGAACTGAGGGCGAGACCACGCCTCTCGGGCTTCGAGACTCCGGCAGGCCGCGGCGTCGAGCAGCCGCTTGACGAACTGGACCGAGGGCGAGACCATCCCCTTGGACTTCAGCCTGCCGATCAGCTCGCCCCAGATGACGCAGTCCCTGGCCGCCTCCAGGAAGTCGTGCCCGGCGGGCGTCAGCCCCGTGACGGAGCAGGCGAAGAGGCTGCCGGGCGACATGCTCGGGCTGCCTTCGACCAGCCCCGCCACGCGGGCCTGGTACACGTTGTATTCGATCTCCTGCTTCGACCGGCCCAGCGCCGCGAACGTGCCGTCGCCCCCCGGCGACCCCCAGGCATCGACAGCGAGCAGGATCTCTCGGATCAGGCACATATCGCGTATCATCGTGGGGTCGCTCCATCTGCTACGGGTGGGGGCTTCGGGATCGGGGACGCGGCCCTGCAGGGCGGCTCGGACGCATGGACAATCTCGCCGCCCGTCGGCTTCGGAAAGCCGACGAACGTCCAGTCGCCGGGCTGGCAGTCGGCAGTCGGGGCTTGGCGCGGCATCGCGCATGGGCTCGTGGACAATGTTCCGGAAGTCGGCCAGCGACTCCCCCGGCGCGGCAAGACCGACGGACGAAATGGTCGCGGGCGGCTTCTACCTGATCGGATCGTCCTCAAGGCGGCCCAACAGGACGAGCTTGCAACCTTGCTGGACTTTCGTCGGGTTCATCGAGTCATAGGGACTCGGCTCCTATTGAGATTGCTTCAATGCATCCACAATCTCGCTGGCCACCAGACTTACGCCGCAGAACCGACCCTGTGTCGAGGAATTCCAACGATTCGTCGTTTTTTGTCGCGAGCCTCACGGTGGAACGGCTTGAATCTGCGTTGACGAGGTTGACTCAGTCATGATAAATGCCCATTTGCTCGCACATCTCACGAGACGCGCCGGCGATCCCGAGAGTCACGGGGTCAGACTTTGAGAGGCACGCGGTCGCCGCCTGGCTCTGCCGACGTCACACCGAGGCCCCGCTCCGCGAGCTGGCGGCGCGGTTCGGCCTGTCGAGGGCCGACAGCGCGCCGAACCTGACCCGGCGGATCGAGTCCCGGCTGTCGACGTCGCCCCGGTTGGCCGAGGAACTGGATCAGATCCTGCGACCGCTCGCGGCCGGGGCCGCTCTACCCGGTGGCTCATGATGATCGCCAGGGTGTCAGGGTCGCAGGGTGTCAGACCTGGTTCTCGGTTGCTCATCGACGATGACCCGAGAGACCGGAGCCGGTGTCGACCCGGCTTGCACGACGGCCGGTGGCGTTCTAGGTTTGCCGGGGCTTTGCCTCATTGACGAGGGTGACGGGCCCCAGGGAGCCGGATGCCGATGGCCACTACGATCCGCCTGGTCTGTGCCTATTGCCTGGAGAGCGTCGAGGCGTCCGTCGGCGAGGACGCGCGCTCGCCGGCGTCGTGCCCGTCGTGCGGGTGCCCGATCGAGGAGGGGATCGTGGCGGCGGCCAGGAGGCGGGGCGCACCGACGGCCGAGACACCGGCGTCCCCGACGGCCTGGGCCCGCCCCGACGCCCCGACCATCCGCGGCCGCGCCGAGGGCAGGCCCGCCGACGGCAAGATCGGCCGGTTCGTCGTCGGCGACCGGATCGGGGGGGGCGGCTACGGCGACGTCTTCCGGGCGTACGACCCCTGGCTCGACCGCGACGTCGCCGTCAAGGTCCTCAAGCTCAAGCGGCTCGACGCCAAGGCGTCCGAGCGGTTCCTCCGCGAGGCCCGCGCCGCGGCCAAGCTCAACCACCCCTACATCGTCAGCCTCCACGACGCGGGCGAGGAGGACGGACGGCTCTGGATCGCCTACCGGCTGGTCGAGGGCCGGACGCTCTCGGACCTCCGCGACGCGCGGTCGCTCGACTGCCGGGCGGCCGCCTCCCTGGTCCGCGACCTGGCCCGGGCGCTGGAGCACGCGCACGGCCGGGGGATCTTCCACCGCGACATCAAGCCCGCCAACGTGATCATCGACCAGGAGGGCCGCCCCCACCTGACCGACTTCGGCCTGGCCCGTCGGCTCGACTTCGACTCCGAGCTGACCGGCGAGGGGACCGTGCTCGGCACGCCCGCTTACATGAGCCCGGAGCAGGCCGACGGCCGCGCCCACGTCGCCGACGGCCGGAGCGACATCTACAGCCTGGGGGTCGTCCTCTACGAGCTGATCTGCGGCCGACGCCCGGCCGACGCCCTGTCCGCGACCCCGTCCGACACCCTCGACGCGGAAGTCGATGGCTGGGCCGAGCCCCTGACCCCGCACTCGATCGACCGCAGGATCCCCCAGGGACTGGACCGGATCTGCATGAGGGCCCTGGCGCCGGACCCGGCGGGCCGCTACCCCGACGCCGGGGCCCTGGCGCGGGCCCTCGACCGCTGGCTCGCGGCCGATCGCGCGGGCCGGTCGAGCCGCCGGCTCGCGGGCGGGCTCGCGGCGGCCGGCCTGGCCGCGGCCCTCGCCCTGTCCGGCTACTGGCTGACGAGGGCCGGCGCGGGCGCCCCGATCGAGACGCCGCCGACCGCGACGGCCGGCCTCGACACCGGCCCGGTCGCCGGGCCGACGATCGACCGCGCCGCCCCCAGGCCGTCGCCCCCCGTCGCCGGGCCGGCGGGGGGGCCGGTGGTCGCCAACACCGCGACGGGCCGATGGATGATCCACGCGCCGGACTGCACCGCGATCCCCGAGGGGGGCCTGAAGAGCAGCAGGGCGTTCGACAGCCTCGACGCGGCGCGAGCGGCCAATCCCGCCTCGACGATCTGCGTCCGCTGCAAGCGGAGGCTCGGCCTCTGATCGGCCTCCGCACGCGCGAGCCCAGCGCGGCCGGGCCCGGACCGGACCGAGGGCGGCCCGCCTTGACCGCCCGCGCCCGGCCTCGCCATACTTGGGTCGCGCAGCCGGGTTGGGCGTTCGTCGGTCGGTCGAGGCCGGGGGGTGGCTCGATGCCGGGATGGGTCGGCTGGGTCGCGGGCGGTCTGGCGGCCGGGGCGGTCGCCCTGGTCCTCGGCCGATGGCTGGCCGTCGTCAACGCCGTGACGCGGCGGCTCGATGACCTGGAGGCCGGGCGCCGCCTCCGCCCGGTCCGGGCCAGGGTCCCCGGCCCGCTCGGGCGGCTGGCCCGTCGATTCAACGAGGTCGCGGCGACGGTCGAGGGGCGGCTCGCCAAGCTCGAGCGCGACGGGCAGCAGCTCCGCGTCGTCCTGGGCGGGATGGCCGAGGCGGTGATCGCGATCGACGCCCGACGCCGCCTCCTCTTCGCCAACGCCAGCGCGGATGCCCTGTTCGGGCTAAACGCCCGGTCGGTCGGCCGGTTCCTCCCGGAGCTGATCCGGAGCACGCAGATCCAGGAGGCGGTCGAGGCCGCGCTCGGCGGGTCGGGGGAGTACTCGGGCGAGGTCTCGCTCGCCAGCCGCGAGCCCTTCCCCAAGCCGCAAGCCAAGACCCTGGCCGTCCACGGCACGACCCTCCCGGGCTCGGCACCGGCCGGGGCGGTCCTCGTCTTCCACGACGTGACCGACCTCCGCCGCCTCGAACGGATGCGGCAGGACTTCGTCGCCAACGTCTCGCACGAGCTGAAGACCCCGCTCGCCTCGATCAAGGCCTACACCGAGACCCTGCTGGACTGGGCCCTGCACGACGAGGAGGTCAACGTCCGGTTCCTCCACCGGATCGAGGAGCAGGCCGACCGGCTCGACCGGCTGATCCTCGACCTGCTGAGCCTCGCGCGGCTGGAGTCGGGCGAGGGGGTGTTCGACCACCGGCCGCTGGCGCTCGGGCCGCTGCTCCGCAAGTGTGTCGAGTCGGTCCGGGGCCGCGCCGAGGCCAAGGGGCTGGCCCTCGCCCTCGACCCGGGCACGCTCGACGACGCGACGGCGGTCGTCGCCGACGAGGAGGCCGTCCGCCAGATCCTCGACAACCTGCTGGACAACGCCGTGAAGTACACGCCCGAGGGGGGCTGGGTCCGGGTCGGCTGCGTGACCTCGGCGCACTGCGTCTCGGTCGAGGTGGCCGACTCGGGCATCGGCATCCCCCGCGACGAGCTCCCGCGCGTCTTCGAGCGGTTCTACCGGGTCGACAAGGCGCGGAGCCGCGAGCTGGGCGGCACCGGGCTGGGCCTCTCGATCGTCAAGCACCTGGTCCAGTCGATCGGCGGCACCGTCGGCGTCGCCAGCCGGGTGGGGGAGGGGACCCAGTTCACCGTCCAGCTCCCCCGCGACCGGGGCCTGGTCCCGTCGGCGTCGACGTCGGCCTCGTCGCCGTCTTCATAAAAATCGCCGAGGCCCGCCGGCCTTCACACAATGCACATCATGCCGTGATATCATCGGACGGGCCCGAGGGTTGGGTCGGATCGAGGTCGTGCTCCCGCCCGTCCCGAGCCCCAGGGGTCCGCCGAGGCTCGCCCGCCATGAACCGTCCCACCGCCGACCCGCCCGCGACCCGTCGCGCCGGCCTCGTCGGCGTCGCCGTCCTGGTCGCCCTCGGCCTCGGCGCGGCCTCGTCGATCGCGGGAGAGATCCCGGGGCCCGGCGATGGGGCCCGGCGGATCGCGCGGATCGAGGACTATGCCCCGCCCGAGGAGTTCGTCGTCGCGGGCGGGATCAAGACGCATTACGTCAAGAAGGGCGAGGCCGGCCCGGCGATCGTCCTAGTGCACGGGTTCGGCTCGTGCACGTATACGTGGCGGCACAACATCGACGCCCTGGCGGCCCGCGGGTTCCGCGTCTACGCGGTCGACGTCAAGGGGTTCGGCCTGACGGCGAAGCCGCTCGACGGCCGGTACGACCTCGCGGCGTTCGCGGACCACCTGCTCGCCTTCCTCGACGCATTGCGGCTGGAGCGGCCGATCCTGGTGGGCAACTCGATGGGCGGGGCGATCGTCGCGCGGGTGGCGCTGCTGCACCCCGACCGGGCGTCGGGCGTCGTCCTGGTCGCGGCCGCGCCGCAGAACTTCCTCGCCCGCCCCGCCGCCCGGGCCGATCGCGCGGGCCCGCCGGGATGGCCCGCCCCGGGGACGAAGGCCGACGGGGCCGGGATGCCCGGTCCGCCGTCGGCGGCTCTCAGCCTCAAGATCCGGGCGGCGCTGACCCGGTCGCTGATCACGAGGCGGGCGGTCGAGAACGGCCTGAAAGCGGCGTACCACGACCCGAAGTTCGTCACGGCCGAGGGGGTCGAGGTCCACTTCCGGACGCTGTTCATCGAGGGGGCGGCCGAGGCCCTCCTGGCGCTGGTCGACACCACTCCGGGGCCGGCCGTCGAGGCGGCCCCTCCCCTGAGCTCGCTGAAGCCCCCGGCCCTGATCGTCTGGGGCCGGCACGACCGGGTCCTCCCGGTCGCCCAGGCCGACATGTTCGCGCGCGAGCTGCCCGCCGCGCGCAAGGTCATCTTCGAGGACTCGGGGCACATGCCCCACGAAGAGGAGTCCGCCGCGTTCAACGCGCTGGTCGCCGAGTTCGCGGCGACGGCTGCCTCCCCACCCAGGTCCCGATGAGCCCACCCTCCATGAACCGACCCCCTGCCCGCCCGAAATCGACCGGCCCCCTCGGCCTCGCCGCGCTCCTGGTCGCCGTCGCGACCCTCGTCCCGCTCGGCTGCGGCGGCGGCGACGAGCCGTCTTCCTCCGTCCCCGGCGGGAGCGCCGCCGGCACCGTCGACGTCGAAGGGTCGAGCACCGTCTTCCGGATCAGCGACCGCGCCCGCGAGGGGTTCGCGCAGGTCGACCCGAAGGTCAACGTCATCGTCGGCAAGAGCGGGACCGGCGGCGGGTTCAACAAGTACCTCGCCGGCGAGGTCGACATCATCGACGCCTCCCGCCCGGCCAAGCCCGAGGAGGAGACCCAGGCCAAGTCCCAGGGGATCGACTGGACGAGGTTCCTCGTCGGCTACGACGGAATCGCCGTCGTCGTCAACAAGAAGAACGACTTCGTCCAGGAGCTGAGCGTCGCCGACCTGAAGCGGCTGTTCGAGCCCGGCAGCAAGGTCAGGACCTGGAAGGACCTGAACCCCGCCTGGCCCGACCGGAAGGTCATCCTCTACACGCCGGACAAGGATTCGGGGACGTTCGAGTACTTCACCGAGGCGATCGTCGACAAGTCCAGGCCGAAGCAGCAGCGCGACGACGTCCAGGCCAGCTCCGACGACAACACGCTGGTCCGGGGGGTCTCCGACGACGCCGACGCGATCGGCTACTTCGGCTACGCCTACTACTCGGCCAACGCCGCGACGCTCCGGGCCCTGCCGATCAAGGCGAAGGACGACGCCCCGGCCGTCGCCCCCGACCCCGAGACGATCCTCAAGAAGACGTACACGCCGCTCGCCCGGCCGCTCTACATCTACGTCAAGAAGAAGTCGATGAGCCGGCCGGCGGTCGAGGCGTTCGTGAGGTACTACCTGAAGAACATCGAGTCGCTCGCGACCAAGGCGGGCTACGTCTCGCCGACGGCCGAGGACCGGGCCGCCAACGAGGCCGCCCTGGCCGCCCCCGCGGCGGGCGGCCCCCCCGCCTGAGTCGGCGCGGCCGGCCCTCGGGGCCGGCCTCCGGTCGAACCGCGTGGCCCGAGGAACCCTCGCCCGTGCTCGTCCCCGCGACCCGAGCCGACGCCGCCCCCGCCGCACCCGACTCGGACCGATGGGCCGGGCGGTCGTCGTGGCTGTCGATCCAGGAGTTCGCCGTCACCGGCTTCCTGTCCGCCTGCGCGCTGATCACGGTGCTCACGACGGTCGGGATCGTCCTGGTGCTGGGGGTCGAGGCGGCCCGGTTCTTCTCCAAGCCGGGGGTCTCCGCGGCCGACTTCTTCCTCGGGACGAAGCTCGACCCCGACGGCACCCCCCCTCGGTTCGGCTTCCTCCCCCTGCTCTGGGGCACCTTCGTGGTCGCGGCCGGGTCGTCGGCCATCGCGCTGCCGATCGGCCTGCTCAGCGCGATCTACCTGAGCGAGTACGCCCCGAGGCCGCTCCGCGCGGTCCTCAAGCCGGCGCTGGAGCTGCTGGCCGGGGTGCCGACGATCGTGTACGGCTACCTCGCCCTGCTGCTGGTGACCCCGGCGCTGAAGGCGGTGCTGGAGCCGATGGGCATCCGGGTCGAGACGTACAACGCGCTGTCGGCGTGCATCGTGGTCGGCGTGATGGTGATCCCGATGGTCTCGTCGCTGAGCGAGGACGTCCTGTCGGCGGTGCCTCGGGGGCTCCGCGAGGCGGCGTACGGGCTCGGGGCGACGAAGTTCGAGGTCTCGACGCGGATCGTCCTGCCCGCGGCGCTCTCGGGCGTGACGGCATCGTTCATCCTGGCCGTCAGCCGGGCGGTCGGCGAGACGATGGCCGTGGTCCTGGCGGCGGGCTCGCGGGCTCAGATCACGCTCAACCCGCTGACTTCGATCGAGACGATGACGGCCTACATCGTGGCCGTGACCGGGGGCGAAGCGGGGGCGGGCTCGGCCGAGTCGCTGTCGCTGTTCGCCGTCGGGCTGTCGCTGTTCGCGATCACGCTGGTGCTGAACCTGGCGTCGGCCCTGGTCCTCCGCCGGTTCCGGGAGGTCTACGAGTGACCCCGCCGGCCGACCCCCATTTCGCCCCGAGGCGGAGCCGACGGGTCCTCGGGCCGCTGTTCTGGGCCGCCTGCCTGCTGGCGACGACGACCGGCGTGGTCGTCCTGGCGATCCTGCTCGGGGCGATCTTCCACGCCGTCGCGCGCGGGTCGACCGCGCCCGAGGTCCTCGCCCTGCTCGGCCGCCTGGCCCGGTCGACGGGGACGACCGACCCGGACCTGGCGGGCTTCAAGGTGGGGATCTTCGGCAGCCTCTGGCTGATCGGCCTGGTCTTCGCGACGGCGATCCCCGTCGGCGTCGGCGCGGCGGTCTTCCTCGAGGAGTACGCGCCGCCGGGCCGGGTCCGCCGTCTCGTCCAGATCAACATCGCGAACCTCGCCGCGGTCCCCTCGATCGTCTACGGGATCCTCGGCCTGGCGGTCCTCGTCCGGGGCCTCGGCCTGAAGCGGCTGGCGATGGGGCCGGTGCTCTGGGCGGGGGGCCTGACGCTCAGCCTGCTGGTCCTGCCCGTGGTCGTGATCGCGACCCAGGAGGCGCTGCGGGCCGTGCCCGGCTCGCTCCGCCAGGCGGCGCTGGCGCTGGGGGCGACGAAGTGGCAGGTGATCCGCGACCACGTCCTGCCCTCGGCGCTGCCGGGCATCCTCACCGGCGCGATCCTCTCGCTCTCGCGGGCGATCGGCGAGACGGCGCCGCTCCTGATGGTCGGCGCGGCGGCGGGGATCTCGCGGGTCCCGACCGGGCTGAAGAGCCGGTACTCGGCGCTGCCGGTGCAGATCTACAACTTCGCCAAGGAGCCCGACCCGGGGTTCCGGGTCGTGGCCGCCGGCGGCATCCTGCTGCTGCTGGCGATGCTGCTCGCCATGAACGCCACGGCCATCGTCATCCGGAACCGCTACGGCCGTTCCGCCCGAGGCTAGTCCCATGAGCCCGATCACGCCCCAGGCCCAGGCCGGCCGACCCTCCCCCCCGGGCCCCGCCCGGCCCGCGCCCCCGGTCCTCACGGCGGAGCACCTGTCCGTCTGGTACGGGACCTCGCTCGCCCTCCGCGACGTCAGCATCGCCATCCCGCGGAACCAGATCACCGCGCTGATCGGCCCCTCCGGGTGCGGCAAGAGCACGCTCCTGCGCTGCTTCAACCGGATGAACGACCTGATCCCGGGGGCCCGGACGGAGGGCCGGCTCACCTTCGACGACCGGAGCATCGACGGCCCGGACGCCGACCCCGCCTCGCTCCGCCGCCGGATCGGCATGGTCTTCCAGAAGCCGAATCCCTTCCCCAAGAGCATCTACCAGAACGTCGCCTGGGGCGCGCGGATCAACGGCTATCGCGGCGACATGGACGAGCTGGTCGAGCGCTCGCTCCGCCGCGCGGCGCTCTGGGACGAGGTCGGCGGCAAGCTGCACAAGTCCGGCCTCGACCTCTCCGGGGGCCAGCAGCAGCGGCTCTGCATCGCGCGGACCCTCGCCGTCGAGCCCGAGGTCATCCTGATGGACGAGCCCTGCTCGGCGCTCGACCCGATCTCCACGGCGCGGGTCGAGGACCTGATGGACGACCTGAAGTCCGACTACACGATCGTCATCGTCACCCACAACATGCAGCAGGCCCGCCGGACCAGCGACATGACCGCCTGCCTGATGCTCGACGACGGGGCGCAGAATGGCCAGCGGACCGGGATCATCGCCGAGTTCAGCCCCACCGACCTGCTCTTCACCAACCCCAAGGACCCCCGGACCGAGGCCTACATCACCGGCCGGATCGGCTGATCCGACCCCGTCGCACGGCCCCGGCCCGCGCCCGACATGACCCCGCGACGGCCGGACACCACGCACGGCGTCGCACCGACCGACCAGACCCCCCGAGGCCGGGGCCGCACGGGCTGCCCCCGAGGCCGAGATCGCCCCCCGAACCCATCCGCCGGAGGTGTCGACGATGGCCAAGCCGAAGATCCTGGTGATCGAGGACGAGCGCTCGCTGGTCGAGGTGCTCACCTACAACCTGGCCCGCGAGGGCTTCGAGGTCCTGACCTCCTACGACGGCCAGGACGGCCTCCGCCAGGCGCAGGTGAAGCTGCCCGACCTGGTCGTGCTCGACCTGATGCTCCCCCTGAAGGGGGGCCTCGACGTCTGCCGCGAGCTGCGGATGGGGTCCCGGACCCGGGAGATCCCGATCATCATGCTCACCGCCAAGGCCGAGGAGTCCGACCAGCTCATCGGCTTCGCCACCGGCGCCGACGACTACGTGACCAAGCCGTACAGCACCAAGGTCCTGATCCAGCGGATCAAGAAGGAGCTGCGCCGTCGCCAGGCCGGGGAGGAGCCGGCCGCGGGGGCGGGCTCGGTCTACACCTGCCACGGCGTCGTCGTCGACCGCCACCGCCACCGGGCCCTCTACGACGGGGAGGAGCTGGCGCTGACGCCGACCGAGTTCCGGCTCCTGGAGACGCTCCTCCGCCAGCCCGGCCGGGCGTTCAACCGCCACGAGCTGATGGACGCCGCCATCGGCGAGGACGCCGTCGTGCTCGAGCGGACGATCGACGTCCACGTCAAGAGCCTGAGGAAGAAGCTCGGCGACGCGGCCGACCTCATCGAGACGGTCCGCGGCGTCGGGTATCGATTCCGCGAGCCGAGGATGGTCGAATCGTGACCGGGGCCGCGGCGGGGTCGGGCCCGGGCGCCATCCCCGCCGAAGGGATCGGGGCGGGGATCGGGGCCGCGGTGCCGGGACCGGCCGGCGGGGCGGCACGTCGGGCCGGGAGCAGCTCCGCGCGGACGACGGCGATCTCGCGCGGGGCCTCGATCCCGAGCCGCACCTGACCCCCCTCGAGCCGGACGACGGTGACGCAGATCGCATCACCTATGTACAATTTTTCCATCAGTTTTCGTGTCAAGACCAGCATGATGATCGTCCTCGATGTCGCGGGGCGCATCCCCGCCCCGCCCCGCTCGCCCGCAGCCGACACGTCAAGGGCCCCGGCCGCTCGCAGGCCCTTATGGGGACTCTAGGTCAATAACCCGGCACCCGGGGGATTTCTTCACGACCGCCGGGGAGGCCGAGGACCGATCGCGGATCGGGCAAAACTTCGCCCGCCTCACGCCCAGACGCCGCGGTCGGGCGAGCGGCACCCGACGGCCTCGGCGATGTGACGCGCGGCGATCGCCTCGCCCGACTCCGGGTTGCCCGCCGTCCCGGCCACTCGCCGCACGTGGTCGTGTGCCCGGACCGAGGGCGCCGGCGCCTCCATCGCCGCCGGGAATATGTCGATCGTTACGCACAAGCTTGCGAGAACTTCATTAGCAATCGTCGGCGAGTGCAGATACACTCCGGCCCCTGTTCGAGCGTCATCTTGAGAGTTGATCGCCCCCCCACCTTCGGAGGATCTGCCATGCGTCTCCGTGCCATCGCGCCCGGGTTCATCCTGTTCCAGGCCGTCGCGTCGATCGCGTCGGCGGCCATCATCGTCGACATCGGCCCCAACTCGGGCACGTCGTTCCGCGTCGGCGGCCCGAACAGCCAGGTCGAAGCGATGTCGTGGACCCAGTCCGGCGCCTACACCGGGGTGAGCATCTCGGCGCTGGTGGGTAGCATCGACGGCAGCAGCGAGACCGTCTCCGCTTATCTGACGACGTCGGTCGGTCCCGGGGCCGGTGCCCCGATCGCCACGAGTAGCGTGACCGTCGCTTCCTTCGCGAACGAGGGGGCGATCGCGCCGGCCGCCCTGTTCAGCGGCCTGACGCTCAACGCCGGCAGCTATTACCTGACCCTCTTCAACCCGAACACGACCGGCAACGTCAACCTCCGGTGGGCCCGGGGCACTGCCGTGGCCTTCGGGGCCGGCGTGTCCGGCAACGGCGAGTACTTCTCGAACGCCACCAACGGCGTCCCGAACACCGCGAACCCCTGGCAGTCGACCTTCGTCACGAGCGGCCTCTACGACAACGGGTTCACCGTCACCGGCACGACCGTCCCGGAGCCGGGTTCGCTCCTGCTGGTCTCGTCCGCCCTCGTCACCCTCGGCGTCGCGTCCCGGTTCCGGCGGGCGCGGGCCCGGATGGATTGACGCCGAGTCCTTGATCGCGAAGCGGCGAAGTCTCGCCGAGGGACGCCGGCTCCCGACGTTCGCGGCGAGACCCGACTGTTCACGCCCAGACGCCGCGGTCGAGCGAGCGGTACCCGACCGCCTCGGCGATGTGGTGGCCGGCGATGGCGTCCCCGCCCTCCAGGTCGGCCATCGTCCGCGCCACCCGAAGCACCTTGTCGTGGGCCCGCGCCGAGAGGCCCAGCTCCTCCATCGCCGCCTTGAGCATCGCCATCGGCTCGGGCCTCAGGGCGCAGTGCTTGCGGACCTGCCTCGGCGTCATCCGGCCGTTGACCCCGGGGCCCTTCGGGCCGAACCGCTCGGCCTGGCGGGCGCGGGCCCCCAGGACGATCGCGCGGAAGTCGGCCGAGGTCGGGCCGGGCGGGGCCTCGGCCAGCTGGGTGAACGGGACGGCGGGCACCTCGACGTGCAGGTCGATCCGGTCCAGCAGCGGCCCCGAGATCCGGCCCAGGTACCGCTCGACCTGCTGCGGCGAGCAGCCGCAGGCCCGCCTCGGGTCGCTCCGATATCCGCAGGGGCAGGGGTTCATCGCGGCCACCAGCATGAACTCGGCCGGGAAGGTCGTCGACCGCAGGGCCCGGCTGATCGTCACCCGACCGTCCTCCAGCGGCTGCCTCAGCACCTCCAGCGTCTTGCGGTTGAACTCCGGCAGCTCGTCCAGGAAGAGCACCCCCTTGTGCGCCAGGCTGATCTCCCCCGGCTGGGGGGTCGACCCGCCGCCGACCAGCCCGGCGTCGGAGACCGAGTGGTGCGGCGAGCGGAACGGCCGCATCGCCATCAGCGGCTCGCCGGCGCGGAGCAGGCCCATGGCGCTGTAGATCCGCGTCGTCTCCAGGCTCTCGGCCGGCGTCAGCGGCGGCATGATCGAGCCGAGCCGGCGGGCCAGCAGCGTCTTGCCCGTCCCCGGGGGGCCGATCATCAGGACGTTGTGCCCGCCCGACGCGGCGATCACCAGGGCCCGCTTGGCGTAGTCCTGGCCCTTGACGTCGACGAAGTCGTCCTCGGGGTGCGCCAGCGACCGGAAGACTTCGTCGAGGTCGACGGCGGCCGGCTCCAGGTCGAGCGAGCCGGAGAGGAAGCCGACGGCCTCGGCCAGGCTGCCGATCGGGTACACGCACAGGCCCTCGACCACCGCCGCCTCGGCCGCGTTGGCCGACGGGACGAGCAGGCCGTCCCTCCGCTCCTCCGAGGCGGCGAGGGCCATCGCCAGGATCCCCTTGATCGGCCGGGTCTCGCCGTTGAGCCCCAGCTCGCCGACGACCGCATAATTCCCCGGCCGCTCCAGCGCCGCCTGCCCGCTGCCGACGAGCATCCCCAGCGCGATCGGCAGGTCGAAGCCCCCGGCGTCCTTCTTGAGATCGGCGGGTGCAAGATTGATAATGATTCGATCAATGGGCCTGCGATAGCCCGAGTTGACCAGGGCCCGCTCGACCCGATGCGTGCTCTCGCGGACCGCCGCCTCGGCGAGGCCGACGAGGACCGTCTTGGGGATCGAGGCCGACGAGACGTCGACCTCGACCTCGACCGGGGCGGCCTCGATGCCGACCAGCGTGTACGACGAGAGCTTCGCGAGCATGGGACCGTCCCGTCTCAACGGTCCGGGGAGGCGCAGGCCGTGGGCGACGTCGCCCGCGTGGCCCCCAGCGTAGCATGCATGACATCCACGGGTCACGGCCCCCCGTCGCGCATTTCCGGGCCGACCGGCCCCTCGGCCCCGACTTGGCCGGGAAACCGCGGGCCCCAAGCCGTTGGGTTCGTTCGGCGCCTGGCCCCGCGACGGCCTTCGGCCTCGAAGATCGGGCCGTCCCGTCGCCGAAAGGCCAGGTCGTTGGGTTCGTTCGGCGCCTTCCCGCGGTTCGAACGGCACTGCACGCCGTTCGCGAACCATTCGCATCGCCGGATTGCCAAGGAAACTACTGGAACTATCGGCCCGGATCATCCCCGCGTTCCGCCGCCCCAGAGGTCTGGGGCGGCGGCCCCGCGGCGACCGTGGTTGGATGGTATCCGGACCGGGGCGGGAACCGGGGGCGAGACCCGGAGGTTTAATCGATCTTTCCGCCATTCTTCATCCGTGGCGGCGGCGATACGTCTAGCATGGACCGAGGACTCGGGGACCCCCGGACAACCATGAATTAACACCGAGGTTTGGATGAGACGGAACGGCTTCACCCTGATCGAATTGCTGGTGGTGATCGCGATCATCGCGGTCCTGATCGCGCTGCTCCTGCCGGCCGTCCAGGCGGCGCGGGAGGCGGCGAGGCGGATCCAGTGCACGAACAACCTCAAGCAGATCGGCCTGGCGCTGGCCAACTACGAGGGATCGGTCGGGGCGCTGCCGCCGACCTCGATCGTGATCTTCGCCCGGCCGACGGACGTCAACCCGATCTTCAAGTCGAACTGGAGCGTCGTCGCGCGGATCATCCCGTTCCTCGAGCAGTCGGCGGTCGCCTCGGCGATGAACTTCAACTACAAGCCGGGCGACCCGCCGAACACGACGGTGGCCCGGCTGACGATCAACACGTTCCTCTGCCCGAGCGAGCCGAACGTCGCGCCCGCCCCAAACGCCGACTCGGGGATCGCCGGCGTGATGAGCTACGGCAACGTCGTGGGCGACTGGTACGTCTGGTGGAAGGCCGGCCCGGTCAACCGGGTCGCGTTCAGCCCGAACGTGTCGAAGCGTTATGCCGAGTTCACCGACGGCCTGAGCAACACGATGCTGTTCTCGGAGTCGCAGGTCGGCCACTATGAGTTCCGCGGCTGCGGCTCGATCGGCCCGCTGACCCCGACGAACTACCCCGACACCGCCAACTCGCCGGCCCTGATCGCGCAGCTCGGGCCGTCGTGCGACCGGACCCGGAGCGGCCCGGTCGGCCACGCGGCCTGGTCCAACGGCAGTGTCTTCAACAGCGGCGTGACCACGGCCCTGACTCCGAACGCCAAGACCGTCATCCCCGGCTATCCCCAACCCTACGACATCGTGACGACCGACGAGAACCAGGGGGGCCCCGTCTACGCCGCGCTGACGGCCGACAGCTACCACCCGGGGGGCGTCAACTGCCTCTTCGGCGACGGCTCGGTCCGGTTCCTCAAGGACACGATCAACGGCCAGGCCTGGCGCGCCCTCGGCTCGATCGCCGGCGGCGAGGTGATCTCGGCCGACTCGCTCTGAGGCGCGGCCGGATGCGCCGGGCCGAGCCGAGCCGGTCCCGACGGATGATCCACCCATGCCTTGTTATTCCACGACAACCGGAGTCCGCCGCATGAGAGGCCTTCGCCCTGCGATCGTCGCCGCCTGGCTGGTCGCGATCGGATCGTCCCCCGCCCGGGTCCGTGCCCAGGCCCACGACCACGACGCCGCGGGCAAGGCGGCCCCCGTCGCGATGAAGACGCCCGAGGGGGTCTTCGTCGTCAAGCCGTACATCCAGCTCGGGCACGCTCCGGCCCCGGGGACGATCCAGCTCCTCTGGCAGGCCGCCGACACCGACGCCGACTGGTCGGTCGAGTATCGGCCGGGGGTCGGCCGCCGCTGGCAGAAGGCCGAGAACCCGACCGCCCGTCGGGTCGCGGTCGCCGGGATCGAGCCGCACCGGATCTACCGGGCCGCCCTCGCCGGGCTGGAGCCCGACGGCGTGTTCAGCTACCGGGTGGCCCGGGGGGGGGAGGCCGTCTTCGCGGCGGACGCCCGCGCGTTGAAGTCGGCCAAGGTGCCGCACCGGTTCGTCGTCTTCGGCGACTGCGGCGCGGGGACCCCCGAGCAGAGGCCGATCGCGCTGAGGGCCTACGAATCCAAGCCCGACTTCCTGATGATCACCGGCGACATCGTCTACGCCCGGGGCCGGATCTCCGAGTATCGCCAGAATTTCTGGCCGATCTACAACGCCGACACGCCGGGGACCGCGGGCGTCCCGCTCCTGCGGTCGACCCTGTTCACGGCCGCCCCCGGCAACCACGACACGGCGACCCGCGACCTCGGCAGGTACCCCGACGGCCTGGCCTATTTCTTCAACTGGGACCAGCCCCTGAACGGCCCGGAGATCAAGGAGGGGGGCCCGCTCGCGCTCGCCGCGACCGGCCCGGAGGCGAACAGGAAGGCCTTCGTCGAGGCGGCCGGGGACGCGTACCCCCGGATGGCGAACTTCTCGTTCGACTACGGCAACGCCCACTGGACGGTGCTCGACGCCAACCCGTACGTCGACTGGAGCGACCGAGACCTCCAGGCCTGGGTCGCGCGCGACCTCGCCTCGGCCAAGGGGGCGACCTGGCGATTCGTCTCGTTCCACCACCCCGGCTTCAACTCGGCCCGCGAGCACTTCGAGCAGCAGCAGGCCCGGCTGATGGCCCCGGTCTTCGAGGCGGGCAAGGTCGACGTCGTCTTCAACGGCCACGTCCACAACTATCAGCGGTCCTATCCGCTCCGGTTCGTCCCGGCGACCGGGAAGGTCGACGCCCCGGGGATCGGCAAGGGCGGCAGGCCGGCCCGCGGCGGGTTCGTCTCGGGCAAGTGGACGCTCGACCGCAGGTTCGACGGCCGGGCCGACACGACCCCCGAGGGCGTGATCTACCTGGTCACGGGCGCGGGGGGCCAGCACCTGTACAACCCCGAGCAGCAGGACGACCCCGGCTCGTGGCAGGAGTTCACCCACAAGTTCGTCTCGAAGGTCCACACGCTGACGATCGCCGACGTCGACGGCCCGAGCCTGACGATCCGCCAGGTCACGGCCGACGGCGAGGAGGTCGACCGGTTCGTCGTGACGAAGTGACCGGGCACCCGTCCCCCGCCGGGAGGGTCGGCGGGGGACGCCCACGCCGATAGCAAAGTCATGAGACCGGGCCTGTGATGAGGCCGATGTCCCGGCCGACGTCCCAGCAGGGGGTGTCGGCCGCCCCCCGCATCGACCCCTCGGCCGCATCGCAGCCCGTCGGCGCCGCCGAGGGCAAGGTCGTGAACCCGGCCGCCAGCCCCGGGCGGCGGCAGACGTGCCGGTCCTCGTCCCACCACCGGTCCTTCTCGAAGTGCAGGCTGTTCTCCACCTCCCGATGGCCTCGCACCGGCCCCAGCAGCCGCGCCGGCGTCACCCGACCCGGGCCGAGGCTGCAGGCCAGATAGCGCGTCTCGACCGTCGGGAGGCCCTCGCGCGGCCGCGCCTCGCGGTCCACCCGCGCCAGCAGCCTCAGGCCGGGGAAGCTCAGCGCCTCGCGGGCGTAGTCCGCCGCCGCGGCGTCGCACCCGACCCGCCGCACGACCACCGCGCCGCGCTTTTTCTAGGACGGCAAAGAGCGGTTGATTCAGGGGAGTGAGTTTGTCACTCCTTGGGCCTCACCCGCTCCGAGGAGTCACCCGATGCCACGATGGACCGTCCGCCCGCTCCCCGAGCGGGCCCTTGAGCTGACCACCAGCACGAGGGCCTGCCCCGCTTGCGGCTCGCCGCTGTGGGCCGCCGCCAAGCCCCAGCGGTCGGTCATCACGCTGCAGGGTATCGTCCGATTGTATCTCCAACTCCGCAACTGCCGCGATCCCGACTGCTCTCGCCGCGGCGTCTGCCTTCGGCCCGAGCAGGAGGGCCGCTACGCCCTGCCGCAGCACGAGTCCGGCCTCGACGTCATCGCCACGGTCGGCCGGCTCCGCCACGCCGAGCACCGCAGCGTCCCGGAGATCTACGCCGAGCTGAGTCGCCGCGGCGTCGCCATCGGCGTGCGGAGCGTCGGCAACCTCCTGGATCGCTCCGACGAGCTGCTGGCCTTGTCCTGCTCGGACGCCGCCCGACTCAAGGCGATCACGGCAGCCGCCGGGCGCGTGATCCTGGCCATCGACGGCCTCCAGCCCGACGTCGGCCACGAGGTCCTCGGGGTGATCCGGGACGCCCTCTCCGGCGAGGTCCTGCTGGCCCGCAGCCTGCTATCCTCGACGCAGGACGACCTGGCCGAGCTCTCGCGCGAGCTCAAGGACGTGCTGTCGGTGCCGATCGCCGGGGTGGTCTCCGACGGCCAGACCTCGATCCGCAAGGCGGTCGCCATCGCCCTCGACGGCGTGCCCCACCAGCTTTGCCACTTCCATTACCTCCGCGAGGCCGCCCTGCCGGTGTACGAGGCGGACCGCCACGCCAAGGTCCAGCTCAAGAAGAAGGTCCGCGGAATTCGGCCGATCGGACGTCAGGTCGAGGGCCGCGACGACGGTGAGGCCGAGGTGATCCGGGGCCACTGCGCGGCGGTCCGCTCGGCATTGACCGACGACGGGAGGCCGCCGCTGGAGGCGTCGGGGCTGAAGCGGGCCGGCCGACTGACGGAGGTCGCCGAGAGCCTGGACCGGGCGGCTGGAAAAAGGGGCTGCCGAGAGGATTGACCCGGCTGCGTGCCATCCTGGCCAAGGGGCTGGAGGCGACGGGCCAGACATGGCCGGAGGTCCGGACGGCCTTCGGCTGGGTCCGGAGACTGGCCGCGGTCCTGGCCAACAAGAAGGGACCGGGGCCCGCGGCGGTGAAGCGGCGCTACCGCGGCGTGATCGGCTCGCTGGCGCGGCACCGCGGGTCGTTGGGCCGCCTGACCGAGGCGTTCGACCACTTCCGGAAGGTGACGCGGAGCGACTGGCCGGGGCTGTTCCGGTGCTATGGCGTGGCGGACCTGCCGCGGACCAACAACGACCTGGAGCCGTCCTTCGGGTCGTACCGCTACCACGAGCGTCGGGCCGGCGGGCGAAAAGTGGCCTGCCCGGGGACGGTGGTGAGGGGCTCGGTGCGTGTGGTCGCGGCGACAGCGACGCGGTTGAGGGCCATCGAGGCGGCAGACCTGGTCCCATCCGATCTGTCGAGGTGGCGGGATCTCCGCGGTCGCCTGGGGCGTCGGCAGGCGGTGCGGGCGCCGGGCCGCCGCTTCCGCCGCGACCCGGCCGCCGATCTGAGATCGCTTGAGGACTCCCTCATCAAACAGACTTTGCCGCCCGACTTCTTTCGGCGGGCCGTCGGCCATCTTCCGCACCACGGCCAGGACGGCGTGGGCCAGCAAGGACGGCGTGACGTGGCGGTACCAACCGGTCCGGCTCCGCACCTCGTCGTCGGCCAGCCCGGCCTCCTGCTTGGCCGCCTCGAAACCGCCCTCCACCGCCCAGCG
>JAABUQ010005017.1_pt1 | contig 21766 bp, 13 predicted proteins | sample 5560001 | NCBI WGS metagenome assembly JAABUQ01 (sample SAMN10711888, study PRJNA513371) | rock metagenome | isolation source: Antarctica rocks | place: Antarctica: Victoria Land, Finger Mt nord | collected 2015-12-18
TCACCATCATCTGATCGCACTGGCCTGGGAAAGGATCAAGTGAGCTTTTGCAAGAAAGGGTTAACGCGGCCATGCCGCCATGCTCGCCAGGCGGGAACATGCGTCCGGAGTAGTCGGCACCATGCGGCTCCCGGCCAGGCTTCAGCGCTGCGTTTGGCGCGCGGTGCTCAACCCCGCAGCAGGCCGGCCGCTAGGGCCAGGCGAGCGGTGCGACGTACTGGAAGCGTGTCTCGTCGAACCGCGCGACGGCACGCTTGTCGATGCGGCGGCTGCCCTTGCCGGCCTGGAACACGCTGCCCGTCGCATGCAGCAGGATCGGGTAGGCTGCCGCGTCCGGGCGGGAGACGTCGGGCGCAGCGGTGACGTCGATGCTCTCGATGGTCATGCAGGACGGCGACGTGATCGGGTCCCCAGGGTCGCCGCACGCGCCACTGTTGTCCCGCTCCCCCGGCAGCAGCCCTACCTCGACGAAGGCCGGCCCGCGCAGCATGTGGATGGTGTGCCCACCCTCGACCACACCTTGGCCAACGCCGCTGTGCTTCTCGATCCAGCCCCAGCGGTCGCGGCCCAGCTGCACGAACGCGAAGGCGGCTGGCCCAGTCGGCTGGCCGTACGCCCCGTTCGTGGCCGGGACCGGTGGGACCGTGATGCGCCAGTCCGGGCCGGCAGCGTCCAGGACAGCGAACGCGATCAGCCCGGCGCAGGCGTGGCAGTCCGTCGTGCCCTTGCCGGTCAGCAGGAGGAACACCTGGTCCCCGTTCGGGCCGGCCGCGTTGAAGCCGCGCACGATCCGCAGGCAGCCGGACGTGACCCCGGCCGCATCCCTTGCCGTCGCAGCCCAGCATCCACGGCGCGTGTCGATCCGGCCCGGGGCGCTGCCCAGCGCAGACACCGCCCGGGCCAGCCCGGCAGCGTCCAGCCGTACCGGAGGCCCGGGCGGCAGCATGGACGGGCCGGCGGACGCCTCAGGCCCTGCCGCATCCAGGTGCTGTGCCGGCGTGGACGGCAGCGCCTGGGCAACCCCTGCGGCAGGCGCAGCGGCTGGCGCCACCACCCGCACGGCCCAGCCTGAGGCGGCGTCTGCCGTGCCGTGCCAGGCGGCCTCCCCCGCGCTGCCCCGCACCTGGCCGGTCAGCAGGATGGCCCGGACCTGCGGACAGCCTGCCGCAAGCCCCGGACCCAACCGCGCCACCAGCGCCGCGAACTCCGGGCTGGCGAACACCTGCGTGTCCGGCACGATGACCTGCAGCTCCGGTTGCAGGGCGCACCATCCGGCGCCGGGCGCCTGGACCTCGATCCCCAGCCGTGCCGACTGCGCCACCGTGACGGGTTGCGCCCCGGCCGCCTGCGCCGCGCCGAGCAGCATGGCCAGCGCCGCCGCACCAGGCCGGCGCCGCATGGGCTACCGGTGGAAGCGCGGAGCCGGCGCGGACGCCCGCACAACCGGCGCAGCACGCGGCGCCATTGCTGCCATTGGCCGGTTGACGCTGGGCATCGGGCTGGGCCGCACGAATGCCGTGGGGCTGCGGAACGTGGACGGCGCCCCCCGCGCGAACATCGGCGACGGGCCGCCATGGGCGAAGGACTGCGGCGGGCCGCCACGGGCGAACGACGGCGCAGGGGCGACATGCGTGAAAGACGGCGCCGGCATCCCTCGGCCGAAGCCCGGCCCCGCATGGACGAACTCGCCGCCCCGGAAGCCGCCGGCCGCGGGGCCGCCAGGGTGGAACCCGCCTGCCTGCACGCCGCCATGGAAGCCGCCCGCTATCCCGCCACCCGGCCCGAAGCCTGCACGCCCGCCGCGGCCAAACGCCTCCTGTCCCCCGCCGCGATAGCCGCGCAACCCTTGTCCCTCAGCGTGGAACCGCTGCAGGTGGCTGGCGAACCGCTCCGGAGCGCCGCGCCAGTGGTGAAAGTGGTCGTAGTAGCCCCAGCCCAGCCCAGCGCCGTAAACGAAGAACACCGGCTCGCCGTCGATCACCGCGGTCGGCTGCTCCTCGACATAGGTGACCGGCCCGGCTGCATCCTCCACCGCGACGCCGACGAGTGGCGCGACGGCCACCGTGGGGCCAGCAACGGGAGGGGCAGCCAAGCCGGTCGTGGCCCAGATGCCGCGGCGCGCCTCCTGCGCCAGCGCTTGCTGCTGCCGATAGGCATCCGACGCATCGTCTGATGCGCGGGCAGCGCCATTGATCAGCGCCACCTTGGCGATATCCGTGCCGTCCGGCAGCGTGCACACGTAGCGTCCGCCGCCGGGCTGGCACATCAGCGTGTTGCCGTGGGCGGCGATGTAGACTTGCAACTCCTGCGCAGGCCGGCCGGCGATCCCCAACAGCCCGTCCAACGGGAAACTCTGCCCGCCTGCGGCCAGCAGGGCGGAGGTGCGGGCGACCGGGTGCGACACCGGCACCGGCGGGGCAGGCAGGTTGACCCAGGCACCGCGCCGGGCAGCCTGCGCCGCATCTTCCTGCGCATGGTAGGCCAGCGGCGCATCGTCGGCAGCGGCGGCGGCGCCGTTGGCTAGCGACACCAGGGCGACATCGGTCCGGTCCGGCAGGTAGCAGGTATAGCGGGCTGCCGCACCTGGCGTGGTTGCGGAGGGGTGCAGCTCGCAACTGACACTGTCGCCCTGGGCCTGCAAGTAGGCTTGCAGCCCATGGTCAGGGTCCGGCAGGGCGGTAATGCCGAACAGGGCCACGTTGAGGCCAGCCCCGGACAGGGTAGCGGGGTCGATTTCCTGGGGATGCTCCAGCGACAAGGTCGCTGGAGGTGTTGCCAAGGGGGACGTAAAGGCTGGAGGCGAGGTCGGGGCCGGGAAGGAGGTTGAGGCTGGGAGGGAGGTGATGGCTGGCAAGGCTGCGGGCTGCGGCACGGCGGGCGCGGCGGCGGGAGGTGCAACGGTCAGGGAGGCTGCGGCAGGAGGGATCACCGCCGGACCCGGCAGGACTGCCGCCGGGGCAGACGAAGGCCGCAGCGGAGCGTCGAGGTCGAGCGGCACCGAGTCTTGCGGTGCGGGCTGCACGGCCTGCGCCGATGCAGCACCTGCTAGCATCAGGCAAGCTGCTCCAACTGCCGCGTGGGTCAGGCACGACAGGAGAGGCCGAGCCACGACGGCCTTACTGCGCGGTGGCGACAGGGGGCACCCAGCCGCCGCTCGCCGGCGCCTTGGCCGCGCCGGTGTCCGGTGCAACCCACGCGGCCGGGGAGGCTCCTGGCCCGGCGGAGGTCTCTTGCACGATGGCGGACTGGCTGCGGGCGGCCTGGCGCACCGAACGCTGACGCTGTGCGGTGCGCCGCCCTGGACCCTGCGGCTCCTGCTCGAGCCCGGCAACCTGGTTGCCCTTGCTGTACATGCACTGGCCATAGGCGTTGTCGTACTGCACCTGGATCAAGCCCTGCGTGGACCCGCTGGCCTCCGCGCCGCCCGCAGTGCCGAGGCCGGCGCCCGCCGCCGCACCAATGCCGGCACCGCGTCCGCCACCAATCGCCGCGCCCAGCCCGGCGCCTAGCACCGTCCCCAACACCGCCGCGCCGACCGCACGGTTGTTTGCCGCATCCGCCTGGCCGGCAACCGCCTGGGCCGAATACTGCTGGCACGCCGCTGCGTCATACTGGAACGCCTCGAACGTCTTGCCGCGCCCAGGCATCACCTGAACCGTCGGTCCCAGGGGAGTCTGCGCGCAACCGGCCAACGCGACCGCGGACACACCCATCGCAACCGCGCCAAACCCACGCCTGGTCTTCATTTGCTGCCCTCAAAACCCTGCTGACACTCGCTGCAAGCAAAGTTCTATTAGACTCTGTCGTCGGAAACAGCAACGATTTAACCGAGTCTATGCGTGCAACGTCGTCAAGTTGCGCGCCCATGTTCCGGTTCCGCCTGCTGGGCAGTCAGACGGAGCACCCCTCCTGTTGCCCGCGCCGGGACTGCAAGCGCTCGACTGCTATGGTAGGGAACTTAGCTGCCTTGTCAGGACAGCGTCGGAGGCAGGGCGCATGTTTGACCGCAACGGCGTGGCGGCAGCCGCGGTCGACGTCTCAAGATGCGCGTACCTCGTTTTTACAGCTACAAGATTGCTGGCGCGGTTACCTATCGCTGTAAAGATCGCGCTGAACCTGCAAAACAAGGCAGGACTTTCGCCGCACGGGACGCCAGGGTAGGCGCTGGCCCTAGCGCCCTACCCTGCCCTAACGGACGATGCGCCCGATCACGTAACCAGTCAGCACCCCGAGGCCCATCGCCAGGAACGGCTGGTCCCGCACGCGTTCGGATAGGCTCTCAGTTCCCGCGGAGACCTGGGCGGCGGTGCTGCGCACCCGCTCGGCCCCATGACGGATCGGCGCCGCCACCGTCTCGGCCATGTTCGCCGCAGCGCTGGAGACGGAGTCCGCAACGTTCGACGCCGTCTGCGACACGCTTCCCGCCACGTTCGCCGCGGCCTGGCTGACGCTGTCGGCGGCTTGGCTGACGCTGTCGGCCACCTGCTGCTTGGCCTCGGCCACCCGCGGGGCCGGGTCGGTGGCGCGCAGTTCCTCCAACTGGGTGCGAAGTTGGGCGGCTTCTTCGGAGGGGGTCTTGTTGTCGCTCATGCTGGCGTCCTCGGCTGCTGATGCCATGCATAATGCGCAGGGTCCACCGGGGTTGCAGTGTTGCACATGCGGCACGCCGAGGCTGGAACTGCGGCTCCCGTACCGCTATGGCCCACGAACCTGACGGCCCATATACCGGGTGGCCCATATGTAAGACCAGGGCTTCAACTAGGGTGAACCATGATCCGCAAGCCTTGTGCCGTGCCCGGCCTCCTGCTGGCCCTGGCACTGGCTTGCTCGGCGCAGGCGTCCCCTGCCCTGGTCACGTCCCTGCCGTCCATGGCTGCTGCCGTGCCCGATGCCGCGCCAGCCGAGCCGCCGGCGCTGGACGAGGTCGCCCGGGAGGTGGAGGTGCTGCGCCTGCGCGTGGCGTTCGATGCGGAGGTGCCGCACGCCGTGCCCCGCACCCCGGCGCGCGATGCCGACTGGATTGCGCTGGCCCGGGCAGAGGCGGCGGCGAACGGCTTTGTGCCCGACCGGCAGCAACTGGTCGTGGTGGTGGACCGCAGCCCCCGCGCCCAGGGCCTGGCAGTGCTGATGGCCATGCCCGGCGGCGACTGGAAGGTGATCGGCGCGACGCACGTCTCCACCGGATCGACCGGCCGCTACGACCACTACGTCACCCCGCGCGGCGTGTTCCACATCACCGGCGCCATCCTGGGCTACCGGGCAGAGGGCACCCTGAACGGCAACGGCATCCGCGGCCTGGGCGGCAAGGGCATGCGCGTCTGGGACTTCGGCTGGCAGCGCGCCCGCAAGGGTTGGGCGGAGGAGGTGGGCAAGCCCGACAGCACCCTGATCCGGCTGGAGATGCACGCGACCGACCCGGACAAGCTGGAGCAGCGGATCGGCCATCCGGCATCGCAGGGCTGCATCCGCATCCCCACGGTGATGAACCGCTTCCTCGACTTGCACGGCGTGCTGGATGCGGAGTACGAGCGAGCCGCGGCAACGGACATCAAGTTCCGCAGCCTGCTGCTGCCAAACCGCACCCCGTCGCCGCTGGCCGGCAACACGTTGGTGGTAGTTGACAGCTCGGAACCTGCCGGTGCGGAGAGGCTTTTGGGCGGCATCGTCCTCGTCGCGAAACCCGGCATTGAGAAGGCCAGGGCCGAGAAGGCCGCCGCCGAGAAGGCCGCCGGGAAAGCTGCCGCTGCCAAACCCGCCATGGTGAAGCTGGCAGATGCACAGGCGGCTGCGGCCAAGCCGGTCGCGGAAAAGGCAGTCCTGGCCAAGGTTGCGTCAGACAAGCCAGTCACGACCGTTGCGGCGGCCAATCACGGCGGCTAGGAACCCTGGTACGGCGCCGGGCGTAGTTCCCGCATACTTGGGAGCGCCGCCATGGCTGGACCGCACATAAAACTGTTCCTGGCCGATGTGGACGGCACCCTGGTGACGGAGCAGAAGGTGCTGACCGACCGCGCCGTCGCCGCCGTGCACCGGATGGAGGCGGCGGGCATCCGCTTTGCCGTCACCTCCGGCCGGCCGCCGCGGGGGATGGCGATGCTGGTGAAGCCGTTGGGGCTGAACGGCATCATCGCCGGGTTCAACGGCGGGGTGTTCGTGAACCCCGACCAGTCCGTCGTGCTGTCCCGCACCATCGATCCGGCCGCCGCCCGCAAGGCATACGACGCCATCGTGCAGCATGGGCTCGACGCCTGGGTCTATACCGCCGAGGACTGGATGATCCGCGACGCCGCAGCGCCGCATGTCGAGCGGGAGGGCAAGACCGTCCAGTTCGGTCCCAAGGTGGTGGCCGACTTCGGCGACGCGCTGGACCGGGCGGTCAAGATCGTCGGTGTCGGCGACGACCTGCCGTTGGTGGAACGGTGCGAGAAGGACGTGCAACAGGCTCTGGGAGATACGGTTTCGGCCGCGCGGTCGCAGCCGTACTACCTGGATGTCACGCATCCGCAGGCCAATAAGGGTGCCGTGGTCGCCTACCTGGCGGAGCATTACGGCATCGCCCCGCACGAGATCGCCACCATCGGCGACATGCCGAACGATGTGCTGATGTTCAAGCCGAGCGGCCTGTCGATCGCGATGGGCAACGCCTCGCAGGAGGTGCAGGCGCAGGCGACGGGGGTGACAGCGTCCTATAACGACGAGGGCTTTGCCAAGGCGGTGGACCGCTTCATCTTCGGCGAGGGGGGCTGATGCGGCTTTCTCCAGGACGGAGAGGGAGCAGCAGGTTAGGGCTCAGCACGGCGATCCAGGGCAGCAGGCAGGGTCCATGCCGCTCCTGGAGCGCCGCGTTAAAGCTGGCTCGGGATGATGGGCTGCCGTAACTGGCTGCCGATGCTATTCCGCTGCCATCGCCGGCTTCAACTCTGTCTTGATCCACCCTGCCTCGCGTTTGTCGAAGTGTTCGTATGCCTCGATGGCATCCGTCATGGGCTGCACCTTGGTCAGCACCTTCACCGGGTCGATCACGCCGATGCGCACCATCTCGACCAGCTTGGGGATGTAGGCGCGGTGGTTGCAGTTGCCGGCGTTGATGGACAGGTTCTTGTTCATCGCCTGGCCGATCGGGAAGCTGTTCGCCGACGGCGGGTACACACCGATGATGCCCAGCTTGCCCGCCTTGGCGATGCACTCGACGGCCCAGCGCAGCGCCTGGCTCGGCGCGTCGCCGGGGATGAACGCGCCGTCATGCGGGTGCTGCTCGGGCGCGACCTCGTGCTGCTCCTGCTCGAACTGCTTGAGCTGCTCCGGCTTGGCGGCGGCAGGTCCATGGTGGGCGTGCATGGCATCCACGCCCACGGCATCGATGACGCGGTCCACGCCGATGCCGCCGGTCAGCTCCTTGATGGTCTTTACGGGGTCTTCCGTCTCGAAGTTGACGGTGAAGGCGCCCTGGCGCCGGGCCATCGCCAGCCGGTCCTCATACTTGTCCACCGCAATCACCCGGCCCGCGCCCTGCAGCATGGCGCTGGCGCTGGCGAACTGCCCGACGGGACCGCAGCCGAACACCGCGACCGTGTCGCCATCGCCGACCTCGGCCAGCAACGCGCCATACCATCCCGTCGGGAAGATGTCGGAGATCAGGATGGCCTGGTCGTCGCTGACCTGGTCGGGCAGCTTAACCAGGGTTGTGGCGGCATAGGGGATGCGGGCGCGCTCGGCCTGCAGGCCATTCACCGGGCCGGTGTCGGCAGGGCCGCCGAAGAAGCTGGTGCCGGCGCTGGGACCGTTCGGGTTGGCGTTGTCGCACTGCGCGTAGTAGCCAGCCCGACAGTACGAGCATGTGCCGCATGCCACGGTGGAGCATACCACCACGCGGTCGCCCACGTCGAAGTTGCGGACCATGGTGCCGAGCTGTTCGACGATGCCGACGCCCTCATGGCCCAGGATGGTGCCGGGCTTCATGCCGGTGAAGGTGCCGCGCACGAAGTGCAGGTCGGTGCCGCAGATTGCCGAGGCGGTCAGCCGGATCACAGCGTCGGTCGGCTGCTCGATCTGGGGGTCGGGAACCTCGTCCAGGCGGATGTCGCCGATGCCATGCCAAACAACTGCCTTCATGGTGATTGCCCTCCTTGGGCCGCCATCTCGTTGATGCGGGTCTCGGCGATGCGGGTCGGCCGCTTGTCCCCGCGTTCGTCGGACGTTGTGACAGCCCTGGTGAACAGGCCCATCGCATCGTCCCCGTATGGGTTGGCCTGCGGTCTCAGGCCACGTCCCGATAGACGGCGGATGGCTGCCGGAGTTCAGGCGAGTGGCCACACCTTCATGTGAAGCCCGCGTGGCGGGTGAGGTCCGCGTGGCGTCGAGGGCTGTGCGGGAAGTTGCGGCCAGGTGCTGGAGGGAACGGCGGGCCGTATGACTTCACCCTCCCCGCCGCTTCTTTTGAGGGCAGTGGGACCACGATCACTCGCCCCGCGTGACCCCCACCGGCAGCGTGTCCAGGCGCGTCATCTCGCCCTGCCGGAACAGCGCAGGGGTGCGCAGGTAGGCTTCGGCCATAGGCATCGCGTCCAGGCCCCAGAACACCTCTCCGTCCACCACTAGGCTGGGCACGCCGAACACCCCGGCGCCGATGGCCTCCGCCGTCCAGGCACGCAGGCGGTCCTTTGCGGCCGGGTCGGCGCTGCCCGGCAACAGGGCGGGATCGCCACCCTGGCCCCAGATGTGGTCGAAGGCGGCGCGCACCTCCGGCAAGCCCGGTTCATCGGTGGTGCTCAGCCCACGCAGGGCATCCAGGCTGCGGAACGGATGGGCCGGCGGGAAGCGCAGCGGCAACCCGGCCTGGTCGGCCAGGAATCGGCACAGGCGGTAGGTGTGCAGCCGCTTGGGCGCCACCTCCGCCGGGCCAAGCCCGCCCCAATGGGACAGGATGGCGCCGAACACGACGGGGCGGAGGCGGACGGGGTGACGGGCGGCCAGGCGCTCGACCGCCGGCAGGGCCAGGTAGGCGAAGGGCGATACCAGGTCGAAATACCAAACCATACGGGTCCTGCTCGCTGCTCCCTCCCCCCGTGAAAGGGAGAAAACTACCCTGCCAGCTTCGCCGCCAGATCGACCAGGCTGACCCGCTCGCTCCCTGCTGCCGCCAGCGCCTCCGCCGTCAGCAACGCCACGCGGGCAAGCTGCGGCCGGTCGTGCAGGCTGCTGATGAAGAAGCGCAGCCGGGCCGCGCGCTCCGGCACGGCGGGGTAGATGATCGGCTGCACATTCACGCCGTGCTTGAACAGCCAATCGGCGGCGCGTGCGGCGCGTATGCTGCTGCCGGTCATAACTGGCACGATGGCCGCGCCCACCGAAGGCCCGGTGTCCAGCCCCGCAGCCTTGGCCTGCGCCATGAAGTAGGCGGCGTTGTCTTGCAACTGCGCCACCCGCCCCGGCTCCGCCCGCATCGCCTGCAACGCGGCCAGCGCGGCGGCGGCCACCGGCGGCGGCATCCCCACGGAATAGACAAATCCCGGCGCCGAATACTTCAGGTGCTCGATCATCGCCGCGGAGGCGCAGATGTAGCCGCCGCAAGAGGACAACGTCTTGCTGAGCGTGCCCATCCAGATGTCCACGTCGGCCGGGTCCACGCCGCAGCGTTCGGCGATGCCCAGGCCATTCGGCCCCAGCACGCCCAGGCTGTGCGCCTCATCGACCATCAGGCTGGCCCGGTGGCGGCGCACCAGGGCCACCAGCGCCGGCAGGTCCGGCACGTCGCCGTCCATGCTGTAGTGCCCCTCGACCACCACCAGCGCGCGCTTCACGCTGGGGCGGACCTGCGACAGCAGGCGGTCCAGCTCGCCCAGGTCGTTGTGCGGGAAGCTGACCCGGCGGGCGCCGGACAGGATGCAGCCCTGCACGATGCTGTTGTGGCTCAGGCCGTCGTGGAACACCGCGTCGTCGCGCGTCACCAGGTGGCCGATCACCGTCACGTTGGTCGCATGGCCGCTGACCAGCACCAGCGCGTCCTCGGTGCCGTAGGCGGCAGCCAGGGCCTCTTCCAAGGCGCGATGCACGGGGCGCTCGCCGGACACGATGCGGCTGGCGGAGACGCTCGTGCCGTAGCGGTCGATGGCGGCCTTGGCGGCGTCGCTGATGCGCGGGTCGCCGTTCAGGCCGAGGTAGTTGTATGAGACGAAGTTGTCGTACTCCGCATTGCCGATGACCGTCGTTGCCCCGGCGATGCCGGCGTGGGCGCGGAAGTAGGGGTTCTCGATCCCCAGCGCCGCGCCGGCTCGCTGCACCATGCGCAGGTCGGCCATCGCCTCCTGGTCGCCCAGGGCCGGTGCAGCGGGTGCGCTGGCCTCCCGCGCCGGGGCGGCGGCGCGGCGGGTGGCGAAGCGCGTGACCAGGCGCGCCTTGGCGTCAGAGGACAAGCCGAACGGGTTCATGAGATTGCCTTGTCAACGGGAGCGAGGTCAACAGGAGCAGGCGGCAAGCCCCGGGTCGTCACACGCCGCCGATCTGGTTCTGTTGTGATTGCCGGATTGCGTCCACCAGCGCCCGGTTCCTCCGGTCGGCATTCCGCCCGTGTATGACGAAGCAGGCATGGGCAACCCCGATGCCCCACAAGATGAGTCTAGGAGCGAGAAGCAACAGCCCAAGCAGCGCAAATATATAAATGACAGCGTTCAAGATTGCCTGCACGGGCTTCCCGGCTAGAAGCACCGCGAGCGGTGAGATGAAAAAGGCGATCAAATAGAGCATGTTGACCTCATTTGGGGGCGGACCCATCGGCCACTGCCATGTCGCGCCAAATGCATGAGGCCACGCCGCCTGCCACCGAAGTGTGAATGGCTGATCTCATTCCACAGCAATCCCTGTTTCATTCGGCCAGTGGCGTCCTTAATCTGCCTCTACTGAGATCGTCTCCGGCGCGTCCTCGAACCGGGCCAGACGCTCGACCATGTCCGCCACCGCGTCCGCCGGTGCCGGCGCCGTGCCGCCGCCCAGCATCTTGATCACCCGCGCGGCCAGGGCGTGCAGCGTCGCGCCCTCGGACAGCGCCAGCACCGGCAGCGACAGCCCGAACCGCTGCTCCACCGCCAGCCGCAGCTCCACCGCCATCAGGCTGTCCATGCCCAGCTCCACCAGGGGCCGCCCGGCCTCGATCCGGCCGGCGGCGAGCTTGGTGATGCGCGCCACCTCTTCGGTCAGCAGCTCCACGACCTTGCCGCGCGCCACGTCCGGCGTGCAGGTGGCCAGCAGTTCCCGCAGATCAACCTCCGCTGCCGGCTCCCCGGCGCCGCCCTGAACCTCCTCGAACATCGGCGTCCGCAGCAGCGGCAGGCTGGAACCCAGTGCGCCCCAGCGAATGTCGGCAAAACCGATCACCGGCTGTCCCGACGCCAGCAGCCGTGGCAGCGCCGCCAGCGCCTCGGCCGCCGTCAGGTGCGCGCCGCCCAGCCGCTTGGCCAGCGCCGCGCCGACGCCGGCCTGCCGCGCCAGGTAGCCGGCGTCGCCGATCGGCCCCCACTGCACCGCCAGCGCCGGCAGGCCCAGCGCCGCGCGCCGCAGCGCCACCGTCTCCATCGCCATGTTGGCCGCGACGTAGTTGGCCTGGCCGGGGTTGCCCAGCGGCGTCGTGACGGAGGAGTGCAGCACGAACAGCTCCACCGGGTCCTGCCGGGTCAGCCGGTCCAGCGCGTCGGCGCCGCCCAGCTTGGGCCGCAGGGCGCGGGCGAACCGCTCCCGCGTGAGGTCCGGCAGCAGTGCGTCATCCATCGCCACCGCCGCGTGCACGACGCCGCCCAGGGGGGGCATCCCGGCGCGGATGGTGTCCAGCATCTCCTCCAGCGCAGCGTCGTCCGCCACGTCGCAGGCAAGCGCCACGGCGCCGGGCAGCGAGGCCAGCACGGCAGCGGCGTCCGGGTCGGCCGGGCCGCGGCGGCTGACCAGGGCCAGGTGCTCGGCCCCCTGTGCGGCCAGCCAGCGCGCCGTCGCGAGCCCGAACCCGCCCAGACCGCCCGTCACCAGGTAGGTCCTATCGTCACGGACCCGGAATGCCGGCGCGGCGGCAGCGGCGGCGGGCAGCACCGGGCCGGGCGCCAGCACGACCTTGCCGATATGCCCGGCCGACTGCATCAGCCGGAACGCCTCCACCGCATCCGCATAGTCGTACACCCGGTGCGGCAGCGGCCGCAGGCTGCCGTCGCGCAGCCCGGCGCCGATCTCGGCGAACAGCGCCGCCGCCAGCTCCGGCCGGCGCAGCGGCAACTGGTCGGCGTCGATGCCGAAGTAGCTGACGTTGTGCCGGAACGGCCGCAGCCCCACGGCGGAGTTGGCGTAGAAGTCGCGCTTGCCCAGCTCCAGGAACCGCCCGAACGGCCGCAGCAGGCCCAGGCTGCGCTCCATCGCCTCCCCGCTCAAGGAGTTCAGCACCACGTCCACGCCGTCGCCATTGGTCAGCCGCATCACCTCGTCGGTAAACGACAGGCTGCGGCTGTCCAGCACGTGATCAACGCCCAAGCGCCGCAGCAGCGAGCGCTTGGCATCCGATCCGGCGGTGGCGAAGATGACCGCCCCGCGCGCCTGGGCATACTGGATCGCCGCCAGTCCGACGCCACCGGCCCCGCCATGGATCAGCACCCGCTCGCCCTGCGACAGCCGCGCCAGGTGGCCCAGCGCATAGGCGACGGTCAGGAACGCGACCGGCACCGTGGCCCCGGCAGCGAAGTCCATGCCCTCCGGCATCGGCATCACAGCATGGGCGGCCGTCACGGTCCGCGTGCTCATGCTGGCCGGCGCGAAGGCCATCACGCGGTCGCCGGGGGCGTACGCGGTCACACCCTCCCCCACCGCCGCCACCACGCCGGCGCATTCCAACCCGATGGTCGGCCCGGCGAAACCGTCCAGCAGCGCCTCGTCCGGCAGCAGCCCCATGGCCCACATCACGTCGCGGAAGTTCAGCCCGGCGGCGCGGACATCGATGGCGACCTGGCCGGGGCCGGGCAGCTCCGGCAACGCAGCGGTCCAGCGCAGGCTGTCCAGCAGGCCCGGCCGCTCGGCTGCCAGGCGCAGGCCGGGCGCGGCGGGCGCGTCGGTGCGGGCCAGGCCGCGGCGCAGGCGGGGCGCCAGGCGGCCTACAAGGGACCAGGCGACCTCATCCTCGGCATCCGGGCGGAGCACCTCGTCCGCGGCAGCCCCAGCAGCATCGGCGCCCACGCGCACCAGGCGGCAGCGCACGTCCGGCAGTTCGTTCGCCATCACCCGGCGCACGCCGGTCAAGGCGGCGGCTAGGGGGTCGGCTTCGGCGGCGTTGGACACCAGCACCGTGATGGTGCCTCCGGCCAGCGCCTGCCCGACCTGGGCAAGCAGGTCCGACCAATCCGCCGACACGCCGTCCGCGACCAGCACGACCCGTTCGGGGACGGTGCCGGGCCGGCGCGTCCAACCCGTCAGAAGGGCCGGCGCACCGTCAGGCGCAATGCGTGCGACGCGCATCCCGTGCGCTTCCAACCCCGAGCGGACCGCATCGGCCAGGTCGTCCGCGGGCCGGGCCACAAGGGCGACGGCGGTAGGCGCGACGGCCGTCAATGCGGGTGCCGGGGCCACGCGGGCCAGCAGCAGGCTGGCAGGCCAGCTTGCCGCGACCGGCCGGGTTGCCGCGTCCATCAGCCCGGCGGCTGTTAGGGCGCGGGTCCAGGCCCGGCCCTCCCGCAATGTGGCGGAAGCCGGCTGCACCAGGCTCCAGGCGCGGCTGGGGCCGGGTTCGGCCAGCAGCACCAGGCCGCCCGGGGCCAAGGGCGCCAACTCGTGCAGCGACGCCGGATCGAGGGCGCCCAGCGCCAACGGGAGGAAGCCCACGATCACGTCGTAGGGCGCACGTCCAGCGCCGGGCTGCCAGAGGCAAGCCGCCACGCCGTGCTGGCCGGCCAGAGCGTCGCTCAAGGCGGGCAGGTCTTCCGCTCCTGTGGCAGCGTCCAGCCGGGCCTGCACGGGCAGGCCCTCCAACCGGCGCAGCAACTGGCGGGTGAACGCACCGCGGCGGGCGCCGACCTCGAGAATGCGGAGCGGCTGTCCAACGGGCCAAGCGGTGGCCAGGCGGCCCATGGCGTCCAGCAGCGCATCGGCGGCGGCGGTGGCGGCCGGAGACCCGTGCAGCATCCCATCCAGCAGCGCCGGGGCAGGCACGGTGGCCGGTGCGCCGCGCACCACCGACTCCAGGCGCTCCGCAGCCAGGGACAGCAGCGCGACGTCGGCCACGGCACGCGGCTGGTCGAACAGCAGGGTCCGCAACACGTCGTCAGCAGCGATGTCGTCGTCCAGCACGGTCCATGCGCCATCCTGCACAGCGGCCAGCCCATCCGCGGCCAGCCAGCCCAAGATCTCCTCCAACCGGTCGCGCGCCGTTGCGGCGACCACGCCATCCTCGATCAGCGCCCCAACCGTGAACGCGGTGGCGGGGTCCGGCAGCAGGCGCCGCAATACCCCGGCGGACGCCACGGCGGCGAAAGCGTCGGCCAGGATGCCGGCCTCGCCGGCCTCGCCCGCATCCTCGCCCAGGATGGCCCCGGTCTCGTACGCGGCGCCGGCCAGGCTTGGCGTCAACAGGCTTGACGTCAACAGGCTGGGCGTCAACAGGCTGGGAACAAGCGCCAGGTGGAACAGCCGGTCCTCGGTGGCCGCACGGCTCAGCGCCACACGCACGAACCAGCAGTCCAGCAACTCCACCGCCACCTGCCCGGTAGCGTCCAGCAACGATATGTCGGCGCGGACCGAGCGAGGGCCGACCCGTGTCACCCGCAGCCGCGCCGCCGCCGGCACGACGCCCGCCGGACGCAGCAGCCGCACCCGGCCGAAGCGCCACGGCAGCACCCCGTCGCCGTCGCCCAGCAGCCCCGCCGCTAGCGCCAGCAAGCCTTGCAGCGCCCCGTCCATCACGGGCGGCGGCACCAGGAACGAGCCGGCGCCCAGGCTGGCAGCCTCGTGCGGCAGGAATCGCACCAGCGCCGTGTCCCGCCCGATCTCGACCCCTGACACGACCTGGAACGCCGGCCCATAAGCCAGGCCCAGGCCGGCCGCCATGCCATACAGCGCAGCACCGTCCAGCGTGCGTCCGGCTGCCTCGGCGGGCATGGCATCGCGCGCCGGGACTGCCGCATCGGCAGCGCCCAGCCGCCCGGTCGCGTGAACGGTCCAAGGCTCGTCCGACAGGCGCGGGCGGGATGCGATCTCGAACCCGCCGTTGGCCGTTCCGACCCGCAAGCGGACCTCGCGCAACGCCCCGTGCTCGAACACCAGGGGCCGGTTGATCTCCAGGTCCAGCACCTCCAGCGCGGCAGCCCCGGGATGGCGGGCACGCGCGGCGGCGAGCGCCATCTCGGCCAGGGCGGCGGCGGGAGCGACGACGGCCCCGCCCACCACATGGTCCGCTAGCCAGGGTTGCAGGGCGGTGCCCAGGTGGACCGACCACTCGACCGGCTCCGCGCCGCGGCGGATGCCCAACAAGGGGTGCTCGCTCGGCATCTCCACTGCTCCGACGGCCTCCGTCGTGCGCGCCAGCCAGTGACGCTCGCGCTGCCAGGGATAGGCGGGCAGCGCGGCCAGGCGGCGCGGCCCGGCGAAGGCCGGCGCACGGCGGATATCGCAGCCCGCCGCATGGGCGCGGCCGGCGGTCAGCAGGATGGGGTCGCCGGACGCGGCGCGGCGCGACAAGGTCGGCAGCACCCGGCCGATGGCGTCCTCGGCCAGCAACGCGTCGTGCAGGTAGGCCTGCAGCACCGGCTGCGGCCCGACCTCGATGAAAATCCGCACGCCGGAGGTCACGAGGTGCGCCGCGGCCTCGGCGAAGCGCACCGGCGCGCGCACGTTCTGCCACCAGTAGGCGGCATCCAGCGTGGTGCCGTCGGCCGGGCCGCCCGTCACGGTCGAAACGAAGGGCAGGCTGGCCGGGCTGGGCGCCAAACCGGCCAGCTCCGCCGCCAGCGGCCCCTGGATGGCGTCCATCGCACGGCTGTGGAAGGCGTAGTCCAAGTCGAGCGCCGTGTAGGCCCAGCCGCGCTCCGCAGCCTCTGCGGCCAGGCTGTCCAGCGCGTCCTGCGGACCGGCGACGGTGGTGGCGCCCCGGCTGTTGCTGGCGGCGACCTCAAGGCCCATGCCGGCCAGCGCCGCCGCTGCCGTCTCCGCGTCCAGGCCCAGCACGGCCATCCCGCCATCGCCCGCCGTCCGCGCCTGCAAGCGGCTGCGGACCGCGATCACCCGGGCGGCCTGGTCCAGGGTCAGCGCCCCGGCCGCCCACGCCGCCGCGACCTCGCCGACGCTGTGGCCCATGCAGGCGTCCGGCTGCACGCCAGCCGTCCGCAGCGCCATGACGGCTGCAACCTGCAACGCAAACAGCAGCGGCTGTGCGACCGAGGTGTCGCGCATCGCCTCGATGGTTCCGGGCGCATCGGCCTCGGCAAGCCGCGCCTGCACGGACCAGTCCAGCGGACCCTGCAGCGCCGAGTCCACGGCCGCCAAAGCAGCACGGAACGCCGGGCTGCGCGCGGTGGCGCCCACCGCCATGCCGGCCCACTGGCTGCCGTTGCCGGAAAACACGAATGCCACGCGCCCGCTGACCGCCGTATCGGCCGCCACCGTGTGCGTCGCCTGGCCCGCCAGGTAGACCCGCAGCCCGGCGCCCAGCTCCGCTGCGGTGGCGCCGGTGACGGCCAGGCGCAGCTTGTATTGCTCCCGGCCCAGTGCCGCGCCGCGGATCAGGGCGGCGTCCGCCTCTCCGTCATCCAGCAGGTCGCGCCAGGCCGTGGCCAGGCCGCGCAGCGCGCCGTTGGAGCGGGCGGACAGCAGCAACGGCGGCAGGGCGGCACTGGTTGCGATGCTGGCGGAGGTTGCACTGCTGGCAGGCAGCAGGATCGGCGCAATGCGGCCCTCGTGCTGCGCCCTGTTGACCACGGCGGGATTGACCAAGGGGAGGCTAGTCAAAGGGGTGCTGGCTGGGGTGGCTTCCAGCACGGCATGGGCATTGGTCCCGCCGAAGCCGAAGCTGTTGACGCCGATCATCGCCGGCCGGCCGCCGCTTGCGCCGGGTAGGCACAGCCCGTCGGGAGTCAGGGCAAGGTTGAGGCCGCTGAACGGGATGGCAGGGTTCGGCGTCTCGCAATGCAGCGACCCCGGCACCCGGCCGGCGCGGAATGCCAGCACGGCCTTCAGCAGCCCTGCCATGCCGCTGGCGGCCTCCAGGTGGCCGATGTTGGTCTTGACCGACCCGATCGGCAGCGGCTGCGCCCGGCGCTGGCCCAGCACCTCGCCCAGCGCCGCGGCCTCGATGGGATCGCCGGCCGGGGTGCCGGTGCCGTGCGCCTCCACGTAGTCCAGGTCATCCGGATCGATGCCGAAGCGGCCATAGACGGCGCGCAGCAGGGCGGATTGCGCCTGCGGGTTGGGCAGCGAAAACCCATTGGTCCGCCCGTCCGAGTTCACGCCGGTCCCGCGCACCACGGCATGGACGGTGTCGCCATCGGCCAGCGCCGCGCGCAGTGGCTTCAGCACGATCATGCCGCCGCCCTCGGCCCGGACATAGCCGTCCGCCCGCGCATCGAACGCATGGCACCGCCCGCGCGGCGACAGCATCGAGGCGGCGCAGAACCCGACGTAGCTCTGCGGCGACAGCAGCAGGTTCACGCCGCCCACCAGCGCCATCGGCGCCTGCCCGGCGCGGATCGCCTCGCACGCCTGGTGCAGCGCCACCAGCGAGGAGGAGCACGCGGTATCGACCGTGAAGCTCGGCCCCCGCAGGTCGAAGGCGTAGCTGACCCGGTTGGACAGCGAGCACAGCGTCGCGCCCGTCATCGAGTAGGCGTCCATCACCGAGTGGTCGCCGGCGTGCAGTGTCGTGTAGTCCCAGGCGGACCCGCCGACATAGACCCCCACCGCCGCCCCGGCCAGCCGCCCGGCGTCCAGCCCGGCGTCCTCCAGCGCTTCATGCGCCAGCTCCAGCAGCAGACGCTGCTGCGGGTCCATCTGCGCGGCCTCCCGCGGCGAGATGCCGAAGAACCCGGCGTCGAACCCGTCCACCGCGCCCAGCACGCCGGCGGCAAACGTGTAGGCCTTGCCGCGCTGGTCCCGCGCGGGGTGGAAGAAGGCGGACTTGGTCCAGCGGCCGTCCGGGATTTCCGTCACGGCGTCCCGCCCGGCGGCCAGCAGCTCGGCAAATCCGTTCAGGTCCGTGGCGCCTGGCAGGCGGCAGGCGGCGCCGATGATGGCGATGGGTTGCAGGGCGGCCAGGTACTCGGTGTTCGCTTTAACGCTGCCGTCCAATGTAGCACTCCGGTCCGGCAAGCGCCGGGGTGTGTCGGCCCAGGTAGGGCGCAGGCTGCCCCTTGGCGGCCGGCTCCGGGCGGTAGGTGGCGTATTTCCGCTATAGCGTCCTGCGTGTCCGGTGGGCAACACGGGATGGCCGCTTTGGTACAGTTTGGTCAACTCTGTTGCGTTGCAGCACACCCCGGCGGCATACATCAGCGGCTTCTATGGCGCAAAGATGTCGGGAACCCTCCAACTTGCGGCCATTGCCACCCCTGACACACCGGCCTTCCACCATGATTGACCCTGGTGCAGCAGGATCGGCGAGCCAGGCGGCGACGCCGGTTCGGCTGGTGGGCCGGCACTCGCCGGGTGCTGCCGTCCTGCTGTCAGGGCTGGGGCTGGCCGCCAAGCCTGACGCGCCATGCCGGCTGATCGCAGAGCCGGCAGCCATCCGGATGCCTCGCGATCCCCGCCCGTTGTTGCAGTTTGTCACGGGGCCCCTGCAGACTCCGCGCTTCCTGCCCGACCCGCCCTGGCTGAGCGGGACGGTGGCCGGGGGCTGGGCGGCGGGCGTGCCCTTGCCAGGGTCGGCGGAGGCGGCGCTGCTGGCGGGGCCGGACGACCCGGCGCTGCTGCGGCGGGCCGCGGCCGGGGCAGAGGCAATGGTCAGGCACCGCGTCGGCGGCAGCGCCTGGGCCGACCCGCCGGATGCCGTGCTGGCCCGGCCCGGGACCGGGCTTGCCGTGGTGCAGACGTCCGGAGATTCCGGGCGCGACCTTGCGATGCTGAACGCGGTGCTGGAGCGGCGCCGGGCGGCGCAAACCGTGGTCGTCGCCCCGCCAGGCAAGCTCGCTGCCGCCGCACGCGCCGCCGGGTGCCGAGTGCTGCACGGCCCGGCCGACCCCTGGCCGCTGATCGATCTGGCCGATGAGGTGCATGTAGCCGGGGGCGACGTGCTGGGCCTGCTGGGCTTGCTGGCTGGCCGCGCCGTGCACGCCCATGCGCCGGCCTGGTTCGCCGGCTGGGGCGTGACGGAGGATGGGCCGGCCGTGCCGCCCCGCACCGCCACGCGCAGCCCGGCGCAGGTCGCCGCCGCGGGGCTGCTGACGGGCGCGACCTACCGTGACCCCTTCACCGGCCAGGCCACCAGCTTCGAGGCGGCGCTGGACATCGCGGCCGAGTGGCGGCGGGTGTGCGACGCCAACCGCGGCATCGCCGGCTGCATGGGCATGCAGTTCTGGAAGCGGCAGCGGATCGGCGCCTTCCTGCACACCGGCGTCCACCCGCCGCCGCAGGGCGCGTCCGCCCTGGCCGCCGCGCGCCGGACCGGCGGGGCGGTGGCGGCCTGGGCGTCGCGGATGCCAGAAGGGTTGCGGGAGGCCGGAGTGCCGGTGCTGCGGGTGGAGGACGGCTTCCTGCGCTCGGTCGGCCTGGGCAGCGACTTCCTGCCGCCGTGCAGCATCATCGTCGATGGCTCCGGCATCTACTACGACCCCAGCCGGCCCAGCGACCTGGAGACCACCCTGGCCAAGGCGAACTTCGATCCGGCGCTGCTGCGGCGGGCCGCGGTGGTGGTGGACCGGCTGGTCCGGACGGGTGTTACGAAATATAATGTTGGCGTTGCGCCGCTGCCGCGCCTGCCCCACGGGCGAGTGATCCTGGTACCGGGCCAGGTCGGGGACGACCTCTCGGTGCGGCTGGGCGGCGGGGCCGTGCGGGGCAACCTGGCACTGCTGCAGGCGGTGCGCGGGGCGGCGCCGGACGCCCACATCCTGTATAAGCCGCATCCCGACGTGGACGCCGGCCACCGGACCGGCGCCGTTCCGGACACGCAAGCCCTTGAATACGCTGACCAGCTTGTTCGCGGTGTGCCAATGGCCCCGCTGATAGCCGCTGTGCAGGAAATCCACACCCTGACCTCCCTGACAGGGTTCGAGGCGCTGCTGCGCGGCCGGTCCGTCACCTGCTGGGGCCAGCCGTTCTATGCCGGATGGGGACTGACGCGCGACATGGCCCCTATGCTGCGGCGCAGCAGGAGGTTAACCTTGGAAGAACTGGCAGCCGGCGTGCTGCTGATGTATCCGCGTTACCTGGACCCGGTGACGGGTCTGCCCTGCTCGGCAGAGGTGCTGCTGGACCGGCTGGCCCACCCGAACCTGTGGCCGGCCAGCCCCTTGGTGCGGCTGCGGCGGGCGCAGGGGGTGGCGGCAGGCTGGATGTCGAAGATGGCGCCAAGAGGGACCAAGCGATGATGCAAGCGTCCGCCCGGCAATTCCTGTTCCTGCAAGGCTTGGCCGGCCCGTTCTTTCGCCACTTGGGCGATGGGTTGGCGGCCCGCGGCCACGGCGTCCACCGCGTCAACTTCCATGGCGGCGATTGGCTGTTCTGGCGCCGGTCTGGCGCCGTCAACTACCGCGGCGGCCTGGCTGGCTGGCCGGCCTACCTGGAGGCGCTGCTGGAGCGCCGCGGCATCACCGACATCGTGCTGTTCGGCGACTGCCGGCCGCTGCACCAGGCTGCTCGCACCCTGGCCGCGCAACGGCTGGTGCAGGTGCATGTGTTCGAGGAGGGCTACATGCGCCCGGACTGGGTGACGCTGGAGGTCGGCGGCGTCAACGGCCTGTCCAGCCTGCCGCGGGACCCGCAGTACTACCTGGACGCCGCCGCCGCGCTGCCGCCCCCGGCTGACGCCGCGAACGGCATCGCCACCAGCTTCAGCCGCCGGGCGCGGGAGGACTTGGCCTATAACTTGACCACCATGGCGCTGCGTCCGCTGTTCCCGGGCTACCAGACGCACCGGCCCTGGCACCCGATGGTGGAGTATGCCGGCTGGCTGCGCCGCCTGGCCGGGGGCAAGGCGGCCCGGCGCCGGTCCAATGCCGTCCGCAGTCGGCTGGAGCGCACGGGCCGACCCTTCATGGTGTTCCCGCTGCAACTGGACTGCGACTACCAGATCAGGATGCATTCGCCCTATTCCGGCATGGAGGCGGCGATCACCGAGGTGTTGGCCTCGTTCGCACGTCATGCCCCGGCAGGGCTGGACCTGATCGTGAAGGGGCACCCTCTGGATAACGGCCTGCGGGACTGGCGGGCGGTCACGCTGGGGATCGCCGCCGGGCTGGGCCTGGATCGTCGCGTGATGTTCATCGAGGACGGCAACATCGACCTGTTGGTGCGTGCGGCGCGCGGGGTCGTGACCGTCAACAGCACGACCGGGACGCTGTCCGCCGCGCGGGGCGTACCGACGATCAGCCTCGGCCAGGCGGTGTACGACATCCCCGGCGTGACGCACCAGGACGGCCTGGACCGCTTCTGGACCGACCCGGTCGCACCTGACCCCCAGGTGTTCGACGCGCTGCGCCGGGTGTTGGTGCACCGCTGCATGATCCGCGGCGGCTTCTTCAGCGACGAGGGGTTGCGCATGCTGGTCGATGCCGCCGTCGGCCGGTTGGAGGGCGCGGTGCGGCCGGGGCTGCGCGCGGCGGCG
>JAABUQ010005018.1_pt1 | contig 21765 bp, 22 predicted proteins | sample 5560001 | NCBI WGS metagenome assembly JAABUQ01 (sample SAMN10711888, study PRJNA513371) | rock metagenome | isolation source: Antarctica rocks | place: Antarctica: Victoria Land, Finger Mt nord | collected 2015-12-18
CTCAAGCGGCGAGGCCAGTCCCCGGAAGAGCCCCCGGCCGTCGTGTTCGATCGACGTCGTCTTGCCGTGCACGGGAAGATGGCGCATCACGCGGCCGCCGAACGCCTGGGCGAGCGACTGATGGCCCAGGCAGACGCCCAGGGACGGCACACCAGCCTCCGGCAGACGGCGCATCGCCGCCACCGAGACACCCGCCTGATCGGGCGTGCACGGCCCCGGCGAGACCACCAGCCGGTCGGGGCGGCGGGCCAGCATCTCCTCGACGGTGATGCGATCGTTGCGAACGACCTCCACCGTGGCTCGCAGCTCACCCAGGTACTGAACCAGGTTGTAGGTGAAGGAGTCGTAGTTGTCGATGACCAGGACGCGCACGCCGCGGCTCCCCTCAGGGCCAGTCGGGCTGTTGTGAGGCGAGCTCGATCGCGCGCATCACCGCCTGGGCCTTGGCCAGCGACTCGCGATACTCATAGGCGGGCTGAGCATCGGCGACGGTGCCGCCTCCGGCCTGCACGTGCGCCACCCCGTCCTTCATGACGACGGTGCGGATGTGGATGCACGTATCCAGGTCTCCGGTGTAGCTGAGGTAGCCGATCGCTCCCCCGTAGCCACCCCGCTTGGTGGGCTCCAGCTCATCGATGATCTGCATGGCTCTAACCTTGGGCGCCCCGGAGAGAGTGCCCGCAGGAAGCACCGAGCGCAGCGCGTCCATCGCTCCCACATCCTCACGTAGGCGCCCGGAGACCGACGAGACGATGTGCATCACGTGGCTGTAGCTCTCCACGCCCATGAGCTCGTCGACCTGGATGCTGCCGTAGTCGCACACACGTCCGAGGTCGTTGCGCCCGAGATCCACGAGCATGACGTGCTCGGCCCGCTCCTTCTCATCGCTCAGCAGCTCGGCGGCGAGCATGCGGTCCTCCTCCGGAGTGGCACCCCGCGGGCGCGTGCCGGCGATCGGGCGTGTGGACACCTGCCGTCCGGAGACGGTGAGCAACGGCTCGGGGCTGGCGCCCACCACCTGGAAGTCACCGAAATCCAAGAAGTACATGTAGGGGCTCGGGTTGACCGCGCGCAGTCCGCGGTAAACCGAGAACGGCTGTTGGGCCACGGCGGCCGACCAGCGCTGAGACGGCACCACCTGGAAGGCGTCGCCGGCGTGAACGTATTCCACGATCCGGGCGACCATGCCCTCGAACTCGGCTCGCTCCATGTTGGAGGTGAAGTGCGGTGCGGTCCGCCCCGCGACAGGGGCGCCGGCGGAGGGCACCGGACCGTCCAGCGCCTCGCGCACCTCTTCGATGGCGGCCCGGGCGCGGCGGTCGGCCTCTCCCACGTCGTGCTCGTCGGCGTGCACGTGGGCCATCACGGTCACCGTGTGCCTGAGGTGATCGAAGACGACCAACATGTCCGACAGCATCAGCGCCATGTCGGGCAGACCGAGCACGTCCGGGTTGGGCTCGCCCAGCGGCTCGACCGTGCGGACCAGGTCATAGCCGAAGTAGCCCACCGCGCCGCCCGCGAACGGGGGTAGCCCCATCAGGGGGGCCTGGCGGCGGCGGGAAACCGCCTCGGCGGCCAGGCCGTAGGGGTCGCCGGACTCGCCCAAAGACCAGCGCAGCACCTCACGCGGGCGAAAACCGATGAACGAGTAGCGCCCCACGCGCTGGCCCTGCTCGGCGGACTCGAGCAAGAAGGCGGGATCACCGGGCGCCAGCGCGCGCAGTTTCAGAAAGGCGGAGACCGGCGTCTCGCAATCGGCGATGTAGGTGTGGCGCAGCGGGATGAGGTTGTGCGATCGCGCCAGCGACCGAACCTCTTCCAGGCCCGGCTCGATGGCCAACGTTCCCGCGCGCGAGCCCGGGCGGCTAGCGACGGCGACCATCGAGCACCCGCTCGGCGTCGCTCAGCTTGCGCCCCCGGCTGCGCAACAGCACCAGCAGGTGATAGATCACGTCGGCCGCCTCCTCGTCCACGCGCTCGTCGCTCTCCTCGCGCGCGGCTCGCGTCACCTCCTCGGCCTCCTCTCTCACCTTCTCTGAGATCAGGGCCGGGTCGGCGAGCAGCCTGGCCGTGTAGGAGCCGTCGGGGAGCTCCCGCGCCCGATCATCGAGCGTGCGCTCGAGGGCGGGCAACACCTCGTGCGGCGCCGGCGAGGCCACCTCCCCGCGGTGAAAGCAGGTTCGCTCACCCGTGTGACACGCCGGTCCCGTGGGTTGCACCAGCGCCAGAAGCGCGTCCCCGTCGCAGTCGACCCGCAGGGCACGCACGAACTGCACGTTGCCGCTGGTCGCTCCCTTGTGCCACAGCTCCGCCCGGGAACGGCTCCACAGATGCAGCTCGCCCGTGGATCGTGTGCGCTCCAGCGCCTCGCGGTTCATGTAGGCCAGCGTGAGGACCTCGCCGCTGTCGTAGTCCTGGACCACGCACGGCGCCAGTCCCCGCTCGTCCCACACGACCAGCGCGTCGATCGGTGCGGCGCCCGCGCCGGCGCTCACCGTGGGCGCCGGCGCCTGTGCACGTGCGCTCATGGCGGGGATTCTAGGTCGCGCGCGCGTACCCGCGTGTCTTTTCATCGCGCACCGGAGACCCGGCGCACCCAACCTGGGGTCGGCCCCGCCGAGGATCCGGCGCGCTCAGCCGTCCCCACGCCCGGACAGCAGCGTCCGCGCGTTGCCGTGGCGGCGCAGTACGCCGTTGAGGTTCACGGCCCGCTGATGCTCGACCGGGGAGGCGTTCAGACCGGGGGCCGGGGGCGTCGCGGCGGCACCGTGCGCCGATGCCCACAGGATCTGGTCTGAGGTCTCCTGGGGCACCTGGTCGATCCGGTTCCACGGCAGCTGATTGGACAGCCGAGCCAGGGGTGCCGAGCTGTCGTTGACCTGTCCGATGTCTTGGGAGGGTGCCACCACGGAGTAGCGGGTGCCCTGCACGTCTGCGCTGGAAGCGAACGCGTCGTACATCGGCGTGGCCAGGGCATCGTTGAGCGACAGGGGGCTCAATCCGGTCAGCAGCTCAATCGTGTGCAGGACCGAGTACTGGTCATAGCGGGTGTGGACCACCGCGCCACGCTTGGACCATGGGCTGATCACGTAGGCGGGCATGCGATGGGAGTCGACGTGGTCAGCGCCGTCCTGGGAGTCGTCCTCGACGACCATGATCGCTGTGGAGGCCCAGATCGAGCTGTGGGAGATCATGTCCACGATCTGGCCCAGAGCCAGGTCGTTGTCGGCCACAAGTGCCTGGGGGCTGTAATCACCGGAGGTGGTGCCGTTGGTGTGGTCGTTGGGCAGGATCATGTAGTTGAAGGTCGGCACGCTGTTGTTGGTCAGCTGCTGGCTGAAGCGGGCACGGAACTCGTTGAAGCGGCTCTGTGCGCCGATCGGCTTGCCGGTGCCGTTGTATTGACCGGAGTCCTGCGTGCACGTGGCCAAGTTGCCGGCGGCCCCGGCGGGCCGCAGGCAGCCGATGAACAGGTTGTTCGGGTAGGCCTGGTCGCTGTGGGACTGGACCGCTGAGTAGGTGGGCCGTCCGTCGTTGCCCGCCGGGGTGTTCCCCGCGCCCGCCTCGCCGTAGTTCATGAACGAGACGCCCTGCCTGACCGCCTGATCGAAGATGAAGTCCTTGGGCGGGAAGGTGACCGGATAGATGCCGAAGTCAAAGCCGCGCTTGCGGTTTGAGTAGTTGGCGGCCAGGGCCTTCTGGACGTAGTCGTTGGCGTAACCGCTGGAGGTGATCACGTGTCCGTCCACCGACACCTCGGAGTCGGCGTAGAGGTGATCGATCAGCGGGAAGGTGCGGGTGAGCTTGTGGGCGTTGGGGGTGATGCCCCCCGTGGGGCCCCGGACGCCGTTGTCGTCGAAGAGCTGCAGGCGCGGGTCGCCGTCGCCGCGTCGGTCGGTCCCGAAGACCTGGTCGTAGGTGCGGTTCTCCTTGACGATGTAGAAGACATGCTTGATCTGCGTGCTCGGGCCGCTCCCGGGCGCGGGCACCGGGTTGCCGGCGGGTTGGGGCTCGGTGCTCCCCGCGGGCATGACCTGCGCGTCGGCCAACGCCGTGGCCGCCTGCATCTGGATGTCGCTGGGAACGGGCAGAGTTCCCACCCGGCCGAGCAGCTGGTCCAGCACGTAGGTCCCGTAGACGTTCGAGGGCGTGACGTTGGGACGCTTGTCGCCGTCGAAGGAGTAGGCCGGGTTGGGTCCCGATCCCAGCCCCTTGCCCGCCACCCACAACAGCTGTGAGCCGTCGGGAGTGACCTGCACGTCTGTGGTGTAGGCCGCGGTGGGCAGTCGGCCGATCACCTGGCCGGGGGCGACGTCGGGTATGTATCCGGGGGCGGCCTGGCACGCGGCGATGGCCGGCAGGCGCCGTCGCGCCTGGGCGAGCAGGCGCCTTCGCCGGCGGACCAGAGCGCGGGCTCGTGCGCGTGCCTGCCTGCGCCCGTGCGCGCGGCCGTGGCGGCGCAGGGACACGGCCCGCAGCGCGGCCGTGGTGAAAGCATCCGCCTGGCGCCGGGAGGGGCCGACACAGGCGGTCAGGTTGCGAACACCCAGGTAGCGTCGCACCAGGCGACGCAGGCGACGGTGATAGCGGCGCAGGCCCGCTCGGCGAGCGCGGCCGTGAATGTGGGCCAGGGTACGGGCGGCGCGCCGCTGCAGCGCGCGGTAGCGAGTGATCGACCTCACCGACGCCGGGCGCACCACGCGCCGCGGGATCACCGCAGCTCCGGCGTGCGGGCGCCGGGTCAAGGCGATGGCCGTCACCGCATCCTCACCGGAGTCGGCCGTGTACAGCGTCCGCGCGTCCGGCGAGACCGCGAGCTTCACCGGCGCGGTTCCCACACCCGCCGTCCGGCCCACCGAGGTCTGCGCGATCACCCGCTGGGCTCCGGTGTCGACGGTGGCGATCTCATCGCGGTTGGTCACCGCCACATAGAGCCGATCGGCCTGCGGATCGATGACCATGCCCTCGGGATGGCTGTTCTGATCGCCGCCCGCGCCGCCGAGGCCGGCGATGGTCGCGACCGCCTTGGCCTGACCGACGTCGATGACCGTCAGGGTGCCGTCGAGCTCGTTGGAGACGTAGGCCCGGCCCTGGTGGTCGAAGGCCACCCCGTTGGGGTAACGCCCGGTGTTCACGACCGTCTCCGTACCGGACGACAGGTCGACCACCACCGCCCTGTCGGCCGCGTTCAGCGAGACCACGAGCTTGCGCTGGTCCGGTGAGACCGCCAGTGACTCGGGAAAGGCGCTGCCCGCGGAGGTGACCGGCGGAAGGGAGTTGACGCGCCCCGAGCCGCCGCTCGTCGCGGGAAGCACCAGCGGCTCGCGCTCGGTCCCTCGGCCGCCGGCCTGCTCGACGTCGAAGACGTGGATGACGTCGCCCTGGTCGCCCCGGGTGGGCCCCTCGGTCGGAGAGCCACCCTTGGCGGTCCCCCCCACGTAGGCCCTGCTGCCGTCGGGCGACATGGCGATCGCGCCGTAGCAGCCGGGCAGGGGCAGGGTCTGCACCACCGCCCCGGTGGCCACGCTCACCACGCGCAAGTCGTTTGACCCGTGGCCGCAGTCGGCCACCCACAGGTAGAGGCCGTTGCGCGTCAGCACGCTGCCGGTGGGAAAGTTGCCCACGGTGGTCATGCGTCCGACCGGGTGCAGCGAGCGCCCGTTGGCGGTCGTGCCCAGGCTGGGGCCGATCTCGCCGGGTCCGACGTCGGCCAGGGCCAGCGCTGCGACGAGCAGGAGCAGGACCAGGGCACCCGCCAGCGCTGGCCACGGGCGTAGACGGTGGGTCACGGCCGGCGACACTAGCCGTTGGGGCGCGCCCGATGTGAACGCGCGGTGACCAAGCGTGGTGACCGAGGGTCAGGCGCGCGCCGCGTCTGCGTCGCCCGCCGGAGCCGCAGCTTCGCCGCCTGCGCCGCGCGCGCCGGGGCCGGCCCCCGCTCGAGCCCCCGCCAGCGAAGGGTGCACCAGGTTCAGGTACCAGCCGAAGGCACGGTCGATGACGCGCTGGTTTGACATCGCGCGCAGCACGGCGGTCAGCATCCGCGGAGGCAGCGCGGGAAGCAGCCGCTGCAGCCTGAGGGCGAGGGAGAAACCGCGGGCGTGACTGGCGCTGAATGCGCCGTAGCGCCACAGCGCCGCCTCCCGCGGCTGCCGTCCGGCGACCACGCCCCGCAGCTCACGGCCGCAGGCGATCCCGAAGTAGAAGGCGGTGCGGATGCCCTCGCCCGAAAGCGGCAGGCAGTGACCGGCCGAGTCCCCGACGAAGAACACGCCGCCTTCGGCGGCGTCGCGCAGGCGATGGGGAAACCAGTTGCCCTGGTAGCGCTCGGGCGCGAGGTCAAGGCGACCGGCCAGGTCCACGGTCGGCCGGCGCACGTGGTCGCGGGGAGCGTAGGAGCCAACGCCCACGCGCACCTCCCCGCTCGCGGGCACGCGCCAGGCGTAACCGCGGCGCACCAGCGTGCGATCGATCCATACGTCGAGATCCTCGCCCGTCCCTCGGGGGTGAACCTCCAGCCCGCGTGAGAGCGGCGCCTCCGGCGGTTGATAGCCGTCCCCCAGCACGCGTCTCCATCCCAGCGCGTCGACCACGAGCGGTGCCCTGAGCACGCCACGGTCGGTGCGCACGGCGATCAGCGGGTCCGGCGCGCCCCCGTGGTCGTCGGCCGCGACGCCCCGCTCCTCCACCTTGGCGGTGAGAAAGCGCGCGTCGCTCTGGGCGAAGAGCAGGCGGCACAGCTCGCGGTAGTCAAACGAGGACCAGCTCCACGGAAGCCGGTAGCGAACCGAGCCGTGCGGGGTGGTGAAGCGCATATGGGGCAGCTCCTGACGGATCGAGTCCGCCACCCCCATGGCCTGCAGCCACGGTGTGGGCGCGGCACACGCCGAGGTCGCCCGCTCGCCGATCTCATAGCGGTCGACCAGGAGCACGTCGGCGCCGCAGCCCGCCAGCTCGCGGGCGACGGCCAGGCCGGCGAAGCTCGCGCCGCAGATGAGCACGTCGGCGCGGGTTCCCTCCAGCGAGGCACGCCGTTCGCCGCGAGCGGTGGCGCGCACGGTCACCTCAGCGCGCTCCCATCAGCGGAGCGACCAGCGAGCCGAAGGCCACCCGTGCCACCTGCCGACGTGACAGCCGCGGCGTCCGGGCCAAGACGTCGAACCCGCGGGTTTCGACCTGATCGAGAATCAGCTGATACACCGATCGCGCGAGGCGCATGGCCGGCCCCACCGACGGGCTCAGGACGTCAGTCAGTCCCGCCGTGCCTGCGAACAGCTCGCGCGCGCGAGCGACTTCGCACGCGAGCAGGGCGCCGAAGCCGGGAGTCATCCGCGAGGCCGCGATGTCCTCCTCGCCAACCCCGAAACGATCACGCTCGGCGCGTGGCAGGTAGATCCGGTCGAGCTCGTAGTCCTCACGAACGTCGCGGATGAAGTTGGTCAGCTGAAAGGCGGTTCCCAGCCGAGCCACACTGTTGTGCAGCTCGGCGGGCGCCCCCAGCAGTGGAGCCATGATCAGGCCCACCGCCCCCGCGCTGCCGCGCATGTATCGGTCGAGCTCCTCCCGCGTGCGCAACCGCACGGGCCCGCAGTCCACGCGCATGGAGTCCATGTACACCGAGAGCTCATCCAGGGGCAGCTGATGGCGGATCCCGGCGTCGACCAGCGCCGCGATCACCGGGTGGCTCGAGCGGCCCCGCTCGCGCCCGCGGAGCAGCGCCTCCTCCCAGCGGTCCAGCGCCCGGCGGCGTTCCTCGGGGGCCGAGGGGCGCCCGGGCCCGTCGACCAGCTCGTCGGCGCCGCGTACGAACCCGTACAGCGCGTGCACCGCGGGACGCACCTCGCGTGGCAGGCGCTGGGTGGCCCAGAAGTAGGTCGGGTCGTGGCGTCGCTGCATGCGCCGACACGCTCGATAGGCGTCCTCGAGGCGGCGGTCGGGGGTGTCCGGCGCGGCCGTTGACGGTAGGACCGTCGTCCTCTCGGAGTGCATACGCTCATCATCCTGACAAAGTGCACCCGTGGCGTCGCTGCTTCAACGCAAGCTCGTGGTGGTCACCGGCAAGGGTGGCGTGGGCAAGAGCACGGTCTCCGCGGCCCTGGGCCTGCTCGGGGCGCGCGCCGGTCGCCGCACGATCGTGGTGGAGGTGGGTGAGCAGCATCGCCTGCCCTCCCTGTTCGGTCGCGCCGCCGGTGGCTCGCCGGGGGTCGAGGTGGAGCTCGAGCCCGGGCTGTGGAGCACTTCGATCAGCCCGTACGACGCTCTGCTCGAGTGGGTCGAGACGCAGGTCGGCGGCCGCGTCCCCGCCCGACTGCTGGGCTCGAGCAACGCCTTTCAGTACCTCGTCGCCGCGGCACCGGGCGCCCGCGAGGTGGTGACCATGACCAAGGTGTGGGAGCTGGCCCAGAGTCAGCGCTGGCGCCGGCGGACCGCGGGCTATGACCTGGTGGTCGTAGACGCACCGTCCACGGGGCACGCGCTGGGCATGCTGCGCGCGCCCCGCACCTTCGCCGCCATCGCCCGGGTCGGGCCGATCGCCACCCAGGCCGAGCGCGTGCGCGAGTTTCTCGAAGATCCCGGTCACTCCGGCTACCTGGGCGTGGCTCAGGCCACCGAGATGGCGGTGGCCGAGACCCTGGAGCTCGAGGATCGCCTCCGTCACCAGCTCGGTCGCCGCCTGCAGGCGGTGGTGGTCAACGGCGTGCTGCCGCGTCGCTTCAGTCCCGTCGAGCTCAGCGCGCTCGCGCAGGCCGAATCCGCACCCGGCGGGGAGGGCGCTGCCCCACCCCGCAACCGGGCGAAGCGGCCACGACCAGACGACGGATTGGTGCACGCGGCGGCGCGTGCCGCCCGCGCGGTTCACCTGCGCGCAGGCGCCCAGCGCAGCCAGGTGGCGCGTCTGCGTCGCCATCAGTTCGACGTGGCCAGCGTCCCCTTCATGTTCATGGCCGATCTCGACGTGACGGCCGTGCGGTCGATCGCCGACACACTCGCCGCCAAGCTTCCCTGAGCACCGGCACGCGTCGGGTCCGCGCTACTCGATGCCCAGCCGGTCCAGCAGGGACTCATCGGCGCGCCAGTGGCGCCGCACGCGCACCGACAGGTCGAGATGTACGCGCCGACCGATCTCGCGCTCGAGCTCGCGTCGCGCGGCGATCCCGATCGCCTTGATCATCCGCCCGCCGGCGCCCACCAGGATGCCCTTCTGGGAGTCGGTCTCCGCCCAGATCAGCGCGCGCACACGGGCGAGGTCCGCGCGCTCGAGGTCGATCTCCTCGATCATCACCTCCACGGCGTGGGGAAGCTCGTGAAAGGTCCGCCGGATTACCGCCTCGCGCACCAGCTCGCCCACCATGAGCTCACGTGACTGGTCCGACAGCTCGCTCGGGTCAAAGAGAAAGGGGCCCTCGGGCATGAGGCCGGCCAGATGAGCGACCAGCCGCTCCACGCCGGTGCCCTTGCGCGCCGACACGGGAAAGATGTCGTCGGCCACCCCGAGGTCGGCGGCGTCGCTCAGCGCGGCGGCCACCGCGGGGGGACGTAACCGGTCGATCTTGTTCAGCGCGATAACCACCGGCAGGCCCGCGCGCGCGAGTCTCTGGGCGATGAAACGGTCCCCTGGTCCCACCCCCTGCTCACCGTTGAGGATCAGCAGTGACGCGTCGGACCCCTCGAGCTCTGACTGCACGCGCCGGGCCATGCGCGAGGTGAGGGCGTCGCGCGGGCGCTGAACGCCGGGCAGGTCGACGAGCACCAGCTGCCAGTCAGGGCCCGAACGCACTCCCCTGATGGCCCTGCGCGTGGTCTGGGGTCGATCGGAGACGATGGCCACCTTGCCCCCCACGACTCCGTTGATGAGCGTCGACTTGCCCACGTTGGGGCGTCCGGCCAGCGCCACGAAGCCGCTTCGGCTCACGGCTCGAGCCCCGGCGAGCGCGGCGACGGAGCGTGCTCCCAGGCCAGCAGCTCGCGCTGGAGGGCCAGCATCTCTCCGTCGTCGCGCTCGTGGTCCATGCCCGTCAGATGCAGCACTCCGTGCACGATCGCCTCGCGCAGGTCGCTCGTGTGCGCCGCGCAGATGACCACGTCGCCCAGCTCGATCGCCTCGGGGGGACACGAGCCGGGCGCGGGTGCCTGCCCCCCGTGCGCCCGGTCGGTGGGCTCCGGCACCCCGTCGATGGGAAAGGAGAGTACGTCGGTGGGCGCGTCGGCGCCCCGGTGGAGCCCGTTGAGCTCTGTGATTCGCTGCGCGTCGACGAACTGCACGGCCAGGTGACCGTCCTGGATCCCGCCCGAGGCGGCGGCGATCGTGCAGAGGCGCTCTATGTCATCGGCCTGCGGCGTCCCCCACGCCGGTGACTCGCCCACCACCTCCACCTCGATCACGCTGCGCCTCAGGCGCGACGCAGGTCAGCGGGACGCAGCTCGGGAGCATCCTGCTGGGCCTCGTCGTAGGCCTCGACGATGCGCTGCACGAGCCGGTGGCGGACGACGTCCTCACCCCCGAAGCGCACGAACTCGATGTCCTCGACGTCGTCAAGGACGCTTCCGACCACCACGAGCCCGGACCGCTGCTCGCGGGGCAGATCGACCTGGGTGACATCGCCCGTGACCACCATGCGCGAGCCGAAGCCCAGCCGTGTGAGGAACATCTTCATCTGCTCGGGCGTGGTGTTCTGGGCCTCGTCGAGGATGACAAAGGAATCGTTGAGCGTGCGCCCCCGCATGAAGGCCAGCGGCGCAATCTCGATCACGTTGCGTTCGAGGTGGGCCGCGACCTTCTCGGGGTCGATCATGTCGTGCAGCGCGTCGAACAGCGGACGCAGATACGGGTCGACCTTGGCCATCAGGTCGCCGGGCAGGAACCCGAGCCGTTCGCCCGCTTCCACCGCGGGCCGGGTGAGGATGATGCGGTTGACCTCGTGGCGGGCCAGGGCGGCGGCGGCCATGGCCACGGCCAGGAAGGTCTTGCCGGTCCCGGCCGGTCCCACGCCGAAGGTCACCGTGCGGTTGCGGATCGAGTCCACGTAGCGCTTCTGATTGACCGTCTTGGGGGCCACCCGCAGCGTGCGGTGACGCCACACGACGTCCTCGAGCACGTTCGCCGGCGACTCGTGAGCGTCCAGGGCCCGGGTCACCGCGGTGATCGTTCCCGGGCCGATCTGGTGGCCGCGGGCGATCAGGTCAGACAGCTCGCGCACCACGCGCTCACCAGCGCGGATCTCGTCGTCCTCACCGTCGAGGGTGAGCAGGTTCCCGCGCAGGAACACGCGACAGTCGAGGTGCTCCTCCAATGCGCGCAACACGGCGTCCTGGGTGCCCGCCAGCTCGGTGGCGACCTCGTTGGGCAGATCCACCTGGATCCTCAAGCGCCGAGCACCTCGCGCACCTGGGCGGAGACCCGGCGTCCGTCCGCGCGGCCGTCGACGGCCCCCATGACCTGGCCCATCACGCGACCCATGTCCTGCTCAGACTGAGCGCCGGTGTCACGGATCACCCGCTCGACGATGGTGCGCAGCTCGCCGTCGGGCAGGTCGGCGGGGAGGTAGGAGTCGATCAGCTCGGCTTCCTGCTCCTCGCCGAGGGCAAGCTCGACGCGGTCATTCTCGCGGTATGCGCGGGCTGCCTCCAGGCGACGCTTGCGCTCGCGCCGCAGTACGACGACCTCGTCATCGATCCCGTCCTTGGCCGCCTTCTGCAACTCGGAGAGCACCAGCCTCAGAGCGCCGACCCGATCGCGCCGGCCCGCACGCATGGCGGCCTCCACGTCGGCTCGAGCCACATCGACGATGCTCATCCAGCCTCCAGCATACGACGACCGCGCGTCGGCGTCGCCGACCAACGCCTCCCGCCCGCGGGGCGCTATCTCGCCGCGACGGACCCCGCCTGGGTGCTGTCCCCGGCGGTGACCGCGCGGGTTCCGCCGCCGTCGAGCGGATCGGGATGCCCGAGCTGGCTCAGCTCAGCCGTGTCGCGACCGAACAGGAGAGCAACGTTCCAGTCCAGCAGCAGACGCAGCTTGCGTCCCGTCCCGGGCATCAAGAGCAGGTGATAGGTGCGAGCGATCAACCAGGCGGCCAGACCGCGCCAGCGCAGGCCCAGGGTCACGGCCACCGCCTGACCCTGGCCGAGGTCGGCCACGACGCCCTTGGTCCTGTAGCGGAAGGGACGCACACGACCGGTCCCCAGCTCGGCGGCCACGTTGCGCGCGACGCGGCGCCCCTGACGGATCGCGTGCTGGGCCGTGGGCGGGCACGGCTGCCCCCGGCGCGCGGGATCGGGCACGGCGGCGGCGTCGCCGATCGCCCACACGCGGCTGTGTCCCTGCGCGCGCATCGTCGCGTCGACCCGGATCCGGCCCCCCTCGTCGAGGGCGAGGCCGAGCGAGCCCACCGCCGGGCTGGGCTTGACCCCGGCGGTCCACACCACCGTCCGAGTGGGGATCCGCTCTCCGTCGGACAGGGTGGCGCTGTGAGCGTCCACCGACCGCAGGATGGTGTCCGTGCGAATGTCGATGCCGCGTCCGCGCAGCTCGCGGGTCGCGAAGGTCGAGAGGCTCTCCGGTGCCTCGGTCATCACGCGGCTCTTGGCCTCGACCAGCACCCAGCGCATCCCCTGCGCGCGACAGCGCGGATAGAGCGCGACCGCGTGGGCCGCGAAATCCTGCAGCTCGGCCAGTCACTCAAGGCCGGCGTAGCCGGCCCCCACGAATACGAAGCTCAGGTTCTCCGCTCTCTCCTGCGGGTCCTCGATCGCCTCGGCCACGTCCAGGCAGCGCAGCACCCGGTTTCGCAGTGCGATGGCCTCCGAGAGCGACTTCAGGCCGATCGCATGCTCCCCGAGCCCGGGCACGGGCAGGGTCCGCGACACCGAGCCCAACGCCACGATCAGCTGGTCGTAGGGGAGGGATCGCTCCACCCCCTCCAGCGGTCGCACGGTCAGGCGCCGCTGCTCGGGCTCCCCGCCGGTCACCTGGCCGAGCAGCAGCTCGGTCTCGCGCAGCTCGGCGCGCAGAGGCACGACCACGTGGCGCGGGTCCAGTGCCGCCCCGGCGGCGCCCGGCAGCAGGGGCGTGTAGAGCATGTAGTTGGCGTCGTTGATCAGGGTCACGCGTGCGCTCTGCGTGGGCAGGACGCGCTCCAGGGTCCGCGCCGCGTAGAAGCCACCGAAGCCGCCCCCCGCTATGACGATGCGCCAGGCCATCCACAGAGGCTAGGGCTCTGAGGAGAGCAGGTGGGTGCTCCTCTAGGCTGGGCCCGGTGGACGAGCAGGCGTACACGCGGGCGATCGAACCCTTCGAGGCCGAGACCGCGCGACTACGGCCGCCGGACGCCGAGGTCTTCGACGCCCACACTCATCTGGGCCTGGATGAGGATGGCCGCGCGCTGGAAACGCAGACCCTCCTGGCCATGCTCGACGCCGCCGGAGCCCGGCGCGCGTGCGTGTTCGCCCTGCATGACCCCGAGCGCGTGCCGGCCTACCGCGTCCCCAACGATCGAGTGCTCAGGTGGGCCGGCGAGAGCTCAGGACGCCTGGTGCCCTTCTGCCGTCTGGACCCCGCCGATGGGGCGGTGCGGGAGGGCGAGCGCGCTCTGGCCGCCGGGGCGCGGGGCATCAAGCTCCACCCGCGGGCCCAGACGTTCGCCTTCGACGGGCAGGACATTGCCCAGATCTTCGCTCTGGCCGACCAGGCCGCGGTGCCCATCCTGATCCACGCCGGGCGAGGCATGCCGCCGATCGCCGACGGTCTCGTCGATCTCGCCTGGCGTCATCCCGACGTGGTGCTGATCCTGGCCCATGCGGGGATCGCCGACCAGGGCATTCTGACCACCCGCCTGGCCGACCATCCCGGAGTGCTCTACGACGTGTCCTGCTTCTATCCCCTCGACGTGCTCGAGCTCTTCGCGCGGGTCCCCGCCGAACGCATCGTCTTCGCCTCCGATCCCCCCTACGGTCGCCCCGCCACGAGCCTGTACATGGCGCTGCGCATAGCCGCGGCTCTCGGACTCGATGAGACCGCCGTCCGGCTCTTGCTGGGTGACACGATGGGTGGGCTGTGCGACGGTCGCGGGCTGGCGCCGGCCCTTGCCCCGCGCGGCTCCCGCACGGTGACCATGTCGGGCCCGCTGGCGCGCGTGTACAGCTACTGCGCGACGAGCGGTCCGGCGCTGTTCTCCGGCCAGGTCGAGATCGTGCGTGGGTCGCTGGAGCTGGCTCTCGCCACCTGCCGCGACCCCGAGCCGCCCGCCCACCTCGGTCCTGTGCTGGAGCAGATCGCGAGCGCCCTATCCACGGCGATCGGGTCGCTGAGCGAGCCCCTCGACGTGTTGCCCACGCTTGACCTGGTCCACCGCTGCATGTCGCTGGCCGCCACCGAGGCGGCCTGAGCGCTGATAGCCGGGTCAGCGGACCGGCGCGCCCGAGGCGGCCCTGGACCGGCGCGCCCGACGCGGCCTGACCGGCGCGCCTGGCGCGACCAACGCACCGCGTAGACAACGCCCAGAGCACCATCGTGCGCGACCAACGCACCGCGTAGACAGGCTTGGGGCCTGCTCGTCAACGCCCTGTAGACGCGGCCTTGATCCTGTCTACCGGTTGGAGACGAACGACCCGCGGAGCGTCTACGCGAGGTAGACGGCACGCGGAGGGCTGTCTACAGCGAGCGTTGGCCGCAGTTAGACACGCGGCTCACGTCTTTAGGCTCGAGTCCCCAGGAAGCTGGCCGAGCGGTGGGCCGCGCGCACGTTCAGGTCACCCCCGGCCCTGAGAGCCAGAGGGCTCCCCATTCACCCGTCTGACATCGCCGACGCTCGGTCATGTCCAGGCGCGCGCAGAACGCGCCGCTGACCTCGTCGAGCTCGTCGCTGAGCAGGCCGCCGGCCACCAGCTGAGCGGGCGCGCGCACAATCGATCGGCTCACGTCCAGCAGGAGCGGGCGCAGCAGGTTGGCCACCACGGTGGTCGCCTGGGGATCGCAGAGCGGTAGGTTCTCACGGCGGAGATCGAGTCGGCGGACGGTCAGGGTGGCCCCGTTGACCGCGGCGTTCTCCTTGGTGGCGGCGACGCTCTGGGGCTCGTTGTCCACCGCCAGAACGGGGGCGAACCCCAGGCCGGCTCCGGCGATCGCCAGCACCCCGGAGCCACATCCGACGTCCAGCAGCCGCCCACGGGCCAGGCCGCGGGCAGCGAGCTCGAGCAACAGCTCAAGACACAGACGCGTGGTGGCGTGGGCACCGGTTCCGAACGCCTGTCCGGGGTCGATGACGATGTCCCGCGTGGCGGTGCACGTGGTGGGCTCTTCCCAGGGTGGGCGCACGCGCAGGTTGGGCAGCGCCGCTGGTGGGACCGGCCCCTCGGGCACGCGGCGGTCAGGCGGCGAGCGCACCACGACCGGGCGGTGAAAGCGACGCCAGCGCTCGGACCAGTCGTCCTCGATCTCGGTGGTGTACACCTCGACCAGAGCCCGACCCGCGGACGCGCGCACGGCGGGGAGATCTGGCAGTTCACCGCGTGCGCCGTAGACGGCGTACTCCACCGTCTCGGCATCGACCTGCACCTCCTCCACCCCGGCCGGCGCGAGGTCGAGCAGCTCGGCCAGCGCGATCTCGGCGTCGGCGCGACGAACCCGCAGGGCCAGCCTGATCACGCGGCCTGGCTGCGCAGCGCGCGGCGCAGCCTGGCGAACATCGACTCGTCTGAGCGCAGGTTCTCGTCGGTCATCGTCCCGTCGAGCTGCTCGAAGAGAGCCCGCTGCTCGCCGCTGAGCCGGCGCGGGATGACCACGTTCACCACGACACGCAGGTCACCCGGACGCCCGCGGCGCACGTCGGGCATGCCCAGGCCGCGTAGCTGGATCACCTCTCCCGGCTGCGTTCCTGCCGCGATCTCCACCGAGGTGCTGCCGTCTAGGGTCGCAACCGAGAGGGTGCCCCCCAAGGCGGCGGTGGGAGCGGGCACGTTGACCGCGGTGATGAGGTCGTCGCCCTCCCGGACGAAGCGCTCGTCCTCGCGCACGCTCACGAGCACGTACAGATCTCCGCTGGAGCCACCCGACTCGCCGGCGTGTCCCCGCCCGGACATGCGTATGCGCTGGCCGTCGGCGATGCCGGCGGGAATGTCGACATCGAGAACACGCTGGGCCACCTTGCGCCCGCGGCCGTGGCACAGACCGCACGGCTGCTTTGCCACTCTTCCGTCCCCCTCGCACACGTCACAGGCGACCGTGCGCGCCACCTGGCCGAACGGCGTGCGGGACACGGCCTGAAGTCGCCCGGCGCCGCGGCAGCGCTCACACGTCTCGATCGGGGTGCCGGGCTCGGCCCCGTTGCCGTGGCAGCGCTCGCAGCGGTCGACCGCCTGGTAGCTGACCTGCACCGAGGTGCCCTGCGAGGCATTCAGCAGATCTATGTTCACCTCGACCGCCACGTCTCCCCCGCCGGCCGGCCCCGCGCGGCCCCCGAAGGTGCCTCCCCCGCCGAAGAAGGCGTCGAATAGGTCGCCTATGGAGCCGAACGCGTCGAAGTTCGGCTGGTAGCCGCCCGAGCGCAGACCCTCGTGCCCGTAGCGGTCAAAGGTGGCGCGGCGCTCGGGGTCAGACAGGATCTCGTAGGCCTCGGCGGCCTCCTTGAACTTCTCCTCGGCCTGCGGGTCGTGGGCGTTGACGTCGGGGTGCAGCTCGCGCGCCAAGCGGCGAAAGGACTTCTTGATCTGCTGCTCGGCGGCCCCCCGGGGGACCTCGAGCACCTCGTAGGGGTCGCGGGGCACGTGCTCAGTTGCCGGCGTAGGCGTCTTGGACAAAGCGCGAGAGCTCCTGGGCGACGTCGCGCACGGTGGTGATGACTCCCGCGTAATCCATGCGCACGGGGCCGATCACCGACACGGTTCCCAACTTGCGCGACGCCAGCCCGTAGCCGGTGGCGACCATGGCCAGCGAGCGCAGGGCCGGCAGCTCGTTCTCATGGCCGATACGCACGTACATCCCCGGCTCGCTCAGAGCCGAACGCAGGACCTCGAGCAGCGCAACGCGCCGCTCGAGCAGGCCCATGAGCTCGTTCATCTCGGACACGTCGCGCATGTGCTGGTCTGAGAACAGCCGGGCGGTACCGTCCACGTAGAGGGCGTCCTCGCTCTCGGCGGCCAGGCCCAAAAAGGCGGTGGCGAGGCGATCGAGGAAGGTGCTCTCGCGGTGGCCGAGAGTGACATCGTGCAGGCGCTGGTGGAGCATGCGGGCGCCCAGACCGAGTCCCACCAGGCGCTCGTTGAGGTACTCGCCGGCCCACGCCACCAAACCCTGATCGACGGGGCGGTCAAAGGTGGTCAGCAGCTTGGACACCCCGCCGGTCGAGGTGATGACCACGACCATCACGACCTGGGGCTGAAGCCTGAGCACCTCGACGTGGCGGATGGTGGCCGTGTTCAGCGACGGCGCAGAGACGACGGCCAACAGGTCGGTGACCTGCGAGAGGGTCTCGGAGGTCACCCTCATGGCCTCCTCGAGCTCGCGACGACTGAGCGGCAGCTCCACGCGCCGAGCGGGGAGCTGGCTGTGGCCGGAGGCGAGCATGCGGTCGACGACGTAGCGCTGCCCCGCGTCGGTGGGTATGCGTCCCGCCGAGGTGTGAGGATGGTTGAGCAGGCCGAACTCCTCGAGCAGGGCCAGCTCGTTGCGAACCGTCGAAGGCCCGCAATCGAGGTCCTCGTCGGCGGCCAGGGTCCGGGACGCCACCGGCTGGCCGTCGTGCAGGTGGGCCTGGACCACCTTGTCCAGGATGGCCTCCTGGCGAGGAGTGAGCATGCCGATGATTGTATGAGCCGCCATCTCAGACCTCCGGTCTCGCCGGCGCCGCGGGCGGTCTGAGCAGGCGCCGGGGGCTAGATCTCGAGTTGGGCTTCCGCGTTGCGGATGATCTGGCTGTCGCCCTGTGTCGCGGCGGTGTCCACCACGACACGATCCCCCGCGACCTCGCGCACCGAGCCGGTGACGGTGATCTCACGCTCGGGCACGCCCATGCCGCGAAACTGGACCTGCAGGCGCCGGAGGTGCTCCGGTCCTCCGGCGGCCTCGGTCTGGGCTCGCGCGACCTGAGCCATCGTCCACAAGCCGTGCAGGATGCGACCGGGCAGGCCCACGGCCTGGGCGAACTCCCCGTCGATGTGGATCGGATTGAAGTCGCCCGAGGCCCCCGCGTAGCGGTAGGTCAGGTACTTATCGGGCGTGATGCGGAGCTCGGGGATCTTGGCCCCCGGTTGCCAGTCGCTCATCAGCTCATCCTCCCCTGACGATGTTCGTCCAGATACCCCGGCACACCTCTTCCTCGCGCTGGTTGGTCGAGACCGACTCGAACACATAGAAGCCCCTCCCGTCGCGCTCGCTGATGTCCTTGACCGACACGGTGGTGGCGATCTCGTCGCCGGCGACGACCAGGGGACCCCACTCAAACTGCTGGCCGCCGTGGACCATGCGGGCAAAGTCAAGTCCGACCTCGGGATCGAAGAGCGCGGGCGCCACCGCCGGGGAGCTGTAGACGACGCAGAACATCGGGGGCGCCACGACGTCGGCGTGCCCGGCCGCGCGGGCGGCCTCTACGTCGAGGTGCACGGGGTTGGTCTCCCCCACGGCGTGGGCGTACTCGCGCACCTTCTCGCGCCCGACGGCGTAGACGGTGCTGGGAAACGACTTGCCGACGGCTTCGGTGTTCACGGGCACGGGCACGGTTCACGCTTTCAGTGCGGGTCTGGGCGCGCGGCAGTCTACGCGGCCGCCGGGCCGACGAGCAGGTCGGGACCCTCCTGCTCCAAACCGGAGCGATTGACACGCGGGTTGGCGGCGGTGACCTGCAGGCGCTCCGGCGCGAGGGGTGAGAGCGCGGCCAGCGCGTCCGCGGCGTCCACGTCCTCGCTCAGCCACGCCGCCTCGCCGTCGCGATCGCTCACCACCACGGGCATGCGATCGTGAATTCGGGCCGCCCGCTGGTTGTCCGCCGCTGAGCGAGTCAGGATGGTGGACGTCTCCACGGTGCGTCCGTCGATGCGCGAGCGCGCCCAGAGACCGGCGAAGGCAAACGCCGCGCCGCCGTCCACGCTGAACAGGAAGGGCTGGCGGGGCTGGCGGGGATCCTCGGCCTTGAGCCACTCAAACCAGCCGTCGGCACAGATGAGCGCCCGTCCACCCGCGCGCACACGGGCGCCGGCCAGCAACTCGCGGAAGGCGGGCTTGCGCTCCACGGTTTCGATGCGCGCGTTGATCATGCGGGCGGCGCCCTTCAGATCCTTGGCCCACCAGGGGACCAGCCCCCAGCGCAGGACGCGCGCCTGCAGACCGTTCTCGCCCCGCACCACGGCGAGTACCGGCTCGGTGGGCGCGACGTTGAAGCGCTGGCTGCCCTCGGCGGGAAAGCGCACGCCGAAGCGCTCCTGAAGCCGGGAAGGGTCGAGCGTGTTGGTGTAGCGGCCGCACACGGCGTGCAGCACGCTAGCGCGGGCGCCCGGCCCTTTTCCACGCGGCCACCCAGTCGCGGGCGATCGCGCGCTGGGCGTCCGCGAGCGTCATGTGCCCGGCGCACACCCTGCGGTGCAGGAGATTCTCCAGCGCGTCCTTCTCGAAGTACCCCGGACGGGGCAGCGCGGCCTCAGGCCACAGGTTGGGCGGGTCGTTTGCTCCGCCGAGCTCCAGGGCCACGAGATGATCGAGCTCTTGGGGACGGTGGCGCAGGGCGACCCCGTACGCCCGGCGTACGGCGAGTCTCTCGAGCGCCGGTACGTGGCGAACGCCGCGCGCGTAGCCCGGCCGGCACACGTACACCGCGGACGCACCCAGGACCGACCCGGGGGTGCACCTGGGGTCGGGCAGCGAGGCCCGGACTCGGCACCCGCTGGTCACCGTCACCGGCCCCAGACGGTGACCGGCGAAGCCATGCGAGGAGTGGGGGCCCGGGCAGCCGCTCAACCAGACCGCGGCCAGCGCCGTCGTCAGGACCCGCGTCGCCGCGGAGCCAATCGGGTGCTTAACGAGCAAAGGATCCTCGGGGCAGCGCGGGTCACGGGAGTGAGCGATGACGACTCCCGCGGCCCATGGCTGCTTTCCTAAAAGGTGAGATCGGCCCCCACGTCGTCCAGGCCGGCACTCGCCGGCATGGGCAGGAGCTCCTCCGCCGGGTCCCGATCCCCGTTGCCCCCCGGTGCGCCCAGGAACTGCACGGTGTCGGCCACCACGCTGACCGCCTGACGGCGTTGCTGATCGGCCGACTCCCACTCCCGCCACTCCAGACGACCGTCGATGCCGACCGGCCGGCCCTTGGCGAGGTAGCGATGAACGTTCTCGCCCTGCGGTCCAAAGACACTCACGTCGAAGAAGTTGGGCTTCTCCTCCCACTCGCCACCGTCGGTGCGGCGGCGACCGTTGCACGCCAGACGCAGATGGCAGACGCTGGCACCGGAGGACAGAGCGCGCAGCTCGGGGTCACGGGTCAGGTTGCCCACGAGCACTACACGGTTGATGGACGACGGCATGGCTCTCCTTTTGTCGGTTGCCGCTCCGAACCTAGGTCGCGCTTGGGACGGTTCGCTCGGCCGAGCCCTCGGCTGTGATCGCCACCGCCAGGGGAACCACCACGATGCGATCCTGGCCGCGCACGTCGGCAACCGCGCGAGCCAGCGGGGCCTCCACCTCCGGCGCGGCGCAGTAGACCACGCCGGCCACCAGCCGACACCGGGCCCAGGCCCGGCAGATGTCCGCCAGGCGCACCGGCGACTTGATCGTGAGCTCGACCTCGACGGCGACCGGGCCGGCGCCCACCCCGGTGTTCGGCCACAGGACCAGATCCGGGCGATGAAGCCGTGGGGAGCCGTCAGGCATGCGACCCAGACGTGCGCTGGCCAGCGCTCGCCCTTGTCCGTGCTCGGCGCGGCGCAGCTCCCGCTCGCCGCCGACCAAATGGTCGGCGTGACGGGCTTGCATGGCTGCCGCCACGGCCACGCAAGCCACCAGATGCGCGGCGTTGGCTGCGGTCACGCGGCAGGTTCCCAGGGACGTGGCGCCGACCCGACGCAGCCCAGACGGTGTGGCCACGTACAACGCGGGAGCGTCAGTCAGGGGGCGTGAGCGGGCCAACAGGCCGTCGGATACCGCGTGTCCCAGGCGCCTGCGCGCCTGCGTAACGCTGATCTGATGGCGCAGCGACAGCGCCTCCGCCGTGCTGGCGCCCATGCGAGCCGTCCACAGGACGGACTCGTGCGTGGCCGACCGCAGGACAGGATGTGACGTGGGCATGTTGCCTCCTCTGGCGTGGATGTGGCGCGAGCCGGACGGCTCGCGCGGAGAGCTGTTGGGTTGGGGCGCGGACCTGCGTGCGATCGCGCCGTCCGGACGCACGCCTGGTCGCGTACGTCCGGAGCGACGCGGCTGTCAGTCGCTCGTCGACAGCATGCGCGCGACGCGGATCAGGCTGCGCCCCGCCAGGACGAGCACCGCAGCACTCCCGACGGACAGGGACTTGATGCGATCGGGGTGCAGTACCAACTGGCGCTCGCGGGTGCGCGTGTGGCCCCCATCGTCTCGCTCGGCGGTGCGCCAGGCGCCCCTGCTGCCGCCCATGTCGGCGATCAACTCCGCTGACTCCGGCACGCTCTGCCGGTGCGCGATGAGCGTCGAGACGTTGCCGAGCACCTGCTTGAGCAGCGGACCTCGCCCGGGAAGACTCAGGTCGGCCAACTCCTGCGTGCCCAGCATGAGGCTGATGCCTGCCGAGCGCGCCCGTCCGAACAGCCGTA
>JAABUQ010005020.1_pt1 | contig 21750 bp, 22 predicted proteins | sample 5560001 | NCBI WGS metagenome assembly JAABUQ01 (sample SAMN10711888, study PRJNA513371) | rock metagenome | isolation source: Antarctica rocks | place: Antarctica: Victoria Land, Finger Mt nord | collected 2015-12-18
ATGCCGTCGCCTCGTGCGTGACTACGAATGCCTCGCCCAGACGCTGGCCGACATGCACACCGTCGCCTTCTCCATGCTCATGCTCAAGAAAGCCGGTAACTTGGCCCAGATACACAACACCCTCTAGCGCAGACTGTCGGCGTCGACATCTCCAAACACACGCTCGACGTCTATCTCCACCCACAAGCCGTCGCGCGCCAGTTCGCCAACACCGCCTCCGGCATCACCGCCTTGTTGGTATGGCTTGCGCAGCACCCGGTCAGCCGTGTCGTGCTCGAGCCGACCGGCGCCTACCACCACTGCCTCGAACGCCAGCTCGGCCAGGCCGGGCTGCCCATGGTCAAGGTCAACCCGCTGCAGGCAAGACGGTTCGCGGAAGCTATCGGACGGCGCGCCAAAACCGATGCCGTCGACGCCGCCATGCTCGCCCGCTTCGGCGCGCTGGACGAACTGCAAGCCAGGCCGATGCTCAGCCAGACACTCAGCGACATGAAGGAGTTGCTCGTTGCACGCCGCGGCCTGGTCAAGGATCGTGTCGCCGCGACAAACCGCGATCATGTCCACCGGGCGCCCCTGCTCAAGCGCCTCGCCGCACAGCGCCTGCGCCAGGTCGAGTGCCAGGTCGTTGCTATCGATGCCGTCTTGCGCGCGCTGTGCTGGGCCGATCCCGACCTCAAAGCACGGCTCGACATCCTCATCAGCATTCCCGGCATCGGCGAGGCGACTGCGCTGACCATGCTCGTCGAAATGCCCGAACTCGGCACCATCGACAACAAATGCGTGGCAAGCCTCGCCGGGCTCGCACCCATCGCTCGCGACTCAGGACAGCGCAACGGCAAACGCTTCATCCGCGGCGGACGGGCCCACTTGCGTCAAGCCCTCTACATGCCAGCCCTGGTCGCTATCCGTTTCAACGCAGACATGAAGACCAAATATCAGGCCCTCATCAACGCGGGAAACCACCCAAACTCGCCATCACTGCCATCATGCGTAAGCTTGCCATCCTCGCCAACGCACTGCTCCGCCAAACAACGGCGATTAGCGGACGTAATGGGCGAGGGGCGCACAGGGGTGGGGAAGGGATTACCACGCGTTAGAAAGGGGGCTGCCTTAATCGCAGTGGCGTGGCAAAGCTGATGCTGCCGCAAGGTGTTGTCAGCGACGCGCACCGAGTCAACGCGTGAGTAGCAGCTCGAAGATGCGAGGCGGACAGAGAGCGGGGACCGCCAGCGGCAGCCCAACATGTCGAACATCACCCGCCCGGGCAGCCTCGTACTGGCCAGCTGACGGGGCGCCTCTCGCGGCGGGGAGAAGGTGGCGCTTGCCGCCTCCCACGATTCGCGCTGTCGGCGCAGTTGCCGCAGAAGGCTCTGGGTGCAAATAGCCAATCGGGGAGGGGCGCTGATGGGTGGGCAACTATAGGGCGAGGGGGGTGCCCGGAAGCACGGCCGGGTGGGCCGGCAGGGATAGGTGCAAGCCGTAATGGGGGGGGTGGGCGCCAGCACGCGCCAGACCGCAGCTCACGTGCTAATGGACGCTCACGCCGACGACGCAAGGACAAGTGCTGTCCTGCTCCGGCAAGTAGAAGGACATACCGCCCCGGTAACTGCGGACGGGGCCCATGGCGGCAATCCAATCTATGCGTCTGTCATCGCCTCACCGCGACCGGTGGCCATCTTGCCGCGACCTCGGCGGTGACGGGCGCGGATGGCTTTGCAGCCCAGGCGCCGCGCCATCACTGCATCCGACTCATGGCCGAGAGGGGCGAGTGCGACATGATACGGCCGCCGCGACAATGCTAGGGCTGCGGTCGGTGGAGATGCATGGACCTGATCGGCCCCAAGCTGCAGGCGCGCAGCCTTGCCCGCCATTGGCTGTGCGCAATAGGACAGGCGGAGCGCCCAACAGCTGCCGGACGGCTGCCTTTCGGAGATAGCTTACAGATCGCTAACGTAATCCTTGCAAATACACTTTTGTTTTTATATCATTAGAATGTGATCCTTTGAGACAGGGGTGATCTTCGCAAAGCAGGCTCGTTGATGTTCACGCCGGTCAAGTCGCTTCAGCCGAGACTCAGCACCAACCCTGCACCCATCGTTCATCAGATCAGCAGCGACCAGACACTTGTCTGTGCGGCGTGCACAGGCCAACGTTCCGTAGGGGACGCCCTGACCGGGTTGGCGGACCGAACGATGTTTCGAGAACTGTTGGCTGCTGCACTGGTGGACCCGCCCTCTGCGCTTGCAGAGTGCCCTTCTTCGGGACACTGCGGACGAGCGGCAGCGGTTCTGCTGGTTGACCTGGACCGCTTTAAGGCCGTCAACGACACGCTGGGCCATGCCGCGGGGGATGCCCTGCTGCGCGCCGTGGGCAAGCGCCTTCGCCATGCGATGCGCGAGGGCGACGCGGCCGCCCGGCTGGGTGGCGATGAGTTCGCTATGCTTCTTGGCTACCCAGCCAGCCAGGAGACTGTGTCCGGCATCGCCGTTCGCGTAGTGGAGTTGCTCAGTCGGCCCTACATCGTCGATGGCGCGGTCGCCAATGTCGGCGCCAGCGTCGGCGCAGCGCTGGCCCTGGCTGGCGATGAGATTGACGCCGAGGCCCTCCTGCACCGCGCCGACCTTGCGATGTACCAGGCCAAAGCTGACGGACGCAATCGATTCTGCTTTTTCGAACCCAGCATGCAAGAGCGTGCCGACGCGCGGCGCCTGCTTGATGCTGACCTGCGCGCAGCCCTGGCGCTTGGTCAGTTCGAGCTTTTCTACCAACCCCAGCTTCAGCTCGGCAGTGGTCGCCTTACAGGTTTTGAAGCCCTCCTCCGTTGGCGCCATCCCACGCGTGGCTTCGTGGCGCCTGAAGCCTTCATTCCGCTTGCCGAGGAGCTTCATCTCAGCTCCTCCATTGGCGAATGGGCGGTGCGCGCAGCCTGCGCCGAGGCCGCGACGTGGCCCGGAGACCTCGTGGTCGCCGTGAATGTCGCCGCCGACCAGTTCGACAATGGGCGCTTGATCCCCTCGGTGGCCGGGGCACTGCAAGCGTCGGGCCTTTCGGGCGCGCAGCTCGAGTTGGAGATCACCGAGGCTGCATTGCTGCGAACCGGTCAATCGACCATCGAACAGCTGTACGCGCTGAAAGAGCTGGGCGCGCATATCTCGCTCGACGATTTTGGCACCGGCTATTCGTCCTTGACCCAGTTGCGCAGCTTTCCGTTCAGCCGGGTGAAGATCCACCGTAGCTTCGCCAGCGACCCAGCCCTTGGTCGCGTGGTAGCAGCGCTCGGGGCAAGCCTGGGCATGCGCACAACCGCCGAGGGTGTCGAGACAACGGAGCAGATGGACCGCCTGACGGCCGATGGCTGCAGCGAGGCGCAGGGCGATCTGCTCAGCCGGCCGGTGCCTGCGGTCGAAGTCGGGGACGTGATCGGACGCTTGAGCGGCAACAGGGGCGATGTACTGCTCGTCCAGCCAGTGCTTACCCAGCAGCAACAGGTGGCAGCATGAGCAACGAAGCAGGCTTGTACAGGCTGACTTACGTGAGTCGCAACGCAATGGCAGGGCAGGCCCACCAACTCGATGAGGAGATCGGCCGTATTCTGGCATCGTCACGCCGCAACAATGCACGCGTCGGCGTCACCGGCGCACTGCTGTTCAGCGCGGATTGCTTTGCGCAGGCGTTGGAAGGTGGTTCCATCACAGTCCAAGACCTATTTGAGCAGATCCAGTGGGACACGCGTCACGCCGACTCTGTGGTGTTGGAGGCAGGGCCGGTCGAGCGACGAGAGTTCGCCGACTGGTCCATGGCTTATGCCGGCCGCTTGGAGAACGACCATTTCCGCTTCAACGCCTTGGCCGGCGATCGCAGTGCGACCGATGGAGTGGCGGGCGCTGGCCAAGTTATGGGGCTGCTTCGCAACGTCGTGCTGCGTGCCCCGCCAGCTTTCGTCTGACGGACCTTGTGAATAGCGGACCGGAGTTCGGTAGAGTCGAGCCAGCCCAGTCCGAAGATGATTTTGCAGGCAGGACTGTACGCACCCGCGCGCTTCCGGAACCGGCGGGTGGATGCAGCAGTCGCTCGCGCGGCCGTACCTAGCTTTACGGTTGCTGAGCAAGGTCGCACGCGTAAGTTCGTTGCCTGAAGCGGGACAACGGCATTAATCGCCTATGCAAGCCGCGACCGCCTAGAGCATTTTTGGGTAACACGGGATCAGTAGTCGAATGCGTTAGGTCTGAAAGCTCCAGCCAGCATGAGCTTGCTACCCAGCCCTGACCCCGCCTGAATACGTCTAACCAAAAAATGCTCTAATACCACCCGCCATGAGGCTGACTTTGGGGGTACCCAAGGCGTCCGGGTTCTGATTCACTTTCTTCCATCGACGATTCGCGGATGGAGATAACGGATGGGAACTGCCCTTGTGGTCACGCGGACGAAGCATACGGCTTCTATGCTTCGTACATTTGCCGCCAAGAGTGGTGACGGCGCGCAGGTTCGTCGTCTTCTGGCCATTGCGTTGGTTCTGGAGAGCCATTCGCGAACCGAAGCAGCCGAGTTGAGCGGCATGGACCGGCAGACGCTGCGTGACTGGATACATCGCTACAACGACGAAGGCATCAACGGCTTAAAGTCGCGCTCTGCTCCTGGTCGTGCCGCTGCGCTGAACGAGCAGCAGATGGCCGAGTTGAAAGCGCTGGTGATCCAAGGGCCTGATCCGGTGATGCACAAGGTGGTGCGCTGGCGCTGCGTTGACCTGTGCGCAGAGGTGCGCGCCGCTTCTCGGTCGAGGTCGAAAGCACGATCGGCAAGTGGCTGCACCAGCTCGGCCTGACGCGCCTGCAGCCTCGCCCTTTTCATCCCAAGAAAGATGCTGCCGCGCAGGAGGCATTTAAAAAAACTTCGCAGACTTGGTCAGCAATGCCCTGCTCGGCTCTACGGCCTGCTCGACGATAGAAATCTGGTTCCAGGACGAGGCCAGGGTCGGCCAGAAGGGAGGCCACGCCTACATCTGGGCGGAGGTCGGCTCGCGGCCACCGATGGTGCGCGATGTCCGCCGCGACTCCGCCTATCTGTTCGGCGCGATCTGCCCTGATCGCGGCCTCGGCGCGGCCATCATCATGCCGACGGCGAACACCGAAGCGATGAACGAACACCTCAAGGAAATCAGCATACAGGTGGCGGCAGGCGCCCATGCCGTGCTGGTTTGCGACGGGGCGGGGTGGCATCAAATAGGCGGAAGGCTGACCGTGCCCAACAACATTTCCATGCTGCCACTTCCAGCCTACGCGCCGGAGTTGAACCCGATGGAGAACGTCTGGGAATACCTGCGCGCCAACAAGCTTTGCAGTCTGGTCTGAGATACTTACGAGGCAATCGTCGCAGCCTGCAAAGCCGCGTGGGACTTCCTAATCCAAGACCCAGACCGCATCCGCTCAATCGGACAGCGCGAATCAATCGGACAGCGCAAATGGGCGTGTGTCAAAGTCTAGGCGGGTTGGTATAAGTCATCCCTCAAGGCCCTGCATCAGAATACCCGTGCAAGCGGTCTGGTTTTTTGTTGAACGACAACCTTGGCGAGGAGCGACGATGAACACGTGCAAAGAGCGTCAGCCGGTCGCAGGCGACCAATGCGGCGCTTGCACAGACGGCATTTCGCCGCCTTTCGAGTTCACGATGGCATTTCAGCCGATCGTTGATCTCGCCGCAGGCCGGGTCTACGCCTATGAGGCCCTGGTCCGCGGCCCAGCCGGAGAATCCGCCAAGAACGTTCTGGGCAGGGTCACCGCGGCCAATCGCTATGCCTTCGACCAGTCCTGCCGCGTGAAGGCAATCGAGCTGGCGAGTCGGCTAGGCCTGCAGAACATCGGAGCCAGCCTCTCGATCAACTTTATCCCCGGCGCGATGTATGAACCTGAGAATTGTGTGCGCGCAACCTTAGCGGCGGCCCGTCGGCACCGTTTCCCGGTTGATCGGCTCATTTTTGAACTGACTGAGAACGAGGAGGTGGTCGACTACGCCAAGCTGGAGAAAATCTTCCACGTCTACCGTGCCCAGACCTTCCGCACGGCCCTTGACGATTTCGGTGCCGGCTTCTCCGGGCTCAGCCTGCTCGCACGTTTCCAGCCTGATGTCGTGAAGATCGACATGTTTCTGCTCCGCGACCTCGACACGGACGCCCGTCGCCACGCCATTGTCAGCGGCATCGTCCGTATCTGCCGGGACTTGTCGACCTCGGTGGTGGCGGAAGGCGTGGAGACCGCCGCCGAGCTTGCAGCGCTGCGGTCACTCGGCGTTACGCTGTTCCAGGGCTACCTTTTTGCCAAGCCAGGCTTTGAAACATTGCCGCAGGTTGTATTCTAGGCAGCTGCCGTCCCATATGAGGCAACCATGGGCCGTATGGCCCATCATCTGCCTGAAAGCGCGAACTTCGATGCCAGCCGCTGACACAAGCGGGACGAGGCGAAAAGGTCGCGCCGACAGAGTTGGATGAGCTATGCCCAAGTTTACGTGACGCCGTGAGCAGGTAGCGTTTTATGCTGGCGCTCTGGTGATCTCGACGCAGTTGAGGAAGGTGACACCCTGGACGACTTTGGGCAACTGGTTTCAGTGCCAGCCGTTCGGGGGGCGTGGAGGCGACCGCCACCGGGTCCAGGCGCGACAGGCACAGCGTGCGCCGTCAGCCGGCGCCAGGTTCGCGGCGGTGACCAGCTTGAACACCATCAACCTGGCAGCGTCCTAGCCCGGATAATTTAGTGCGCCCCAACGGCGCGGTTCACCAGTGGAGGGAGGATCCACGCAGGCAGTTGTTGGTAGGGCCTGGTAGCAGACGAGCGGCTTTGTCGAGCAATCGACCTGGTCGAAGCCTCGTGACAAAGGCCGCCGTGGGCGGCCGAGCAATCCGGCAGGCCGTAATGTGTGTGAAGCCTGAGCAGGCCTCGAAAGTGAAGTCATGGACGCCGACCCGCCTGAATTAGCTTAGCGTGCAGTTTTGAACAGATGGTGACGTGACCCCACGTTCGCTGGCTTGCCCAGGCGAGAAAGCTTGCGATACCGCCCGCATAGCCGGGTTTGGGCCTTCCATGCCGTTTCGCAGATCGGCCGTGCCAAGCCCTCCTGCCGTAGCAGCAGATCCCGGCTGATCCGGGCGGGAAAGCGGTAGGTCCACGCGGCTTCGATCAGCATCCGTCGTGCCGCTCCGTTTCCGGCCTTGGTGATGCCGCCCTGGCGGCGCTTGCTACCGCTGGAGTGTTCGGACGGCACCAGGCCCAGATACGCCATGAGTTGGCGAGGATTGGCAAAACGCGTGACGTCGCCAAGCTCGGCCACCACCGTCGCGGCTGCTACCAGAGCCATGCCGCGCAGCGCCTGCAAGGCGCGCACCACCGGGCCGAGCGACCAGTTGGCCAGCGCGGCCTTGATATGGGCTTCCAGACGGTCGCGCCGTGCTGTTGCCGCTTCGATGACGGCGATGCAGTCCTCCAGGACCAGGTAGTGCGCGGGTTGCTCGAACCGTAGATCCGCCAGCCAGCGCCGGTGCAGCAGCGTCCAGGCCGGCCGATCATAGTGGTGGCCGTGGCGCAACAGGAACCCAGACAGTTGCTGGCGGGCCTGCCGCAAGCTGCGCACCGCCGCCAACCGTGCCCGCACGAGGTCGCGCACCGCTTCGTGGGCTTGATCCGGGATCCAAACCGGAGTCAGTTCACCAGCGCGATGCAGCTTGGCAAGGTTGATCGCATCCCGCCGGTCGGTCTTGATCCGGTCGCTAGCCTTAAGCGGGATCAGCGATGGAGCGACCACGGCGCACTCGTGCCCTGCCGCGCTCAGTTGGCGCTGTATGCCGTAGCCGCACGGACCAGCCTCGTAGCAGAATTTCAGGGCGCATCCGCCACGAGCCAACTTGTTCGCCAGCTTTGTCAAAGCTGCTGGAGTATTGGCGATCTTGCCGTGCTCGCGCAACTCTCCCCGCTTGCCCTCTTCTGCGACCGCCACAGCGATGGTATCTTTGTGAACGTCAAGGCCCACGTAGCTGCTAAGCTTGTCCACGCCCCGTCCTCCTATGCATGAGGCTCTGTGCCAGGCCACCCGGCACAACCCTCGACAACCTGCATACAGTGAGACGGGGCACCCCTTCTCAGGCGAACATCTGGTCTAGTCGGGTCCGGTACGGTCTGCGCCGCGTGGGTGATCGGGTCAAGCCCAACCATAATGTAGATGGTAATTTTTAGTAAAACGAGCTGGACAGCCGTATCTAGATCTCGGAAATTCGCGTTCAAACCATGGTTTTCGCAAGGCATTCGCCGGCAACAACTTCGTCAATACTTTGTTAACCATTACGCCGGTACAATCCTTGCGCGCCGCGTTGGTCGCATGACAAATAATAACTGTCAAGATATCAAAATCTCTTGATCCTTGTAAAGATTGTTAATAAACTGCAATGGTACTATCTATGAAGAAAGGATGCAGGATGTTCCGTTACCTGACCACGCTGACTCAGCTCAAGCGCGATGAGAAGGGCGTCACCGCGCTCGAATATGGCTTGATCGCCGCACTGATCGCCGTCGTGATCATCGGTGCGGTCACCACGCTCGGCACCAACCTTTCCAGCACGTTCACCGGAATATCGGGCCACTTCACCAGCACTGGAGTGACGACCGCTGCAAAATAAGGATCGACAAGCGTATTCCTGCCAAGTCGGGGAAGAACCGTCCTTGCCGATGCTCCCGATACTAGTAGGCGCTTGCCTGATGGTCCTGCTAGGCGTGGCGCTGCACGACGTCGCCTTCCGCACCATTCCCAACTGGATGCCGGCGACGCTGCTGCTGCTGGGCGGCGGCATTAGGGCGTTGGAGGGAGGCTTGCTCCGCAGCCTGCTGGCCTGCGCCCTGATCCTGCTCGGCGCCGGGTTCTGCTGGCGGCGCGGCTGGCTCGGCGGCGGCGACGCGAAGCTGCTGGCGGCCTGCGGTCTGCTGGTGCCACCCGGCCTGGTGCTGCCCATGCTGCGCGACGTGGCGCTCGCCGGCGGCGCGCTGGCGCTGCTCTATTTGGCGCTCGCGCAAGTGCTAACGCCGTCTCGCTCCGCCCGCCCGGCCAGCCTGCTGCGGCGCGTGCTACGGGCCGAGCGGCACCGCATCTGCCGCCGCTTCCCGCTGCCGTACGGCTCCGCCATCGCCGCCGGCGCGCTGCTGACGCTGTTGAAGGGATACTAGGTCTATGGTGCGGATTGCCTTGTTCACGATCTTGGGGCTCGGCATCATCGGCGGCGTCGCGGCCGCGTGGCTGCTGCTCGCCGCTCCGGCGGCCCCGTCCGCCGTCGCCGCGGCGGCGCCGGTCCGGGCCGCCGTGCTGGTCGCGGCGCATCCGCTGCGGGCCGGCTCGCTGGTCAAGCCCGACGACCTCGCCGCCCACGACATGGCCATCGCCGAGATTCCCCTAGGCGCCAGCACCGACACCCCGCAGGGCCGCGGCAAGCTGGTCGGCGCGCTGATCCGCCGCAGCCTGGGTGAGAACCAGCCGATCCTGCCCGTCGACGTGGTCCACACCGGCGACCACGGCTTCCTGGCCGCTGTGCTCGGCCCCAACATGCGCGCGGTGACGGTGGCGGTGGATGCCGTGAGCGGCACCGCCGGGCTGATTTGGCCGGGCGACCGCGTCGACCTGATCCTGACCCAGGCGATGGACGACACCAGCCTGTCGGTCGGGCACCGGGTGGCGGCGGAAACCGTGCTGAACGACGCGCGGGTGATTGCCGTGGACCAGCAGATCATTCAGGGGCAGGCGCCGGCTCCAGACGGCAACGCCCCCGTGAACCGCACTGCGACGCTGGAGGTCACCGCGTTGCAGGCCGAGCGCGTGCTGGTCGCAGGGCGGCTGGGCAAGCTGTCGCTGTCGGTGCTGTCCGCCGACCGCCAAGCCGACGCTCGCGCCACGCCTGTCAGCGCGGGGGCGCCGTCGATGCTGGCACCGATGCCGGTGGCCGCGGTGCCCGCCCGCCAGGCCAGCAGCGCCATCACCTGGGCCGGCGACGTGTCGCCGGCCCTCGGCAACGATGCGACCCGCACCGCGCCGGTCAAGGTCCAGGTCTTCCAGGGCGACACGGACATCAAGGAATTCCATTTCTGATGCGCGGCGTGACGTCTCCACGACGGCTCGTGGCACTCGGCGCCGTCGCCCTATCCTGCCATGCCGCCGTGGCGCAGCCGATGCCCTTCGACGCCGGCGCCGCCCCGGCCCGTGCCGGTGGCGCCACGGTGCCGATGGTGGCGGCGCCGGCCGCAGCCGAGACCCCAAACCTGGGCCGGCCAGACCTGGGCCGGCTGGGGGCACTGGCGCTGGAGACCGGGTCGGGGCGGGTGCTGAACCTGCCTGGCGCCATCGCCAACGTGTTCGTGGCCGACCCCAAAGTGGCCGAGGTGCGCCCGGCCAGCTCAAGCACGCTGTTCGTGTTCGGCGCCGCTCCCGGCCGTACCACGCTGGCCGCGATGGACACCGCCGGACGGGTGGTGGCCCAGTACCAGGTGGTCGTGCGTCCCTCCGTCTTCAGCGCCGCGGAGGCGTCCAGCACCATCAGCCGCGCCATGCCGGGCAGCGGCATCCGCGTCGACGCCCTGCCCACCGGCCTCGCCGTCAGCGGCCAGGTGGCGACGCCGGCCGACGCCGACCGCGTGCTGGGGCTGGCGCAGTCCTTCCTCACCGACAAGCAGGCGCTGACCAACCGGCTGACCGTGGCGTCGTCCACCCAGATCAACCTGCGCGTACGCATTGCCGAGATGTCGCGCAGCGTCTCGCGCGAACTTGGCATCAACTGGACGGCGTTGCAGGGCTTGGGCAAGTATGCGGCCATCGGGCTTGCCACCAGCAACCCGGTCACCGCTACGGCTGCCGTCCCGAGCGCACTGGCTGCGGCCTACGTCAACGGCAACACCGCCTTCGGCGCTGTCATCGACGCGCTGGCGCAGGACAACCTGGTGCACATGCTGGCCGAGCCTAACCTCACCACCATGAGCGGCGAACCGGCCAGCTTCCTGGTCGGCGGCGAGTTCCCGATCCCGGTTGCCGAGCAGAACGCCAGCATCAGCGTCACCTTCAAGCAGTACGGCGTCAACCTGTCGTTTGTGCCGACGGTCATGGGCGACGGGCGCATCAGCATCCATGTGCGGCCGGAGGTCAGCGCGCTGAGCAACCAGGGCGCGGTGACAATCGGCAACGGCAACAGCAGCATCAGCATACCGGCGCTCACGGTGCGGCGCGCCGACACCACGATAGAGGTGGGAAGCGGCGACAGTTTCGCTATCGCCGGGCTGCTGCAGGAGAACGTGACGCAGTCCGTCAGCGCCATCCCCTGGCTGGGAGAGGTGCCAATCATCGGCCCGCTGTTTCGCTCCGACAGCTTCCAGCGCAACGAGAGCGAGCTGGTGATTATCGTCACCCCCTATGTCGTACGCCCGGTCGGCGACCCGCTGGCGCTACGCCAGCCCGACGATGCCTACGTGCCGCCCACCGACCTGGAGCGCCTTCTGCTGCTGCGCCAAGTCGGGCAGACCACGTCGGCGAGACCGACCCGCATTCCCGGCGACGCCGGATGGATCGTGCAATGAGGGCGGCCATTCGTGTCGCCGCGGCGGCAGGCCTGCTGGCGGCACTCGCGGGTTGCGCCGCGGTCGAGCCGTATGACCGCCGCTTCACCTGGCGCCCGACCGGGGTCAATGAAGCCAACCTCGCTGCGATGGCCGCCAATCCGACCGACCTCGCGCATGGCCGCGCCGACGCTCCGGCGGACGGGCAGTTGGCCGCTATGGCCGTCGAGCGGCTGCGCCTCGGCCACGTGAAGCCGCTGACCGGCACCAATGGGAGCGGCGGCGGCGCGCCGGTGGGGAACTGATGCCAGCCGACGGTTCGTTGCCCGGACTGCACGACGGCCCGCACGACCCGGAACGCGCCTGGGCCGGCGGCGACCGCGTCACGTTGATGGCGTTCGTGAACGACGCCGCGGTCGAGATGGTACTGCGCGACGGCCTGTCCGACGCCACGCCGGAGCCGTTCGAGATCGCGCGCGGGGGTATCCGCGCCGCCATCGTCGCCCTGCAGAAGGCCGAAACGCCACGCTGCCTGATCGTGGACATCGCGGGCGTGGACGAGCCGCTGACCGCGCTGCGGCAATTGAGCGAGGTGGTCGAGCCGGACGTCAAGGTGCTAGTGATCGGCGAATTCACCGAAGTGGACTTCTACCGCGAGGTGACGCGCGGCATGGGTGCGCGTGAGTACCTCGCCAAGCCGCTGACCCGCGACATGGTGGTGCGGCTGTTCGCGCCGATCATCGTGGGCCAGCCGATTGCCGCACAGGAGGTGAACGGCGGGCGGGTGATCACCATCACCGGCGCCCGCGGCGGCGTGGGCGCCACCACCATCGCGGCCAACCTCGCCTGGCATTTCGGCGTCGACCGCAACCGCTACACCTTGCTGCTCGACCCCGACCTGCACACCGGCACCGCGGCGCTGTTCGTGGACGCGCCGACCGGCCCCGGCCTGCGCGCGGCGCTCGAGTTGCCGGACCGCATCGACGAGCTGTTCGTGGAGCGCGCCTCCATAGTGCTGAAAGATCGAATGCACGTGATGGCTGGGCAGGAGCCGTTGGCCGAGCGGCCGGTCTGCGCGCCCGACGCGGCGTTCCGCCTGCTGGCGGCGCTGCGTCGGCGCTACAACTTCATCGTGGCCGACGTGCCGTTCCAGCCGGTGCCGCTATACCGCGACCTGCTGGAAGCGGCGAGCCAGCGGGTGGTGGTGTTCGAGCCGACCCTGGCCGGTGTGCGCGAAACGCTGCGGCTGCGCGCGCTGTTCGACCGCCCCGGCCAGTCGGAGCGCACCGTGCTGCTGCTGAACCGCGACGGGATGCCTGGCGGCCTGACCCGGCTGCAGGTCGAGGATGCGCTGGAGGGCCGTCCGGACATGGTCATCCCCGATTTGCCCAAGCGCTTGGCGGCGGCGGCCAACATGGGCGACCCGGCGGTACGCCACCGCGGCTTCTTTCGCCTGCGGGTGCACGAGCTGGGCCGGCTGGTGGCATTCAGCCACCTACTCGACGCCGGCCCCTCGGGCGTTGTCACTAAGCGCGCCGTCGACCGCAAGCGCGGCTTGCGGTTCTGGAAGAAGGCGTGACTTCGCGCGTGGTTTTCGGCCAGCGCGCGCCAACGGCGGTCCCTTCCCCCGCGCCGCCCGCGGCACCGCGCCCCCCTCAGGGAGCGTCGCCGCAAGCAGCGCCGGTGGCGACGGAGCAGGGTGCCAACAACGCCGCGGCACTGGTCGAGCTGCGCACGCTGTGCCTGTCGCGCTTGGACCCGGTGGCGGTCGCCTCCACGCCCCCCGAACGGCTGGCACTGGAGGTGGAGCGGCTGATCGCCGACATCGCCACCGAGCGGCGGGTGCAGATGAACGGGCGCGAGCAGCGCAGCATGGCCGCCGACCTGGTGCATGACATGCTGGGCCTAGGTCCGCTGGAGACGCTGCTGGACGACGACCTGATCGCCGACATCATGGTCAACGGCCCGCACCGGATCTTCATCGAGCGGCGCGGCAAAGTCGAGATCTCGCCGGTGCGGTTCCGCGACACCGCGCATCTGTCCAACATCTGCCAGCGCATCGCTGCCGGCGTCGGGCGGCGGATCGACGAGAGCAGCCCGATGGTCGACGCCCGGCTCAAGGACGGCAGCCGCGTCAACATCGTCTTTCCGCCGCTGGCGCTGGACGGGCCGTACCTGTCGATCCGAAAATTCAGTAAGAAATCGATCGATTTCGCCAAACTGGTCGAGTTCGGCGCCATGACCGCGCCGGTGGCCCGGGTGTTGGAGATCGTCTGCCGCTGCCGGCTTAACGTCGTCATCTCCGGCGGCACTGGCTCCGGCAAGACCACCCTGCTCAACGCCATGTCGCGCATGATCGATCCCGCCGAGCGGGTGGTGACGGTGGAGGACGCCGCTGAGCTGCAGCTGCAGCAGCCGCACGTGGTGCGGCTCGAGACCCGCCCGGCCAGCCTCGAGGGTCGCGGCGAGGTCACCCAGCGCGACCTGATGCGCAACGCGCTGCGGATGCGTCCCGACCGCATCATTATCGGCGAGGTGCGCTCCGGCGAGGCGTTCGACATGCTGCAGGCGATGAACACCGGCCACGACGGCAGCATGTCCACGGTGCATGCCAACACCACCCGCGACGCGCTGACCCGCATCGAGAACATGGTGCAGATGGGCTCGATGGGCCTACCGTCGCGCGCCATCCGCACGCAGATCGCCGGCGCCGTGCATATCATCGTCCAGGTCGAGCGCCAGCGCGACGGCGGCCGTCGCACCACGCAAGTGACCGAGGTGGGCGGGATGGAGGGCGAGGTTATCATCATGAACGACATCTTCCAGCTTGAGAACGATGGCGTGGGCCCGGACGGGCGGCTGCGCGGGCACTACCGGGTGAGCCGCGCGCGGCCTAGCTTCCAGTCGCGGCTGGCGTATTTCGGCCTGGAGCGCGCCTGGACGGCGGCGATGGAGGAAGCCGAGCAGTGATCGGCTCGCCCGCCCTGCTGATCAAGCTCTGCGTCGCCAGCTTCGTGTGCGTGAGCGTGGGTAGCGTCGCGATCCTGCGGCTGCAGGCGCGGCAGGAGCAGGTGCATCTGCGCATCGCCCGCGTGCTCGGCCCGCACCAGCGGCGCGGCGTCAGGGCGGCGCAAGCGCCCAGCTCCGGCGTCGGCTTCGCCGCCACCGCGGAGGGCATGGGTCCGAGGCTGACCGGCCTGTTCGGCTTCGACCTCGCGCGGCAAGGCCATTACGTGCTGCCCTGGTGGGTAGCGCTGGCGGCGACGTTGGTCATGGCCGTGGTGGCTGCCAAGCTCGGCGCCGGGCTGGTGGGCCCGTCGGGCTGGGTCGCTCTGCCGGTGGTGTGGGTCGTGTTGAGCCGCAGCTTCTTTAACTGGTGCAAGCGCCGCCGCCAGAGCAAGCTGTTCGAGCAGTTCCCTGACGCGCTGGCGATGATCGTGCGCGCCGTGCGCGTGGGCATCCCGGTGACCGATTCGATCCACGCCGTGGGCCGCGAGCTGGAGGCGCCAACCGGCCCCGAGTTCTCCCGCCTGTCCGACGAGCTGGCTATAGGCGTGCTGCTGCAGGACGCGCTGCGCGCCATGGCCGAGCGCAACGGCCTACAGGAATATCGCTTCTTCGCGACCGCGCTCGCCTTGCAGAGCCAGACTGGCGGCGGGCTTAGCGAGACGCTGGAGAACCTGGCCGACGTGATCCGCAAGCGCGTGGCGGCGCGCCAGAAGGGGCAGGCGCTGTCGGCCGAGGCAAAGATGAGCGCCATGGTGCTGGGCGCGCTGCCGCCATTCGCCGGCGTGGCCCTGTGGATCATGAATGGTGCCTACATCGTCATGCTGTTCACCGATCCGCTCGGGCAGAAGATCCTGGCCGGCGCGGTCCTGCTTCTGGGCTTCGGCGCGCTGACCATGCGGACCATGATCCAGAAGAGCCTATCGTGAGCCCGCTGTACCTGGTTGGCGGTGCCGCGGTGCTGGGCTCGCTGGGTGCCGGCGAGATCGCGCTGTTGCACCAATTGAGACAGCAGAAGCGTCTGCAGGAGCGTCTGCAGGCCATCCACCGCCCCGACGGCGCCACCATAACGCAAACCAGGCAGCCGCCGCAGGCCAGCATCTTCACCATCGTCATCGGCGCCATTGGCTCCGGCATTATGCGCCTACTGTCGCAGAAGACCGTGGCCGGGCTGCAGCAGACCCTGGGCAAGTCCGGCCTGCGCGGGTCTGGGGTGTTGGCGCTGTTTGTGGGCGCCAAACTGCTGCTGGTAATGGCGGTGCCACTGCTGGCGCTGGCGGTTGTACCGCACCTGCATTTGTCGCCGCTGATGCGCAACGTCGCCATCGCCGGTTCGGCGATGCTGGGCCTGCTGGGTCCGGACTGGTGGGTGCGACGCCGGCACAAGAGGTACCTCGACGCCGTGCTGACTGGCCTGCCGGACGCGCTGGACCTGATGGTGATCTGCGCCGAGGCCGGGCTGGGCTTCGAGCCGGCCCTCAACCGTGTGGCGATGGAGATCAGGTCGGCCCACCCAGCGATCAGCGCGGAATTCGGGCAGACCGCCAGCGAGTTGCGCGTGGTCACCGATAGCCGGGTGGCTTTGGCCAACATGGGCATTCGCACTGGGCTGGACGCCATCAAGCGCATGACTTCGATGCTGGCGCAGACCATGCATTACGGCACGCCGCTGGGCGACGCGCTGCGCGTGCTGTCGGCCGAGATGCGCCAGGAGACGCTGATCCGGTTCGAGACGCGGGCGGCGCGGCTGCCCGTGCTGCTGACGCTGCCCATGATCCTGTTCATCCTGCCCTGCATTTTCCTGATAGTCGGTGGCCCGGCGGCGATCCAGGTGATGAATTCGATGCACCATTGACCAAGCCGGGTCGCTCCCCGGCCAATTGCCCTCCTAGTTTATCGCCTAATCAAAACGATCAGTGGCGGACATATGCGCATTCTCTCGCTCGGCTTGCTCCTGTCGATGGGAGCATGTTCCGCGTCGCCGCCCAGTGCGATCCCGTTGGAGCCGAAACCCGCCTTGGCCAGTTGGGCCCCCAGCCTGCATCTGGCCGACAACGCGCTGGCGGGCGGCGCGCCGGGGTTAGCGTTGCAGATCTGCGACCAGTTGCTCGCCAGGAACCCACGTAACGTCGACGCGCTGATCCAGCGTGGCACGGCGCTGGGCGCGCTGGGCCGCGGCATCGAGGCCGCTTCCAACTTCGCCACCGCCCTCACCATTGCGCCCCGGAACGTCAACGCCCTGCTCGGCCTCGGCCGACTCCGCCTGCAGCAGGACCCGGCCGCGGCCGAGGCACTGTTCGCGCAAGTGGCGACCCTGGACACGCGCGACGCCGCGGCCCTAAGCGATCTTGGAGTTGCGCGCGACCTGCAAGGGCATCACGCCGCCGCCCAAGACGCCTACCGCATGGCGCTGGGCGTCAGCCCAACATCTTCGGTGGTGCAGGTCAATCTCGGCCTTTCGTTGGCGCTGTCCGGAGACACGGACGGCGCGGTGCGGCTATTGCAGCCTTTGGCCGCTACCCCCGCCGCTACCCCACGGGTACGACATGACCTGGCGTTGGCGCTGGCGCTCGGAGGCCACCACGAGGAGGCGGCCAGGTTGCTGGGCGCTGATCTGACGCCCGATCAGTTGCGCGCCACGCTGGACGGATTCGAGGCGTTGCGGCGGTGATTAGCCCGGGAGGATTAAGGCTGGCCAGCATTGGCTTGGCGGCCCTGCTGGCGACGCTGGCAGCCCCGTCCAGTCGCGCCGCCACCCTGTCCTGCGCCCAGGCGGCGGCGGTCGCGGAGACCAGTGCCCGGATACCCGCCGGGCTGCTGTTGGCTATCGGCGTCGTTGAGACCGGGCGCACCGACGCGGCCGGTGCGCACGCACCGTGGCCATGGAGCATCCAGACCGGCAGCGTCGGCCGATACTTTGACAGCGCCGAGGCAGCCGTCGCTGCTGCGCAGTCACTGCTGGCCCATGGCGTGCGGTCGATCGACGTTGGATGCTTCCAAATCAACCTTTTCCATCACTCCGGCGCCTTCCCAAATCTCGCTAGCGGCTTCGACCCGCTGACGAACGCGACCGCCGCGGCGCATTTTCTAGTATCGCTGCACGACGAGTTCGGCGCGTGGGAGCCGGCAGTGGCCGCCTACCACTCCCGCACGCAGGCGTTGGGGACGCCATACCGCGACATGGTTCTAGCGTCGTGGCGTGGCGCGGCGCCACCACTCCCCGGCACGGTCGCGGTTGCCGGCATCCGCGTCTGGGGCCCGGCCGGGGAGATCGGCGGCAGGGCCGCGCCGCTGATGGCAATGGCGCCGCCGCCACCGGGCATGTGGATACGAATGCCGCGTACCGTGCTGGCGACACGCTGAACCATGGCGGTCCCCCACCGCCGAGTTAGAGTTGCATGCGCGCGAACATCCCACAAATGTCCGTAAATGATTGGAGCTGCAATGATTGGAGCTGCCAGGAGGGCATCTGGTGTTCGCGTCCGCTTTGGTGCGTCGCGTGCCGAAAAGCCGTCGTTTTGCTAGCGCCTAACTCACGACGACAGGCCGCACTGATACACTATGGCTAATAGTGTAACAGCCACCACCGCCAAGCCTTTGATCTCCGGCGCTGCGCGACCCGCTACGGATAGGCCCGCGCGCCAAAACTGGTACGTTTCTCGCAGAGTTCAGCCCAACAGACTTCGGCGGGCGCGTCCGGCATGGTAGAGCGAAATCATGCCCCTGCCCCCCGTCCCGTTCAGCGGGTAGTGTCTCAGTTTGAAATTAAGGCCGTCTGACTGGATTCATGTCTGCTGTCGCGCGGCGTATTCATCTTCTGTATGCTTAGCGGAAAGCATAGGGATGATCCATATGACAGAACGACGAGAGCTATATCGCAGCAGCGGGGATACATGGTATCTTGGGCGAGAGCCAGAGAACGGCCATGCTTACATCATCCATCAACCGAATGGACCATACGGGAGGACGGCTGTCCCCCATCGAATTAGGCGCATTCCTCAACACTGAGGCGAAAGGTCCAGAACATCAGGCCCTGTTGCGTCTTATCGGAACACTGGTGGAGGTCCCCCCATATGCCTAAGGGTCCCAGAGGTGAAACCCGCCCCGCCGATGTGATTGGCGCGGCGGTGAAGGTCATGCGGATCGCGACTGGCGAGGAAGAGGACGCGCCACCATCAGATGAGGGCAAGGACCCAGCGGCGGTCAGCATGGGAAAGCGAGGTGGAGCCGCCCGCGCTGCGGCTATGACGCCGGAGCGGCGGGCGGAGATCGCTAAAAAGGCGGCGGCGAAGCGGTGGGGGGAGAAGGCATAACCAAGTTGAGTTCTTTCTGGTCGCCGAAACGCGTTTTCACTTTGCTTTCATATTCCGTTTCGGAGTTCGAAGACTCAGCCATCTCAAGCACTCGCCCGAGATGCATTCTAAGCGCTCGGGCGCCAACCTCGCTTAGAAATTGGAACAGCTTCTTTTGTCTTGTTCCATCTTTTTCTCTAAGAACCTGCAGCAGTTTAAGCAGTTTTCCACTGCTTTGAGCGAGCGGATGGTAGATATGTCTGACGGTAAGGTGCTTGAAATGCCAAGGCTTACCGCGCGCAGGTACTGGAATGTTATAGAGCCTATGCCATTGAATATACAATTCATTCGGAAATTCCGGTTCGTATTTCCTGGCCTCTTCTGCAACATATAGCTTAAATGCGGCGATTACTTCTTCAACAGACGGGCTATAGCCGGACAGGGCGTATACAAGGTCGCGGATACCCTGCTTCGCGGACGCACCCATAATAATTTGAGCCTGGTTTTTTAATCCGAGGTAGCGTGTTGCTTTAAGTTTTCCGGCGGCAGATGCCGTTCCTATTGCCTGACAGATGTCGATCAGCAAAGCCGCATCCGATCCGAAAACGGTGACTGGGGGCGTTCCGGCGCCGGGGGGAGCCCATTGAAACTTAAAGGGGTTTTCGAGGTTTTTCTTAAGTCCGGCGCCGCCGTAATCAGCCATGGTGCTGCTGCCAAGGAATCTAGGCAGCGCATTGCCTCGTGGCGATAACCCGAGCGCGCGCGCCATGCCTGTTTGGCCGATCATCGGTGTTTTATGCGCGTCCCCCAAGACGTAGCAGTCAACATCAAGGCCAAACTGCTCCTCGAAATTCCCGACGTGTGTGGCCTTGGTCCCCCACCGCGCTGCTGCGGCTATTTTCCCTGCTTCAGACCTCTGCTCCGGGCTCAAGCTTTTCGCTCTCGCCATGCCACCTCGCGCGCGGCCTACTGGTTCGTCGTTCATGTAAGCATCTCCCGATTCTAGATGCTTGCATTCTCTTCTGCTTAGTCGATTAGATGCAAGCATGTTTTTCGCCGAGATGCGTGCATAGAGCATTGACCCTAAGCATAGAGTTCATTATGAAAATGAGCATGAACAAGCTGCCTCTCGCCAAGCGCGTCCAAATCCTCTCCATGCTGTGCGAGGGGTCGTCAATGCGGTCGATCTCCCGCGTGGTGGATGTGTCGATCAACACCGTCTCGGCGCTGCTAGTGGATGCTGGCAAGGCGTGCGCTGAGCACCACGACCGCACCGTGCGCGGCGTGAAGTCCAAGCGCATCCAAGCCGATGAAATCTGGTCGTTCTGCTACGCCAAAGAGAAGAACGTTGCGACCGCCAAGGCTGCGCCGGACGACGCCGGCGACGTGTGGACGTGGACCGCGCTTGACGCCGATAGCAAACTGATTGTGTCTTACCTGATTGGCGGGCGTGACGCGGGTTACGCCAACGAGTTCATGCAAGATGTAGCTTCTCGCATGGCTAGTCGCGTGCAACTCACCACGGACGGCCACAAACCCTACCTAGAGGCCGTAGAAGGGGCGTTCGGTGCTGACATCGATTACGCCATGCTGATCAAGCACTACGGCGAGCCGACCGGCGCGTTGGGTCGCTACAGCCCTGGCGAATGCACCGGCATCGATCTGCGCCGGATCGAGGGGCGTCCCGAGCTTGCGCACGTCAGCACGTCTTATGCCGAGCGGCAGAACCTTACGATGCGGATGTCCATGCGGCGCTTCACTCGGCTGACAAACGCATTCAGCAAAAAAGCCGTGAACCACGCTTACATGGTCGCGATCTATGCCACTTGGTATAATTTTGTTCGGCAGCATAAGACGCTGCGCTGCTCGCCCGCGATGGCGGCAGGATTGAGTTCGACACTTTGGAGCATGAGCGACGTGGTGGCGTTGATCGACGCTAGGGCCGAGTCCCCAAAGGCTCGCGGCCCCTACAAGGCAAAGGTTCGAGAGTTATCGCATGAAGCCTTTTAGCCCTACATCAAAACCGGCCTTTCTATGAAGAAGCGTCGTTGGTGGGATATCTCTTCGGCCGCCGTTTGGGCGGTTGTTAGCCTGAGTTTCGCGGGCATTTTGGTCACCCACGAACGCCAAGTAGGATCGAGTTATAGCCACATAAACGTGGTGAGCCGAAACGGCTCAGAACCTAGCTCGGCACTCGTAAACCCAAATGCTGCTAATCAGACGATAATGTCTATAGGCCCGAATGGGCAAAGCGCTGTTCAACAGTTTAGAAGCGGCAAAGACGTTGACCAGCCGATAATCAGTTTTTCTACCGGGTTTAATAAGTATATAGACCAATTAAACTCGGACAAGGCTTCGGACTTAAAAACTAATATCATACTTGATCTGATTGGGTTAGTTACTTCGCTGTTTTCTTGCGGCTATTCTATTGTTGCTAGTATAAGAAGTGACGCCCCGTAGCAGATCGCCATTGCTGCTGCCCCGAAATAAACTATGGAAAAGGGTTCCCACTTAATTTCGAAAACGAGTATGCAAATCCCCATGCACAGGCTCCCGAGAAGGATTAGCGCAGGAGAAGCCCAGAACCATTTCTGAGAGGCCCTGGGTTCAATTTCAAACTGAGACACTACCCGGCAGCGACGTCGCTTCGGCCACTACCTCGCCGTCCACTGCGTCGAGGTGGCGGGGGAAATAGAGCGTCACTGTCGTCCCGTGTCCTTCCTCGCTGCTCAGGTGCACGAGCCCTCCCGACTGCCGAACGAAGCCGTAGATCATTGACAAGCCCAGGCCGGTCCCCTGGCCGAGCGGCTTGGTGGTGAAAAAGGGATCGAAGGCGCGCCGCATCACATCCGGAGCCATGCCCACCCCGGTATCGGTGACGCTCAGGA
>JAABUQ010005021.1_pt1 | contig 21745 bp, 12 predicted proteins | sample 5560001 | NCBI WGS metagenome assembly JAABUQ01 (sample SAMN10711888, study PRJNA513371) | rock metagenome | isolation source: Antarctica rocks | place: Antarctica: Victoria Land, Finger Mt nord | collected 2015-12-18
TCGTGTCCGATCGTACTCGGTCCCCCACCCCCCGGCAAATGGTTTCCGGGCGTCGGGAACCGGCGAACCGTCGGCCTGGGTGCGTCCGCGGATTCCGGCATCGACCCGGGAATTCCTCGGAGGGCCAGTGGCCACCGGCCCTACGGAATGCCGGAATCCGCGGGCGCACCCGGCTCTTGCCCCGAGCCGGGCCGCGAGCCGCGTCCCTCTGGCCAAGGCCATCGCGGGGGGGAAGCATGGGGTTTCGCATCCTGGTGGTCGAGGACGAGCCGGAGCTGGCCGACTTCGTCGTGCGGGGGCTCCGCGAGGAAGGGTTCGCCGTCGAGCACGCCCCCGATGGGGAACGAGCCCGGGACGCGTTGCAGGTGGGCCCCTGGGACCTCGTCGTGCTCGACTGGTGGCTCCCCGGCGAGGACGGCCTGGCCGTGCTCCGCCGCTACCGGGGCGCCGGCGGCGCGGCCCCCGTCCTGTTCCTGACGGCCAGGGACGCCGTGGCCGACCGCGTGCGGGGCCTCGACGGCGGCGCGGACGACTACCTTTCCAAGCCGTTCGCGTTCGACGAGTTCCTCGCCCGCGTCAGGGCCCTCCTCCGCAGGCGCGACCGGACCACCGAGCCGACCCTTGCGCATGGCGACGTGAGCGTCGACCTCGCCTCGCAACGCGCGCGGCGAGGCGGGCACGCGCTCGACCTGACGGCCAAGGAAATCGCGCTCTTGACCTTCTTCTTGAAGCATCCCGGGCAGGTGCTCTCGCGAACGCGGATCTACGACCATGTCTGGGAGGAAAACTTCGACGGAACCTCCAATACGCTGGAGGTCCACGTCATGGAGCTACGTCGAAAGCTGGAGGCGCACGGCCCCCGGGTGATCCAGACTCTCCGAGGCCGGGGCTATCTCCTGGACACCGCTCCGACGCCGGTGCGGCCTTGAGCCTGACGGGTCGATTCTCGGCGCTTTTTCTGGGTGCGCTCACGCTGGTGCTCGTCGCGTACTCGACGGCGCTCTACGTCGCGGCGAGGGTTTACCTGGATCGCGAGCTTGAAGGCCGCCTGGCCGCGGCCCTGGCCGTCCTGGCGGCGGCGGCCGAGATCGACCCCGACGGCATCGAGTGGGAGCCCGGGGAACGTGTCCTCAACATCGGACAGGAGCCGGGGGCCGCGAGGCTCCGTTGGTCGGTGCGCGATGACCGCGGGAATCGCATCGATCAATCGCGCAACCTCGCCGAAGCGGATCTGGCCGAAGACTGGGACGTACGCCCCGAGTCCTCTGGATTGGTGGATCGGCGGGGCCGCCACTGGCGCATCGCCCATCGCCGGATCGGACCCGGGCTCGTGCGTCGGGAGGGTCGTTCGGGCGGATCCGAACCGCCCGAGGGGCTCCATTCCTCGCTGCTGCTGAGCGTGTGCGCCGCGAGCGACCCCCTGGAGGCGACGCTCGCCGCCCTGGCGTGGTGGCTCGTCGGCCTGAGTCTGGCGATCTGGTTGCTCGCGGCCCTGCTATGCCGCCGGCTCTCGCAAGGGGCGCTGACGCCCCTGAGGCGGATGGTCGAATCCGCGAGGGGCCTGGGCGTCGCCGCCCCGGGCTGGTGCCTGGAGCAGGCCGGCACCGGCGGCGAGCTGGACGAGCTGGGGCAGGCGTTCAACGACCTGCTCGCGCGGCTGCACGTCGCCTTCGAGCGCCAGCGGCGCTTCAGCGGCGACGCCTCGCACCAGTTGCGGACCCCGCTGACGGTCCTGATCGGCCAGCTCGAAGTGGCCCTGCGACGGGAACGCCCCGGGGACGAATACCGCCGGGTCCTCCGTTCCGCCCTGGCCCACGCGGTTCAGCTCGGGCAGATCGTCGAAGCGCTGCTGTTCCTGGCCCGCGCCGAGGGAGAGGCCCTCCTTCCCGGTGGCGAGCCGCTGGTTCTGGACCGCTGGGTCGCCGATCACCTCAAGGGCCGCCCCGCGGCAGGCCGCGCCGTCGAGGTCGTCCCCCGGGCCAACGAGGGGGAGGCTGCCAACGTGTGGGCGCACGCGGCGTTGCTCGGACAGTTGCTCGACAACTTGCTGGACAACGCCTGCAAATACGACCCCAATGGAACCCCCGTCCGGGTGGAGATTTTCCGGAATGGGTGCGAGGCGATCCTTGCTGTTGAAGATCACGGACCGGGCATCCCGGCGGAGGACCTTTCCCGCGTCTTCGAGCCGTTTTATCGCTCCGCGGAGGCGCGTCGGCGGAACATTCCCGGCGTCGGCCTCGGCCTGGCCGTGGTTCAGCGGATCGCGATCGCCCTGGGCGGCAGCGTCGTCGTGCGGAGCCGTCCCGGGGAGGGATGTCGCGTCGAAGTCCGCCTCCCGATCCACGGCGAGGGAGGCCACGATCTCCCCCGCGACCCTTGACCGCCAGGCGGTCGGGTCGCCCCATCCGGATGCTCGGAAAGCGGCGGTGTCGGAGGTGCCGCGGGCTCTCGTCGCCGGTATAGTGAGATCGGCAGGTTTCGGATCGGATCGGATTGGACGGGCCGGGCCCGTTGGTCTCCACCCGGAGCACGAGAACAGGACCGCCGGCATGCCGCACCCGCATCTGGACATTTGCGAAACGACCGCCGCGAAGCTCGCGCGGGGCCGCATGGGGCTGGCGGCCACCCGCGCGGTCGTGGGCTTCGACGGTTTCGTCGACGAGATCATCGCGGTGGTGGACAAGCGGTACGCCGACGGCCGGTTCGACCCCATCGCGACGATCGCCGCATTGGCGACCAAGATCCGCGCCGCCGCGGGGGAGTCGAGCAATTACGAGTTGGTGGTCAAGCAGCGCAAGCTGGGTGGAAATGGCCCGATCATGGCCAACGCCCTGGCGTGCCTGGGCCTGGGCGTCACCTATGTCGGCAGCCTCGGCTACCCGGACCTCGACCCCGTTTTTCAGGAGTTCGCGACCCGATCGCGCGTCCTGAGCGTGGCGGCGGCCGGGCACACCGACGCGCTGGAATTCGACGACGGCAAGATCATGCTGGGCAAGTATGAGATGCTGCATGAGGTCAACTGGGAGAACCTGGTCGCCCGCGTTGGCCGTGCGGAACTGGAGGAAATTTTCGGCGGGGCGAGCCTGGTCGGGATGGTCAACTGGACCATGCTCCCCCGGATGAGCCAGATCTGGGAACGCCTGCTGGAAGAGGTCTTCCCGGCGCTGCCCCCGCGTCCCCGGACGCTCTTCCTGGACCTGGCCGACCCCGAGAAGCGGACGCCCGCGGACATCGTCGGCGCCCTCGCCCTGGCCTCACGGCTCCAGGCGCATGCCGACGTGATCCTCGGCCTGAACCTGAAGGAAGCCCTGCAAGTCGCCGCCGTGCTGGGCCTTCCGGCCCACGCCGACCCCGTGGGTGGCGTGGCCGAATCGGCCGTCGCGATCCGCGCGGCCCTGGGGCTCTCCTGCGTGGTGATTCACCCTCGACGCGTCGCGGCGGCGGCCACGGCGCACGAATCCGCCCTCTTCCCCGGCCCGTTCGTGCAGCACCCGGCCATCAGCACCGGCGCCGGCGACCACTTCAACGCCGGCTTCTGCCTCGGCCGCATCCTGGGGTTCAACCTGGCCGAATCCCTCTGCGCCGGCGTCTCCGCCAGCGGTTATTACGTCCGCTCGGCACGGAGCCCGTCGCTGACCGACCTGTCCCAGTTCGCCGCGCAACTGCCGCCGCCGGAAGCCTGATCAGAAGCCCTCGACAGCCGGGACGGGGAAGGCAATCGGCCGACGCGCGCGTCGCGAGCGATAGATGGCCGTGAACATCGCGACGACCTCGCGGCCATCCTCGCCGGTCACGAGCGGTGCGCGGCCACCCAGGACGGCGTCGAGGAAGTCGTCGATCTGGAGGGCGTGATAGTGGGTCATGGCGTCGACCCCTGCGAAACGGGCGCGGTCCTCGGCCTGGAACTCGGCGAGCTTCCCCTCCTCGCCGGGGATCGTCCAGAGGTCGTTCAACGGGGGCTCGGCGATCTCCGAGACGCCCGCGATGAACGTCGCGCCGCGGTCGGTCTCGACACCAACGGAGGCGCCATTGGACCCGTGGACATGCACTTTGGTGTAAATCCCTGGCCGCTGCGACACGCTCGTGACGATCGAGCCAAGGGCCCCGGAGCGAAACCGGACGGTCGCGACGGCGGTGTCATCGACCTCGACCCCGGGGTGGTTGAGGTTCGCCCAGTCGCCGCTGATCTCGGCGACGTCCCCCATGAACCAGCGCAGGAGGTCGAACTGGTGGGGCGACTGGTTGACCAGGACGCCGCCCCCCTCGGTGTCCCAGCGGCCCCGCCAGGGGTCGGACGTGTAATACGAGGGGTCGCGCCAGCTATACATCTGTGAGACGCCCAGCGCGGGTGTCCCGATCTTCCCGGCGTCGATGGCCGACTTCATGCGCACCACCGGCTCGTACCAGCGGCGCTGGCTCACGACGCCCAGGCGCACCCCGCCCTCGCGGGCCGCGGCGAGCATGGCGTCGCAGTCGGCGAGGCAGGCCGCCATCGGCTTCTCGACCAGGACGTGCACGCCCGCCCTCGCCGCCAGGATCGCCGGCCCGGCGTGGAGCGGGTGCGGCGTGCAGATCGTCGCGACCTGCACCCGAGCCTCCTGCAACATCGCGCCCGCATCCGTGTAAGGACGCCCGCCGAACCTGGCGGCGAAGGCGTCCGCGCGGCCGAGGTCGGCATCGCACACGGCCACGAGGTCGGACCTCGGCACGGCGCGAAGCGCCTCGGCGTGGAGCTGGCCGACCTTGCCGCAGCCGATGACAGCCGTCCTCAGGCGTTCCACGTCAGGGCTCCGGGAAGTACTTCGCGCTCATCTCCCTGAGGAAGGCCAGCGACTGGGCCATCTCGTCCATGCCGTTCATGCCGTCCTCGATGCTGACCCAGCCCTTGTAGCCGTGGGCCGCCAGAATGCGGAAGATGGCGTCGTAATCGTTCAGCCCCTGTCCGGTCACGCCGTGGCGGAGATCCGCGGAATAGCCGAGGGTGCCGTCGGACAGCTTCAAGCCTTCGAGGGTCGCCCCCTCCGCGAGGTAGCGGTCGCTGGCGTGCATGCTGACCACCCGCTCCGCGACCGCCTCCAGCAAGGCGATGGGGTCGTCCCCCCCGACGATCGCGTTGGAGGGATCGTACTGCACGCCGAAGTGCTCGCGCTCGGGGATCGCGGCGAGCAATTCGAGGAACACGTCCTGTTTCCGCGCGAACTCCGGATGCGTCCAGAAGCCGTCCTTGTAGTGGTTCTCCAGCCCGAGGATGACGTCGTGCTCGCGGGCCACCGGGATGAGCTGTTCGACGCAGCCGACGACCCACTCCAGCCCCTGGGCCCTGCCGACATCGGGATGCCGCTGGCCGGAGAGAATGCGGCAGACGGCCCCCGCGCCGCCGAGCCGGCGCGTGACGCGGATCATCTCGGCCTCGCGCTCGACGGCCCGCTTGCGGTCGTCGGGGTCGTGCCGGACAAAGTCAGGCGAGCAGCAAAGCATCGGCATGTCGAAGCCGGCGTTGCGCAGGGACTCGCCGACGCCGTCGATGTAGCTGTCTTCCAGGCTGGTGAAGAAACCCTCATACATCTCCAGGCCGTCGGCGTCGAGCCCGCGGGCCATGTCGATCCACTGGAAGACCGACATGGTACGGCTCCCGGCGATCTGATCCAGGAAGCACTTCGGGAAGGCGGAAATCTTGAGCGGCACGGCGGGCCTCCTCCCCGCGAAGGTAGCACCCTCGGAGGTCAGGAGCAACAGAAGACGGAATTCCCCACGGAGTCGCGGAGGACACGAAGAAACGCCCGGAAAGATTTCTCTTCGCCGTGTCCTCCGCGTCTCCGTGGTTAACCCCTTCCCCTCCCCGCCCGTCCCGCTCCATAATCGTCGCGGAGGTGCCATGACACGCGCGACGATCAAGGAATTGCTGGCGGGGCGGGCGGCGGCCGGGGAAACGGTTGCCGTCGAGGGGTGGGTGCGGACCCGACGCGACTCCAAGGCGGGGCTGTCGTTCCTCCAGGTGCACGACGGCTCGTGCTTCGACCCGATCCAGGTCGTCGCCGAGGCGGCCCTGGCGAACTACCGGGAGGAAGTCCTTCACCTGACGACTCACTGCGCCGTGCGGGTGGTTGGAACGCTCGTCGAGTCGCAAGGCAAGGGGCAGAAGTTCGAGGTCCGCGCCGACAAGGTCGAGGTGCTCGGCTGGGTGGAGGACCCGGACAGCTACCCGGTCTCGTCCAAGCGGCACTCCTTCGAGCACCTGCGGACGGTCGCGCACCTGCGCCCCAGGACCAACACGTTTGGCGCCGTGGCGAGGGTCCGCGACTGCCTGTCGATGGCCGTTCACCGCTATTTCCACGAGCATGGCTTCCTCTGGGTCCACACGCCGATCATCACCACCAGCGACGCCGAGGGCGCCGGGGCGATGTTTCGCGTCTCGGCGCTCGACCTGGCGAACCCCCCTCGCGACGCGCGGGGCGCTGTCGACTTCTCGGCCGACTTCTTCGGCAAGGCCGCGAGCCTGACCGTCTCGGGCCAGCTCAATGTCGAGGCGTATTGCCTCGCCCTGAGCCGGGTCTACACCTTCGGCCCGACCTTCCGCGCCGAGAATTCCAACACCGCCCGGCACCTCGCCGAGTTCTGGATGATCGAGCCGGAAATCGCCTTCGCCGACCTGGCCGCCGACGCCGACCTCGCCGAAGACTTCCTCAAGGCCCTCTTCCGCACCGTCCTGGAAGAGCGGGCCGACGACATGGCCTTCTTCGCCGAGCACATTGATAAGGGCTGCATCGCCCGCCTGGAATCCTTCGTGTCGGCCAGCTTCGAGCGCATGGATTACACCGCCGCCATCAAGGCGCTCGAAGCGGCCTCGGCGAAAGGGGTGAAGTTCGAGTTCCCGGTGAGCTGGGGCATCGACCTCCAATCCGAGCACGAGCGCTACCTGACCGAGACCCTCGTGGGCCGCCCGGTCGTGGTGATGAACTACCCGAAGGGGATCAAGGCGTTCTATATGCGCCTGAACGACGACGGCCGGACCGTCGCCGCGATGGACGTGCTCGCCCCCGGCATCGGCGAGATCATCGGCGGCTCGCAGCGCGAGGAGCGTCTCGATGTCCTCGACGCCCGCCTCGACGAGATCGGCCTGCCCAAGGAACACTACGGCTGGTATCGCGACCTGCGGCGCTTCGGCACCGTCCCCCACGCCGGCTTCGGCCTCGGCTTCGAGCGGACGATCCTGTACGCCACCGGCATGGCCAATATCCGCGACGTGATCCCGTTCCCACGCACGCCGGGGAATGCGGAGTTCTGAACGGCGAGGGCCCGGCCGCATCGCGGGTTGAGGGGACAGGGATGCCCGCTAGCGTTGTGGGTTCATTTCACCCTTATCGCAACTAGCACGGAGACCAGCACCACGAATGCAATTGCGACGGTGAAGACGAGCCCATACAGCCGCCAGGGTATCCGGCGCGGCTCGGGCCGGCTGCCCACTTCCATCATCTTGAAGGGTTCGCGGCTCATCGCAACTCCGGGCGTGGGCGTCAGGAGGGTCGGGGTGCGGGGTGCTTCCAGGGCTCGCGGTATTCGCGCCGCAGGAGCCCGTTCGCCTCGTCGTCGCCGACCACCCGGCCCTTGTCGGCGTCCCACGTGAGGGTGCGGCCGAGCTTCATCGCGTGGTTGGCCAGGATGCAGCTCGCGGTCGAGATGTGGCCCTCCTCGATGTCGGCGACGGGCCGCCCGCGCGAGTCGATCGCGGCGAGGAAGTCGGTCATGTGACCGCGGATCGCGGGGGCGACGTGCTGTTCGAGGTCCTTCTCGGTGCGGTCCTCGGGGTACTTGTCCAGCTCGTAAGTCACGTCGACGTGGACGGGATTGCGACCGCCGAGGGGGATGAAATCGTAGCCGTTGACGCTCGCCTTGAGCGTCCCCTTGTCACCGTAGAAGGTGGCGCCCCAGGGGTATTTGGGGTCGGCCGACTCGCCCCAGGAGCGGTGCTCCCAGACGACGTTGAGGTCGCCGAAGTCGAAGGTAGCACTCTGCGTGTCGGAGATGTTCGCCTTGCTCGCCTTGTCCACGTAGATGCCGCCGCTGGAACCGATCCGCTTCGGCCAGCCGAGGCCCAGCATCCAGCGCACCATGTCGAGCATGTGGACGCACATGTCGCCCACGATCCCGTTGCTGTATTCGGTGAACGCGCGCCAGGTGCGCGGGTGGACGAGCTTGTTGTACGGTCGCAATGGTGCCGGGCCGGTCCAGGTCTCGTAGTCGAGGTTCTCGGGGGGCTTGGTGTCGGGCGGATTCTCGCCGGCGCGCATGTGGTAGTAGCAGTAAATCTCGACGAGGCCGATCTTCCCGAGCTTCCCTTCCTTGAGGATGCGATCGCGGGCCTCGATGAGGTGCGGCGTGCTGCGGCGCTGAAGGCCGACCTGGACGACACGCTTGTGCTTTCGCGCGGCGGCGACCATCGCCTGTCCCTCGGCAACGTCGTAGCTGATCGGCTTCTGGACCCAGACATCGGCCCCGGATTCCACCGCGGCGATCATCGGTAAGGCATGCCAGTGGTCCGGCGTGGCGACCAGAACGAGGTCGAGGTCCTTCTCGGCGAGCATCTCCCGATAGTCGCCATACGTCCGGGGAGTTTTCTTGGACGCCTGCCGCCCGGCGACCATCGCGGCGGCGTCGGCGAGCATGGTCCGGTCGACGTCGCACAGCGAGACGACCTCGACCGGCGCGACCTGGATCAGGCGGAAAAGGTCGCACTTGCCGTACCAGCCCGTGCCGATCACCCCGACGCGCCTGACCTCGCGATCCGCGACCCCGAGGGCGTGGCCACCGACGGCCGACCATGCGAGCCCGGCGGCGCCGGTCTGGAGGAAGCTACGACGATCCATGAGAACCCCCCCGAATAACCCGAGCCGGACGACTTCCCCCGACACGCACCCAATGTAGTCCGTTGGCCGGAGCGCCGCGAGGGGGAACCCCGTCCGCGAACGGCCAGGGAGGAAGTGGTCTTGATCCCTGTACGACGGCTCTCGATCCAAGCGAACGAGGCTCGGCAAACCTGCTGACGCCTCGGCATCGAATCTTGCGAACGTCTGCCCGACGAAGTACGCTGCGCGTACACCCGAAGGCAGGCACGCCGCGGCGCCGGAGCATCGCGGTGGCAAGACCGCGGGTTCTCATCTCGCCCGATCGCCGTCCGTTGGAAGGGCCTCAAGATGAAGCTTGCAAAGGGCGTGACCCTGATCGCACACGGGCAGATGATTGACGGCACTGGCGGCGCGGCGGTTCCCGATGCCGCGGTGGTCGTGCGTGAGGGTCGCATCGCCTACGCCGGACCCGTCGCCGGGGCTCCCCCGGTTCCGCCGGATGCCGTTCGGATCGACGCGAAGGGGGGCTCGATCTTGCCGGGACTGGTGGAGGCGCACTTCCACCCGACCTATTTCAACGTCGCGGAGCTGGCCGACCTCGACGTCAAGTATCCGGTCGAGTACGTGACCCTCCTGGCCGCCGCGAACGCCCGGCTCGCGCTGGAATGCGGCTACACGGCGGCCCGCAGTGGGGGGAGCCTCCACAACATTGACGTTTGGCTGAAGAAGGCGATCGAGGAAGACCTGTTCCCGGGCCCCCGCCTGGCGGCCAGCGGGCGCGAGATCTGCGGCGCCGGCGGGCTGATGGACTGGAATCCCGCCCACCTCAAGCTCGGCATGGAAGGGCTGATCCTGCTCATCGACGGCCCCGACCAGGGGCGCGCCGCGGTGCGGAAACTCGTCAAGGACGGGGTGGAATGGATCAAGACCTATCCCACCGGCGACGCCGCCGCGCCCGACGCCGCGGACCACCACACGCTCTGCATGACCTTCGAGGAGATGGCGGCCGTCGTCGCCGAGGCCCACAACTACCGCCGCAAAGTCACCGGCCACTGCCGGGCGACCCAGGGGATCAAGAACGCCGTCCGCGCCGGCTTCGACACGATCGAGCACGGCACGTTCATCGATGAGGAGGCCCTGGACCTGATCCTGGGCCGCGACGTGCCGGTCGTGCCCGCGCTCCAGTTCGAGCTGGCCAGCATCGAGCGCGGGCGGGAGTTCCGGCTGCCACAGGCCGTCATCGACGGCCACAAGGAGACCCTCGACGGCGGCGTGGAGAGCGCCCGCAAGATCCTCAAGGCCGGCGGCCGGATCGGCATGGGCGGCGATTACGGGTTCGCCTGGAACCCCCACGGCGATTACGCCAAGGAACTCAGCTTCTTCGTCAAGTACGTCGGGTTCACCCCCCTGGAGACGATCCGCTGCGCGACCCGCACCGGCGCGGAGATCATGGGCAGAGCCCACGAGTTCGGCACCCTGGAACCGGGCAAGCTGGCCGACGTGCTCGTCGTCGATGGCGACGTTCTGGCCGACGTCGCGATCCTCGAGGACCGCTCGCGGTTCGTGGCCGTGTTGCAGGGCGGCGTGGTCAAGGCGGTCGGCTCGCGGGGGCCAGGGGGGCGGGCTGATTGACGCTTCCCCGGCGAACCCTCGCGCGGGATGATACGCGGAGGCGGGAACTCCGGCGGGGGTCGAGGCGTCAGAGTTTCCATCCGCACCGTCGCGCAAAGGTCCGCACGATTCCCGTTCCCTCCCGGATCGAGGTGACTGACCATGACCAAGTTCTTCACCCTGGCCATGCTCCTGGGGATCGTCGCCGCGACGGCCCTCGTCCTCGCCGCCGCCCCCTCGCCTGGGGAGCGCCGTGAACGAGCGGGCAAGGCGGTGCGGCAGGGCAACTGGAAGGACGCCTTCGAGGACTATCGCGCCCTGGCGACCGACCCCGAGGACGACCCCAAGCAGGCGGGCGAGGACCTCCTCAAGGCAATCGCCTGCCTGAACCAACTCAGCCGGTTGGACGAGGTCGACGACTTCCGCGACGCCGTCGTCGAGGCCCACAAGGGGCACTGGCGGGTCCTGGGCGACGCGGCCGATTCCCTCGCCCAGGGCCACCATTTCGGCTTCCTCATCGCCGGTAAATTCGCACGCGGCCCGCACCGCGGCGGCGGCCGGCATGTGGATTCGCTGGAACGCGACCGCGTCCAAGCCCTGCGGCTCCTGGCCCGCGCCCGCAAGCTCGCCGAAGACGACCCCGACCGCGACGCCGTGGCGGCCGTCTACCTGTTGACCGCTCTGGTCCTCCGATCCGAGGAGGACAGGGAGGGCGATCAGGGGTGGTCGATGCAGCTCCTGACGGACCTCAACGAGCTGCCCGACTATGAGGACGGCTGGGGCGCCGACGGCAATCCCAGGATCGGCGCCCCGGTGGACGCCCAGGGAAATCCCGTCTACTTCCACGTCCCCGAGACCTACGACGCCGCCAGGGACGACGGCGAGCGCTGGCGTTGGATGATCGCCAGGGCCGAGGCCATTGCCCCGGGCGTGAAGGGGGAGGCGAGGTCGATGCTCGCCGCCTTCTTCCTCCAGCAATTCGGCGTGCAGACGATGGCCGGCGAGCCGTTGCCCTCCGGGCCCGGCCGCGACGACGGCAAGGAGGACGAGAGCGGCCCGTTCGCCGTCGGGTCGCTGGGCGAGGGCGAGACGATCGCCCGCCTCGCCACCGGGATCAAGCGGTTCAAGCTGCCCGACGAGTTCAACCCGATCGCGATCTATCGCTCGGTCAAGGACGAGGCGAAGGGCAGCTACGGCGAGGCGGCGCTGGGCGTGCTCGCGCGGATCTTTGCCGACCGCCGGCAATATCCGAAGGCCGCGGCCTTCTGGCGCGAGAACATCGAGAAGTACGGCCCGGGGGGCGGCGAATACAAGAAGAAGGCGCTCGAGCAGATCGTCGGCAACTGGGGCCAGTTCGGCAACGGGGCCACGCAGCCCGCGGGGAAGGCGGCCGAGGTCGAGTTCCGGTTCCGCAACGGCAAGAAGGTCCACTTCGCCGCGCGTGAGATCCGCGTCGGCAAGCTGCTGGACGACACCAAGACGTACCTGAAGAGCCTGCCAGCCGGCAACAACCTCGACTGGAACAAAGTCAACCTGCTGTCCAACGTCGGCTACCTGATCGTCACCCAGGACGTGCAGGACGAGGCGAAATACGTCGGCGACGAGGCCGCCGCGTGGGACCTCGAACTCGACCCGAGGCCCGAGCACCTCGACCGGCTCCTCCCCGTCGCGACGCCGCTGAAGAAGGCTGGGGCGTACCTGCTGACGGCCAAGATGGAAGGGGGCAACACCAGCAAGATCGTCGTGTGGGTCGCCGACACGACGATCCTTAAGAAGGCCACCCCCGACGGCGGCTACTACTTCGTCGCCGACGCCGTCACCGGCAAGCCGATCCCGAAGATCAACGTTGAGTTCTTCGGGTACAAGCAAGAGCAGGTCGAGCCCAATAAAGGTATCTACCGGATCGTCACGTCAAACTTCGCCGAGTTCACCGACGCCGACGGCCAGGTTTCTCCCGCGGCCAAGGACTTGCGTCCCGAGTTCCAGTGGATCGCGATGGCTCGCGGCGAAGGCGGTCGGCTCGCTTTCGTCGGGTTCAGCAGCCTCTGGCACCAGCCGTACGACCCGGGCGTCTACGACCAGACGAAGGTCTTCCTCGCCACCGATCGCCCCGTCTACCGCCCCGGCCAGGCGGTGAAATACAAGTTCTGGGCGCGGCAGGCGCGCTACGACGAGGGCGACGACAAGCGATTCGCCAACAAAGCGTTCCGCGTGAAGGTGAACAATCCCAAGGGAGAGACGGTCTTCGAACGCGACGCCGTCACCGACGCCTTCGGCGGCATCGACGGCGAGTACACCCCCCCCAAGGACGCGACCCTGGGCGCCTACGCGCTGTTCTTGGACGGGCAGGGAGGCGGCAGTTTCCGCGTCGAGGAGTACAAGAAGCCCGAATTCGAGGTGTCCATCGACGCCCCCACCGAGCCCGTGCGCCTCGGCGAGAAGGTCGAAGCGACCCTCAAGGCGAAGTACTACTTCGGTGCGCCCGTCACCGAAGCCAAAGTCTCCTACAAGATCACGCGTACCGCCGAGGAACATTCCTGGTTCCCCCACGGCGAGTGGGACTGGCTCTACGGCCCCGGCTACGGCTGGTTTGGCCGCGACTACCCCTGGTATCCCGGCTGGGCTCTCTGGGGCTGCAAGCGGGTTTACCCCTTCCCCTGGTGGGGGGGGATGTCGCAGGGGCCGCCGGAGGTCGTGGCGCAGGGTGACGTGCCGATTGGCCCCGACGGCACCGTCAAGTTGACCTTCGACACCGCGGCGGCCAAGGCCAACCACCCCGATCAGGACCACCGCTACCAGATCAGCGCGGAGGTCGTCGACGCCTCGCGCCGCACGATCGTCGGCGGTGGGCGGGTGCTGGTCGCCCGCAAGCCGTTCCGGGTCTTCGCCTGGCTCGACCGCGGCTACTACCGCACCGGGCAGGACATCCGCGCCAACTTCTCCGCCCAGACGCTCGACAACAAGCCGATCAAAGGCAAGGGGGTGCTGACCCTCCTGCGCGTCCGCTATGACGACGACGGCAAGGCGATCGAGGAACCCGTCAAGACCTGGGACCTCGACACCGACGAGCAGGGCAAGGCGACGCTCCAGCTCAAGGCGTCGGAGGAGGGGCAATTCCGCCTCGCGTACCAGCTGACCGACACCAAGGGGCGGTCCGTCGAGGGAGGCTACCTCTTCCTCGTCCGTGGCGAGAAGTTCGACGGCCGCGAGTTCCGGTTCAATGACGTTGAGGTGATCGCCGACAAGCGCGACTACGCCCCCGGAGAAACCGTCCGTCTGTTGGTCAACGCCAACAAGTCCGACGCGACGGTCCTCCTGTTCGTCCGGCCGGTCAACGGCGTCGTTCTTCCGCCGAAAGTCCTCCGGCTGGACGGCAAGAGCACGGTCGTCGAGATCGGGATTGCCCGCAAGGACATGCCCAACATCTTCGTCGAGGCCTTGACCATCGCCGACGGCAAAATCCACGACGAGGTGATGGAGATCATCGTCCCGCCTGAGAAGAAGACAATCAACGTCGAGGTCGTCCCCTCGCGAGCGATCTACAAGCCGGGCGCCCCGGCCAAGATCAAGGTCAAGCTGACCGACATCGCCGGCAAACCGTTCGTCGGCTCGACGGCCCTGACGATGTACGATAAGGGCCTGGAGTACATCGCGGGCGGCTCCAACGTCCCGGAGATCCGGGCCTTCTTCTGGAAGTGGCGGCGGATGTACCAGCCCCGGACGGAGTCGAGCCTCGACCCGACGTCCACCAACCTCGTCCCGATCGGCCAGCCCGGCATGCAGGACCTCGGGGCTTTCGGCAACGAGAACAACTTCTACTTAGGGATGAATGTCCCGACGAGTCACCTCCCCCGCGATAGGGCTGGAGCGGGCGCGGCGAAACCGGGGTCGGCCCCGATGGGAATGAAGCCCAGGAGCCGGCAATCGGCATTGGGGCTGCTCTCCGCCGCCAAGGACGAAGAGGGATTCCTCAGCTCTATGGGCAAGAAGGGGGACGACCGGGACGCCGCTTCCGAACCCGACGCCTCAGCCGGTGAGCTGGTCCAGCCGACCCTCCGCAAGCTCTTCGCCGACGCGGCGCTCTGGGCGCCCTCGCTGACCGCCGACAAGGACGGGATCGCCGAGGTCGGCCTGACCATGCCCGAGAACCTCACCGGCTGGAAGGTCCGCGCCTGGTCGATCGGCGCCGGCACGGTGGTCGGCCAGGGCGAGGCCGAGGTCACGACCGCCAAGGACCTGCTCATCCGCATGCAGGCCCCGCGCTTCTTCGTCCAGAAGGATGAGGTCGTCCTGTCGGCCAACATCCACAACTACCTGAAAGTTGAGAAGGACGTGAAGGCCGTCCTGGAACTTGACGGCAAGGTTCTGGCGACGATGACCGACCTCAACCGGAACGTCCGCGTACCCGCGGGGGGCGAGGTCCGCGTCGACTGGCGCGTCCGCGTCGCCGAGGACGGCGAGGCCGTCGTCCGCATGAAAGCCCTCACGGATGAAGAGTCCGACGCCATGGAGATGCGCTTCCCCGCACTCGTCCACGGCATGCTCAAGACCGAGTCGTTCACCGGCTCGGTCCGCCCCGCGGCCGACTCCTCCGAGGTCAAGTTCCGCGTCCCCGACGCCCGCCGCAAGGGCGACTCGCGCATCGAGGTCCGCTACTCCCCGACCCTCGCCGGCGCGATGGTCGACGCCCTGCCGTACCTGGTCGACTACCCCTTCGGCTGCACCGAGCAGACGCTCAACCGCTTCCTCCCCACGGTCATGACCCAGGGCGTCTTGCGCCGGATGGGCGTCGACCTCAAGGAGGTCCAGAAGAAGCGCACGAACCTGAATGCCCAGGAGATCGGCGACGACCCCAAGCGTGCCCAGCAGTGGAAGCGGGACGACCGCAACCCCGTTTTCGATGAGGACGAGGTCCGCTCGATGGTCAAGGAGGGTCTCAAGGACCTCGCCGCCATGCAGAACGGCGACGGCGGCTGGGGTTGGTTCTCCGGCACGGGCGAGCATTCCGACGCCCACATGACCTCGCAGGTCGTCCACGGCCTCCAGCTCGCCAGGGCCAACGAGGTCGCCATCATCCCCGAAGTCCTGGAACGCGGGGTCGCCTGGCTCAAGACCTACCAGACCGCGCAGGTCACGCTCCTCAAGAACGCCGCGACCGAGACGAAGCCATTCAAGACCCGCGCCGATGCCCTCGACGCCTTCGTCTATTATGTCCTGTCCGACGCCGATTCGATGGATCGCGACCTGCTCGGATTCCTCGACCGCGACCGGCCGTACCTCTCGGTCTACGGGCTGACGATGCTCGGCCTGGCCGTCGAGAAACAGTGCCAGAAGGACGTCCTGGCCCGCGTCCTCAAGAATGTCGAGCAGTTTTTGGTCCGCGACCCGGAGAACCAGACGGCCTACCTCCGCCTGGCGCGGAATAGCCCCTGGTGGTACTGGTACGGCAGCGAGGTCGAGACGCAGGCGTCGTACCTGAAGCTCCTGGCCCGCACCGATGCCAAGGGGGAAGTCGCGCGGGAACTGGTCAAGTATCTGCTGAACAATCGCAAGCACGCGACCTACTGGAACAGCACCCGCGACACCGCCCTGTGCGTCGAGGCGATGGCCGAATTCCTCAAGGCCAGTGGCGAGGACACGCCCGACATGGTCGTGAGCGTCACGCTCGATGGGGTGGCCCGCAAGGAGGTCAAGATCGAGGCCAAGAACCTCTTCACCTTCGACAACGCCTTCGTCCTGACGGGCGAGCAAGTCACTTCGGGCGAGCATCGCCTGGAGGTCGCGCGCAAGGGGAAGGGGCCGGTCTACTTCAACGCGTATCTGACCTATTTCACCTTGGAAGACCCGATCACGCGCACGGGCCTGGAGGTGAAGGTCAACCGCAAGCTCTACAAGGTCCGGGAAGAAGAGGGCAAGACCAGCGTCGCCGGCTCGCGCGGGCAGGTCGTTTCGCGGAAAATCCAGCAGGACCGCCGGGCCGAGCTGAAGGACTCCGACACTCTCAAGAGCGGCGATCTCGTCGAGGTTGAACTGGAGATCGACAGCAAGAACGACTATGAGTACCTGGCCTTCGAGGACATGAAGGCCGCGGGTTTCGAGCCGGTCGACCTCCGCAGCGGCTACAACGGCAACGACATGGGCGCGTACATGGAACTGCGCGACCAGAAGGTCTGCTTCTTCGCCCGCACCCTGGCGCGTGGCAAGCACAGCGTCCGCTACCGCCTGCGGGCGGAAATCCCAGGCAAGTTCTCTGTCCTGCCGACGATCGGCTACGGGATGTACGCCCCCGAACTCCGGGGCAATTCCGATGAGGCGAAGGTCGCCATCGACGACTGACCAACGAATCCGGCCCGGCTCTCCGCGAGGAGGAGCCGGGCCGGGATGTGACTGGAAGAAGTTGCGCCGGGCGGAATCGAACCACCTACCTCCAGGTTATGAGCCTGGCGAGCTACCGGTGCTCTACAGCGCAAAGGAAATATAACCCAGACGCAGCCGGTCGTCAACCCGAAGCGGGAAGAACGGGTGCGCCAGCGGATTCCGGCATTTGGTAGGGCCGGCGGCAACCGGCCGTCACCCTCGGGGCCAAAGACGGCCGGTTGCCACCGGCCCTACGAGGGAGTTCCGGGGAGATGCCGGAATCCGAGGGCGCACCCCCGCTTTCGAGCCGCTTGAGTGTCGCTCTGGATTCGGGAGAATCGAGAGCTACGCCCGATCCGCCTCGGAAGGGTCCACCCATCGCAGGCTCAGCGTGGCGTCGCCGTCACCCGTCGGGACGTTGAGGATGACGGGCGTCGGCTCCCGATCCGCGTGCTCGTCCAGAAACCGCGGGATCGCGCGCAGGCACGCATCGAGCAGCGTCAATTCGACCGGACGCGGGGGCCGCATGACCTGGCCGAACTCCTTGCGGATCACGGTGGGAAAGGCTTCCGGGCCGTCGACCTCCCAGCCGAACCTGCGGGCGTGCTCAACGTCGCCAGGGGCGGCGTCGCGCTCCTCGTCGTAGGTGACGCTCAACGCGACGGTCCGCTCCACGGTTTCGTGGTCGGGCGCGTCCGAATCCCGGATCTCCGCCAGCAGGCGGAAGTCATCGTAGAGCGCCAGCCCGAGGGTCATGCCCATCTGTCCCATCACGACGGCGTACCGGGGGCCGTCGGCGAGCCGTTCGCACCGAACCTCGAGGGTTTCCTCGCCCGCGAACTTCCGCCAGGGGGCCGCGCGATGGTACGCGGCGGCGGCCGAGAAGAACGACCCGACGGCCTCCAGGCTCAGCCCGTCGACGTCGACCAGGCCGGGGAGCCCGCCATCGAGGGGAAGAGTCGCCAACAGGGACTCGAAGAGCCCGTCCAGGAGGTCCAGGCCCCCAAGTTCCACGCTGGTGATCTCCAGTTCCTCGCAATGCTCCACCAGGAATTCCCAGCCAATCCCGTGGCGAAACTGGAGCACGGCGGGGCGATGGGCCTCGTCGGCCATCGGGAACTCGATCGCCTGGGCAAGCTTGTCCCAGAGGGCCTCCGGCGAGGGCCTGGTGGGGAAAATCTCCTGGCCAAGGACCAGGCCGTCATTCCTGCTGGCGATCATCAAGAGCCAGGGGTTGGCCGCCTCCATGAAGGAAAGCCCCAACGGCCGGGCGTCGGCCTGCCAGGTCTCGTCATCCAGCCGCGGAACCCGCTTCAAACGCTCCTTGACGAAGGGCAGGGGGCCGGTGGGCGGAGGCGTCTGGGTCCTGGTTTTCGCTCTGGATTTGGCCTTGGCCTTCGACTTCGCACTCGCCTTGGCCGTGGTTTTTGGCTTGCGCCGAGCGTTGGCGACGCGGACCCACTCCAGAGCGCCCGGCGTGGCGCGCCAGGCTCGCTGGTTGCCCGCGACGTAGTGAATGGCTTCGGACTCGTCGCCGGCCAGGAAGCTGCTCGGAAGGGCCGACGGGATAAGGCGCTCGCCGGCCAGGAACGGGATCACGTGTCGGTTCATTCCGGCGGCGAGCTTCAGGGCCCGTCGCGACGCTGGCGAGTCGCCGCTCTGGCGGTACGCGAGCAGGGCGCCGGTGAAGGCCCAGCCGGCCATGCTGTCGCTTTCGTAGCGGCGGAGAAGGTTGGCGAGCGCTCCGTCGCGCCCGAGTTCCGCCAGGGCGGGGGCCAGGTGGTAGCGGACGCCCTGGTGGTCTCCCGGGTTCAGAAGGAGCAGCTCCTCGTAATGGCCGATGGCCTCATCGCGGCGGCCGATCGCCAGCAGAGATTCGGCAAGCCCGAGGCGGGCTCGTAAGTAGGGGCGGGCTTCCAGGTGCTGCCAGAGGTCGCCGTCGGCGTCGGAGAAGACCCGCGGCCCCAGCACCCGCACCCCCGCGTCCGTGCCCGCCTCATAATGGGCCAGCGCCTCCTTGGGCGTGCGGGCCAGGTCGCCCAGCAGCACGTGGGCCGCGACGCAGTCCGGGTCGATCTCGGTCGCCCGCCGCCCTTGCGCGATGGCCGCCTTCGCGTCTGGCGCGGCCTCCGCCTGCCGGACGAGAGCCGCGGCACGCTCGGCGGGAAAGTCGCCCTCAAGCGCGGACTCGGCGGGCGGCCCCGCCTCGCCGAGCATCAACCGCAGCAGATCCTGCATCATGGGCTGATCGGGCGGCGGAACCGACGCCAGGGGTGCTGGCGGCTTCGACTTCTTCTTGGCCATGCCCGCGTCCTTTCCCGTTCACTCCACCGTGCGGACATGCAAGTCGCGGAGTTGCCGGGCGTCGACGGTCCCCGGCGCCCCCGTCATGAGGTCGGCGCCCCGCGCGGTCTTGGGGAACGCGATGCAGTCGCGGATGTTCGTCAGCCCGCCGTACAGCATCACCATGCGGTCCACCCCCAGCGCAATCCCGCCGTGCGGGGGAGCCCCCAGCCGCAGAGCGCTGAGGAGGAAGCCGAACTTCTCCTCCGCCTCCTCGGAAGACAAACCCAGCAGCGCGAAAATCTTCGCCTGGATGGCCGGGTCGTGGCACCGGATCGTCCCGCCGCCGCACTCCTCGCCGTTGACCACCAGGTCATACGCCTGCGCCCGGACCTTCGCCGGCTCCGAATCGAGGAGGTGCAGGTCTTCCGGCAACGGCATCGTGAACGGATGATGCTCCGCCGCGAACCGCCCTTCCTCGGCGTCCCAATGCAGCAGCGGGAACCGGACGAGCCACGAGTAATGGTACGACTTCGGATCATACAGCGCCAGCTCCGCCCCCAGCCGGATGCGGAGGTTCGCCAGCGCCTGGCTCGTGACCGCCTGCGTGTCGGCGACGAGGAGGATCAGGTCGCCGGCCTTGGCGTCGAACCGCCCTCGAAGCTCGGCCTGGACCTCGGGCGCGAAGAACTTCGCCGTGGGGCCGGTCAGCGTGTCGGCCTCGACCTTGAGCCAGACGAGCCCCTTGGTGCCGAACCCATTGGCGAACTCCGTCAGGCCGTCGAGGTCCTTGCGGCTGTACTTCGCCCCGCCGCCGGGGGCGCACAGGCCCCGGATGCGGTGGCCGGCCTCGCTTGCCACCTGGAAGACCTTGAATTCAGTGCGGGCCGCGAGGTCGGCGATGTCCTGGATCTCCATCCCGAACCGCAGGTCGGGCCGGTCCACGCCGTACCGCTCCATCGCGTCGGCGTGATCGACGCGGGGCAGGGGCAGGGTCAAAATCTCGCCCGTGAATTCCTTCGCGAGGGCCGCCACGAGCGGCTCCATCGTGCTCATCACGTCCTCGTCCTCGACGAAGGACATTTCCACGTCGAGCTGCGTGAATTCCGGCTGGCGGTTGGCGCGCAGGTCTTCATCGCGGAAGCAGCGGGCGACCTGGAAATAGCGGTCGAACCCGGCGACCATCAGGATCTGCTTGTACAACTGCGGCGACTGCGGCAAGGCGTAGAAGTGGCCGGAATGGACGCGGCTCGGCACGAGGAAGTCGCGCGCCCCCTCGGGGGTGCTGCGGCCCAGGATGGGCGTCTCCACGTCGAGGAAACCCATGTCCGACATGGTGTTGCGCATCAACTGCGTCATCCGGTGGCGTAGCACGAAGATCGACTGCATGGCGGGGCGGCGCAGGTCGAGGAAGCGATACTTGAGGCGCAGCTCCTCGCCCGCCTCGGCCCCCTGAATCTCGAAGGGGGGCGTCTGGGTGGCGTTGAAGACCTCCAGCTCCACCGCGCGGACTTCGATTTGCCCGGTCTTGAGCTTGGGATTCTCCTTGCCGGGCAGGCGGCGGGCGACGGTCCCCTTGACCCCGATGACATACTCATTGCGCAGCTCGCGCGCCGCGGCCTGCAAGGCCGCCCCGGCCTCGGGCTCGAAGACGACCTGAGTGACGCCGAAGCGGTCTCGGAGGTCGATGAACGCCAGGCCGCCGAAGTCGCGCCAGGCGTCGACCCAGCCGTTGAGGATGACCGTCCGCCCGACCTGTTCGGCGTTCAGGTCGCCGCAGGTGTGTGTCCGTTTCAGCATGGGGGCTCGTTCGTCGCGCGGTGGATCGCCGTCGGGGGCACGGTCCGGTCGGGTCGTTGAGGTTTGGGCGGATTTACCTTACCGTGGGCCTCTCGACAGCGTCAAGCGACGGAAGGTCCGGTAGGCCATGCGATTCGACGTCGACCGTGCGATGGAAACCGCCCGAGCCCTGGACTTCCCACGGTTCGCCGGGACGGAAGGGGAACGGCGAGCCGCGGATGTCGTCGCCGGGGAGTTCGCACGCGCCGGCCTGATCGTTGAGCGGCGGGAAGTGATCGCGTCGCGGTTCCCGAACTTGCTCAGGTCGAAGATTCTGTGGCTAACTATCGGTATTCTGGGGACGATAATCGCCCTCCTGTCTTACCCGATAACCCCGTTCATGAGCTCCATTTGCCTTATCCTCCAACTCATAATCGTGTTTGTTTTGCCGAAAGACCGGCTTCGCATCGGAAAGCACTGGCCGCCACACGCCGTCTCCTCAGACGTGCTGGCCGAATGGCCCGGTGGGACCTGTGCCCCCGTCCGGATCGTCTTTTCGACGCATCTCGACACCCCGGCGCGAGGCTGGTCGCTCCAGGCGAGGTCGCTGGGATGGGCCATGATTTCCCTCCTCGTCCTCAATCTCTTCTACCTCAGCAGGAAGCCGTCGAGCAGCCTCTTGATGGACCAGGACATTCCGAACTGGGTGATCGGGATCTGGCCCGCCTGTCTGCTCCTCGTCCCTCACCGGGTAATCCAGCTACAGAAGGCGCAAAAGATCGCCGGTTGGGTGTATTTCCCCTATGTCTTATGGATCGTGCCCGTCGTCCTGGCGTCGTTATTGATGAACGTGGTCGCCAAGTGGGCCCCGG
>JAABUQ010005022.1_pt1 | contig 21741 bp, 19 predicted proteins | sample 5560001 | NCBI WGS metagenome assembly JAABUQ01 (sample SAMN10711888, study PRJNA513371) | rock metagenome | isolation source: Antarctica rocks | place: Antarctica: Victoria Land, Finger Mt nord | collected 2015-12-18
GCCTGCCCGGCCCCGGGCAGGCCGAACGGGACGATTTGGTCGGGCCCGCCGCGCGAGGGGCGGACGGCGAAGGCGCCGACCTTGGGCAGGTAGACGGCGAGGTCGGTCTTGCCGTCGCCGTCGTAGTCGCCGGGGCTCGGCAACGAATTCCCGGCGCCGGCGATCCCGAAGGGGACGGTGGTGAAGGTCCCGCCGCCGGTGGGGAGGTAGGCGAAGGCGCCGAGGTTGGGCAGGTAGACGGCCGGGTCGGTCTTGCCGTCGCCGTCGTAGTCGCCGGGGGCGGGCAGCGACTGCCCGGCCCCGGCGAGGCCGACGGGGTAGAGCCGGTCGCCGCCGCCGGTGATGGGGCGATCGGCCAGGACGCCCAACGCCGGCAGGTAGGCGGCCGGCTCGCTCACGCCGGTGCCCGAGAAGTCGTTGGCCACGGCGGCGCGACCCAGGAGCATCCGGAGCGGGACGGCCAGGCTCGACGCCCAGATGTCGTAGCCCACGTAGTTGGGGTGGAGCAGGTCGGGCGTGAAGGCGGCCGGGTTGGCGTAGTAGTTGGTGGGGTCGGCCGGGTTGGTGTTCAGCCGGGTGACGAGGTTGAGCGAGAAGTCGCCGTGGACGTAGCCGGCCGAGGCCCGGGCGTTGAAGTCGGGGGCCATCGCGGGCAGGTAATTGGTGTCGAGGTCCCGGGTCACGGTGGCTAGCTGCTCGTTGGCGAGCCGGACCGCGGCCGGCTCGGACGCCGAGAACTCGCCCCGGGGGAAGGGGGAGACCAGGAGGATCGAGCTGCCCGGCGACGCGGCGTGAATATTGTCGATCAGGTATTTGATCGACAGGGCCGACTCGGCGGCCGAGTGGCCCAGCTCGCCGACGTCGTTGGTGCCGACTTGGAGGACGACGACCTTGGGGTGCGTGGCCAGCTCGCCGGACTGGACCCGGGCGATGATGTTCTGCGCCGAGTCGCCGCCGACGCCCTGGTTGGACGCCCGGAACTGGCTGAGCCGCGCGGCCCAGTCGGGGAAATAGAACTTGTCGTAGAAGTCGGTGATCGAGTCGCCGAGGAAGACGACGTCGGGGTTGCCGCCGCGGGCGAGGTAGGCGGCGTGCTTCTGGGTCGCGAAGTCGTCGGTCCGCTGGATCGGGATGGAGTCGGGGTTGGGGATGGACGTGTTGAAGACGGACCCGCCGGGCGACCGGAGGATGTGCCACTGGGCGGTGGCTTGGGTGAAGGTGGCGAAGTCGGCGTGGCCGTCGCCGAAGTAGTCGCCCACGACCGGGATGTCGCCGATCGCCCCGACGGACACGGTGACGGTCGGGCCGCCGTTGGCGGGCCTGTAGAGGAACTGGCCGCGGGACGGGTCGTAGACCGCGAAATCGGCGTGGCCGACCTTCTCGAAGTCGGCCGAGACCGGGATGTCGCCCGGCCCCCCGAGCGGGACGACGACCGTGGGGCCGCCATCGGCCGGCCGGACCTGGAACAGTCCCTTCGACGAGTCGTAGACCGCGAAGTCGGCATACCCGGCCCCCTGGTAGTCGGCCGAGGCCGGGACGTTGCCCGGCCCGCCCAGGTTGACGGCGACCGGCTGGTGGGCGGGATCGGCGGGGCTGGCCGTGGGGTTGAAGGTGGCCGACGGGTAGTACAGGAACCGCCCGGCGCCGGGCTCGTAGACGGCGAACTCGGCCTTGTGGTTGGCGTCGTAGGCGGCCACGGCCGGGAGGTCGCCGGCCAGGCCCAGGTTGACCACCACGACCTTGGCCAGGATCGTGTTGACGGTCCCGTTGACCGAGCCGGCCGGGGTCGCCGGGTAATTGCCGTCGGTCGGGATATACGCGAATCGGCCGCTGCCGGTGGGGAACGGCTTGGGGCCGGTGTAGTAGGGATTGTTCCCGTAATACGTCCCGTAGACGGCGTCGTCGAGGAACCCGTAGACCGCCGGCTGGGCGTGGCCGACCCCCTCGAAGTCGGCCGAGACCGGCTTGTCGGGCCCCGTCAGGCCGAGGTTGTAGCCCAGCGCGAGCGACGACGTCGCCGACTGGATCAGGAGCGGGGCCGCCGCCGACGGGTTGGTCACGAAGTCGTCGTTGCGGCTCAGGACCGCCAGTTGGGCCTTGCCCTCGCCCGTGTAGTCGGCCACGGCCGGGAGGTACGACGCCAGGAGGGCCCGGGGCTCCAGCGCCTCCAGCCGGGCCCGGAACCGCTCCCGGCGGTCGCGCGGGCCGGGGCCCCGGCGACGGGCCGGGGCCTGGCGGGGGGACGGACCGCGATCGAGGGTCGGCGAGCGGTGGGACGAGGTCACGGCACGGGCTCCGGGAGTTCTTGGGAGGGCGCCCGAGGCGCGGGACCTCCGCGGCGACGGCGGGGCTCGCCGGGCTCCCGGGGACCTCCCCGGACCGCCTCGGTCCCGCCGGATGTCCGTTTCCATCGGCCTGGCGACCTGGGAAATCTGAGGAAAACCCGCGATCGACCGGCCCCTCGGGCGCGCCGGCCCGCGGTCGTCCCGGCGCGCCGGCCCGGACCGGCGACCTTGAAACCGCTTCAGGCCAGCGGGCGGAGCCCGCGCCCGGCCCGCGCCCGGTTCACCCCGGCGAGGGCCCGGGGCTCGACCTTGAGCAGCTTGACGAGCTGCGAGGCCGAGCAGCCCAGGACGTCGGCGGCGGCCTTGACGTCGGAGCCCCGGCCTTCCAGGACGTCGAGGGCCTCGGCCAGGATCGCGGGCACGTCCTCGTGCTCGGGGTTCAGGGCGATCCGCCCCCCCTTGAGCCGCGACCGCCAGAGATCGCTGGGCGGCGCCAGCGGGTCGACGGGGAGTCGGTGGTTCAAGGCCAGGAGGAACCGGAGCCTCCGGAGCGCCTCGCGGCGGTTCTCGGCCTGGCTCCGCCGCTCGTTGGCCTCGGCCGTGGTGCCGGTCGGCCGGTGGTGGAGCACGACCGCCGTCTCGACCTTGTTCCGGTTCTGCCCCCCCGGCCCCGACCGGCGGAGGAACTTCATGTCGGACTCGGCCAAGAGCCGGTCGTCGTCGAACGCGGCGGGGTGGTCGTGCGGCCTGGGCCGGTCCATGCGGGGTTGCTGGCCTTTCGGGGACGATCCGGGATGAAAAATGGGCGATGGCTCATGGGTGATGGGGAGCTAAACCGGGGGATAGCTTGGAACCGCTCCCCCATCAACCATTTCTCGTTAGCCATCGTCCGACCCGGAGAAACCTCCGGATCGCCTTTCAGCGAGGGGCCGCGCCGTCCGCCCGGGCGGAGGCGCGGACGGTCCGACGATCGCGGGGGCCGGTGGGCAGCGGGACCAGCTCGGCCAGGGCGTCATCGGCTTGGTACTCGTGGGCGATCCAGTCCCGGAACCGCGCCGGGGTGTGCGAAAGCTTCCGGTCGCGGAGCCAGGCGGCGTACTCGGCGAACGGCTCGTGGAGGTGGCGCGTCCCCAGGATCGGGACGTGGCCATAATAAACCGAGAACGCCGCCTCGGCCTGCTCGGGCGGGACCCCCTCGCGGTCCATCAGGTACAGGGCGCTGACCAGGCCCGTCCGGTCGGAGCCCGACTTGCAATGGATCAAAAGCGGGTACCGGCAGCGGTCGAGCACGTCGAGGACCGTGAGCAGTTGGCGGCGCGACGGGCGGGCGGTGGCGGTGAGCGGCAGGTCATAAAAATCGATGCCAAGCTGGCGGGTGGCGGCGACCTCGGCGGCGTACCAGGGGTCGACGCCGGAACCGCCCCGGAGGTTCAGGACGGTGGCCAGTTTGTGCCGGGCGACCAGGCCCGGCCAGTCGCCGACCGGCTGGGCGCTCCGGAAGACCTGACCGTCGTGGACGACCCCGAAGTTGCCCCGGAACCAGGGGTTCCGGAAGGTGTACGCCGTCGCCGCCGTCAAGACGAGCGCAACGACGAGCCCCCGCGCGAGGCGGGGGCGGGTCCGGTTCCGGGCCGGTGGGTGGATCTCGGGCGTCAACGGGGGCTTCCTTTTCCGAAGGGGCCTTCGTTCGGGGCGACTCCAGCCCCCAATCTAGCCGCCCCCGGGCGTGGGTCAACCCCGAGACTTAGCGCTAGAAAGGCGTCCGTCTGGTGGGCTGGGTCGGGTCGGTGGCCTTGGGCTCGGTGGCCTTGGGCTCGGTGGCCTTCCGCTCGAAAGTCTTGGGCTCGACGCCTCCGCTCCAGCGGGCGAGCGGGATGCTGAAGACGTACAAGGTCTTGCCCTGCTGGACGAAGATGGCCTTGAATTCGCCCGCGAGGGGGCCCACGGGGGTGTTGCACCCAAACCGGACGGTCGCCGGCTCGTTCCCTTCGAGGTGGAGGACGCCCCACTCCCCCTTGCCCCGGTTGCCCACGCTGTAGGCGTGGAAGTCGTTGCCCACCTGGAACAGGGCCACCCCGCCGGAGACGGTCGGCACGACCTCGCCGTTGAACGGCTTGGCGAGCGGCTGGCGGGACCAGGTCCCGTTCTCAACCTGGGCGTCGAAGACGGCGAGTTCCCGGACCTCGGGCCCCGAGATCCCCAGGGCCAGGATGTTGTCGTGCAGGATCGGCATGGCGTGGTGCCCTTCGGCGACCGGGTACTCCCGCCAGACGCCACCGTTCAGGCTCAGGGCGCTGACGGATCGCCCGTCGGGGAGCGTCGCGGCCACGATCGACCCGGATTCCGTCGTCGCCAGCGCCGGGCCGGCCGGGGCCGCCTGGGGCTTGAACATGTCTTGCTGGGCTTTCCTCTGCTGCTCGGCCAGCTTGGGAAAGCCGGGAATATCCCGGATAGGCGGCAGCAGCTCGCCGGCGAACTGGGCGGACACGAGGCCCGCGCCGATGGTCAGGACGGCGACGGCCGAGGCGGCCAGGACTCCGACTTTGATCTGGTGGGCGAACATGGCGATCAAGACTCCTCGGGTCAGTTGGAGGACGGACTCGGGCACGGCCCCGCCGCCCGCGAACCGGATCGCGAGCCGGGCCGTCGCCCCGGGTAGGTGGGTGGTCATGGTGGCCAGGGCGTCGCGACCGGCCAAGGCGGCGGCGACGGACACCGACGGGGCGACCCCCCGGCGGGTCAGGCGGGCCCGGAGGAGGTCGCGGGCCCTGGACAGCCGGCCGCTGACGGTCCCGACCGGCCAGCCCAGGTGGCGGCCGGCTTCCTCGTGGGTCATCCCTTCCAGGTGGCAGAGGACCACCGGAGATCGGTACTTGGCGGGGAGCCGGTCCAGCTCCTCGAACAGGATCGGCCCGAGATCATCCGGCGGGGCGGGAGCCTCGGCGTCGGCCCGGGCCCCGGCCTTTTCTTCCAGGAGCCGGCGCCGCCTCGATTGATCCCGGGCCCTGGCGGCGACCCGGCGGGCGACCCCGTGGAGCCAGGGGGCGAGCGACCCCTCGACCCGGACCGAGCCCGCCTTGCGGGCCAGGACCAGGAACGTGGCCTGGAAGGCGTCCTCGGCCGCGTCGGGGTCGCGGAGGACCCGCCGGCAAGCCCCCAGGACCATCCCCCCATGCCGGCGGACCAGCGCCTCGAAGGCGACCTCGGCCGCCGCCGTCGCCTCGCCTCGACGATCCGCGAACCGGCCGATCAGCTCGGCGTCCGAAAGGCCGCCGACGGACCCCGACCCGCCGATGAGGTCCAGATCCCGCGCCAGGTCCCGCGACTCGTCGATCCGCATCCCACCGGCCCCCCTGCTCTTGGCGTGATCTCACCAGTAGATGCCGCCCGCCCGCCCGGCTCATACGACTTTTCGCGGGAATCTTTGGAATGGCGGTCGAGGCCGGGCGAAGGCACGCCGGATTGCCAACGGCGGGGGGCGGCCGTTATGGTGAGGGTGGGCCGGAGGGAAGCGTTTCCCCGGCCCAAACCCCTTCCATCGACGAAGAAGACCAACATCATGGCCACCGCCACCGCCACCGCCGACGTCCCGACCCAGATGTTCATCGACGGCCGGTGGAGCGACGCGGCCGGGGGCTCGACCATCGCCGTCACCAACCCGGCCGACGAATCCACCATCGCGGAAGTCGCCTACGGCGGCCGGGCCGAGGCCGACCGCGCGATCGAGGCGGCGGCCCGGGCCTTTCCCGCCTGGCGGGCGGTTTCGGCCTACGACCGGGCCAGGGTCCTCAAGAAGACCGCCGACCTGATCCGCGACCGGGTCGAGGCCATCGCCCGGACCTTGACCCGCGAGCAAGGCAAGCCCCTGCCCGAGGCCAAGGGCGAGGTCCTGCACACGGCCGACACCTTCGAGTGGTTCGCCGAGGAAGGCAAGCGGGCCTACGGCCGGATCATCCCGCCGTCGAACATGGCCAAGCGGCACCAGGCGATCAAGCACCCGGTGGGCGTGGTCGGCACGATCACCCCGTGGAACTTCCCGGCCGCGATGGTCAGCCGGAAGATCGCCCCGGCCCTGGCCGCCGGCTGCACCGTGGTCAGCCGCCCGGCCGATCAGACCCCCTTGACGATGATCCAGCTCTTCGCCGCGATGGCCGACGCCGGGTTGCCGCCGGGCGTGGCCAACCTGGTGATCGGCGACGCCGTCGAGTTCGCCGACGCCCTGTTCGCCCACCCGGCCGTCCGCAAGATCAGCTTCACCGGCTCGACCAAGGTCGGCAAGGAACTCATCCGCCGATCCGCCGACCAGGTGATGCGCCTGAGCCTCGAACTCGGCGGCCACGCCCCCCTGATCGTCTTCCCCGACGCCGACGTCGCCCAGGTCGCGCAGGCCGCCGTCCTCGGCAAGTTCCGGAACAACGGCCAGGTCTGCATCGCCCCGTCGCGGTTCTATGTGCACGAATCGATCAGCCAGGACTTCGCCGACGCCGCCGTCGAGCTGACCAGGAAGCTCAAGCTTGGCAACGGCCTCGACGAAGGGGTGCAAGTCGGCCCGATGTTCGCCACCCAGGCCCTCGACAAGACCTCTAGCCTCGTCGACGACGCCCGGTCCAAGGGGGCCCATGTCTTGACCGGCGGCGCGCGCTCGACCCGGTTCGACAAGGGCTATTTCTTCGAGCCCACCATCCTCCGCGAGGTCGACGGAGCCATGCGGATCATGACCGAGGAGCCGTTCGCCCCGGTCATGCCGATCCTCGACTTCTCCCGGCTCGACGACGTCATCGCCGCCGCCAACGCCACCCCTTACGGCCTGGCCGCCTACGTCTTCACCAACGACCTGACCGTCGCCAACCGGATGGCCGAGGGCCTCGAAGCCGGGATCATCGGCATCAACGACCCCGTCCCCGCCGCCCCCCAGTGCCCCTTCGGCGGCATGAAGGAATCCGGCCTCGGCCGCGAGCTGGGGATCGAAGGGCTCGACGCCTACCTGGAAACCAAGTACGTTTCGATCGGCTTGAGGGCATGAAAGGTCATCCCGGGGATGAACGATGAGCGTCGCGATCTTGCCAACCAAAAGACTGGTGACCGCCGAGGAATTTTTCGCGATCCCCGAAGACGGGATCTCGCGTGAGCTGATTCGGGGTGAGATTCGGGAGCTTGGGATGACGCTCCGCAACCCCATGCACGCGGAGGTGGCGGGGAATGCGACTTTCTTGCTGAACCTCTGGCGCAAGGAGCAACCGACCCCTCGCGGGAGGGTTTCCTGCGGTGACGCCGGCTTCCGCCTCCGCCGCGATCCCGACGTCCTCGTAGGCCCCGACGTGGCCTATGCCTCGGCCGAATTGGTCGCCGCGACGAGGCGTGTTCCGTCCTTTTATGACGGACCTCCGATCCTGGCCGTCGAGGTTTTGTCCTCTTCGGATAAGCATGAAGACGTCGTCGAAAAGGTTGGCCTTTATCTGGGTGCCGGGGTCGTGGTCTGGGAGATCGACCCCGACTTCCAGACCGTGCGGGTCCATCGGCCGGGACACCCGCCCGAGTCGTTCAACGCCACGCAAGAACTCCCGGGCGACCCCTACCTGCCCGGCTTCCGCGTCGCCGTCGCGGCCATCTTCGAAGAATGAGGCCAACCGACCAGCTCAGGCCCCCCCGGCCATCCGCAGCTCGCGGCGGGTCCGGTCGTAGGTGGCCCCGAGGTCGACGGGCAGGCAAAGCCCGCCCTTGAGCCAGAGGGGAAGGACCGGCAGCGGGCCGCCCAAGGCCAGCGCCTCGCGCCAGATGTCCAGCTCAACCTGCCCCTCGCGCCCGACCGGCCGATAGGCCGCCGCGTAGAGGGGGCCGCCGCTCGACGCGGCCCCGGGCGCGAACAGGCGGGCCATCAACTCGGCGTGGAGGTCGCCCCCGCGATCGGTCACGACGTCGACCACGACCACGCCGACCCCGGCTTGCAAGTAAGCCGCGCACTTCGAGGTGAAGGCGTCCCGATCCGCCCGGCGATCCTTGTTCGCGGGGCTGACCAATTCGAGCGCCCCGGCCAGGACCGGCCCGCCTTCGCTGGCGAAGATCGCGACTTCGACCGAGTCGGTCATGATCGCCAGCGGGATCGTCGCCAGCGGCGCCGGGGGCGTCCAACCTTCGCCCGGACGCTCGCCCGGGGCCGGCCCCGCCTCGCCGAAGGCGGCCACGTCGATCTCGATGCCGAATTGCACGTTCGGCTCGGCGAAGTAGCCTTCCGGCAGCCGGGCGTTGAAGTCCGAGGCGATGAACGTCGCCCAGGCATTGTGGAAGGCGTGCCAGTTCCGCCGGGAATCCAGCGGGGGGCGGAAGTGATCGAGCAGGGGCATGGTCCGACCTCCGATCCGCCTCAGTAGTCCTTCACCACTTCCTCCACGATCGTCCAAAATGGGCCGGGAACCCTCTCTTGAAGCCGGAGGAACGATCCTTGGGCTTCATCGAAGTCCGCGAACCGAAGTTGCAAGCCTTGCTCGGTCTCGAAGGCTCCCTCGGCGATCATCGCCTCGTCGATCCGCGCCCAGTCTTCCGGTTCGATCCGTCGCGTCACTGGGGCGATCCGAATGGGCAGGTAGCCCAGGTCGACCGCCTCATCGGGAGTCCGGCCGATGGCCGTGTAGATTTTCTCGGGCAAATCGGCTTTATATCTCGCGCACGCTTCTCGGATGATGGCCGTGCGATCCTCGAACGAAATGCCTCGCCATCGGGCCCAGATGACCATGACATCGAGCTTCCCTTCGATCGGCAGGGGGTTCCAGATGACCCGCGGCTGATGGACATGGCCCTCCAACGACATGGTCTCGGCGAGGGTGGCGATGAGTCCGTCTCGATCGGGGACCGGCCTTGTTCTTCGCCTCGCGACGGGTGGCATGGCAAACGCCCTCAGAGACTCGGGTAATTCCGTCGGAACCAGTCGGCATCACCCCGCACGATCGCCAATTCTCCGGCTCTCACCGGGAAGGAGCGATAACGTATGTACTCTTTCCAATAGCCATAGACACGATCCGCACGGTCCCGGATCTCATTGGCCAAAGCGGGATCATAGACGACGACCGGGTCCGTCGCGGCAAGCAAGGCCCTCTTCCGAGTGAGCAGGAGAGCCCAATTCTTGAAGTCGTGTGGGCCGAAATCGTTCGGCACGAGTCGATTGCCCTGAGCATCGGTCTCGCGGACAGCCTGCCTACGCCGGCCGCTATCGATCCTGGTGGTCGCGAGGGGAAGTGGCGGTTGGGCCACGGGGAACGCCATGCGGAAATACGCCGCCTTGACGAGCATCTCCACGCAGTAACCATAATGGTAGATGGCTCCGAGCGACCGATTCCCCCTCCTCAGCCGCTCGGCATCGAGGAAATTGCGGCTCGCGGCCTTCTCGAAGGTTCCGACGTAATCGTCCTCGGATGCTCCCAACCTTTGGGCGAAGGTGCGAGCCGCGGACTCAATTCAGGACCGTCAGCGCCGGCTTTTTCTTCTCCTGGTGCGACTTAAGGGCGGGGGTTTCCTCGGCGAACCGGCCGACTTCTTCGAGGAGGGCCTCGACCATCTCGGCCTCGGTGACGCGGCGGATCGGGACGCCTCGCTTGAAGATGATCCCCTTGCCGCCGCCGGCGGCGATGCCGAGGTCGGCCTCCTTGGCCTCGCCGAAGCCGTTGACGAGGCAGCCGAGGATGCTGATCCGCAGGGGGTCCTTGAGGTGCTTCATCCGGTCCTCGACCTCGGCGACGATCCGCTCCAGGTCGATGTCGAGCCGGCCGCAGGTGGGGCAGGCGACGACCTCGGGCCGGTTCACCCGGCGGTCGCAGGCGCGGAGGATGTCGAACCCGGCGGCGATCTCGGGCACCGGGTCGCCCAGGAGCGAGACCCGGATCGTGTCGCCGATCCCCCGGAGGACGATGGCGCCGATCCCCGCGGCGCTCTTGAGCGTCCCGTACTCGCGCGAGCCGGCCTCGGTGATCCCGACGTGGGTCGGGTAGTCGCTCTGGCGGGCGAACTGGGTGTAGCACTCGACGGCCGTCGGGACGTGGCTGGCCTTGAGCGAGACGATGATCTCGCGATAGCCCAGGCTCTCGCACGTCTCGATGGCGCGGAGGGCGCTCTCGACCATCGCCTCGGGGCAAGGAAAGCCGTATTTGGCGATCAGGTCCGCTTCGAGGCTGCCGGAGTTGACGCCGATCCGCATCGGCACGCCTTTATCTTTCGCCTTGCGGATCACTTCCTTGAACCGCTCGACCCCGCCAATGTTGCCCGGGTTGATCCGGATCTTGTCGACGGCGCGCTTGCCGTCGTCGGTGGTGGCGTCGAGGCAGGCCAGGGCCATCTTGTAGTCGTAATGGATGTCGGCGATCAGCGGGAGCTTGATCCGCGACCGGATCGCCTTGCAAGCCTCGACGTCGGCCTTCTTGGGCACGGTGACGCGGACCAGCTCGCACCCGGCCTCTTCGAGCTTGCGGATCTGGTCGACCGTTTCCGCCAAGTCGAAGGTGTTGGTCGTCGTCATCGACTGGACCAGGATCGGCCAATCGCCCCCGACCACCCGGTCGCCCACGGCGACCTCGCGCGTCCTGTGCCGGGCCACCGTCGTGCTGTAGGCCATCGTCGCCATCCTAATGTCTTGTGTCGTCGAGCCTTTGCGGATTTTCCACATCGCGCGACATCCAACCTCATCGTAGCTGCCGACGCCCGGAGGGTCAAGGCGACGATTGCATTGTCGGATTTTCCGATCATCGTGATTCTGCAAATCGGGTGTTGCCAAAGGTACTACCGGGTAGTACTATTGCCAAGGGTGGATTGCCGATCATTGCTCACACTTGTCCGACCAATCATCGACTTGATTCACCCTGGTGTCATGTCGGATTGAGGGAACACTCGACACTCGGACTTGGTGATGCATCAAAAGGAATCCTTGACGCTGAGCTACCCATCAATCGACCTTGATCCCTCCGATTGGCTCCGGTTCGTCCAACTCGATCCGTTCGCCAAGAAATGGGCCAAGCTCGGGCTCAGCGACGACGACCTGCGGTCTTTGGAAGTAATAATTATGACTTTGTCCGAGCGGCCTCCCGTGATGAAGGGAACCGGCGGACTTCGCAAAATCCGACTCTCTCCAGGGAGCATGAACAAAGGGAAACGCGACGCCTTCCGTGTCTGTTACGCCCTTTTCCCGGACTACGGTATCGCCCTGCTGGTCACGGTGTACGGCAAGAACGAAATGTCTGACCTGAGCATGGCGGATCGGAAAGCCATCGCGAAAGTCATCAAGGCAATCCAAGATCAGCTTGACCAAGGGGTAATTCGATGAAGAAGGACACGCAGCTTTCCACGGCGGGCACCGAGATCGTGGGAGCCTTGGAGGGCTTCCTCGACGTCCTCCGCGGGGGCGGCGAGATCGCGGAGCGGTTCACCGTCCGGACGGTCGCGTTGGATCTGGAACCGCGGGAGTATACCGGCGAGGATGTCAAGAAGACCCGAGCAACTCTCGGCCTGAGCCAGGCCTTATTTGCCCGCTTCCTCGGCGTCAGCGTGAAGTCCGTCCGGGCTTGGGAACGCGGCGATCGCAAGCCTTCGGACATGGCCTGCCGATTCATGGACGAGATCGCCTTCTCTCCGGAACATTGGAAAGCACGCATCCGGGAGTTAATCGTTCAGAAGACCCCCCAGGGAGAGGCAAAAGGGCGGCAGACCTGCTGATGGCACGGGGCTTGCTCTTGTCCTCCCGCGTCCCGGGAGGGACCGCCCACCCTCCCTTCGAGCCCGGAAAGGGGTGCCCCGTGGCGGCTACCAAGAAGGCGACGACCGCGAAGGCGAAGAAGTCCGGCGGCAAGGCGAAGAAGGACAGCCGGTGCTGGGCCGGTTACGAGCCGACGCCGGGCAAGAAGCCGGGGACCAAGGGCAGTTGCAAGCCCAAGGATTGAGAGAGTCGGAGAACCGCGCCAGGCCCGGGAAGGCGTCCCGGGCCGGCGAGCGAGGCCCTCGGCCGTCAGCGGCCCGGCGCGACGGGCGCCGGGATCGGGGCGTTCTCGACCTCGAGTTCGACTTCCAGGAGCTTCATGCCGCCGAACCGGGCCCGGAGCTTGTAGATCGTCGGCGCGGCCCGGACGGGTGCGGGTGCGGGTGCGGGTGCCGGGGCGGGCGCGGGTGTCGGGACGGGGGCGGGTTCGTTGGCGACGAGGGAGGCCGGCGCCACGCGGTCGTCCTTGGGCGTGGGGGAAGGGATCGGGAGGGCCGGAGGCTCGGCGATGGTGATCCCGTCGAAGGCGAGCAAGGTCCCCTTGGCCTCTTCCAGGGCCGCGATCGACGAATTGTAGCTGGCCCTGAACTGGGCCTCCTGCGCGATCGCGTTGGCGTACTGGCTCACGGCGTCGAGCAGGCGGGTGATCGTGACCCGACCTTCCTCATGGAAGGTCCGCTGCGCCTCCAGTTGTTGCTGGGCGGCGGCCCGGAGCCGCTGGGCCGTCCGGAACTGGTTGTAGTTGGAATCGACTTCGAGGAAGAACCGGGCCAGCGAGTGGGTCGATTGGTAGGCAATCCGCTGGAGGAGCGCCCGCTGCCTGAGAAGTTGATACTGGGCCTGGCGGGTATTGGCCAGCGGCGCCCGCTGGCCGATCGGCGTGGCGAGGTAATGGTGATCCGTCATCACGGGGTCGAGGGCGGCGGCATGCAGCCTGGCCTCGGCCTGCGCCATGAGCGTCGAGATGTTGGACGACGACGCGACCACCCCCGACGGGTCGAGCCCGTGGCCGAGGTCGTTGAGCTGGTAGACGGCGTTCAGGTCCAGTTGCGGCGGGAGCTGGTTCCTCGCCTGGAGGAGCTGAAGCTCGCCGAGCCGGACGAGTTGCCGCTGCTGGACGATGTCGGGCTGCTGGGCGAGCATCGCGTCGACGCTGGACTTCCAGTCGGGCTCGAGCCGGGCCTCGGTCGGCGCGGTGTCGGGGACGATCCGGTGATCTTCGTCGGCGGGCAGCCCGAGGATGTCGCGGAGCTGCCGCTCGGTCGTGATGACGTCCGAGGTCGCGGTGACGAGGTTGAGCTTGAAGTTCTCGAGCCACTGCTCAGCCTCGGCGACGTCGGCGGGGGTGGCCCGGCCGGCTTCGAGCTCGGCCCGCTCGCGGCGGAGGATCTCCTCGCCGAGCCGGACGGCGGTCTCGCGACTCCAGAGGGCGATCTGCGCCTGGCCGAGGGCCCAATATTGCTGCTCGATCGACCGGACGTGCGCCATGATGGCGGCCTTGAAGTTCCAGACCGAGGCGTCGGCGTTGAGCCGGGCGATCACGACCCCGGCGCCCTTGGCGGCCGGCCGGGTGGGCTCGGGGCCGAGCGGGATCGGCCGGAATCCGCCCGCTCCCTGGACTCCCGCCGAGGTCACGCGGACGACCTCGGAGTTGTCCAGGCCGATCCGGATCGCCTCGGGCAGGGTCAGGTGCCAGGCTTCCCCCGCCTTGTCGCGGGGCTCGGTCGCCTTCGGGGCCGGGCCGGTGATCTGGCCCGTCACGGTGACCGGGGCGTCGGCGGCGAGCATCGCCAGGGCCAGGACACTGGGGAACGTCATCATGCTTCGGGCTCCGTTCCGTTTGGGACGGTCGGTCGGGGCGTCCGTTCGACGATCGGAACGGGACGGCGACCCCGGGATTCCTCCCGCCGCCTCCTCAACCAGTCGGATTGTCCGCGACCGCCCCGACATCGTCCGGGCTCGCCTGTCGCCCGGCCGCGGGGGATGCTAGATTGGTCGAAACGCCAGGCCATCCCCCGGGGCAACCGCCATGCTCGCCGGCCCGCTCGTCTTCCTCGACGTCGACACCCAGCGCGATTTCCTCGAACCCGGCGGGGCGCTCTACCTCGACGGGTCGGCCGCGATCCGACCGAACCTGGCGCGGCTCGCCCGGTTCGCCCGCGACCGGGGCATCCCCGTCCTGGCCACCGCCTGCGCCCACGAGCCCGGCGACCCCGAGTTCGCCACCTTCCCGCCCCACTGCCTGCTCGGGACGCCCGGGCAAGGCCGGATCGCCGAGACCGACCGGCCCGGCGGCCCGATCGTCGAGCCCGGCGGCCCGACGCCGGCGGGGGTCGTCCCGCATCTGGTGATCCATAAAACCCAATATGACGTTTTCTCGAACAAGTCGGCCGACGCCGTGTTCGACCTCTACGCGGCGGATCGCCCGACGTTCGTGGTCTACGGGGTGGCGACGGATTATTGCGTCCGGTGCGCGGTGGATGGGCTGCTCGACCGGGGCCGGGCGGTCGCCTTGGTGGTCGACGCGGTCTGGGCCGTCGACCCGGCGGCCGAGCCGGACCTGCTGACGGGTTTCGCCCGACGGGGGGCGCTCTTGACGGTGACCGACGTTGTTACACAACCGTCAACCGCGATGGCCTGATGATGCTTCGGGGCATCATCCCGAGCTGTCAGAATCCCACCTCTCAACGACTACTGACCAAGCCGTGGTCCGCCCCGTAGTATCTAGACGTGACCACGAGAAACGCGGCCTGGAGACCGACCCGCCGTGGAACACCTGGCCCATCGCTTCGTGCCGACCCGACATCGCCTCGCCATCGCTGTCCTCGCAGCCCTCTCGGGGTCGAGGTAATCGAGCCGCGTGGATAGCTTCGGGTCGATGAGATCCCGCTGGCGCCGCCGGGCGACTTCGGCTTCCGGGTCACGGATTCAGGTCGACACCGAAGATGGCGATGTTGCCATTGTTGGGCAGGGTGATGCTCGACACGGTCTTCGCCTTGTTGATGGCGAGAGCGTAGCTATAGAGGTAGAAGTTGGTGAAGTAGGTGTCCCTGCCGCTCGTCGTGTTGCGATAGGTCGAGAGGGACGCGACTGATTCGCTCGCGAGGTTGGTGTTGGTGTGCCAGTCGTCGAAGGTCAAGCTGACGGGGGTCGAAGTGTTGTCGGTGTAATTGACCATGAAGTTGCCGGCCTGGGCCCCGTTCAACCCGGTGGCCAGCAGACGCACCCCGCTGAAGTTGCCCTGGGGCAGGGGGATCGATTGGCCGCCCGCCTTGACGACATCCCATGCGCCGGCGGCGCCGAGGTTGAAGGCATCACCGTTGGCGTAGACAACGGGGCCGACGAAGGTGGCCGAATAGCTATGGCCGCCGGCGCCATCGAGGTTGCCGGGCGCGGTGTTGTTGTCCTTGGTGATCCCGAAGGCGTTGAACGCGCCGCTCAGGTCGACCGGGGTGCCCTGGGTCAGCACCGGGCTCGGCGAAATCTCGATGCCGTTGACGGTCGCCCCGCCGGTGACGTTGGTGAAGAGGATCTTGATGTTGCCCGAGCTATCCGCCGTGGCGTCGAAGAGCTTGGCCACGGCGATGTTGGGGCCCCCGGCGGCGCCGGCGATGTCGAAGTTGGTCAGAACCTGGACGTTGTTGATGGCCACGTTGAATGAGCGTTGCCCGTAGCCGGAGTAATACAGTTCGTCGAAGTCGAGCCGGACGCCATAGGTGGCGTTGGGGGTGAGGCTGAGAATCGTCTCGGTGAAGTTGGTGTTCGACCATCGCGAGTTGTTGAGGACGGCCGCCGGGGGCGGGTTGTAGACCTGCGAGGTGTCGGGCGTGACCGGGGAGGATGGGGCATAGGTCGAACTCGCGGAGTAGCCCGTGTCGGCGGAGAAGTCGCTCACGGCGCTGGTCGCCCCGGCGGCGATGGCGATCGTCTGGGAGGGCGTGACCTCGATCCCGTCGACCTTGGCCCCGCCGTTGATGTTGGTGAAGGTGAAGGTGAGCCTGCCCGACCCATCGGCGGCGACGTGGTAGATCGGCACCGCGACGGCCTTGTCCTTGGCCCCGGAGGCGGCGGCGATGTCGAAGTCGGTCAAGAGTTGGACGCCGTTGATCGCGACGTTGAACTCCCGCATCCCGGCTCCCGAGTAGAACGCCTCGACGAAGTCGAGCCGGACATCATAGGCGGCGTTGGGCGTCAGGTTGGAGATCGTCTCGGTGAAACTGGAGTTCGACCACCGCTCGTTGTGGAAGACATCCACGGGCGGCGGATTCGGGATGGCCGAGGTGTCGATGGTGTCGGTGTTAGAATACGGAGTGCCGCCAGAGGCATACGTGGTGTCGGCGGCGAAATTTCCGATGGCCGACGACGATCCGACGGCGATCAAGACCGGATTCGAGGATGAGGTCGAAGTCGAGCCGATTGCCTGGCTCACCGCTGCTGCGGTATTGAGAACGCCACCCGTGGTGCACCAAGCCCCCACGTTCTGGGTCGCCAGAGTCACCGTCTGCTCGACGATGTTGATCCACTGCGCGGGCGTCTGTGTTGGAGCCAAAGCGGCGATGGCACCCATAACGCCGGAAGTGTAGCCGGTCGAGTATGAGGTCACGGCGTTGTCACCTGAGCCGGTCGGGGCGCCGATGTTGACGGAAGTCGGGCCCCAACCTGATTGCTTGGTCAAGGCGTTTGACCCATCGACGGCTGCGGTCACGATGATGTTATTGAGGGACTTGCCCAGTCCGTTGTAAGTCGGGTTTCCAGCGTTCCCGGGCATGTAGCCAGGATAGTTGGCGTCGGAGTTGGCACCAGTGTTGCCGGCTGCCGTGACGATCGCCAAGCCCTTCGATTGCGCGTAGCTAATAGCCTGGCAGAGACTGGTTCCGAAGTATTGTTGATCGGACGAGTCTTTGTCCGTGAAATTGGCAGGATATCCGGGCCAGTAGAACGAACTCATGTTGATGACGGAAGCCCCATGGTCGCTCGCCCAGTAAATCCCGCGGATCACCGCGGCATCGTCAGGCGTGTTTGAATTGGGACGGGTCTCTCGAATCGGCATGATCTCGATGTCGAGTGAGTTTGCACCCTGCGACGCTTTGGCCTGTTGAATGCCCGCGATGATAAAGTCGGCGACAGTGGAACCGTGTCCATGTTGCAGGCTTGTATCTTGGATCAAGTTGTGATTGGACGACGTGATCGCTACTTTGTCGAAGGCGTCGTAGGCATTGGTGAAGTTGTAGTAAGGATAGTCAGCGGTCGACGTGAGGTCTACGCCGGAGTCGAGCAATGCGACGATTGTCGTGGGAACGGCACGATCTTCCAGCGGATGCCAACTAAATTTCAACCGACGATCGCGATATCGGTGACGCATGTGTTGTGGACTCGTGTAGTGTGTCGTGGGGTGTAAGGGTTCAAATGGTCTTGAACCCCGTGTAACAGTAAAAGCTGGTCGCGCGATAGTAGCGAAATCGCGAGAAGTTCCTATTGAATCATGCAGAATTGGTTTTTTTCCGCATTGTCGCGATGAGGCGGGATCGATTCAACAGTAGCAGGCCGATCGATGTTGCGAACATCGCCAGGACGGTCGGTTCGGGAACCACTTCCGTGTAGAAGGCCCCGGTGAAGTCGTTTACCGTCTTCGGGTTCGTCGAGATACTACCCAAAAAATATTCGGGCAGTTCCACACGGAACAGCGTGTCTCCGACCTGGAACGGGGCCACGATCGCGGGGTAGAGTGGGGCGCTAGTATCGTTACCGGGGAATCCGTGATTCTCGTTGATGGAGTAGTGAAGTTGAGAAAAACCGTCACTGGACGCCGTTCCATCCAGCGTTCCCTTGATATGCATGGGGGCCGGAGCGTCGGCCGAGTTGCCGTTGACTGACTTTATGTTCAGAATGATGTCGAACGGCGTCTGGTTGTATGTCGTGATCAGCCCGAACGGATTGGATTGGACCACAAATTGGCCGAAAGGGGAGTTGATGCCGGCCGTCGTCAGCATGCCATCGGAGGTACCCCGGAAAGTGAGGAGTTGCGGGCCGACCATGCCGGTCGTCCCGATCGTCCCGCTGGTCGAGAACTCGATGCTCGACGTCATCCCGCTCGCCGGGGCCGGTCGGGGCGAACCCGCGACGGACAGGGCGACGAGCGCCGCGACGAAGACACGGGCGTTCCACGGTGAACCAAGCATGTGTACCTCCTTGAAGTTCATGGCGACCGCCATTCCTGGCACGGACGCCAATCTAACCAAACCGGAACCGGTGTCAATATCGATTGCCGCCTTAAAACCCGAATGCCGGGGCCGATGTTGCGAAAAAGGGACATTAGGCCATTGACGACCCCGAAGCGGCCAGATGGATCGCGAACTTATTATTGTAGGGCGTGTTGGGCGACAGGCCGGGGATGGTCTCGGTGAATCCTTGCCCGGACGAGTCGAACCGCTCGCTCTGGAGGACGTTTTGCGGCGGGGGGTTGCTGACGCCGGTCGTGTCGATCGCGTTTGGGGCGGGGTAGGTACTCCCGCCGGTCGTGTACTCGGTGTCGGGGGTGAATGACCCGCTGGTCGTGGTCAAGCCCGCGGCGAGGGAAAGCCCGCCGGTGTTCGTGTGGGCGTCGGCTTCCAGGGCGAAGTAGGCGTCGACCATCCCGCCCGTGGTCGTCTTCCCCGCGAGGCTGGCCAGCGGCTTCGTGTTCTGCGCGATCCGCTTGACGACATCCTCGGCGGTGAGCGTGAGGCCCTTCGCCTGGGCTTGCGCCTCGATCAGCGCGGCGGTCCCGGTGACGAACGGTGCCGCGAAGGAGGTGCCTCCGGCCCAAGTGAAGACCCAACCTTGGGAACGAAGTCCCGTCGTGTAGATGTTGTTGCCCGGCGCTCCGACCTGGACAGTGGTCGCGCCGAAGTTCGAGCCCGAGTTCAAGGTTCCGTCGGCGTTAATCATCGCGACGGTGATCATGTTCGGAAGACCGTAAGACGCCGGCCCCAAAGTCGTCGAGGCATCGTCTTGACCCGGGTTGCTGGGATTGCCGCTTGAACCCCCATTCCCAGCCGCGACGACGACGACGACACCCTTGGTATCGGCGTACTGGATGGCCTGATAGAGTTGATCCCCAGCAAAATCGCTCGGGATTTCGCCGTAGTCAAAGCTCAGGTTGATCACCTTGGCCCCGTGATCAACGGCGAAGTGAATCCCTGAAGCAGAGTCGTTGTTGGTCACTCCCTCGAGGTACATGAACTTGGTGTTGTAGGCGACCCCCGTGACTCCCGGGCCGGAGGGATCGGCGGGATTGGCGGCGATGATGCCAAGAATGTTGGTGTCGTGACCATCGGAACCGGTTGGAAGGGTGAGGGGTTTGTTGGTGGCAAAGTTCCACCCGTGGATGCCAGCCGGGTACTTCGGATCGTTGGCCGGGTTAGACCACTCATTGGGAATCAGGTCTGGGTTGTCGAGACCGACATCATCGGTGTTGATGTCGGCGACGATGACCCCATTTCCGGTGGACAAGTTCCAAGCGTTCAACGCATCGATGTCAACGCCGTTGTTCGCCGGATTGCTCAACCCCCACTGACTGCCGAAAGCGGTGGAACCAGGCGGCGCCCCGGACAGGAGGAACCTGGTCTCCAGCACCGTGAAGGACGGGACAAGACTACGCGTGGATCGCTTCCGCTTCATAGGTGTGCACTCGTTGAGGTATCGTCGTTGATGCTCTGCGACCATCGCAGGTGTATTGGCCTGATCCATTGAACGCGGACCAGGCCCAAGATTCCGTCGACTGGGAGTCCCTACGCGATGAAGGTGCCCAGGATGTAAGGTCTGTTGGGCCTTTACCAATCGTGGCCACAACGGCGTCTCGCCGAAGCCACGCTTCCTCATTTCTTCAGAATGCTGCGCGATCGACGAAGGAGCAACAACCCCATCGAAGTCGCGAACATGGCCAGGATAGTCGGTTCGGGGACCGTCTCCGTCGCGTAGAGCACCCCGCGTAAATCCGTGGACCCACCACCCGATCCATTCGCGATGGTGCCGTGGAAGCCCGTCTGATCTAGGTAGTGGAGGATGCTTCCGATCCGAAACGGACTGGCCAGTGACGGATAGACATGTGGACTTCCGTCGTCGCCAGGGTGCCCTGGGTAGTAAATAAAATTGACACCGAGGTTTGACAGGCCGGTCCCGGAGACCGAGCCGTTCAGCCATCCCTTGATCTCGATGGGCGACGGGGCGGTCGCCGGGCTGCCGTCGGCCGACTTCAGGTTGACGACGATGTCGAAGGGCGTCTGGTTGTAGGTCGTGGTCTGACCAGCCGCCACCGGCTGGACGACGAAGTGTCCCAGGCTGGCGGCAGAACCGGCCGTGGACAGGTTGACATCGTCGGCACCCTGGAAGCTGACGATCTGCGGCCCGACCATGCCGGTCGTCCCGATCGTCCCGGTGGTCGAGAACTCGATGCTCGACGTCATCCCGCTCGCCTGGGCCGGTCGGGGCGAACCCGCGACCGACAAAGCGACGAGCGCCGCGACGAAGACACGGGCGTTCCACGGTGAACAAAGCATGTGTACCTCCTTGAAGTTCATGACGACCGCCATTCCTGGCACGGACGCCAATCTAACCAAACCGGAACCTGTGTCAATATCGATTGCCGCCTTAAAACCCGAGTGCCGGGGCCGATGTTGCGAAGAAGGGACATTAGGCCATTGACGACCCCGAAGCGGCCAGATTGATCGCGAACTTATTGATGATTTCTGTTGTATAATAACGTTAAAAATATTTCATAATATCTATTCGAGACGGGGTCGTTCCTCGCGGCCTCGCGCCGTCCTCTGCCACGGTCCTTGTGGGAGCGCCCTTGACGGTGACCGACGTTGTCTGCGTCAATGGACCGCCATGAGACCGGACCAGTTCAAGAAGAAGCACCAGGCCCCCCGGGCCGATGGTCGCGACCGCCTCAAGATCGCCGCCGAGGCCGCGCGGCGGATGCTCGCGGCGCTCCGGCCGGGGCCGGACGACCTGCCGGGCCGGCTCCGCGACGCCACCGAGGCCGAGTTCTACGCGGCCAAGCGCAAGGCCGCCGCCGTCCTCGGCCGCCCCGTCCGCCCCGGCGACTTGCCGTCCGACTCCGAGGTCCGCGAGCAAGCCCTCGCCTTGCTCCGCGCCGGGGCCCCCGACGCCGAGCCCGACCCCGACGACCCCGACGCCGCCCCCCCCGACGCGACCCCGGCCCGCCTGGCCGACCACCTCGACCGCTTCGCCCTGTACCGGATGAGGCTCGGGCCCCTGGAGTCGGTCAAGCAGAACCCCAAGCACCACCCCGAGGGCGATGCCCTGTTCCACAGCCTCCAGGTGTTCGAACTCGCCCGCGACGCCCGGCCCTACGACGAGGAATTCCTCCTGGCCGCCCTGCTCCACGACGTCGGCAAGGCGATCGACCCCCACGACCACGTCAAGGCCGGGGTCGAGGCCCTCCGGGGGGCCGTGACCGCCCGGACGCTCGCCCTGATCGAACACCACATGCACCTCCTCAACGCCAAGCCCGGCGCCCCCCCGCCCCTCGACGACCCCGACGCCCTCGACGACCTCGCCCTGCTCCGCGACCTCGACACCGCCGGCCGGGTCCCCGGCGCCGAGGTCGGCACCGTCGACGACGCCCTCGCCTACCTCAAAGGATTAGAGGGAGAGGAATATCTCGACGATTAAAAACGAGAGATATGTAGGGTGGGTCGAGTGCAACGAGGCCCACCA
>JAABUQ010005024.1_pt1 | contig 21734 bp, 20 predicted proteins | sample 5560001 | NCBI WGS metagenome assembly JAABUQ01 (sample SAMN10711888, study PRJNA513371) | rock metagenome | isolation source: Antarctica rocks | place: Antarctica: Victoria Land, Finger Mt nord | collected 2015-12-18
CGACGATGGTCGACACGTGGCCGGGGCCGACGAAGCCGTCGAGGCGCAGATCGGGGGACTCCAGCAGCGCCCGCAGCGGCGGCACGATCGTGACGTGGCTGCACATGCAGGAGAAGTTCGGCACGCCCTCGGCCTTCGCCCGCTTGAGCGTCAGCGCCGTCGAGGGCGCCGTGGTCTCGAACCCGATGGCGAAGAACACCACCTGGCGATCGGGGTTCTGCTTGGCGATCCGCAGCGCGTCGAGGGGCGAGTAGACCATCCGCACATCGGCTCCTGCGGCCTTGGCATCGAGCAGGCTGCCGTTGGACCCGGGGATGCGCATCATGTCGCCGAAGCACGTGAAGATCACGCCCTCGTTCTGAGCCACGGCGATGCCGTCGTCGACGCGCCCCATGGGGATGACGCAGACGGGGCAGCCGGGCCCGTGGACGAGCTCGACGTTCGCGGGCAGCAGGTCGTCGACGCCGTACTTGTAGATCGAGTGGGTGTGCCCGCCGCACACCTCCATGAACTTGTAGTGGCGCCCAGGCTCCACCAGCGAGAGGATCTCGCCTGCGAGCGCGCGTCCGAGGTCGGCGTCGCGGAACTCGTCGACGAACTTCATGCCGGCACCTCGCGTTCGGGTTGATTGGATTCGTATTCAGAGTCGAGCGCGACGAGCGCTGTGCCCGCGTGCACCAGCACCTGGGCACCGGGGGCGACAGGGTCGATGAGCCCGATCTCGACGGTGCTCTTGGCGCCGTCCTCGTCGACGCAGAGCGCCAGCTCGCGCTGCTCATCCACGCGCACGACGGTCATGGGAACACCGTCGTCGCCGCAGGTGATGCAGTGCTGGGAGGCGCACGAAGCATCGGTGGGGGAGATGGGGGTCACTCGATCGGTGGGGGAGACGGGGGTCACTCGATCACGCTCGCCTTGAGCTCCTCGAGCTCCTGCTCGTAGTCGGCTCCCATGCGCTCGAGCTGGTCTCGCGTCGCACAGGCCTCCTCCTCGTCCACCTGCGAGAGGGCGAACCCGACGTGGATCAGGACCCAGTCGCCCGGGCCCACGGACGTCCCCTCGGCATCGAGGAGCCCGATGTTGATGTTGCGCCGGACCCCGGCGACGTCGACCTTGGCGAGCCGGTTCTGCTCGTCAACCACCTCGATCACCTGACCGGGTATCGCAAGGCACATGCGGTCGACATCGCTCCTCTCTCTCCTGCTCCGGACATGGCTGTGTATCCCCAGCCGAGTTGCTCGCGAACCCTTGTACCAGAAGTTCAGATGCCGATGTTGAGCGCGGTAATCCGGCTTACACGTGACCTTGAGCTTGGCGTGCCGACGGCTGGTGGTCAGGCGGCTGGGGGGTACACTGGTCCGAGGAGGATCCGTTCGCTCGGAGCAGACCAAAGCTGCTCGTGGCGAGCCGGCTAGAGAGGCTCCGCATATAGCTACAGAATACATACGGGCGGCCCAGCACGCAACTCTACGCTGGCCCGACCCTGCCCGACCCGCGCCCGCGTCGCGGGCGCTGTTCGCCTATCTGCTCGACGCCGACGACGACCTCGCCCAGGGTTTCGACGCTGGCATGCGGGTCGCGGCGCACCGGACCGTCACGGCGCGGGTGCTCGACGCCGAGGCCGGCGACTGCGACCTCGGGCGATGGTTGACGTGCGTCGGGCCCGGTCCCGGTCTCCTGATCCTCCACGGGTTGCTCGCCGTCGACACGTGCGTCGGCAGCCGGACGGCGACCGAGCTGATCGGAAGCGGTGACCTGCTCCAGCCCGCTTCTCCGCGGGCGGAGGAGATGCTCGAGCGAGACGCCGCATGGCGCGCGCTGTCCCCGACGCGCTTCGCGCTGCTCGACGGGAAGTTCGCCGAGCGCGTGCGGCCCTGGCCCCAGATCATGCAGGCCCTGCTGCGCCGCGGTGAGCGGCGCGCCGGCGAGCTCGACTCGCTGCGCGCGATCACCTCCCAGCCAAGGCTCGAGGTACGCCTCGTGCTCCTGATGTGGCACCTGGCGGCCCGCTGGGGACGCGTCGAGCCGTCCGGGATCCGCCTTTCGCTCCCCCTGACCCATCGCCTGCTCGGTCAGCTGATCGCCGCCGAGCGACCGTCGATCTCCCACGCCCTCGGGCGCCTCGGGCACGCCGGGCTGGTCACCGGCACCGCCGGTGATTGGCATCTGCATGGCTCGCTCAAGCAGAGTCTCCAGTCGCTGACCGAGCGAGCCTGCCGGGCGCCCGAGCAGCTCAGGGCCGCCGATCAACCCGCTCGGGATTCGAGTCGCGTTGCTCAGCTCGGCTGAGGATCAGAGCACGACGCTGAGGATCAGCCGAACGCCGAGGCCGAGCAGCCCGGCTGCCAGCAGCCGCTGGATGAGCTGGCCGCTGATCCGCTGAGACAGACGCGCGCCGAGCTGGGCGCCCACGACCACGCCGACCGACAGTGCCGCGGCGCGGTGCAGGCCCACGCCGTGGCCGAAGGTGCCGGCGAGGACGTGGGTGAGCGTCGCCACCAGCGCCATGAAGGCCAGGACGAAGTGCGACGTCGCCGTGGCGATGTGGGTGGGGAAGCCGAGCAGCCCCACGAGCAGCGGCACGTGCACGACGCCGCCGCCGATCCCCAGGAAGCTGGAGATGAACCCGACGGCGACGCTCAGGCTGGCTCCGAGTCGGATGCGCGAGCGGTAGCGGTAGGTGTGGCCCTGGACATCGGTGAGCGCCCGCGGCGAGCCCACGCCCTCCTCACCCTCCCCGGCATCGCCGCTCCCGACGAGCAGCCAGACGGCCAGGGCGCCCAGGGCGACGCCCATGATCACGTCGAAGGTGGGGCGCGAGACCTTCCCGGCCACGACCACCCCGAGGACGGAGCCCGGCAGGGTGCACGCCGCGAAGATGAGGCCCGAGCGGTAGTCGACGCGCCGCTGGCGGGCATAGGCCGCCGTGCCCGAGCTGGCGTTGAAGAAGACGACGATCAGGCTGATGGCGGTGATCAGCTCCGGCGTGCTCTGCGGGTAGAGCAGCAGCAGGACCGGGGTGAGGATGAAGCCGCCGCCCGCCCCCACGAGCGTGCCGAAGACGCCGACGGCGAACCCCAGCAGGCCGAGCAGCAGGGCTGTCGTGGCGGTGAACACGGCGGGACTGGGGCGCGCGCCGCTTGGCGCTTCAGCCCGTGTCGGTGGTCACCGAGGCGAGGTGCCTGAACGCGCGGCCCTCCCGCAGCTCGCGCACGACGCCCTCGACGAGGCTGTCGGTCTCGCGTGGGCGTCCGTCGGTCACCGCCGCCACCACCTCGCGCTTGTGGCCGATGAGCCGGACCATCGTCTCGTCGATGGTGGCCGCGGCCAGCAGGTACCAGGCGGTGACGGCGTCGCGTTGGCCGATTCGGTGGCAGCGATCCTCGGCCTGCTCGAGCATGGCGGGCGTCCACTCGAGCTCCAAAAAGCAGACGTTGGAGGCCCGCGTCAGGGTGATGCCCTGGGCGGCCACGCGGGTGGCGCCGACGATCAGCCGCGGGCCGTCGTCCTGCTGGAAGGCGTGGACGGCGGCGTCGCGGGCCGCCCCGGCGTCGCGACCGAGGAGGTGCAGCGCTCCGGGGAAGCGCGCGAGCACCGCCTCCTGCACCTCGATGTGGCGCGCGAAGACGACGAGGGCCTCGCCCGAGGCCAGGAAGTCGTGGATCCAGCTCAGGGCGGCGTGCAGCTTGCCGCGGGCGGCCAGGCGCTGGAGCGTCCCGAGCTGGGCCAGGCGCTTGGCCCGCAGCGTCGCGGCGATGCGGGCATCGAGCTCGGAGAGGTCCAGTGGCTGCTCGCGCAGCCAGGCGACGACGTCGCGTTCGGCCAGCCGGTACTCGGCCTCGTTGTCCAGGGCCACCGGCACCACCACCGAGCGCTTGGCCGGCAGCTGGGGCAGCACGTCGGCCTTGAGCCGGCGCACGAAGCAGCGCCGGCGCAGGTGCCAGTGGATGCGCTCCTCGCTGCGCTCGCCCCGGAACTGCTGGGAGAAGCGCGCCCCGGAGCCGAAGTCCTCCAGGCGACCGATGACCCGCAGCTGGGCGATGAGCTCGTCGGCGTGGTTGAGCACCGGGGTGCCGCTCAGCGCCAGGCGCAGGCCGTCGTCTGAGACCGAGGCGGCCAGCCGCCGCACCGCCTGGGTCCGCTTGGCTCGGGGGTTCTTGCAGTAGTGCGACTCGTCGACGATCAGCGCCGCGGGGCGCATACGCCCGAGCGCCTCGCGGTGGGCGGCGACGATCTCGTAGTTGAGGATGGTGATCTCGCCGGTGGCCGGCACCGCGACGCGGCCGTCGATCACCGCCACCGATCGGTGCGGCAACCAGCGCGTGGTCTCACGCTGCCAGTTGAGCTTCAGCGAGGCGGGGCAGACGACGACGGCTGGGTAGGCGCCATCGGCCTCCAGCGCGGCCAGCGCCTCGACGGTCTTGCCCAGCCCCTGCTCGTCGGCGATCAGCGCACGGCGGGCCTCCAGTACGTAGCGAACCCCGGCCCACTGAAACGGCTCGAGCACCCCGCCGAGCGCCTGGGCCACCCCGGCCACCGGCTCGGCGCTGGTCGCGCGTGACCGGCGGACCGCGTCGGTGGCAGCGGCGTGCTCGGCGCGCAAACCGTCCAGCACGGCCGCGGCGCGCCGGTCGACGCCGGCCTGGTGGAGGGTGATGAACTCGTCGAGCTGCTCCACGACCCAGGGATCGATCGGCACGGTTCGCGACCCCGCCGCGCCCGGGAGCCGCTCGAAGGCCGTGCCCGCCTCGGGGTCCCAGAGGACGTCGAGGCGCAGGCACTCGCCGTGGACGCCGTGGGCGAGGACGAGCCGCGCCGGTGGCGGCTGCTCGCCGATCTCCACCGCGGCCAGGCAGCGCTCGGCGGCGGCGTCGAGCCGGGCGGAGCGCTCGGCTCGCAGCGCAGCCGCCGCCGTCGCGGTCATTTCAACCAGCAGCGCGCCATCGCGCGCGACAGCGTCGCGGCGCAGCCCATCCGGGACGGTGCCGGCGCGGGTTTCCAACGACCACCAGCCCCGCCCGTCGTGGCGGGCCGTCCTCACCCGCCCGACCCAGCGGCGCTCGATTCCCGCCAGCCACGCCTGCACCCCGGCGCTGACGACCAGCTCAGGACAGCGGTGAAGGACCTCGGCGACGTGGACGCCCGTCCAGTCGTCCACCGGGGCCCACCACTCGCGGCTGTCCCAGTCGAAGCGGCGTCCGGGGATGCCGCGCACCACCCGTCTCGAGCGACTTGAAGTAGGGCTCGACGACGGCGAGCATCGCGTCGGCGTACATGGCCGTGCCCCGCGAGAGGTGCTCGGGGAAGGCCTCGGTGTCGAGGACGCAGACATCGTTGCCGTCCTCGGACACGGCGTCGATGATCGACCGCACGGTGGCGTGCATGTGGCACGGGCATCCGGTGTTGGCGTGCTCGGGCAGGGCCATGACGAGCAGCTGCACCCCGTCGGGCCCGGTGACCGAATGCGAGGACTTGATCTCCTCGAGCGACTGCGTGAGCTCTGCCCCCGCGGTCGTGCGCCGCAGGAGGCCGGTCGGGAGGGTGGGCATGTCGCTCATGCGCTCCGCCGGGATTCCGAGGGTCAGGCGAGGTTCGGGTTGGAATCGCCGTCGATCGCCAGCACGTTCTGGCCGCCGCGGGCGAGCAGCCGGGACATCGTGCCCGAGATCGAGGTCTTCCCTGAGCCGCCCTTTCCAGCAATGGCAATCTTCATGCCGGCCAGTCTATCGCGCGTGCTGGCGATCTGCCCCACGCCAGCCTCACCAGCCGGGAGCGGCCATTCGCTATGTGTGCCGCGCACCTAGCAAACCCCTGCTAGCGTCTGGTCGCGACCGTTCGCAACCGGCTAGTCGCGACGGTCCAGTGGCGGGGGGGTCCCACCACCAGAAAGGCAACACCAGTGAGCAGGGTCATCTCTTCCCGCGGATCCGCGGACACGATCGGAACACGCCGGGCGCGAAGCGCAGGCCGCAGGAGTGCCCGCCTACCCATCGGACTCCTGGCGGTGGCCGCTGCGGTGGCGGGAACGCTGACCTTCGGCGTCTCCAGCGGCATCGCCGCGTCGCCGTTGACCGACTACACCACGAACTTCACTCGGGTCGCGTCGCCTGACCCGCAGCCCGGCGGCCGTTGGTCGGAGCGCCTGGCGACCGTGCCCGATCTCAACGGTGATGGCGTCAACGAGATCCTCGTCGGCGACCCAAACGAGAGCTTTGGCGGCTTCACGACGGCGGGCCGGGTGTACATGCAGGAGGGCGCCACGCGCCAGATCATGTACTCCATCGACTCGCCCGAGATCCAGTCCGGCGTGAAGTTCGGCTTCTTCATTTCGGCGATCGGCGACGTCAACGGCGACGGCAAGGCCGACTTCGCCGTCGGCACCGACGGCCAGAACACCGACGCGACCACCGGCGCCTCCTGCACGCCGGCCGCGGGCTCGACCTGCAACGTTCGCGCGGGCAAGGCGTGGGTGTTCGAAGGCGCCGACGGGCACATGCTCTACCCGCTCACCCCCCCCGCCGCCGACCGTCAGGCCGGTGCGCGCTTCGGCTCCCGGATCGGGCGGGCCGGCGACGTCGGATCCGTGGCCAGTCCAGGCACCCCCGACGGCACCCAGGACATCATCGTCGGCGCCTCTGGCACCGACAACCCGCCGGGCTGCGCGCACGTGCCGGGCGGGACTGACGGGCCCTCGAGCACCATCAAGGCGACCGGTACGTGTCGAAACGGCGAGGGAGCCGCCTACATCTTCAACGGCAAGGACGGGACGCTGATCCGCAAGCTCAACCTTCCGGCCACGGACGTGGCTCCCGCTCCGTGCAACTCCAGTTGCGGTGGCTTCGGTCTCGCCGTGCAGGGGCCCGGCGACGTGGGTTCCGCGGCCAACGGCCCGCAGGACGGGGTCGTGGATCAGCTCGTCGACGCCTCGAGCTTCAACTTCGACACCAAGACGAGGAATGCATGCACCGCGGCCACCCTGCCGGCGGACTGCAACAAGACCCAGGGAGCGGAGTACCTGTTCAGCGGCAAGGACGGCACCCTCATCCGCCGCACCGACGATCCGGTGCCGCAGGCAAAGGCAACCTTCGGCTTCCAGGACGCCGAGCCCCTCGCCCCCGGAGACGTCAACGGCGACGGGGTGCCCGACTACTACGCCAACGGATTCGGTCAGGACGGTCCGCCCGAGGCCGGCCTACCGGCTGGGAACAACGCGGGCCGAGCCTGGGTGTTCAGCGGCAAGACCGGAGCCGTGCTCTACGAGCTCAAGGATCCCACCCCAGAAAATGGGGGTCAGTTCGCATTCTCGCTGAGCCGCACCGACTACAACAAGGACGGGACGCCCGACCCCGTTGTCGGCCAGGCGCCCCATGACCCATCCACCGGCGCTGCGTTCGACCAGAGCGGCGGCATCTACGTCTTCAACGGCAAGGACGGGTCGCTGCTGAAGTCCCTGGAGCTGCCCGCCAGCGACGCCCAGCCCGGCGCATCGGGTAACAACGGGTCGAACCTGGGGTTCACCAGCATCTCCCCGGGCGACCTCAACCACGACGGCGAGCCCGACTTCGTGGGCGGTGCTCCGTTCCAGGACGTGGACCCGACTGGCGCGCTGCCGCAGAACTGCCAGGCGCCGACGCCCGGATGCATCCAGGACGTGGGCCGGGAGTTCTTCTTCTACTCCAACGTCCCGGGGTCACCGCCCGGACCGGGAACCACTCCGCCGGGGACAACCCCGCCCGGAACCGTGCCGCCGCGGGGCCCGAAGCGCCCCGCGGCGCGGGGCCCCCATGCTTCCCAGGGGCCGGCCGTGGAGCGCACCGGAAGCGGGGCGATCTTCGTCTCCGTCACCTGCGTGAGCTCAAAGTCCGGCTTCTGCGTGGGCATCGAGGCGATCAAGTTCCGCAAGCACGGCTTGGCCACGCTCCGCAAGCGTTTCCGGATCCCGGTCGGACGCACGTCGAACGTCCTGCTGAGCGCCAAGAAATCCGAGCGACGTCGGATCCGCTTCACGCTTCGTCTCCGCGCTATCCAGGTCCTTCAGGATGTCGGGGAGCCCGACCAGCACAAGAACACCGTGCTCAAGGGCCGCCGGCACGGTAAGGCGTAGGCAGGACCCAGCATCGGAGGGCGGCCGCTCGGCCGCCCTCCGAGAGGCTGATCGCCCGCGCTTGGTCTAGCCCCGGTCGCCGGTCACCGAGGCGAGGTGCCTGAACACCCGTCCCTCCCGCAGCTCGCGCACGACGCCCTCGACGAGGCTGTCGGTCTCGCGTGGGCGTCCGTCGGTCACCGCCGCCACCACCTCGCGCTTGTGGCCGATGAGCCGGACCATCGTCTCGTCGATGGTGGCCGCGGCCAGCAGGTACCAGGCGGTGACGGCGTCGCGTTGGCCGATTCGGTGGCAGCGATCCTCGGCCTGCTCGAGCATGGCGGGCGTCCACTCGAGCTCCAAAAAGCAGACGTTGGAGGCCCGCGTCAGGGTGATGCCCTGGGCGGCCACGCGGGTGGCGCCGACGATCAGCCGCGGGCCGTCGTCCTGCTGGAAGGCGTGGACGGCGGCGTCGCGGGCCGCCCCGGCGTCGCGACCGAGGAGGTGCAGCGCTCCGGGGAAGCGCGCGAGCACCGCCTCCTGCACCTCGATGTGGCGCGCGAAGACGACGAGGGCCTCGCCCGAGGCCAGGAAGTCGTGGATCCAGCTCAGGGCGGCGTGCAGCTTGCCGCGGGCGGCCAGGCGCTGGAGCGTCCCGAGCTGGGCCAGGCGCTTGGCCCGCAGCGTCGCGGCGATGCGGGCATCGAGCTCGGAGAGGTCCAGTGGCTGCTCGCGCAGCCAGGCGACGACGTCGCGTTCGGCCAGCCGGTACTCGGCCTCGTTGTCCAGGGCCACCGGCACCACCACCGAGCGCTTGGCCGGCAGCTGGGGCAGCACGTCGGCCTTGAGCCGGCGCACGAAGCAGCGCCGGCGCAGGTGCCAGTGGATGCGCTCCTCGCTGCGCTCGCCCCGGAACTGCTGGGAGAAGCGCGCCCCGGAGCCGAAGTCCTCCAGGCGACCGATGACCCGCAGCTGGGCGATGAGCTCGTCGGCGTGGTTGAGCACCGGGGTGCCGCTCAGCGCCAGGCGCAGGCCGTCGTCTGAGACCGAGGCGGCCAGCCGCCGCACCGCCTGGGTCCGCTTGGCTCGGGGGTTCTTGCAGTAGTGCGACTCGTCGACGATCAGCGCCGCGGGGCGCATACGCCCGAGCGCCTCGCGGTGGGCGGCGACGATCTCGTAGTTGAGGATGGTGATCTCGCCGGTGGCCGGCACCGCGACGCGGCCGTCGATCACCGCCACCGATCGGTGCGGCAACCAGCGCGTGGTCTCACGCTGCCAGTTGAGCTTCAGCGAGGCGGGGCAGACGACGACGGCTGGGTAGGCGCCATCGGCCTCCAGCGCGGCCAGCGCCTCGACGGTCTTGCCCAGCCCCTGCTCGTCGGCGATCAGCGCACGGCGGGCCTCCAGTACGTAGCGAACCCCGGCCCACTGAAACGGCTCGAGCACCCCGCCGAGCGCCTGGGCCACCCCGGCCACCGGCTCGGCGCTGGTCGCGCGTGACCGGCGGACCGCGTCGGTGGCAGCGGCGTGCTCGGCGCGCAAACCGTCCAGCACGGCCGCGGCGCGCCGGTCGACGCCGGCCTGGTGGAGGGTGATGAACTCGTCGAGCTGCTCCACGACCCAGGGATCGATCGGCACGGTTCGCGACCCCGCCGCGCCCGGGAGCCGCTCGAAGGCCGTGCCCGCCTCGGGGTCCCAGAGGACGTCGAGGCGCAGGCACTCGCCGTGGACGCCGTGGGCGAGGACGAGCCGCGCCGGTGGCGGCTGCTCGCCGATCTCCACCGCGGCCAGGCAGCGCTCGGCGGCGGCGTCGAGCCGGGCGGAGCGCTCGGCTCGCAGCGCAGCCGCCGCCGTCGCGGTCATTTCAACCAGCAGCGCGCCATCGCGCGCGACAGCGTCGCGGCGCAGCCCATCCGGGACGGTGCCGGCGCGGGTTTCCAACGACCACCAGCCCCGCCCGTCGTGGCGGGCCGTCCTCACCCGCCCGACCCAGCGGCGCTCGATTCCCGCCAGCCACGCCTGCACCCCGGCGCTGACGACCAGCTCAGGACAGCGGTGAAGGACCTCGGCGACGTGGACGCCCGTCCAGTCGTCCACCGGGGCCCACCACTCGCGGCTGTCCCAGTCGAAGCGGCGTCCGGGGATGCCGCGCACCAGGGCAACGACGTGGGGGTCGTAGGGGAAGGCGAGGACGACGATGGGCTCGCCTCCGGGCCCGCTACGCAGCTCGACGTTGCTCGAGCGTTCGGCGACGAGTTGCATCCGGTCGTACCGTAGCCGCGCTCGCGGAGCCCTCGGCGCCCGCCTCCGGCTCGCCCCCATAGCGTCCGCGCGCCCGGTGTGGAGCTGTCACGGTCATCTGGTCATCCTCTGCCTCGGGTAAGCCGATACTGCTCTCATGACCCCGCAGACCCATCGCCTTGGCCTGCTCGGTGTCGTGGTGGCCGCGGTGGTCCTCGCGGCCGGCCTGGCCCAGCCCGGGCTCGCCGGCGCGGTGGTGGTGGCGCCCGAGTGCGGCACCCTCCCGCCGCCGGGTGCCGCCCGCTGCCTGGCGCTGCGTGTCAGTGCCTCGAGCTCCGGTGCCGGGGTCCGGCCCAGGGCGCTGGTCGCCGCGCGGACGGCGCCGCCCGCCGGGAGCCTTGGGCCGGCCATCCTCCACGCTGCCTACGGCCTCCCCGCCACCACCGCCGCGGCCAACGCCCAGACGGTGGCCATCGTCGACGCCTACGACGACCCCAACGCCGAGGCCGACCTCGCCGTGTTCGACGGCCAGTTCGGCCTGCCCGCCTGCACGACGGCCAACGGCTGCTTCACCAAGCTCAACGGGTCGGGTCAGAGCGCGCCGCTGCCCAGCACCGATTGGGGCTGGGCAGCGGAGATCGCCCTCGATGTCGAGACCGTGCACGCCGTGTGCCAGAACTGCCGCATCGTCCTGATCGAGGCCGCTTCCAACCAGTTCTCAGATCTGGCGGCGGCCGAAGACACCGCGGCGGGCCTGGGCGGGGTCGGGGAGATCTCCAACTCCTGGTCGGGTGACGAGGCAGGAGCCGACGATCCTGCCTTCAACCATCCTGGGATCGCCATCACCGCGTCGACCGGGGACTACGGCTACCTGGACTGGAAATCGGGGAACGTCAGCCCGCAGTTCCCCGCCTCCTCGCCGCACGTCATCGCCGTCGGCGGCACCACCCTGAGCACCGGCAGCGGCGGGAGCTGGGCGGGGGAGACGGCCTGGACCAGCGGCGGCAGCGGGTGCAGCCAGAGCCTCAGGGCCCCGAGCTGGCAGCAGGCCGCAGCCGGCTGGTCGGCGACGGGATGCGGGACGCTGCGCTCGACCGCCGACATCGCCGCCGACGCCAACCCGGCGACGGGCGTCCCGGTGTACGGCCCTGACCTCAACGGCGTCGGCGGTTGGGACCAGGTGGGGGGCACCAGCCTCTCAAGCCCGATCGTGGCGGCCGCCTTCGGGCTTGCCGGCGGGGCCCAGGGGACGAGCTACCCGGGGGCGACGCTCTACGCGCACCAGACCAACAATTCCAGTGGCCTGCACGACATCACCAGCGGTGCCAACGGCTGCTCAGGGACCACGTGCCCCGCAGGATCGACCTGTGGCGCGGCGACCTCCTGCCATACGTCCGTCGGCTACGACGGTCCAACCGGCGTGGGCGCGCCCGCCGGCCTCGTGGCGTTCATCCCCGGCGGGAGCTCGGGCGGCGGCTCGGGCGGCGCGGGCTCGGGTGGGGCCGGCTCGGGCGGCGGTAGTCAGACGGGCGGCTCGGGCGCTCCGGGTCCGCCGCCATCCCAGCCGCCGCCATCCCAGCCGCCCGCCCATCCCGACGGGTCGACGACGCCGACCCAGGTCCCGACCCGCTCGGCGGCGGCGGCAGCGCCGCAGCTTTCGATGCTCCGCCTGCTCGGCCGCCGTCTGGCCCGGGCGACCCGCCGGGGCCCCAGCGTCGGGGGCGGGCTCAGTGTCCTGGTCGGTCTCTCCGCCCCGGCCGTCGTGCGCTTCACCGTCTTCCGGCAGGTCAACCGGCACGGTCACAACCGCTGGGTCCGGGTGGGCGGCTCCTTCTCAATAAAGGGTCATGGCGGGCTCAACCGCGTGCGCTTCACCGGCCGGCTGTCAGGTCTTCCCCTGCCGGCCGGCCGCTACCTGCTCGTCGCCCAGGTCACCCCCGGGCCGGGCCAGGCCGCCGTCTTCGCCATCACCCGATAGCGCGGCCCGGGGCGCGGGCCCTTGCGGCGCGTCCCGTCGACTTGGACCCCACCCGTGGCGCCGGGCGCGCCACCATCGGGCCATGATCGCTTCTGGGCCTGTTCTTCGCCCAGGAGGGAAGCAACAGGCCCGGAAGTCCCGCGATCACGCCCCGGCAGCTCTGGCCGAGTAGAGCGCAGGGCTTGACCTGGCCAGCGGGGCACCCCGACCGGTCGGCCGGCAGCGTTTGCCCTGGCCGTCTTTGGTTACCCGGTGGGAGGAGGGTCAGCGAACAGGAGAGGTCCGAATGGCCGAGGAGACCGCCACCGCGGGAGTCGATGAGCGCGAGCAGCAGCTGGGCCGCGAGCTCGAGGAGCTCCTCGAGCAGGAGAGCTTCGATCCCCCTGAGGAGTTTCGCAAGAACGCGCTCTGGAACGATCCCGCCGTCTACGAGGAGGCCGAGCGCGACCCGGTGGCCTGGTGGGAGAAGCAGGCCGCCGAGCTGCACTGGTTCCAGAAGTGGGACACCACGCTGGACGACTCCGACCCGCCCTTCTACAAGTGGTTCGAGGGCGGCAAGATCAACGCGTCCTACAACTGCCTGGACCGTCACGTCGAGGCGGGGCGGGGCGACCGCGTCGCCTTCCACTGGCGCGGTGAGGAGGGCGAGCAGCGGGATGTCACCTACGCCGACCTGCACCGCGACGTCCAGCGCCTGGCCAACGCGCTGAAGGACCGTGGCGTCGAGCCGGGCGATGTCGTCGGGATCTACCTGCCGATGATCCCCGAGGTCGTCGTCGCCATGCTCGCCTGCGCCCGTATCGGCGCGCCCCACAACGTGGTCTTCGGCGGGTTCTCACCCGGCTCGGTCGTCGAGCGCATGGAGGTCTCAGAGGCCAAGGCGCTCATCACCGCCTCGGCCGCCCGGCGCAAGGGCAAGGCGGCGCCGGTCAAGGAGGAGCTCGACGAGCTGATCGATGATGTCGGATCGATCGAGACCGTCGTCGTCGTGCGTCACGCCGATCAGGACGCGCCCATGACCGAGGGCCGCGACGTCTGGTACCACGAGGCCCTGGAGGCCGCTGACGCGGACTGCCCGGCCGAGGAGCTCGATGCCGAGCACCCGTTGTTCATTCTCTACTCGTCGGGCTCGACCGCCAAGCCCAAGGGCGTACTCCACACCACCGGCGGCTATCTGACCGGGGTTGCCTACACGACCAAGTACGTCTTCGACGCAAAGCCCGACTCCGACGTCTACTGGTGCGCAGCCGACGTGGGCTGGGTCACCGGGCACTCCTACATCGTCTACGGCCCCCTGCTCAACGGCATGACCTCGGTGATGTACGAGGGACCGCCCGACTACCCGGCCAAGGACGCGCACTGGGACCTGATCGAGAAGCTCGGCGTGACGACCTACTACTTCGCGCCCACGGCGATCCGGTCGTTCATGAAGTGGGGTCGCAAGCACCCCGACGGCCATGATCTCTCCTCGCTGCGGCTGCTGGGCACGGTGGGCGAGCCGATCAACCCCAAGGCCTGGCTGTGGTACTGGAAGGTCATCGGCGGTGGCCGCTGTCCGGTGGTCGACACCTGGTGGCAGACCGAGACGGCGCACATCATGATCAGCCCCCTGCCCGGCATCACCTCGACCAAGCCCGGCTCGGCCATGCGGCCGCTGCCCGGCATGACGGCCAAGGTGGTCGACGAGCGTGAGGGCGACGAGGTCGACAACGCCCAGGGCCTGCTCATCATCGATAGGCCCTGGCCCGGGATGCTGCGCACCCTCTACAAGGACGAGGAGCGCTTCAAGCAGACCTACTTCGAGAAGTTCGGGGACAAGGTCTATCTCGTCGGAGACGCCGCCCGGCGCGACGCCGACGGCGACTTCTGGATCATCGGGCGCATCGACGACGTGCTCAACGTCTCCGGGCACCGCATGTCCACGGCGGAGATCGAGTCGGCGCTCGTCTCTCACAACCGGGTCGCCGAGGCGGCGGTGATCGGTCAGACCGACGAGGACACGGGCCAGGCCGTGTGCGCCTTCGTCACCCTCGAGGGGGAGGAGACCGAGGGTGGCGACGAGCTCGTCGCCGAGCTGCGCGAGCACGTGGCCACGAAGATCGGCAAGCTCGCGCGGCCCAAGCGCATCGTCTGGTCCGCCGACCTGCCCAAGACCCGGTCGGGCAAGATCATGCGCCGCCTGCTGCGTGACATCGCCGAGGGGCGCGAGGTCGGCGACGTGAGCACCCTGCGCGACCCCGACGTCATGCAGTCCCTCGAGCAGAAGTTCGCCGGCGACGACGAGTCCTGAGCTTGAGCTGAGAGCTCAGGTCAGAGGTGGGCGCTCACTGGCGCTCGAGCGGCTTGCCGGTGCGCGCCGCCTCGGCCACCGGCGCGTCGAGCTGGAGCCCGAACCCGTCGGCGAGTCGGGTGAGGTAGTTGAAGATCCCGACGATGTGGCCCACCTCGAGCAGGGCCTCGTCGCCGAAGCCGAGATCGCGCAGCGGCTGCCAGTCGGCCTCGACCATCCGGCTCGGCGTGGCGCTCAGCTTCTCCGCCACGCTGCAGAGCTCGCGCTCGCGCGTGGAGAGGAAGTCCAGGTCTCGCCAGCGGTGCTGCTTGATGGCCTCGACGAGCTCCGGTCGTCCGCCCTCGACACGCAGAAACTCTGCGTGAGACTGCAGTCAGTAGAAGCAGTCCTGCGCCGTGGCCGCCACGCCGGCGACCATCTCGCGCTCACCGCGGCTGAGGGCACCGGGGGCGAACATGATCTCGCGGAAGAGGGGCCCGAAGAGGGCGCCGATACGGGGATGGGCCATCCGCAGCCGCGGCATGCCCATGAGAAAGCCGAAGTCATAGGCCGACGGAGCCCCGCCGGGCATGCTCGCTCGTATCTCTTCCTCCGTCGGAAGCTCGACCCACGCCTGGCGCTCTTCACCTGCGTTCGCCGCTGAGGGCTCTTCGGTCATCGACGTCGTCCAGTATGCCGGATTGGGGCTCAGTGCCCGGCCATCTCCATCCCGCCGTTGACCGCCCACGCCTGCCCGGTGATGTAGCTGGAGGCATCGGCGCAGAGGAAGTGCACGACGCGGGCGACCTCCTCCGGGCGCCCCAGCCGACCCAGCGGGATCTGCCCCTTGATCTTCTCCACCACCTTGTCGGGCACGTGCTCGACCATGTCGGTGGCGATGAAGCCGGGGGCCACGGCGTTGACCGTGAGCCCGACGCCGTCGTCTGAGAGCTTGTCGGCCTTCTTGAGGGCCTGGGCCGCCTCGCGGGCCAGCGTCATGGTCAGCCCGAAGAGCCCGGACTTGGAGGCTGCGTAGTTGGCCTGGCCGATGTTGCCCTGCTGGCCGATGATCGAGGAGATGTTCACGATGCGCCCGCACCCGCGCTCGATCATGTGCGGCAGGGCGGCCTGGGACATGAAGAAGGCGCCGGAGAGGTTCACGGCCAGCACCCGGTACCAGTCCTCGTCGGCCATCTTGAGCACGGGCTTGTCGATGGTGATGCCCGCGTTGTTGACGAGGATGTCCAGCCGCCCGTGGCGCTCCAGAACCTCGTCGACGGTCCGCCGGCAGTCGTCGGCCGAGCCGATGTTCCCCCGGTGGACGCTGGCCTCGACGCCTTTCTCCAGCAGCGTCGCCAAGAAGCTCTCCGCCTTCTGCTTATCGGAGCTGTAGCCGGCCGCGACGCTGGCCCCCTGGGTGGCCAGGCTGTTGCAGATCGCGGCTCCGATGCCCCGGTTGCCGCCGGTGACCAGCGCCACCTTGCCCTCGAGCTTCTCGCCGGCACGGTGGTCGTCGCTGGCCTTCTCGCTGATGGTCGTGGACACGGCTCTGCCTCCCTTGCGATGGTCGCCGGATCATTCCTGTCGCGCCCGAGCTCAGCGCTCGGAGCGCTCGGACAGCCAGCCGGCGATGTCGGGCCAGATCTCCTCCCGCGCGCGCGAGCCGGCCATCAGCCCGATGTGGCCGCCCGGGCGCTCGAGATGGGTGACGTCAGCACTGGAGGCCAGGTCGAAGATGGGGGCGGTGTCGGGCGGCGGGGCGATGTGGTCGGCGCCCGCGGTGACGACCAGGAGGTTCTGCTCGATGCGGCGCAGGTCGACGCGCCCGGCGACGAGCCGGTTCTCCTTGTACATCCAGGTGATCCACTCCCGGTAGGCGCGGCCGGGAAACGGCGGGTTGTCCGCCACCCAGCGCGCCATGGCCTGGTGGGCCTCCCGTCGTGGCTGGCCCGCCCGCACGCCGTCCCATAGCTGGCGGTAGGTCGAGAACCAGTTGGTGACCGGCTTCATCAGCTTGTTGGCCGTGTTGATCATGCCGCCCGGCACCGACGGGAAGGCGTCGGTGACCTGCTCGACGTCGAAGCTCGCGCGGCCCACCCAGGTGGTGTAGCGCGAGGCGGCGGTGTCGATCGGCGTGGTCAGCAGGGCGAGGTTGCGCACCGGCCCGTCGGCGTGCAGCGCGGCGTACATCGCGCACAGGGTCCCGCCGATGCACCAGCCCAGCAGGGTCAGCTCGTCCTGCTCGGCCGCGCGCAGGGTCTCGCGGATCCCCCAGTGCAGCTCGTCGCAGACGAAGCTGTCCAGACCCATGTCGGCGTCCTCGTCGCCGGGCACGCCCCAGTCGAGGAGGAACACGTCGAAGCCTTCTTCGAGCAGGAACTCCACGAATGAGCTTCCCGCCCGCAGGTCGAAGATGTCGGGCCGGTTGATCAGCGCGAAGACCAGCAGAACGGGGATCGCGTGCTCGCGCTGGGCGGAGCGGTAGCGGTAGAGGGTGGTCTTGCGGTGGGTCCAGACGATGTCCTTGGGGGTGGTGCCGGTGCGCGCGTCGTCCTGGGTGAGCAGGATGTTGGCGAACTCGACGCTCGCCCCCGGCAGGCGGGTGAGCTGCTCGAGGACGCTCACGAAGCCGAGCCGGAGGTCGAGCGCGCGCCCGCGCGTCCGCGTCCGTTGCCTGTGGAGCGGGACCCGGACTGACGCGAGCGGCTGGCACGCGGGGCCGGCCGAGCCGCGAGCTCCTTGCGCAGCTCCTCGACCTCCTGGAGCACGCGCTCGAGCTTGTCCTCGGTGCGCGCCAGCTGACGGCCAAGCCGCGTGACGTCGGTCCGGCCGGCCAGCCGCAGGTTGCGCACCACTGGGGCTGAAGCGCCGAGACGAATGCACAGAATGCGCGGCCGCCCGCTCCTGGGACTCCCTCGAGTGAGGGCCGCTCGATTCCTGTCGTGTGGCGGAGGTACGCGGAACGTGCAGAGTTGCTCAATCGGGTGCTTCGCGCTCCCTGCCCGGTAGCCGCCGCCACGCGGGGAGTTCGACGCGGGGCGCTCGCACGTGGCGACTCCACCGGGTTCTAACGACTTGAGGGCAGTTATAACGATTATCGGTATAAGCCGCTATAACTCGATAGACGATGGATCCGATCCACAACCCGTACACGCCGAGCGCGGGCTCGCGACCCCAAGAGCTGGCCGGCCGCGCCGCAGAGCTTGAGCAGTTCCGAGTCCTCATTGGCCGGCTCAAGCGAGGGGCGACCGAGCAGAGCATGATCATCCGCGGCCTGCGCGGCGTGGGCAAGACCGTGCTCCTCAATGCCTTCGAGGACCGCGCCGAGTCCGAAGGGTTCTTGAGCTACTACCACGAGCTCACGCCAGACAGCAGCCTGGTCGGCGAAATCACGCGAGATGTCCAGTCCGCCCTGGCGCGCCTGAAGCTCAGCGCACGCGCCACCAAGGCGGCGCGCGGGGCCCTTTCGCATCTGGGCACGATCAAGGTGGTGGGCCCCGAGGGAATCGAGCTGGCCGTCGATCTCCGCAGGGCTGACGAGGGCACGATCGCGCGCGACCTCTCCGAGCTCTTCCTGCAACTCGGATCGGCCGCGAGAGCCAAGGGCACCGGTGTGGTGTTCCTGCTCGATGAGGTGCAGTTCGCCGACGAGACCCAGTACCGCTCGGTGATCACCGGGCTGCATCGCGCTACGCAGAAGAACCTGCCGATCACCCTCGCGGCCGCCGGGCTGCCGCAGATCCCGCGGCTCACCGGTGAGGCGCGGTCCTACGCCGAGCGGCTGTTCACCTTCCCGGTGATCGCGAACCTCCCGGAGGCTGACGCCACCGCGGCGCTCATCGAGCCCGCCCGCCAGCAGCGGGTCGAGTACGCGCCCGCGGCGCTTGCGCTCGCGCTCCCATGGACGGGCGGGTACCCGTTCTACATCCAGCAGCTTGGCAAGCACGCGTGGAACATCGCCGACCTGTCACCCATCACGGCCGCCGCGGTCGAGGCGGCGATGCCGGCCGCCCAGGCGGCGCTCGATACCAGCATCTACGAGGTTCGCATCCAGCGCGCGACCGACCAGGAGCGGCGCTACATGCGTGCCATGGCCGAGCTCGGAGCGGGGCCGTATAAGTCCGGCGACGTCGCAGGCAAGCTGGGGCGCAAGACCTCGGAGGTCTCCATGGTCCGCCAGCGGCTGCTCGACAAAGGACTCGTCTACGCCACCGAGGACTACGGCCACGTCGACTTCACCGTACCTCGCTTCGGCGAGTTCATGGCTCGGTGCATGCCGTACCGCGCTCCCCGAGCACCGCGGAAGTCGAATTTGTCGGCCTGAATGCCCAACTTGTCTACAACGGAAACCGAAGGTCACAGGTTCGAATCCTGTCGGGCGCGCTGACCCTGATGGTGGTGGAACCGTGGGCAAAGAGAAGAGGGGTAGATCTCGGCGCGGCTTGACAACGCGGATCTCCTCGACCAGCGCCTGAAGAACAGCCTTGCGCGCCTGCGCGCCGGTGGGTGGCCGTCTCGATCACCTCGCGGACCTACGCGTGGAGCGGCCGCGAAGCCTCGCGGAGGGCTCCTGGGTGAGCCGCATCCTCGAGCATTCCGGGCGGCTCACGCTACGCTCGCGCGGACGGTGAGCCTCGCCCGAGCCACTGCAGGGCGCCGTCGAGCATCTCGGGACCCATCGTCGACCGCCTGCCCGGCGGCCGCCGGGCGTTGGAATAGCCGTGTCAGCCTGTCACCCGGCCGCGCGCCAGAGCGCGCCATCGCCGATCGGCCTGCGCTCCGCGCCGCCGCCGGCGACAGCCTCGATCAGCGCGGCCTCGGCCGCACCGTCGTCGGGCTCGTCGTTGTCGGCGGCCAGGCAGCGCGCCACCTCGCGCGTGGTCAGCCCGTCGGGGAAGGCGAGGAGGAGGTCGCGGACGTCGTCGGGCGCTCGTCGGCGCTCGATCGCCGGATCGAGGTTGACCAGGCAGACCTCGTAGGCCGACAGCGGCTGAAAGCCGCCGGCCTCCAGTCGACGCCCGTCGCGCTCGAAGATCAGCGACGGCGCCGTGTAGCGCACCTGGCCGCCGCTGCGGTCGGTGGTCTTCTCCTGCGCCTCCGACGGGGAGCCGGCGGCCGATCGGGCCAGCGCGCGGTCCTGGGCATAGGCCTCGGCCGCCAGCCCGTCGAGTGCGGCGACGACCGCGGAGACGTCCAGCCCCAGCACTGCGCCCAGCGCCTCGGTCAGCGCATCGGGCTCGTCGAGCAGCGCCGGGGTGGTGAACCAGGCGCGCTGGAGGGTGCGGAACACCTCCCACTCACGCTCCGGGGCGAGCAGCCGGGTGGCGATCACCGCCCGGCACGCCAACCCGGTCCCGGGGATGCGCGCCGGCGGCTCGGTGGAGAACGGCATTCCGCAGGTGCGGAAGGCGAGGTTGCCCAGCGCCCGTCGAGCCGGCGTGTAGCCGCGCCGCTCGTACTCCGCCCCGTCGTCGGCCAGGCCGATCATCGCGTGACGCCAGCGCAGCGAATCGCCGTAGCGCCAGCGCAGCGCGGTGTGGGCCGGGGCCGCAGAGTAGGCCCACGGACACCCGGGATCGGAGATGTGCAGGACGTCGATCACCGGGGAAAGCCTCAGTAGCTTCCGGCGCGGATCGTGCCGTTGGCGCGGCAGAGGGATGACCGGCGAGCGAAGCGATTGGCGATCACCTCGTCAGGTCCTGACCATCCGCGAGGTGGCTGGCCGCCGGCGCCTATGAGAACGGGGGCCAGAAGGGAGCCGACATCTGCCCGGAGGAAGTCGGGCTTGACCAAACGATCGCCATCGGGTTGGAGAGCTTGGTCGAAGAGGCGGCGATCAGGCAACTGGCCGCTTGAGGCCGCGGCGCCGCATCGAATGTCCGTTACGAACGCTCAGCGCTCCTCAAGGACGCGCAGGAGCTTCGTGAGGGGTGCGAAAAACGATCCGGGCAACCGGGTCCAGCGCGGGTGTGGTGATCTCGACCATCGCCGTGTCGCCATCGCCCAGCTCAAGGACGCCACTCCGAGCTCCGGCGGGCGCATCGTCTACGGGCTCGATCAGCTCCACCCGATCGAAGGCGGCGATCTCGCAGACTACGGCCATCGGGCTCATGTTAGGGGCTCGGGTGGGCGGTGTAGGGGTCGGCTCTGTGCCTCGACGGCGATGATGTCGACGCGTCGTCCGTGACGAGCGCGGACCGACTCGCTCGGCTGCGTAGTCCCACGCTGAGACCGGCCATCAGCGGCGCCTGTGAGCGCGTATGCGGTAGATCACGCGGTAGTCGCCGCGGCGGGCACTGTGCAGCCCTTCGAGATCGAGCCGAAGCGGCTTACCGAGTCGTGGCGGGTTGGCGGCGAGCGAGCCGTAGACGAACTCGACAACGGCCGTCGCCACCTTCTCCGGGAGTCGATTCAACGAGCGGCGCGCCGCGGAGGTCCACGCGACCTCGGCGTCGCTGGGGGTCATCGGTCTGGGATCAGGTCCAGAGCCTCGGCCTTGGTCAGCGGCGTGGCGTCGTCCGTGCCCAGTTCGGCCAGGCCGGCGCGGATGTTGTCCATCAGCACCGTGCTGCTGAGAACATCGAGGGTCTCTTCCAGTGACTCCAGGTCCTCGACGCTCAGGACGACGGCGGCCGGACGGCCGTGTTTGGTGATAGCGACGCGTCCGTGCTCGCGCTCCAATCTCTCCACCACCTCTGACAGGCGGTTCTTCACATCGGCCAGAGACATCTGATCAGCGGACGACATAGCCATAGGTATAGCTACATGAGGAGATCCTTCTGTAGCTGGTCGCCGCCGCGACGCGGGCGGGCACGGGGTCGTCGTGGGTGCGACGGACTTCTCTAGGCGGCCGGGGCCTCGACTGCACCGGCGGTCGAGGCCGGCGCTGGCCCGGGGTCGTCGTGCTCACGCACGCTCTCGATGTGCGCGGCGATTCGCCTCGCGGATCAGCAGTCTGCTTGCTGGCGTGCGCTCCGCGCCGCTGCCGGCGACAGCCTCGATCAGCGCGGCCTCGGCAGCACCGTCGTCGGCTCAAGGCCGTCTGCGGGACGTGGATCGCCGATCGCGCGTCTCCCCGCAGCCGGCGGGCCGAAAGCGGCGCCTGTCCGCGAAGAGGCCTACTCTCTGTCTGCAGACTAATATCGTTCGTAGTTAGTTAGAGT
>JAABUQ010005025.1_pt1 | contig 21733 bp, 1 predicted proteins | sample 5560001 | NCBI WGS metagenome assembly JAABUQ01 (sample SAMN10711888, study PRJNA513371) | rock metagenome | isolation source: Antarctica rocks | place: Antarctica: Victoria Land, Finger Mt nord | collected 2015-12-18
TTTATAAAATTTAAAATACCCTTATTAAATTTAATTATAAATTATTAAATATATTTATAATTAATATGTACTTTTAGAACCTTAATTTTATATATAATATATTTTAAAATATTTTTATATAAATATATATAATTTCGGCTAAAAATTTAATTAAGATTATCTTATTTAATAAGTTAACTTTAATTATTATAAATAAATAAAAATATTAAGCTTCTAATAAGACGGGTATTATTATTATAATAATTATAATTTTATAAAATAATAAACCTTATTAGAAATATATTCCGAACTTATTAAAATAAATTAAATAAATTAATAATATTAATAAATATAAAGTCTTATTCTATACTTATTATAAATATTTTAATTATATTTATTAAAAGTATTATATATTCTATTTAAAGCTAAATACTTATAAGAATATTACTTTAAATAAACTTAATTCAAAGAAGCTTAAAATCGATATTAATAATATATTTTAAATAAACCTTATAATTATTATTAATAAATTGCTTAATTTGGTATATATTTAAATAATAAATATTAGATATATTCAATTATTAACGTTAAATCGTAATTATTTTATAAATAGTTATTACCCTTTTAATAATAATTATTACTCTTTTAATAATAATTAAGTTATTTAAAGTATTATATTAAATATAAGTTTAGTTCCCTAAGGCAAAAGTATTGTTATTATTTTATATATTAATAATAATAATAACCTTTTAAATATTCTCTTAATTAATATGTTTTATATTTTTAGAATTAGAATTAATTTTATCTTTATTTTTCGCTTTTTATTAAAGGGTTATAAAGTTAATATTAATTTCAGAAGCTATATATTTATTATAATAGCCTTTTTGTCTTTAATATTATATATAAGTTATAAATTATATTAATTATATTTAATATTAAAATTATATTAATACAAAAGCTTTAATATAATAAATTAAGTTATTTGGCTCTTTTAATACTTGATTATTTTGTAAATATAATTTAAAATATTAATTTTAATTACTTATTTAAATAAAATTGCTCTTATAAATTATATATTTATATTAAACTCTAAACTTCCCTTTATATAAAAGTTATTAAAAAAGGTATATATTCTTATAAAAATATTATAATAATCTCTTAATAATTTATAATAGCTTTATTTATATAATTATATAATTATATATATTTATAATATTCTTTAAAATATATTATATTTGCTTTAAAAATAATTACTTTGATTACTTTAAAGATAGAATTTAAAACTTATAATAAAAGGAAAATTTATAAATAACTTATTAAATATTATTATATTAATAATAAGAAAGAATTTAAATTAAGGATATTCGATATTTTTTATAAAAAATATAATATTATTTATATTTTTATTACCTTTAATAATTCTTAGTAAAATAATTAAAATAAATATTTAAACTAAAACTTTATAAGAAGAGCCTATTTAATATTTATTAAAAATAGAATAAACTTTAAATAATAACTAAAATTCGTATATATTATAAATTATATTTATAATTATTATTTTATTTCCTTTATAAATATTACTTTTTTCGAAAAAATATATAATAATTCTTTAAATTTCTCTTATTTTTATATATTTAGCTTCGTAAATTAAATATATATTAATAATATCGTAAAAAAAAAATACTAATTTATAAAATATTAAAAATATTAAATTTACTATTTTATTAACCTTATTAACAAGATTATATATTTTTCTAATATTTTTTTTCAAGAAAAACTTAATAATAATAAGAAAGAACTTTTAATATTTGGAAAAAGAATTAGAAGCTTTATCCTTTTATTAATATTTATATAAATATAAATATTTTTTATTATAAAAGAGAAATCTAATAATATATTAAAAGTCAAAGATATTATATTTAAATATTAAATTATTTTTATAAAGGAGAAATTCGTAAAAATTAATAATAATAAAAAGTTTTTTATATTTTTAACTTTATAAATATAAGAAAATATTAATTATTATTATTATTATAAATTTATTAAAACTTTTATCAAATACTCCGAATTATAAATTCTTGAGTTTTTAAATCTAATTATATTATAATTAATTTAAATATTCTTTATTTATACGAAAATAATTAAATCTTATAAATTAAAATTATATATTAAAATTATAAATTAATAATTATTATAAAATAAATTAATAATTAAATATATAAGAAGAATTCGAATCCTTAATAAAGAATAATATTTAAACTTTAATTTTTATATTTAAAAATTATTATATTTTAAATAATAAATAAAATTTTAAATTAAAAAAAGGCTTAAATAATTTAATATATTATTATAAAATATATTAAATATATTAAATAATATAAAGATTCAAATAATATAAAAGTTTAAATTTTAATAAAATATTTACTTTTATTATAAAATTATAAAATTATAAAATTATTTTTGTTATTATAATAGCTTTAAATTAGGAGTTTAAATAAATAAATATTAAAATTACTTTCTTTTATAAAGATATAAAAAAAGAAATTTATATAAAATAATTTAAAAGCTTTAAAGAAAGTCTTTATTATAAAATATTTAAAAAATATAATTAATATAAATTCGTTTATTATTTAAAGAAAGTCTTTTATAATCTTAAATAATCCTTTTAAATCTAATATAAAATCTTATTTAAATTCCTAAAGATTTTCGGCTTTATAACTTTTATTATAAATAATATTATTATAATTATATATAATATATTAATTATTAAGAAGCTTAAAATTAAATTGAATAAGAAATTTGAAATATTAAATTTTAATATATATTCTTTCTATTTAAGAATATTTATTATTTAAGACCGTTTAAATTATATTTTCTATTTAAATTAGTTTAGTTATATTGAAAAAGTAATTAAAAACTTTTAAATATAGGAATTAAAGCCAAATATTATTTTTTATAAATATTAATAAGTTAAAGAAGGCTCTTAATAATTATATAATAAACAAAGAATTTTATATATAATATTAATTTATTATAAGCTTTTTAATATATATTATATTCGATACCCGCCCCAATATCGTTTATATTATATTTATTATTAACCGGTATAATTTTAATCTTATTAAAGCTTATTAAATTACTATATAATATATCTTTTATTACTTAAAAAGGATAATTAATTACGAATTAGAGAGTTTTTTTAATTATATCGATTTTAATTAAGTTATAAATATTAATATTAAACGTTTTACTTCTGAGTTCTATTAATAATATAATATTTAATTAAAGCTTAAAATATTTAATATATTATAACCTTTTTTATTTATAAAGTTAAATATATAAATTAAATATAAATTATAAAAGAAGTTATTTAGTTTAATAAGTTATTAAATTAATTTAATTTTATAAATTAATTAATATTAATTTCTAAAATAATTATTCTTTATTATAATAATATAAGAATTATTATATTAATTAAGAACCCTAAATTCTATTTTAAAACTAAATATATTAATATTAATTAATATTTTATTTGGGAAATAATAGAATATAAATAAATAAATTCAAAATTTTGCCCTATTAATAAGTAAATAATTAATAAACTTATTAAAGTACTTTTAAAAGATAAATTCTTAATCTTTAAAATAATAATAATTTTAAAGGAGAAAGTTATAATATTTATTATTAAATAAAAATTCTAAAAATTCTAAAAATTATATAAGAATAATAGAATAATATTATTTATAAATAATATATAAATATATTTTAATAAAAGTTTTTTATATTAAAATATATATATAATATAATTATATAAGCTATATAAATTTATATTTAAATCTTTAATAATTATATATATATATATTTCCTTATTATTAATTATTTTAATATTATTATATTAAATATTATTAAATTTTTTTAAAGCTTTTATATACTTTTAAATAAGCCTTTTATTAAATTTAAATATATTTTATTAATTATATATTATTTTATAATTTTATATTAATAATTATTTTAAAACTTTATATATATTTCTATTATATATAAAGTCTTATTTTAAAAATAATACTGAACTTAAGGATAATTTAAATTAACTTTAAAATTATTCTTTAAAACTATTTTATATTTCTTATATATTTATATTTTATCTTTATAAATTTTTTTGCTTCCTTTTGGCTTTAATTTACTTAATATTAATATATATATAAGAAAAATTTTAAAAATAACCTTACTATTATTAAAATAATAATATTAAAATAGTTAAAGTTATTAACTTAATTGTTTTGGGAATTTTGGTTTAACTATTTCTATTTATTTATTTGCAATACTAATACATTAAAGTAAGAGTACTGAAAGGGAATAATTTTACTACTATACCTAATCGGGACTAGCGGCTTGGTATTCGTTGACAGTTTACCTTTCTACTATAGCAATCAAATAAGTATTACTACTTTATTAATTTTCAAAAGTTACCCTTTAATTATTATAATAAATTATTATTATAAAAATATCAATAGGTTTTAAGAATATAATATAAATAATATAAATAATTTTTATAATATTGTTTTTAATAAAAATAATAAAAAGGGAATTCTTAAAAGTAAATTATAATTAATAAAACAATTTTTCAAATAAATAATATAATTATAAATTAATATTTAAAAAACTAATTAATAATTATATTATTTAAATTAAAATATATTTATTAATAAAATATTGAATTTCCTTATTTCTAATATAATTAATATTATTATAATTATATATAAAAATAAAGCAGCTTTTATAAATAAATTTTAAATTAATAATAAAATATAAAATATAAATAATAAAATATATATTTAATCGCTTTTTAATAAAATTAGATTAAATTAAAAATATATTAACTTATTATAAAAATAAAGAAATAAAGAAAGCGATATTAATTCTAATATCTATTATAATATATATAATTGTATTTACGGCGGATTAATATTTAATATAACTTTTATTATTAATTGTAAATTTATAAATTTCATAAAGATACTAGTCGTACTGTTTAAAAAGTTTCAATCTAGTTATTTAATTAGATAGTCCTGATTGCCAGAACTAGTACTACAACCGAATAGAGGCTAGCTTTGGGTCTGGAAAAGTCCTATTAAAACCGCAACTATTTTAGTTAATTATAATTATAATTAAGTATATATTAGCCTTAATATTAATTATATTATTAATTATATTATTAACCTTATTTAATATTCAAAATTAAAGCAGTTTTTGAATATTATATACCGAAGCTTTTATATAATATATTATTTTATAATAAAATTTAATAAAATTATAAATAAGCTACCCTTTATTCCTTTTCCTTATTATTAATTTTATTATTTTATTTTATTTAATTATAATCTATAAGGATAAAATATAATATTTTATATTATATAATAAATAAATTATAGATTCGCTACATCCCCTCCTTGCTATATATAAGAAAGTTTAATATAGGATTTATTCAAGATTTATCCTAGAGTAGATCGATAATAATAAAAGTATACTTTTTACGTCGGTAAATATATAAGAAGTACTAGTTTAAGTAATATTTTATATTATTAACTTTAATAAAGTTTCTAACCTTATAAATATAACAACGATTTTTCCTAAACAAAGCCGTTATTAACAAGTATTAATATATCTTCTAGAAAAGGTTTTATTTATAAGTTTATATAATTAATTTATTAATATTATTTTAATCTTTTTGCTTTAAATTAAATAATATATAAATTGTATTTATTATAAAAGGCTCTGATTAAATATTAAATAAAAAGATATTATAAGTTAAATTTTATTATATTAATTTTAAATCCGATATTAAAAAAAGGATTTAATATAAAGCCTATAAGCAAAAAGTATATATATCGATATTTATTATTAATAATTAATAAAAATTTTCTATTATTTAATTCTTCCTTATTTTTAAATCGCTACTTTTTAATAAGAAGAAAGTTTTATATTAATATAAAATATTTAATATTAAATAGCAATAAAACCTTTATTAGCTCCGGGTAGGTATCCTATATATTTATTAAGCCGAACCTTAGTAATTAATTTATAATATCCTTTGCAAATAAATATCCTATTAAGTTTAAAAAGGAGGCGGTATTAGTTATATTTTTAAATAATTTAAAATTATAATTAACGGTTATTAAAAGCTTTATATTATTATTAATTTATATTTTAACTCGCTTATTAATATATTTATATTTATTATTATAATATATTTATATATATTATTAATTAAATATAATTTAATATAAATATTTAGGAAGGCCAAAGACTTATTAAATTTAATATTCCTATAAATAATAAAGCTATTAAAGTCGGAGTTATATTCGGCGTTTAATAAATTCTCAATAATCTTTGATTCTTCCTTTCTAATAAAGCCTTTACTAGCCTTGTTTATATATTATATAAATAATTAATATATTTAATATATTATAATAATATAACTATAAAAAATATTTAATTCTATAAAGTATTAAAATCTTATAATAATATTATAATATACAATCGTTCTATAAGCTTTGATAATTATCCTCTTTTCTAAAAGCCTTCCGATAGTTTATAAGAAAGGTATTCTAAACCAAATTAAAAATATAAAGCTGCAAAGGATAAAAAAGATAAGAATAATAATATATTTAACTTCGGATAACAACTATAACCAAATATTAAAAAAAAACTTTATATTCTTAGTTATTAAAATAGGAACTAAAAGGTTTAAAATATTTTAAAATATATTATTTAATTATACTTATTAAATATAAATAAGAATAAAAGGTTTTATAGGATCCTGCCTAAGCCTTTCTACTCCGAATATAGAATATTATAAGTTTTTATTTAAATAAAATTTAATATAAAGGCAAGCTAGGCAACGGCTAGGTTATTTACTCGAATTCTAGTTTATATTGTTTTTTTCTTTTGCTTAGAGATAGTTATATTTCTTATTTCTTTTTATTATTATATAATTTCGTAATAATATTTCTTTTTTTTAATAATATTATATATTAGATCCCCCCCTTTTTTTTAAAATAATAATATATTCGATAACCTTTAGTTGCAGAATAATATAGGAAACTTTTATTATTTATTTATTATAATATATTATTGAGAAAACTTATAACGAAAATATATATTATTTTTATTTTTATATTATTATTAATACCGATATTTATATTTCGATTTAATTAACGAATAGGTTTATTAAAGGCTTTAATTATATTAGTATTATAAGGACCTAATATTAATATAAACTAATTAATAACTTTTTTCCTATTTTCCTATAAGAAACTAATAGGAATTAAGTAAAAGGCTTTAAATATTTAATATATATTTCAATAAATACCGAAATCGTTAATAAAAAGAAGATAAAAAAAAGAAGTATAAGGTTTAATAAAGATTTATTCGAGGTATTTATATTTAAAATAAGCTATTTCTAACTCCCTACGAATTTAATAGAGTTAAGAAATTAACTTAACTGTATAATATTCTTAATTTAATATTCTTTAAATAAAAAAACGCTAATTTAAAATAAATTCTATTTTAATATTATTATTAGAATCGCAATCTAAATAAATATTAAAATATTTATTAATTATATTTAAATTAGTTTTAATAATAATATCTTCAAATATATAATATTCAAAATTATTATCGGTAGAAATCCCTTCGAAAAGTTTAAATAAAAAGCTTGTATTATTAATAATAACTTATAATTTAATAATAATTATATTTTATAAAATTATAATTAATATAAAGTTTCTTTTATAATTAATAATTCGGCCTTTAATAAAGCTATTGAAGCCTTTAAAATATATAATATTTCTTAAAATAATAAAATTTCCTTATTATAATATATATTATTAAATAAATACTTAATTAAGGATATTTATATATTTAATTACTAAAATTCGGTTAGCTTATCGATATATTATATTATATTAAAGAATATTTTTTTTCGGAGTTTAATTAAGAGAATAATATTAATCAGATTAATAAAATAAAATAAATATTATTATATTAACCGTTTAATATATTCTTTAATAATACCTTTTTTACCCTTCCTTATTACTTTTAAAAGAGGGATATATTATTTTATTTGCCTTTTCAAAGTATCGAGTTTTATTAAAAAAGATATAATAATATTAATATTTTATATAACTTCGATATTATTAATATTATTAATAATAAGGTTTATCGAAGATTTTATTAATTATAAAACTTCTCGCAATTTAATATAGTTAAGTTTTAAGCTACTTATTTTCTTAAATTATAATTCAAATATTATATAAAAAGATAATAATATTATATCTTTTCCTTTTTATTATATAACTCTTTCGGGTTTCAAAGGGGTATAACGATTGCCTTTATTGCTATTAGGAGGGAAATAAAGGATCGGGAAAAAGTATTTTTATAATAATATTAACGAAAACTTTTATAATATTATTTTCTTCGGTAAATATAAAGGTTTCTAAGTAATTAAAGGTTATAAAAGGCTATATTTCTTAAAGGAAATTAAAAGCTTTATTATTTATTTATTTAATATTAGAAAATAACCTTTAAAATATAATATAAAATATAATAAAAAAGTCTTTTTTATTATTATTAATTATAATATTGTTTTTATTATATTTGTTTTTAATATTATTATTAATTATAATATTATTTTTATTATATTTGTTTTTAATATTTTTATTAATAATAATATTATTACCTTTATTTATAATATCGAATTTATTTTACTTAAAGGCTTTAGTATTATTATCCTTATATAAAAAGCCTTTATTAAAGCCTTTATTATATATTAATTTAACCGGGATATAATTTATCTCCTTAAAGCTAATATTATTACCTGCCTTAATTTGTATATAATACTCCTTAATTTATATATAACTATTTTTTTTATAAATCCTTTTAAAAACTTTTATAAACTATTTTATCAAACATAATACTAAGATTAAGGTTTAATAATACGTTTTGGGATATATAATAAAAGGGTATTATTCAGGGAGCTTCTTCTTTATCAAATCTTTATAAAATATCGCGTAAATTATTAAGCTTTTAGGGCCTATTATATATTATAATATAAATTTATAAATATAATTATTAATTATAAATATTTAATAATTAAGAAATTAATTTATAAATTAGAAATTCTAGCTTATAAATTGAGGTTAATACCTCTTTATAAATAAATCTTTAATACTACTTTTAGATTTCTTTTAAAACCAAAGAAATTTATATTTAAATATAATAATAAAAGAAATATACTTTGTTTTACTTTAATAATTATTTTATTCTTTTAATAGGTACTTTACCTTCCCGAATTAAATATAATTAAAGCCTTCTATTATATTATATATTAACCTTTAGCCTAGCCCTTAAATTCTATTTATTATTAAAGCCTTTTATTACCCCCCTTTTATCCCTTTTTTTATAAATATACTACCTCCCTTTTCCGAAAGCGCAATAAGGCTTTTAATAGCTTTAACGCGGTTATCAGAAACTTCCTTAAGGCCTTATAATTTAATACGTTTTTAGCTTATATAATATTATAATTTATTTATATTTATTATTTAAAATTAATCTTTATAGTATCTTCTTCGGTATTTTTAAATATATATTAATTTAATTCGGTTATAATATTAAGGATTATCTTTCGGATATTTAATTAAATTTATTAATTAAAAAATTTTTTATTAATAAAATATTTATAAATATAAATAATATAATTAGGATTATTATATTATTATAACCGTTTAATAATTTATTCTTATACCCTTTTATTAAGGGCTATTTTATATAAATATAATTATTAATAATTATTTTATAAATTTAAGCTAGTTTTAATATAAATATAAAATATTATAAGGATTATATTTTATAATTTCCCTAATTATATTTTCTTTTTGAATTTATTTTGGATATTAAAGCGATCTAGTTAGGAAATAAAAATAATTAATATTAAAAGTTGGAACCCTAAAAGAGTTAATATTTTATATAAATATATTTATATAGCCGGATTATATATTTAAATTAATACTTTTTTTTTTCGAATAACTTAAAAAAGGAGTTAATAAAGGTTTTAAATATTCTTTATATAAGTCTTAAAGGATAAAAGCCTTTATTAAATAATTATTAAAGGAAATATTTATATATAATTAAAAATTATATAAAAATATATATATTTTAAGGGTATCTTTAAAGAGCTAGTATAATTTATATATATATTTTTCCTCGGGAAATATATTAGGAAAGCTAATATTCAGAATTGCAAACTATTGCTTAATAAAGTCTTCTTTGCCTTTTATATTAACTAGTATATTCGCTACTTTTAATAAAAGTCGTTTTTCAATTTAATAAAACAAAAATTATAATAAAAATATAATAATTTTCCTAAATATATTGAATTTTATTTATAAATTATAAAGGTTAACTTTAAGAATAATTATTTTACCTAATAACTTATCTTCTAATAGCTTATATTCGGATTTTTCTTCTATATTTAATATATAATTAATTATATACCTTTTAAGCTTTAGAATCTTAGCTCCGATTCTCTTTTTATTATAAAACGGGATAATAGAAGAATATATCCTTTTAATAATATATTATTTAAATATTTAATTTAAGCGAAATCCTTGAAGTACCAAGTCGATTATATTATAAAATATATATTAAAGTTATATTTTAAAATAGGAGTCCGGCAGGTTAAAAGGATTTATTTAATATAATAATTAATAGAAACTTTAATAGAACTAAGTTGCCGAAGGCTTTGTATATCCTTATAAACTCTTAAGTCTTTTAATATTTCTATATATACCGGCTTAATAAACGATATATAAGTTCGGAAAGTTTAGAATTTATTCGATAATAATATCGTAATCGCAAAGACGGAAAATAGAGTTTAAAGTTATATAATAATTATTATTATTATTATAATAAACTTAAAAACAATTATATAAACTTTATTATAAACGGCGATCGAAAAAGCTTTATTTAATTAATAATTTTAACCTTAATTTAATTTACTGAAATTCTCTTTAATATATAGTATATTATAATTTATATATTATTTATTCTAGTCTATAAAACTATTTCGGGTTACTAGAATTATATAAATAATAATAATTATTATAGAAATATTATTCTTACAATCTTTATCGAATAGATTATAAGATTTTGAAAGCTACTAATCGATAATAATCTTAATACTTATTTATCTGAATTACGCTTTATAAATATTATAATATTTATATAATTTAAAAAAAAAATTATTATATTAAATATCTTAATTTATTAATTGAGGAGATATAAAAGTATTATTATAAGGATAAGTTTGGATAGTATACGGTCTCTTATCGATATAACTTAATAGTAATTTTTTATTTAAAAAAAGTTAATATTTATTTAAAAGCTTCAAGAAGGCTTTAAATAATATAAAAATTCAAAGTTATTAATAATTTATATAAAATAATTATTTAATCAAAATTTAAGTCTTATTAAGATTTATTATATTTCTAAATAAATATCCCTAAGTCTCTATATCAAAGTAAAATTCCTTAATAACTTTAATTATTATTACTTGCCAGAACTTTAAGGTTTTTGATTAAACTATATTATAAATCCTAAATTGCTTTTTATTTATAATAACCAATTCTAAATATAATTTATTAAGATCCTTTTATTAATATTTTATATTATTAAAAAAGGCTTATTTATAATCGAAATCAGAAAATATTCTAAAGTTTAAGGATTTATAAAAGATTAAATTATCCTATTATTCTTTAGAAATTTATAATTTTTATAATTAAAATATAATATTTATTATTCGATTATTATTATAAATATAATTTAATATTTTGCGGAGTATTAACAAATCTCCTTTACTTTTAATTAAGGTATTAATTAATATATATCTCCAATATTTCTTGTTGAGATTTATCGTAGCTGAAATATATTTTATATCTATTTTTTAAATATTCAAAATCTATAAGGATTTTTTATTTATAAATAAAATTAGTTTCTAATCTTTTCGGTCTTCGAAATATAAAAGGTTAATAAATAATAAGGCCGGAGGTAAAAAAGGCGAAAAAATATTAATATTTATTTTATTATTATTATTATCTTTTATAAAAGGGAGGGTACTCGAAAGCTTCGGAGATAAAGGAGCTAGAATAAATATTAAAATATTTAACTTATTTTTCCTTTTTCAAATTAATATTATCTTATAAATTATATTTTTAAGTAAGGCCTAAATATATAATTCAACTTCTATTATAAATAATCCCTTATTATAAAATATATTATATATTAAATTAAAATTATTCTTTTTTATTTAAAACAGGAATTAAATATATTAATTAATATTATTATAATTATTGAAGTCTAGCTATAAATATAAATACCGATATTGCTTACCCTTTTTACCTACGGTTATTATACGTTAAATAGTAATAAGATTAAAGTATTAAGGTCGAGCTTTCTATTTATTTTTAACTTTAACTTATATTAATATAATTATATAATTAAATAATTTCTTAAAGAAAGCTTAAAATTATATAAATTTATTATAAAATCTTTTAAATCTGCTTTATTAACGAAGTTTAGTTCCTTTGTTAATACTCGAGTATTTTCCTATAAGATTTTATAAAATATAAATATAGTTATAATAATAAGTTGCTTATAATAAGTTATTAATAAAAAATTATAAATAAAATAAGGTATTAAAAGGTTTCGAAATCGGATTTAATATTAATATAATATAAAATAAAGAATATAGGTTTATAAAGCCTTTAATAAAGGACTATATAGATTTGAATATAAGAGTTTAAAAGAGATTTAAAATAAAAGGAAATATTTTAAATATAAAAATAAAAAAGTATAATAAAGTTTTTTCTAAATTATTAAACTATTTATTAAATAAAGGAGGGTAAAAGAATAAAAGAGTATAAAAATAATAATTTTATTCTACCTTTTAAATATTCCCAAATATTGAAAATAATAAAAACTTTATTTATATCTTGTTTATATTTATTTAAAGAGGCTTATCTTAAGGAAATATAATATCTTAATAGTTATTTAATATTTATAAAAGCCTTTTATCATTTTATTTTATATTAATTATTATTAAATTATATAAAATAGCTTTTAATCCAAATTGAATTAAGAATCTTTTAATATCTTAATAAGAAAAATTTAATATTAAATTATATATTTAATATTATAATCGAAAATTCCTTTTTTATTTCTAATTATATTTTATTTTTTAAAAATTTTAATATAATAATACCTTTTTAATCTTAAAAATATATTAATATATCTTAAGCAAAAAACAGTTTATAGAAAAATTAAATATATATTATATTTGATTATAAGAAACCCGCTTTTAAAGGATCTTGTAATAAATTAAGTTTAACGGTATTATTATAAAAGAAAAAATATTATAAATATATAATAGTTAATAATAATAAAAAGGATAAAGCTTATATAAATATCTTATTTATTACGTTTTTAAAGAAATAAGTATTAGTTTATTATACTTAATAACGAGGTATTAATTTATTTATTTTATAAAAAATATATTATATATTATAATTTTTATATCTTTTTCCTTTTGCTAAATTTAAACCTTTTCCTTTAAAACTAATAGTTATTTATAAAGCAGTTTTATTAAAAGCTTTAAATATATAACCTATTAAATTATCTAATATTTTTATATTTAAAATTATAAAATTATCGAAAATCTGCTTTTTATAATAATTTAAAATCTGCTTTATAAAGCTTCTTACTATTACTTTTATATAATTATCAAAAAGGAAGGGTATAGCAAATAAGATAATAATTAATAGCGATAATAAAAGCGAAGTATTAGAGAAAACCGAAAAATATCGCCGAAAGTTATTATTAATAAATTAATTAATATTTTCCTCTTTTATAATAAAAAACCCTTTATAAATAACCTTTTATAAAGTTTCGTAATTATTATCTTAATTATAATTCTAACTATAATCTTAAATATAATTATAATTATAAAGATTAAAAAGTAAAAATATAATATTTTTTATTTTATTTATAATTAAAATAATTAAAATAGAAACCGTTATAGCCAAAGAGTTAAATAATATTACTCGACGGTATTACTTATTATTATTAAATAATAAATTTATTAATAATCCTATTTTTATTATATATCCTGATATAAAAACTTCTTACCCAAGCTATTATAATATATACGCGAAGGTATATTATATTTATAAGATTTAGAAAGGGGTAATTTTGAAGGAATTAATTAAATAAATAAAATATTTTATTTATATTTCTAATAAAAGCAAATAAATACTCCTTATATTGATTAATAATTTCCAAAACTTTTAATAAAAGGTATTAAATAATTATAAAATTATTTAAGTCGAAAATATATTCAAGTTTAAAATAAATATTATAGATTTTATTAATATTAATAACTTCGGAAGCCGTTAATTTTATTATAAATTTAAATATTTATAAAGGCTTCGATCAATTATTAATAATCCTAAATACTTTTATATAATTAATAATTTATTATTAAATAATTTATTTATATAAATAAAATATTTATAATTTATAATATATTAAATATATTCGAGATTATTTATTTAATATATTTAATAATTTATATACAAAAGCGGAATTTATAAACTTAATAATAAACTTTTTCCTTATACGCCTATACCTTAAAATAAAACGTATAATAAGATATATAAAACTTGACTTTAATAACGATTTAAATAATTTATTAAGTAAAAAGGAAATATTAATAAAGGTAAATAGAAGGCTTATCGAGATTAGGAATAAAAAGGAGGATAAGTTTAAAATAAATAAAAATAAAAATATAGATTCTGATAATTGAAAAATATAACTGATAATAAGGTATCGGCCTTTGTTTAACCTAATAACAAATTTATCAGTATTAATATTAAAGCTAATAAATATCCGAAGCTTCTGATTATATATTAAATAATAATTTTATTAATAATATAAAAATATTATTCGAAGGCTTTAATTATATACTTAACGTTTGCTTTGATAATATTATTATATTAAATAATAACTCTAATAATAATATTACTAGGGGAATTATATAAATATTATAACTAATATTTTATTAATATTGCTTAAGAAGATAATTTAAAGGCTTCAATTATTATAAATATATTAATATAGCTAATATTTTATCTATTTATATTCTTATATTTTATAATATTCAAATACTTAAAGCCTTGCTTGAATTAATTTCTAATATTATATATTATAATTATAATATTAATTTTAATTATATAATTAGTATTAATATTAATCGTATAACTAAACAATTGAATTTCTTTAGTTAATAAAACCAAAACTAGTATTACAACTAATACTTCCTAGTTTTATAACTAGAGAAAACTTACTTAAGCAGCCGAAATAGTAGTTTAATATATTAATAATTGAGTTGCTTCCTTTATATAATTCTAAAAAGTAATAAAAATAAATAATAGTTCGAAACTTAAATATATATAAATATATAAATTTTCTCTATTTTCCTTTAGTTATTATTAAATTTATTATTTAAAGTATACCGTTATTACCAAAGATATTCGTAGTTGCTAGCTATAATTATTATTTTTATTAATAATTATATATTATTATTAGAAAATATAGGGACTTTATAAAGTTTATTTTAATTATTTTTTAAATTTAATAAAATATAAAATATATTTATAATTAATATAATTAATATAATTAATACCTTTTTAAACTTGGTATTAAACCTTAATAATAGAAATAATAATTATTTTTAATAATTTTCTCCTTTAAATTTTTAAGTAAATAAATATATATAATAACCAATTTATTTCCAAAAGCCTTATTTCTATAAAAATTATTATTTAAATTATTATTTTTTTTAATTCAATTATAAAGACTCCTTTTCTATTTCTAATCTTAATTTTTAATAATAATAAACTTATTAATAAAACCGAGTTTTATTACCTTTAAAAAATTAAATAAACTTAATAATCCTTAAGGCTTTATTTTATAAAAGTAAAATATAAAAGATATTTTTAAATTATAAAGCCTTTAATATTAAGTTATTATAATTAATAACTTATTAATAAATAATAAAAACTATAAGGAATAAGATAATAAATACGATTTTATATATACTGCTATTTATTTCTATATTTAAAGCAATATTTATAATAAAATTAAGGATTATATTAATATTAATATTATTTAAATTAAATTTAAAAAACTTTGTTAATTTAAAGACTCCAGCTACTTTTATAATATTTTTAAATATTTTTATAATATTATATTTATTATTTATAATAATAATTTTATAAAATATATTAATAATTTCCGTAAAGCTTATGATAAAATTTTAACTTTCAAAATTAAAATAAATTAAAACAAATTGATTTTCCTTTTCTATAAGAATTTAAGCCTTAATTATAAGTTATATATAAAATATTATATATAAAAATATAATCTTTTTAATATCGATAAAATTTAAATTTATTTTTGATTATATTATTTAATATTTCTAAAATATTATATAAGCTAATTTTAATAATATAATAACAGCTTATATATTTATTATAATTTCTTAATTTATTTTAAAGCAGATTTAATATAAAGAACTTTAAAACAAAATAAAACTTTATTATTATTCTATTAAATATTATATTATATATAGGAAAACCTTTTACGATTCTTTTATTTATTATATAAATACTTTTAATTCTAATAAAAGTTATAATAAAAGTAATAATTACGGCAGTTATAATAATTATAAAAGCTATAAGAGTTATAAAGGAAATAATAATATATTTCGAAATAAAAGCCTTATAAAAAAGGTTAAGATTATTTATATAAAAACTAAACTTTTAGAGGAATATAACTTTAAAATATATTATTTATACGCTTTTCCCTTAATTTATTATATTTATAATAATTTCAGAAAATATTTTTATATTAATAATATTTTATATAATTTTTAAGATTCCTTTTAATTTAATTTTATTAATTTAATTTTAATTTTAATTTTAATATTATAATTATATTATTTAATTTATCTTTTAAAATATTATTTTAAATATTTATAAAGTTATAATAAAGTATTAAGATAATAATTTATATATTATTTATATATAAGAATTTATTATAATTATCGCTTTAATAACTTTAAATATTAATATATTTTATTTTTAATATTTATATTTAAATTATGTAAGTAAATAGAAGATTATTAATATTATTTATATATATAATAATATCGACCTTATTTATCTTTTATCTGATAAGCTTGAATATAATATTTACTTTAAATTTTTCTTTAAAATTAAATCTTATAAAAGTTATATTAAGTTAAGAGAGTATTATAATTACTTTTATTATAATAATATTATTCGTTTTTTAAATAATTATAATTTTATTAAATAATTATAATTTATTATTATTATTATCGAAAATTTTATAAAATAAATTAATATAAGATTAATATCTTATAAAAGTAATATTTTTAATTATCTTACTTTTATTATTTAATTTATAGAAAAGTTTAGTTTAAAATATAAATAACTTTATATTAATTAGGATTCCTATTATAAGGAATAATATTTTTCAGATTAATATTATAATTATAATATTATATAAAAATTATTTATCTTTAAAATAAATAAGGTATCAAAATATATAAATTAAGAATTATTTATTTATATTTATATTAATATAATAAATATATATTTGCCTAAGACAATACTTTACGAGATTTTTATTAATATAATATAAATATAAAACCGTATTCTTTAGCAAAGTTTATAAAATAAGACCCCTTATAAATTAAAAAAAGGTATTAAATTTAAATTTAAATTTAAATTTATTTAATAAATTAATTAACAAAGTTATTATTAAGATTATAAGAATAATAATATAAATTAAAAGAAGTTCAAAATACGCTTTATATTCGGATAGCTTATTAATTATAAAATTAAAAATATTTATTATATATTAATATTTAATAATTTAATTTAATATTACAATAATATTAAATAATTTACCCAAAAAGTTTCGTTTGATTATTTATATAAATAAGCTTTTAAAATAATATCAATTCTTTAATAAAATAATTCGATAATAACAAGATTTAATCTTATTATAACTTAATTATAATAATATTATCGACCTTATTAACCTCCTTTTTAATTAACGCCCTTAACAAAAACCGCTTTCAATATATTATATATTAAACTAATTCCCTATAAATTTTACCTTTGTATATAAGAGCTTAATAATAATAATAATAATAATATTCTTATCTTTAATTCGTTATATATTATTTCTAATTAAAATAAAATATTTAATATATATTAAAATACTTTTAAATATTATTTTTAATTATAAAAACTTATTTAATTTCCTAATTTTATTATATTATTTTATTATATTAACTTTTCCGACTTTAATAAACTAATTATTTATAAAAAAGCTATAAAGAGTTATTATAATAAAAAATAAAAATAAAAATAAACAAAGAGTATAAATCCCTTATAAAAAATAATATATAAGAGTTATATAATTTCTTTAATAGGAAATATACCTTAAAAGGCAAATAAGTTTATAAAATTAAATAGAATAATAAAAATAAGATTCTCTATTATAAAGTTTATTAAATTATAAAGGGTTTCCTTTAATAATAAGATATTAATTTTAATAAAATTTTTATATTAATCGTAAAGCTTATAAATTATAAAGCTATTTTTGTAATTATTATAATATATAATTTAGAAATTAAGTAAATAAATATAAAAACCGCTTTTTTATATAGCGAAATTAATAAGATAATTTATATTATTTAACTTATTAACTTTAAAAAAAAGAAAATTAAAATATATAAATTATTTTATTTTTTATATAATTTAAAACAATTATTTTATATTTAATATATTATATTAATTATATAATTTAAGGAATTAAGCTTTAAGCCTTTAAATATTAATAATAATATCTTAATTAAAAATATATATTATTATTATTATTTATATAAATAATATTTTGATTATAAGCTTTATAATAACCGAAATTAATATTTTTAAAATATAATTCTTTAAGAAATTCGAAACAATTAATTTTAAACTTTTTAATTTTTTTTTAAATATAAAAATATTTTATAATAAAGTTAATTATACCCTTGTTTTAAATTAAAAGACTTATTTTAAAAAAGTCCTTATAAAATATAAAATATAAAATAATAAATCGGTTTATAATATTAATATTTTTATAAAAATTATAAATTTATAAAAGGCCCCTTTAAATTTTATAATTAATAATAAAAATTGCGTTAAATATTAATCCGCTATAAATATAATTATATATATTATAATAAATACTAGAATTAATATTGCTTTCCCTATTTTTATAATAAATTAATATATTTTTAATTTAACCGAATCTTATTAAAAAGCGGTTAAATATATCCTTTATTATTTATATTTTATTATCGATTTAAAGTTTGTTTATAAGGGCTCCCTTATCCTTATATACGGTTATAATAACGCTAATTATATTAAAAATAAAGAAACTCGATATTCTATTAATAAGTATATTTTTAATTTAAGCAATATAATTATTAATTAATTCTTTAAATATTAATTTATAATTATATTATTTATTTATAAAGTTAAATATTTAACTTAAACTTAAATAATTAAGGAAATTATTTGGTTTAAAAGATTACTCTTTTAATTGCAACTCGCCCTTAAAGATTCCTTTCTTATTAAAAATAATATTCCTAAATATTACAGAGTTAATTTATATTTTTGCAATAATAATTTATTATGATAATTAAGGGGCAATTGCCCTTATTAAAAACCTTATTAATTATAAATATATTAAATAGTAAAATCGAATTAATATATACCTTTATCGAATAAATAATAATTAATAGTTTTATTAAAGTTCTTTTTAAAATTAAATTCGAAGTATTTTATAAGGTTTTTAGCTTAAAATAAACTTTATATTAACTTATATATTATAAAAACTAATTTAAAAGATCTAACTTATATATTTTATATATAAGAAAATATATTAATTTTCCCTTTCTTTAATTGGTTTAATAAGCATAAATTATATTTTTTATATTTTTTATATTTCGCAAATATATTTGCTCTTTTTTAGCAATAATAATTATTTTATTATAATTTTATAAATACTTTTTAAATTCTATAAGGGTTTTAAGGGAATTATATATTAACTCTTTACTTATTTTAACTATTTTCTATTAGTTATATATTATATTATAATACTTATATTAATAATATTTTAAAACTATATATATATTAAATAAATTTATAAATATTTTTATTATATTTTATATTATACTCCAGAGTTAATATATTAACCCTGAAACTACTATTTAAACCTCGTAGTTACTTACTTGACTACTTATTATTCTACTTAAAGACTTATAGAGACTTATAGAGCCCCTAATAGCTATACAAAGCTTTTATATATATATATATATATAATTCTTATAGATCCTCCTACCTTTTATTATTCCTGATTTGCCTAATATTAATATATATATAAGAAAAATTTTGAAAATATTATATTTAGTTTAAAAATAATTATTTTATTATTAAAATAATAATATTAAAACAATTAAAGTTATTAATTTAATCGTTTTGGGAATTCCGATTTAATTATTTTTAGCTTTTTATTGTTATTTATTTGCAATATAATTATAATAAAATAAAAATATTAAATAATAGGAATAGCAATACGAATATATTCCGCTACTAAGCCTGATCCGGCCTAGTACCTTGGTATTTATAAATAGTTCTATTTTGTATATAACAATTAACTAAGGAATACATTACATATATTCAACAAAATTTTATTAAAAAAAAGGTAAATTAATTAAAATATTAAATATTTAAAAAAGGGAATAAATAATTAAACTTTTAAAGCTTAATAAAATATTAAAAATAACTTTTTATATAATATTATTATAAATATTACTTCCGGAAGTTATTATTTATAAAAATAAAGAGATAATATATTATATATATAATATAAATAATATATTCTTAAGTTATAAGGTTTATTTTAACAGGAATAAACGAAATAAAAATATAATAATTACGTTAATTAACTTAAAATAAAAACAAGTAATACGCCTAAGCGGCCTAAGAATCGCTTTTATATATTATTAAAAACTAATAATAATAATCAAATAACTATATATTTAATATATTATTAAAGTAAATATAAACTATATATATAAAATATTCTTAAATAATTAAATATTATTAAAAATAATATAAAAAATATAAAAAATATATTTAATAATAAATTAAGTAAAATTATATTATATATAAATTACTTATAAGGAAATTAAAGCTTAAAAAGTTATATTAAAATTAATTTAAATTCCAAATTATATAAGAATTTTAAAGAATAAAATAGCAAATAAAGCTGCAAAATATATTTATAATAATACGTTTATAAAACTTATATAAAATAAAATCAGAATAAAAAAAATTTAATATAAGAAAAATACAAATAAAAATAAAAGAAAAGAGAAAAAAGAAAAAAGAAAAAAGAAAAAAGAAAAAAGAAAAAAGAAAAAAGAAAAAAGAAAAAAGAAAAAAGAAAAAAGAAAAAAGAAAAAAGAAAAAAGAAAAAAGAAAAAAGAAAAAAGAAAAAA
>JAABUQ010005026.1_pt1 | contig 21731 bp, 20 predicted proteins | sample 5560001 | NCBI WGS metagenome assembly JAABUQ01 (sample SAMN10711888, study PRJNA513371) | rock metagenome | isolation source: Antarctica rocks | place: Antarctica: Victoria Land, Finger Mt nord | collected 2015-12-18
TAGGGGCAGTACCGAGCAGCAGGGCGGCTCAGAGGCGGTGCAACGTCGAACGACTCTCAATGTCGTCGACGCGATCAAAACAGCAGAAATCCGGGCCGAACCAGCCCTCCGCGCACAGGTCTCATTAGACGCCCGTCGTTGGCGTCTTCCGGATTCCGCGAACCAGGCGACCTGGCAGCGCGCCGGTCGGCTGGCCTTCGCGATAGATCGGCACGCCCGAGACGATCGTGGCGACGAAGCCGTCGGTCCGCTGGATCAGCCGCTTGCCGCCCGCCGGCATGTCGTAGACCATTTCCGGCGCGCGCAACGCCATCCGGTCATAGTCGATGACGTTGATGTCGGCCTTGCGGCCGGCACGGATCAGCCCGCGATCGTCGAGGCCGATGGCCGCGGCGTTGTCGTGGGTGAGCCGCTTGACGGCCCAGGCGAGCGGGAACAGGCCGCCGCGCGCACGGTCGCGGGTCCAGTGGGTGAGCGTGTAGCTGGTGGCGGTCGCGTCGCACATGATGCCGACATGCGCGCCGCCGTCGCCGAGTCCGAGCAGCGTGTGCGGGTCGCTCATCATCTCGCGCACCACGTCCAGATTGCCGGCGACATAGTTGGTGACGGGCAGGTACAGGATCGTTCTGCCGTCGCGCTGCAGCATGATGTCATAGGCCAGCTCATCGGCCGCCTGTCCGACGCGGGCGGCGCGGGCGGCGATGCTGTCCTCGGGCGCGGGCTCGTACTCCGGCGGGTCGCCCAACGGGAAGATCTGCGCCCACCGCTCCGCCCGGCGCGCGGCGCGGTCGGTGGTATCGTCCTCGGCCGCTTCGTCGAGCAGCCGTGCTCGGAACGCCGGCGTGCGCAGCGCCGCGAGGCGCTCCGGGAACGGCAGGTGCGCGATCCGCTTGTAGCTGGGGCGGCCCATGAACGGGTTCTGCGACAATTCAAAGCCGAGCAGCACGCTGGTCGGGCGCGAGCGGACCTGTCCGGTCATGCGAAGCCCGTCGCGATTGGCGTCGCCGATCCGGTCCAGCAGCCGGCGCCACTCGTCGGGGTGCGCGCCGTTTTGCAAGAGGGTGATGGTCATCGGCCGGCCGGAGCCGGCGACGAGGCGGCGCAGCATGTCGAACTCGGCGTCGGGCTCGTCGAAGTCCGACACCACCTGCAGCCATCCGGTGCCCGCCTCTCCGACCGCGTGGGTGATGGCGCGAAGCTCGGCTTCGGCCGCGTTCAGCGTGGGCGTCGGCTCGCCCGCCAAGGTCCGATGATTGAGCGTGCGGGAGGTGGAGAAACCGAGCGCGCCCGCGCGGATGCCCTCGGCGGCCAGGCGGGCCATTTCGGTCCGGTCAGCCTCGGTTGCCGGCTCCCGCGCGGCGCCGCGCTCCCCCATGACATGCACGCGGAGTGCGGCGTGCGGAACCTGCGCGGCGATGTCGATGTCATATGGCCGTACTGCCAGCGCATCGAGGAATTCGGGGACGCTTTGCCAGCTCCACGGCAGCCCTTCCGTCAGCACGACTTCCGGGATGTCTTCGACGCCCTCCATCAGCTTGACCAGCATGTCCCGCCGCTCCGGCAGGCAAGGCGCGAAGCCGACGCCGCAATTGCCGAGCAGCACCGTGGTCACGCCGTTCCAGGATGATGGCGTGAGCCGGCTGCTCCAGGTCGCTTGCGCGTCGTAGTGCGTGTGGACATCGACGAAGCCGGGCGTGATGATCTTGTCGCGCGCACCGATCTCCTCGGCGCCGCGCGCCAGATTGCGGCCGATCGCGGCGATGCGCCCGCCGACGATGCCGATGTCGCTCGAATAGGGCGGCCCGCCGGTTCCGTCGATGACGGTCCCGCCGCGAAGGACAAGCTCGAACTCGATGGCCATGTTTCGGTCTCCGTGGCGTCCGGGAACGTTACCGCGGCCACTGCATCACTAGAGCTTAGGCAGGCGAATAAGCGCGCTCATGCCGGCGGCCGCGTGAAGAACCAGGGATGCCCGCCGAGGTCGCGCGCGGTGTAGGTCCGGCCGTAGCCCTCGTCCGTTGGCGGATGCACGATCTCAGCCCCGGCCGTGCGCGCCCGCTCGTAATGCGCGTCGACGGCGGCGAGATAGACGAACACGCCCTGCGTGGCGGACTTCGCCGCGCGGGCGCTGCGCATGCCCCAATCGTCGCCGCCCTGCCCCATCATGATGCGCTGGCCGTCGAGCGTCATCTGCGCGTGCATGCCGCCCGGCGTCGGGTGCCGCATCTCCTCGACCAAGCCGAACACGCGGGCGAGCCAGTCGAGCGCGGCCGGCACGTCGTCGTAGAAGATGTACGGAATGATCTGGGTCGACGGCGGGTCGTTCATTTGTCCCACTTCCATCTAGGCCACGTCGTACTTTTCGAGCCAGGCGAGCGCCCGCTTCCACGCGTCCTCGGCCGCCGGCTGGCGATAGGTCGGCCGGTAATCGGCATGAAAGCCGTGGCCGGCATCGGGAAAGACCACGATGTCGACCGTCTTGCCCGCTGCCTTGGCCTTCTGCGCGGCCTGTTGCACGGCGGCGACCGGGATGCTCGCGTCCTCGCCGCCGTAGAGGCCGAGCAGCGGGCACTTGATCTCGCCCGCCAGATCAAGCGCGGTTCGCGGCTGGATCGGCGAGGGCTGGCCGCCGACCGGGCCGTAGAACGCCACCGCCGCTTTCAGCGTGGGATTGTGCGCGGCGTATAGCCAAGTGTTCCGCCCGCCGCGGCAGAAACCGATGACGGCGAGCCGGCGCGGGTCTCCATGATTGGCCGCCGCCCATTTCACGGCGGCGTCGAGATCGCCCAGCATCTCCGCATCGGGGGTCTTGGAGATCACCTCGCGGATTATCTGCTGCGTGTCCGTCATGTGCGCGAGGTCGCCGTGGCGAGCATAATACTCCGGCGCGATCGCGAGATAGCCCTGCTTGGCCAGGCGCCGGCAGACGTCCCTGATGTATTCGTGGACCCCGAAGATCTCCTCGTTCACCAGCACGATCGGGAAAGGGCCGGCGCCGTCCGGCCGGGCGGCGTAGCCGGGCAGGGGACCGTCGGCGACCGGGATGGAAACCGGTCCGGCCTGCAACCCGGCACTGTCGGTGTGGATCGGCTCTGCTTCGGCCCGTGCCGTCGCCAGCGTGAAACCGGCGATCAGGCCGGTCATGAGGAACCCTCGCCGGGGCAGGTGCTCCCCTGTCAGGTCCGGGGACGCCTTTGGGTTGCGCATGGGCCTAGTCCGCCGCAAGCGGCCTGGCCATCGCGCTGCCGAGGTTCTCGTCGAGCTTGGCGAGGAAGTCCTGCGTGTTCAACCATTTCTGCTCCGGGCCGACCAGGAGGGCGAGATCCTTGGTCATGAACCCGTTCTCGACGGTCTCGATGCAGACCCGCTCCAAGGCGTCGGCGAAGCGGGTTACTTCGGGGGTGTCATCGAACTTGCCGCGATAGGCGAGGCCGCGGGTCCAGGCGAATATCGAGGCGATCGGGTTGGTCGAGGTTTCGCGGCCCTTCTGGTGCTCCCGGTAGTGGCGCGTCACCGTGCCGTGCGCCGCCTCGCTCTCCACCGTCTTGCCGTCGGGGCTCAGGAGCACGCTGGTCATCAGGCCGAGGCTGCCGAAGCCCTGCGCCACGATGTCGCTCTCGACGTCGCCGTCGTAGTTCTTGCACGCCCAAACATAACCGCCCGACCACTTGAGCGCGCTCGCCACCATGTCGTCGATCAGCCGGTGCTCGTAGGTGAGGCCTTCCTTGGCGAAGCGCGCCTTGAACTCGGCGTCGAATATCTCCTGGAACACGTCCTTGAACACGCCGTCATAGGCCTTGAGGATGGTGTTCTTGGTCGACAGATAGACCGGGTATTTGCGTGCCAGGCCGTAGTTGAACGAAGCGCGGGCGAAGCCCTTGATCGAGGCCGTGGTGTTGTGCATCCCGAGCGCCACCCCCGGTCCCTTGAAGTCGTGCACCTCGAGAACCTGGGGCGTGCCACCGCCTGCAGGCTGGTAGGTGAGCGTGACCTTGCCGGCCGCCGGGATCTTCGTCTCCACCGCTCGGTAGATGTCGCCGTAGGCGTGACGGCCGATGACGATCGGGCGGGTCCAGTGCGGCACCAAGCGGGGGACGTTGCTGCAGATGATCGGCTCGCGGAAGATCGTGCCGTCCAGGATGTTGCGGATCGTGCCGTTCGGGCTGCGCCACATCCGCTTGAGCCTGAACTCTTCGACGCGGGCCTCGTCTGGCGTGATCGTCGCGCATTTCACTCCGACGCCGTGCTGCTTGATCGCGTTGGCGGCGTCCACCGTCACCTGGTCGTCGGTCCGGTCGCGGTACTCAATCCCGAGGTCGTAATATTTCAGGTCGACGTCGAGGTAGGGCCGGATCAGCTTGTCCTTGATGAAGCCCCAGATGATGCGGGTCATCTCGTCCCCGTCGAGCTCGACGATCGGGTTCTTCACCTTGATCTTAGCCATTCTGATCCTCTTGCGCCGGCGGCCACGCCACCCTGGTCAGCCGTGAAGCGCCGGACCTTCGCATCCGCCCGATCGTCGGGCAAGTCAGGCCGCGCATTGCGACCTTAAGTTGTGTTCGGTCGAAGTTCAGGATAGAGACTGGAACCCGGAGATCGGGACGAAGCGCACCTTCGGCCGCCCGCACGAGAGGACGGAGGGACCGATTGAGGGCCAGGCGATCCGATCGGCTGGCGTGTTGAGAGCTCGCGCGCATCGCGGCTGGCTCAACGTCGGCCTTGTGCTCCTCGCCGCCGCCATCCTGAGCGCACTGACCTGGTTCGGCACCTTGACCGTGGTGACGATCGCGAAACGTGAGGCACGTGCGCGCGTCGAGGCAGACGTCGCGACCCAGGCCCTGCTGTTCGAAAGCCAGCTGCGTCGCGAGCTGCTTGCGGTGGACCAGACTTTGCGCATTCTCGAGCATGAATGGGAAGCAAGCCCCGGCGGCTTCGATCTGCAGGCCTGGTTTCGGCGCGCCTTGGTACTGGACGGCCTTCCGCTGCATGTCTTCATCACCGACGCAAGCGGCATCATCAGGGCGAGCACGCGCCCGGAGCTGATCGGCGTGGACGTCAGCGGGCGCGACTACTTCCGCGACAAGGCAGGGCGCCGGCGTGACGACGGTCGGATGTTTGTCGGTCCCACCACGCTGGGGCTGGTGACGCATCGCTCGCAGATGAACATGGCGCGGCGTCTGGACGGCCCGGATGATCGTTTCCTGGGCGTGATCGGCCTGTCTTACGACGTCGGCTCGCTTACGCGCCTCTACCATCAGGCCGACCTTGGCGCCAACGGCATGGTCGTGATCGTCGGGACGCGGGATGCGCGGCTGCGGGCGCTGGCGGGCCCTTCTGTCGCCGCGCCCGGATTGGACATCTCGGGGACACCGATGCTGGCGGCGTTACGGGGCGACCCGAATGGGCGCTGGACGGGGCCGTCCGCGCCCGACGGGGTTCGTCGCGTGCACGCGTTCCGCCTCGTCCCCGATCGCGATCTCGCCGTCGTCGTCGCCTTCGACGCCGCCTCGGCGATGCGGGCGTCATCCGCGCTGGTCACGGGCGCTCAGGTCGTCGCCGTCGCGATGACCTTGTTCATCCTCGTCATGGCCGCGATCCTGTTGCGGGCCATGCGGGTGGCGCGAGGAAGAGAGGCGAGGCTGCGGCGAGACCAAGCGACTTTGGCGGCCGCCAACACGGAGCTCGACGCCTCGCGGCGACGCGCCGACGCCAAGGCCGCGCAGCTCGAAGCAACGCTCGCCGGCATGTCCGATGGCGTGTCGATGCTCGACGCCGACCTGCGACTGGTCGCGTGGAACGACGTGTTCGCCTCCTTCACCGGCGTGCCGGCCGACCTCCTGCGCGTCGGCACGCCCATGCAGGAGCTGTTGCGCGCCCAGGCACGCACGGGGGAGTTTGGGCCGGTCGATATCGAGGCCGACGTGGCGCGGCGCATCGGCCTGCTGCGGTCCGGTGCCGCGGTCGGCACGGTCGAGCGGCAGCGTCCCAATGGACGCACGCTCGAGCTTCGCCGCCGCGCGATCCCCGGCGGCGGCTTCGTAACACTCTACACCGACGTCACGACCCGCAAGCAGGCGGAAGCGGCAATACGACGCGCGCGTGAACTGGCGGAGGCGGCTAGTGAGGCCAAATCCCGCCTCGTCGCGACCGTCAGCCATGAGATCCGCACGCCGCTCAACACATTGCTCAACAGCCTTCGCCTCCTGCAAGACAGCGCCAACTCCCCGCCGCAGCGCCAGCTGATCTCGATGGCGCGTCACGCCGGAGACGGTCTGCTCGGCCTCATCAACGACGTGCTTGAGATGTCGAGGATGGAAGCCGGCCGGTTGTCGCTGCGGCCGACTCGGTTCGCGCTGCATCCGATGCTGGACGGGCTGCTGCAGCAGTTCCGCCATCAGGCGGGAGCCGGACAGCACCTATCGCTTGCGATCGGGTCCGAGGTCCCCGACTTCGTGTTCGCCGACTCCGGGCGCATCCGCCAGATAATGACCAACTTTCTGAGCAATGCCGTGGCATTCGCGGGTCCGGGGCAGATTGCGTTGTCGGTTGAGCTTCAGTCGCGTCCGGCGGACGTGCTGCTGCGGCTGACGCTGCGGGATCCCGGCCCGGTGCTTTCCGTTCCCGACCGCGCGCGGATCTTTCAACCTTTCTCCCGGCTGGATCGACCGCGGCTCGAGGCCGTTTCGGGCACCGGCCTGGGGCTGGCGATCTGCGAGGGGCTGGCGTCCCTCATGCAGGGTGAGATCGGCTGCGCTCCTTCGCCGCAGGGCGGCAACGATTTCTGGCTTGTGCTGCCAATCGATCTTACGCGGGGACAAGCGATGCGGGTCGTTTCCGGCGCACAGCTACCGCGGACGCGGATCCTGCTGGTCGAGGACGTGTTGCCGAACCAGCTCGTCACGGCAACCTTGCTGCGCCGAGAGGGCCACATGGTTGACGTTGCCGGCTCCGGAGAGGCGGCGTTGCAGGCCCTGGCCGGCGCCTCTTACGATGTGGTGCTGATGGACGTTTCCATGCCCGGCATGAGCGGGCTGGAAGCGACGCGCCGCATCCGCGCCTCACGACCACCGGTCGCGTCGTTGCCCATCATCGCCCTCACCGCGAACGTGGCTCACGCGGACCGTGCTCGCTGCCGAGATGCGGGGATGCAGGATTTGGTGGAGAAGCCGGTCGAGATAGCCCGCGTCATTGAGGTCATCGCTCGCCATGTCTGGTTCGGGCGTGCGGCCGTGCCGGTCTCGGGTGGCGTAACGGACGAGATGCACGGTCGGATCACGCCCACGCTGTCGCCGGAGCGGATTTTCGAGTTGCGGTCGAGTCTCTCCCGCTCGACCGTGATCGAACTGGCGAAGGGCTGCCTTGTCGAACTGCGCACGCGTGCGAGCGATTTGAATAGCTCCATCTGCACAGGCGATGCCGATCTGATCGGTCAACACGCGCATGCCATGGCCGGGCTGTCCGCAAGCTACGGGATGGTCTCCCTCGAACAGCGGCTCCGGTCCGTCATGGGAGCGGCCCGGGCGGGCGACATCGCGCGTGCGCGGGCGCACGGTGCAGGCCTCAACGCCGAGTTGGATCGCGCAGCCCCGGTGTTGCTTGCGGCCCTCGGAGAGGCGGCAATGGCGGGCTGACCCCGCCTGTCTCAGGCCGCGGCAGAGTCGGAGAAGTCGTCCTCGTACATCTTGTCTCGCGAACCGTGGCCCGCCTCGAGATGTCCCTGCTCTGTCGCCGCGGCGCGGAAATATTGCAAGACAAAGACGCGCACCGCGCTGGTGCGGCCGCCGGGTCCGCCCTTGGCTTCAACCCGGCGCACGATCTCGCCGACCGGAACTTGCTCCCGCTGGCAAATCTCGTAGAGCGCATCCCAGAGTTCCGGCTCGAGCCGCATACTCGTGCGTCCCCGCTCCGCCACGACGTTGCGGTTAACCAGCCGACTGACCACCTAAAATCTCCCATCGAAAAGGTGGCTAGAAAAAAGCACCCTTCCGTTAAGAGAGAGTGTATTCCAGGAAATGATCCGTGGGTAAGCCGATTTTCTACCCACACGATCATACCACCATCGATGTACGCCGAAGGGTCACAAGATAGTCAATTTTGAGCCTGTTCCTCTGGCGTCCGCAGGGTGAGTGCGACGGCATGCAGTCCGGCCGTGAACTCCGCCCCTAGTGCGGCATGAACCAGCCGATGTCTGGCAATCCGGTTCTGCCCGGCAAATGCGACGGAAACGAGCAGGATGTTGAAGTGCGTCTCGCCGCCGGGGCGAGCCCCGACATGGCCCGCGTGACGCGCGCTATCGTCCTCCACCCGGAGCAGGGTGGGAGCGAAGGCCGCCTGGAGTGTCGTCTCGATCCGCTGTGTGCGCGACTGCATGGACCCCATATCGGATAATCGGCGTCGCTCGCCAAGCGGCCGGTTGCTTATGGGGCGACGCGGTGCACATAAGGCAAGTGATGACGCGACGCGGCACGAAAGCAAGGGCGTTTGCGCCCGACCCGGCCGCGCCGGGCCGGGCCTGCGACATGCCCGATTGCTGCAGGCTAGGCGAATATCGGGCACCCAAGTCCCGCACCAACCTCGGCGACTATCACTGGTTCTGTCTCGATCATGTGCGCGCCTACAACGCGTCCTGGGATTTCTACAAGGGCATGACGCCCGGCGAGATCGAGCGCCAACTCCGTGCCGACACCGCGTGGCAGCGGCCGAGCTGGCCCCTTGGGCGGATTGGCGCGGCTTCCTGGGATGCGGGGCTGCACCCGAGGGATCCGCTCGATCTGCTCTCGACCGGCAATCTCAAGCGCGGTGAACGCGTTCGCGAGCACCAGGCTCCGCCCGAACTGCGGGAACCGCTCGCGGCACTCGGTCTGTCCTGGCCGACCACGCTCGACGAGGTGAAGGCACGCTACAAGGCGCTCGCCAAGCGACACCACCCGGACGCCAACGGCGGCGACCGGGCGGCGGAAGAGCGCCTCAAGTCGATCAATCTGGCCTACGCCGCCGTCCGAACGCGGCTTGCCGCCGAGCCTCGCTTTGCCGCGGCCGGATAGCCGCGTAGTTCCGCCGGTACCTTTCATGCCTTGGCCGCGCGGGTTTAATGTTTTTCGGAACACCACGGGATACGCTGGTCTATGAACAAGGTCGCCGCCCTCGCCGAACTCCGTCCCACCTCCGCCATCAACCTGCCGGACAGCACTATCCAGGCGCGGCAGACGTTCGGGATCGACGCCGACATGGAGGTGCCGGCATTCTCGGTGCGCACCGAGCACGTGCCCGACCTCGACACGGCCTACCAGTTCGACAAGGAAACTACGCTCGCCATTGTCGCCGGTATCACGTTCAACCGTCGCGTGATGATCCAGGGTTACCACGGCACGGGCAAGTCGACGCATATCGAGCAGGTAGCGGCGCGCCTGAACTGGCCGTGTATCCGCGTCAACCTCGACAGTCATATCAGCCGCATCGACCTGATAGGCAAGGACGCGATCGTCCTCAAGGACGGCAAGCAGATCACTGAGTTCCGCGAGGGCATTCTGCCGTGGGCGCTGCAGCACGCCTGCGCGCTGGTGTTCGACGAGTACGACGCCGGCCGGCCGGACGTGATGTTCGTCATTCAGCGCGTGCTGGAGGTGGAAGGCAAGCTGACCCTGCTCGATCAGAACCGGGTGATCCGCCCGCACCCGTCGTTCCGCTTGTTCTCGACCTCGAACACGGTGGGTCTCGGCGACACGACCGGCCTGTATCACGGCACCCAGCAGATCAACCAGGGCCAGATGGACCGCTGGAACATCGTCGCCACCTTGAACTATTTGCCGCACGGCCAGGAGACGGCGATCGTGCTGGCCAAGATGGGCGCCGACGGCGGCGACGTGCCGACCAAGAAGCGGGTGGAAAGCATGGTGGCATTGGCCGACCTGACGCGCGCGGGCTTCATCAACGGCGACATCTCCACCGTCATGTCGCCGCGCACCGTGATTACCTGGGCGGAGAACGCGCGCATCTTCGGCGATGTCGGGTTCGCGTTTCGGGTGACCTTCCTGAACAAATGCGACGAGGCGGAGCGATCGACGGTGGCCGAATACTATCAGCGCTGCTTCAACGAGGACATCCCGACCGGCTCTTTCACGCGCAAGGCCGGCTGAACCCGGAATGAGCGGGGCCTCGAAGGACAATACGCGGGCTGAGGAGTTCAAGCGGGCGACGGCGGGCGTGCTTCGCGCGATCGCCGAGGTGCCCGATGTTCAGGTGAACTTCCAACCCGGCCCGTCCGGCCTCGCCGGCAAGCGGGCGCGCTTGCCGTTGCCGACTCGCGCGCTGCCGGCGGCCGAAGTCGCCAAGCTCCGCGGCGCTTCCGATGCCATCGCGCTCCGGTTGCGTCACCATGACGACGCGGTTCACGCCGCCCGCAGCCCCGCCAAGCGCGAAGCGCGCGACGTCTACGACGCTCTGGAGCAGGCTCGGGTGGAAACCGTGGGCGCGCGCCACATGGCGGGCGTGTCGGCCAATCTGCGGGCGAGGCTGGTCGACGAGTGCGAGGCCGAGGGCTTCGACCGAATGACCCGGAAGGACCAGCTGCCCATCCAGCACGCCTTGGCGCTGCTGGTGCGGGAGCGCATGTCGGGCGACGCGCCGCCGGAAGCAGCGCGTCGCGTGCTCGATCTTTGGCGCGATTCGCTGGGCGAGCACGCGGCTACAGCTCTCGAGGAACTCGGCCGCAGTCAGGACGACCAGAGCGCTTTCGCCCGAGCGGCCCGCCGCCTGCTCGCGGCACTCGATCTCGCCGAGGCGGAGGCGGACGCCGATCCCGACAATCAAGAAGACGACGGCGAGGAGGGGGGAGATCAATCGAGCTCCCAGGACAATCAGGAAGGCACCAGCGAGAGCCAGTCCGAAACCGAGAGCATGCTCGGCGCGCAACCCGAGGAGATGGAAGGGGAGGCGACCGACGACGACGGCAGCGAGGATGCCGACGAGGATGCCGCCGCCGCCGAGGGCGACGATCGTCCGGGCGGTCCGCAGCCGCGACGGGACCGCAACTTGCCCGATGCGGAGGGCACCTATCGCCCTTACACCAGGTCGTTCGACGAGGAGGTGTTCGCCGAGGATCTCTGCGATCCCGAGGAGCTAAGCCGGCTGCGCCAGCAACTCGATCAGCAGTTGCAGCACTTGCAGGGGGTGATCTCCAAGCTTGCCAATCGATTGCAGCGCCGCCTGCTGGCGCAGCAGACCCGGGCCTGGGAGTTCGATCTCGAAGAGGGCCTGCTCGACGCCGGGCGACTGTCCCGCGTCGTGGTCAATCCGATGCAGGCGCTCTCCTACAAACGTGAGCTCGACATGGAGTTCAGGGATACCGTCGTCACCCTGCTGATCGACAACTCGGGGTCGATGCGGGGTCGGCCGATCACGGTGGCGGCGATGTGCGGCGACATCCTGGCGCGCACCCTGGAGCGCTGCGCGGTCAAGGTCGAGGTGCTCGGCTTCACCACACGCGCCTGGAAGGGCGGGCAGAGCCGCGAGAAATGGGTGCAGGACGGCAAGCCGCGCACGCCCGGGCGGCTCAACGACCTTCGTCACATCGTCTACAAGGCGGCCGACGCGCCCTGGCGCCGCGCGCGCAAGAATCTCGGCCTGATGCTGCGCGAGGGATTGCTCAAGGAGAACATCGACGGCGAGGCGCTCCTGTGGGCCTACCGTCGTCTGCTGACGCGCCCGGAGCACCGGCGCATCCTTATGGTCATCAGCGACGGCGCGCCGGTGGACGATTCGACGCTGTCGGTGAACCCGGGCAACTTCCTCGAGAAGCATCTGCGCGAGGTGATCCGCGACATCGAGGGGCGCGAGCTGGTCGAGCTGATCGCCATCGGCATCGGCCACGACGTCACCCGCTATTACCGCCGCGCTGTGACGATCGTGGACGCCGAGGAGCTGGGCGGCACGATGATGAAGAAGCTGACCGAGCTGTTCGACGAGGACGCCGACCTCGCTTGGCGCATGGCGTCGGCGGAGCGTGCGGCGATCGTGGTGTAGTCGCGGCGTTTCGTGCTATGAGACGGGGCTGACTGGAGAGCCGATATGGTCGCGCTGCGCAAGCCCGTTTTCACCCGAATGACGGTGCCGGAGTTTGTCGCTTGGCAACCGCAGGAGCATGCGGATCATCGCTGGCAGTTGATCGACGGCGAGCCGGTCTGGATGGCACCCGCGAGCGAAAATCACGGTGCGATCCAGAGTGAGGCGGCCCTGTTGATTGGGCTTCACCTTCGCGCGGCGCGGCCCGCATGCCGCGTCATCATAGTGCCCGGAGTGAGCCCCCGAGTCAGGTCGCAGAGCAATTTCCGCGTACCCGATCTAGGCGTAACCTGCGCGCCACCGTCTGGCGGCTATCTTGTGGATGACCCGGTGCTGCTTGTCGAAATCCTGTCGCCCTCGAACGAGGCGGAAACGCGAGCAAACGTCTGGGCCTACGCGACGATCCCGAGCCTGGTGGACATCCTGCTGCTCTCGGCTTCGGAGATGAAGTGCGAACTTCTAACCCGCTTGCCGGGCTCATCCTGGCCGGCCAGCCCCATGCTGCTCGGCGCGGAGGACGACATCGAGTTGGCGAGCGTCGGACTGCGGACGCCGCTGCGATTATTCTACCGGACGACGAGCCTGTTCCGCGGCTAACAGCGGCCGTTTAGGCGAGCAGCGCGGCGGCGGCGCGCTTGGTGCGGGCGCGCAGGATCCGACGCTTGATGACCTGCGCCTCCTCGGGAAGCTTGCTGTTCGGCGTGCTCAGCAGGAACGCGTCGATCCCGCCGTTGTGCTCGACGGTGCGAATGCCGCGTGTCGACAGCCGCATGCGCACGTCGGCGCCCAGGATATCGGACAACATCGACGTCTCCTGCAGGTTCGGCAGGAAGCGGCGGCGGGTCTTGTTGTTGGCGTGGCTGACGTTGTTGCCCGTCAGGACGCCCTTGCCCGTGATCTGGCAGCGGCGGGACATCGCGGAGTAACCCCGGTGGATAGCTGGAAGGCGCGGGTTATGGCGAACCCCCGCTGCCAGGTCAAGCGAGACCCGGCCGTCATTGCCAGAACGGCGCGCTCGCCTCGAACCCCCGTAACGCCCCGCGCAGGTGCCGGCGTGCCGTCCGCTCCCGCTTTACGCTCCAGGCCGACAGGGCGGCGATTGCGGGCGCGAGTTCAAGGCTTCGCTCGTGGACCAGCGATTCGGCCAGCCGCGGCGTGACCCGCGCGTCGTTGATCGTGCCGAGTAGCTCCTGCAAGGCCTGGCACCGATTGCGGTAGCGCTTCACCGCCTTGCGGCCATACAGGCTGCCCACGAAATCGGTCGCGTAGCGCAATTTTTTCAGCGACTTACGAAGATCGTGCAGCCGTTCCGGCCGATCGATGCGCTGCGCGCGTTTCGCCACCTTGCGGGCCAGACGGTCGAGCAGGCCCGGAGCGACGGCGTCAAGCCGCTTGCCCCAGCGCTTGTCCCCCAGCAGTCTGGGTTCCATGATGCCGTCCTCGCACCAGGCGGCGAGCCCGAGTGCCAGGCTGGTCAAGCCAGGGCTGTGCAATGCCTCCCGCACGGGAAGCTGGGCGGCCTCGCGGTCGCGCTCGGCGAGGGTGCGGAGCGGGCCGATCCGATCAGCGACATCGTTCTCGACCAGCGCTGGCAACGTCTCCAGGCAGAAGACGTCCCGGTCCCGTCTGGCGCCGAACACGCGACCGAGACGGCGCAGCTCGTCGGTGAACAGGCGGGTCGCGTTCGGCTCCAGCATGGGCGCGAACAGCACCAGGGCAGAGCGCAGTCGGCGCAGGCCGACGCGCAGCTGATGGATGCCTTCGGGCTCCCCCGCCTCGGCCGCCGCGACATTGGCAAGGATGCCGCCGATACCGCTGCCGACGATTGCCCGGAGCGCGTCGTTCGCGCGGACCTTCCGGGGGAGGCGCAGCTTCGGTGCGTGGACCGCCTGCGGGGCACGACCGGTGCGCAGGCGGTAGCCGCGCGCCGCCTTGCTCTCGGGTGCGAGCCGCATCGGCACCGTCGCGTGCAGCGCGATCGCGAGCCGGTACAGCGCGCCGGGCGCACCCTGCTTCAGCTCGAGTTCGAGTTCGTCGACAGGCTCGTCCGCGTCGTCGGCGACGATCCGGCCGCGATCATGCGCCGCCTCGATCTCCGTCCCGGCATCGATCCGAACGCGGCGGGCGCGGCGCTCGATTTCGGTGAGGAAGACCGGCCGGAGCCGGCGCGCGAGGTCCGGCACGACGGCCGCCGCCGGCGTTTCCGCGAGCCGATCGAGCGCTGGTTCCGTCCCCTCGACCTCCCATTCCCATTCGCCACGCCGCGACGCGGATCCGGGTTCGGAAGCGGTCGTCTTGAGCGTCTGCACGCGGAGTTTGCCGCTGTTGCGAATGCGGAGCGTGAACCCGTGCGCGGCAAGCGCCAACTCGGGCGTATCAAAATACTGCGTTGTCTGGCGACGCTGCTCGACCGCAGTCCCGGCGAAGGCCGGCGCGCTTTCGAGGACGGCGCCGGCATCCTGCGGCAGCCGGAGCTTCAGTTCGGTTTCCAACGGGTTCGTGTGACGCTTTGCCATCGTCCCTCCACGCTGCCGCCCCGCGCCGGTTCCCGGGCTAGGCGCGCACTTACCGATGGGTATAGTGGCCCCGTCCGGCCGCGTCGCCCCGCCACGGGCGGCGTCATGCCGGCCGAAGCCGCGACCGGTCGGGTGGAAACAAAGGAGCTGCGGAATGAGTTTGAAGGGTGCGGGGGGTTACATCGCCGGAGCGTGGGAGCATCCCACGCGCAAGGCGACGGACAAATCGGTCGCGCAGCTGCACGCCGAATGCGCCAAGGGCGCGCTCGATGACGCCGGTCTGACCAAGGACGACGTTGACGGCTACTTCTGCGCCGGCGACGCGCCGGGCATGGGGCCGATCAACATGATCGACTACCTGAACCTCAGGGTCCGGCACATGGACAGCACCGATATTGGTGGATCGTCCTATCAGATGCTGGTCGGGCACGCGCTTGAAGCGATCAACGCGGGGCGTTGCAACGTCGCTCTCATCACGCTGGCGGGACGGCCGCGCAGCGAGGGCCAGGCGACCGGCACCGCCGTGCGCGCCGGCAATCCGGCGCAGCCCGACATGCAGTTCGAGTATCCGTACGGCCCGGTGGTCGCGAACATGTACGCGATGTGCGCGGCCCGGCACATGTACCAGTTCGGCACCACCAGCGAGCAGCTCGCCTGGATCAAGGTCGCGGCCTCGACGCACGCGCAGTACAACGAGCATGCGATGCTGCGTAACGTCGTGACCGTCGAGGACGTGGTGAACTCGCCGATGGTGAGCACGCCGCTGCATCGCCTCGATTGCTGCGTCATCAGCGACGGCGGCGGCGCGCTGGTCGTGACCAAGCCGGAGATCGCGAAAAGCCTCAAGCGTCCGTTGGTGAAGGTGATCGGCGTCGGCGAGTGCCCGAAGGGGCAGATGGCCGGGCAGGTCGATCTGACCTATTCGGGCGCGCGCTACTCGGGTCCGGCGGCGTTCGAGATGGCCGGGGTCAAGCCCTCCGACATCAAGTACGCGTCGATCTACGACAGCTTTACCATCACGGTGCTGATGCAGATCGAGGATCTGGGGTTCTGCGAGAAGGGCCAGGGCGGCAAGTTCGTCCAGGACGGCAACCTGATCTCGGGGAAGGGCAAGCTGCCGTTCAACACCGACGGCGGCGGCTTGTGCAGCAATCATCCGGCCAATCGCGGCGGCATCACCAAGATCATCGAGGCGGTGCGCCAGGCGCGTGGCGAAGCGCACCCGAAGGTGCAGGTGCGCAACGCCAACCTGGTGCTCGCGCACGGCACGGGCGGCTCGCTCGGCACGCGCCACGGCAGCTCAACCGTCATTCTCGAGCGGGAGTAACGACACATGGCTGAAGCAAAGATCGGCTTCGTCGGCGAGGCCGGCACCAACCCCGAGGTCAAGCCGTACTGGGACGCCTGCAACGAGGGCAAGCTGATGCTCACGCGCTGCAAGGACACCGGCAAGGTGTTCAGCTATCCGCGCGGGGTGTCGCCCTTCACCTTGTCGAACAACGTCGAATGGTTCGAGGCCAAGGGTACCGGCGTGATCTACTCGTACAGCACGATGGAGCGCGCCAACCCGCCCTACACGATCGCCTACGTCACCCTCGACGAGGGCACCACCATCATGACCGGCATCGCGGACACCGATCTCTCCAAGCTGGCGATCGGCGAGAAGGTGAAAGTCGTGTTCAAGGCGAGCGACACCGGCCAGAAGGTGCCGTTCTTCACGCCGGCGTAAACGCCCTCTCCCGGGCCCTCTCCCGGGAGGGAGAGGCTCCGGAGGGAGAGGGAGCAGAAAACCCTCTCCCTTTGGGAGAGGGTGGGGTGAGGGTCTTACGACGGCCTCACGTTCCAAAACGTGGCGAACCCGTTGAGCACGCCCGTGATGTTCGTCCGATACGCAGTCGGCTGGATGAACTGGCCGACCGGGATGCTCGGCACGTCCACCATGCATTGCAGCTGCATGTCGGCGCAGATTTTCTTTTGCGCCTCGATGGTGGGGGCTTCAAACCAGGCGTTGCGCAACACCTCGAGCCGAGGGCTCACGCACCAGCCCGGCCATGCCGCACTGTCGTTGCCGTTGCCGCGAATCGCGTAGTGGTTCGAGGGGTTCATGTGGTCTTCCCCCTCCCATCCGGTCGCGAACAGGCTCCAGCCGCCCTGGCTCACCGGCCCCTTGTTGTTGCGCCGCTGCAGCATCGTCCCCCAATCGGTCGCAACGTAGTCGACGTTCATGCCGACGCCGCTCAGGGTATCGGCGACGACGTCGCAGATGGCCTTGAACTGCGGATAGTCGGTCGCGACGAGCAGCGTCACCTTCTCGCCAGAGTAGCCGGCGGCCTTCAGCATCTCCTTGACCTTGGCCGGGTCGCGCTTGCCGACCAGCGGCTCGAGCCCGACCTCGCTCGCCATCGGCGTGTTCGGGCAGAACACGCCGTGCGGCACGTGGTACATCGCGGGGTCGCCGCCGACGATCGCCTCCATGCAGGCCGACTGGTCGATCCCCCAGAGCAGCGCGCGCAGCACGGCCGGCTTGTCGAATGGCGGCTGCAGGTGGTTCGGCCGCATCATGTTGACCGCGCCGGTCGCGTTGCTGACGGCGATCCTCACGCCCGGGTCCTTGCGCAAAAGCGGCAGCAGGTCGTGCGTCGGGTTCTCCCACCAGTCCTGCTCGCCGTTCTGCAAGGCCGCGACCTTGGTCCCGGCGTCCGGAATGGTGGTCCACACCACGCGGTCGAAATGCACGATCTTCGGCCCCGCGGTCCAATCCGGCGTGCCGCCATCGCGTGGTTTGTACTTGTCGAATCGCTGGTACACGTTGGTCGAGCCCGGCACCCGCTCGCCGGCGACGAAGCGGAAGGGGCCGCTGCCGACCATCTCGGTGACCTGCTTGAACGGGTCGGTGTCGGCGAGCCGCTCCGGCATCATCACCGGCGACGGGGTCGTCGGTTTGCCGAGCGCGCTCGGCAGTAGCGGGAATGGCTTGTTGAGCCGGAACTGAATGGTGCGGTCGTCCGGCGCGGAAAGCTCGTCGGTGGCGGCCATCAGGGCGCCGCCGAATGCGTCGCGCTTGGCCCAGCGCCTGATACTGGCGACGCAATCGCGCGCCAGCACCGCCTCGCCGTCGTGCCACACCAGGCCCGGGCGCAAGGTCAGCTTCCACAGCTTGCCGTCGCTGTCGACGACATGGCCGTCCAGCATCTGCGGCGATGGCGTGTAGCTCCCGTCCTGGCCGTAGAGCGTGTCGAAGACCATGTAGGCGTGCCCGCGCGTGACGTTCGCGGTGGTCCAGTGCGGATCGAGAAACGCCAGATCGATTTGCGGGATGAACTTGAGCGTGGTCGCGTCGGCCGCTCGGACGATCGAGGGCAGGGCCAGGCTCGCGCTCGCGGCGGCGAGGAACTGGCGTCGCTTCACGTTCGTATGCCCTGACGGCGCTTGTCCAATGGTCGGCTCCTCACAAAGGTGGGGCGACCGGCTGTTCCTCGTGGAACCAGCCTAGCACCCGGTCAGGCCGGAACGTCAAGCGCAGGAGGGGACGAAACCGAAGCGCGTCTGCCGGCGTCTTGTTGTTGCCACGATCGGAGGACCACATGGCGGAAGAACCGAAGCACGACAAAGCGCGCGGCCTCGCCGACAAGGCACTCGGCGAATACGCCAAGGGCGACGAGGCGAAGGGCGACAAGCTCGCCGAGCAGGCCACCAAGATCGACCGCTCGGCGGTCGAGGAAGTGGTGCAGGAGATCGACGAGGACGCCGACTCCAATCACGATACGACCGGCTGAGCGAGGGCAGGACCGGCGAACCGACGGTCTTAGGGTCTGGAGCCGGAAGCGTTCATGCCATCGTTTGTTGACGTCGTTGTAATCGGGGCCGGTGTTGCGGGCTTGTCGGCGGCTGCCGCGGTGCGAGCCGAGGGGCGGACCGTAGCGGTGCTCGAAGCCGCAACCCGGGTCGGCGGACGTGCGTGGACGGTGCGACCGCCCTCGCTTGGCGGCGCGCATTTCGACATGGGCGCGATCTGGCTGCACGCCGCCGAGCGCAATCCCCTTGCGCCGATCGCCCGCGCGGCCGGTGAGGCGCTGCTTGATGCGGATGCCACGCGCCGGCGTCGGCTCATCGTCGACGGCCGGCTCGCCTCGGAGGCCGAGGCGGCCGACTACGAGCAGGCCTGGGATCGCTTCGAGGCGGTCGCCGACCGGCTCACCGGGCCGGGATCGCCTGATGTCAGCCTCGCCGCCGTCGCGCGCAGCCTCCCGGCCGATCCGTGGGCGGTGACTGTGGAGACCTGGGAGGGGCCGGTGATCTGCGTCGCCGAGGCGGCCGAGTTCAGCCTGCGGGACTGGAAGAGCAACGTGCTCGAAGGCGGCAACATCCTGATCGGCGGCGGCCTCGGCGACTTCGTGCGTCGCCGGCTCGCGCCTGCGAATGGCCTCTATCTCGAGACGCCGGCCACACGGGTGCGATGGCAGGAGCCCGGCGGGCGGACCGCGGTGGAGACCCCGCGGGGTACGATCGAAGCCGGCGCCTGCATTGTAACCGTGTCGACCGGCGTGCTCGCCTCGGGCGCGATCGCGTTCGAGCCGGCGCTGCCAGTCGCGGTGCAGGAGAGCTTGGACGGACTGCCGATGGGGCTGGCGCTCAAGGTGGTGCTGCGCGCCGCCGGCCCGGACCGGCTCGACCTGCCGGCCTTCACCTCGCTTGCCAAGCGGTTCGAGCGGAGCGGTGAGCCGGCCGTCGTGTTCAGCGCTTGGCCGTGGGACTACGATTTCGTGAGCGCCTGGATCGGCGCGTCGACCGCCTGGGAGCTGACCCGGGCCGGTCCGGCCGCGGCGGAAGACTTCATGTTAAGCGAGTTGCGCGCCTTATTGGGCGCTCGGGTGGACCGAGCGTTCCTCCCCGGACCGGCGCTGATAAGCGAATGGGGCAGCGATCCTCTGGTCCAGGGCGCCTATGCCTACGCGCGGCCGGGACACGCCGACGACCGCCGTCGCCTGGGCGAGCCTCTTGCCGACGGGCGGCTCGCGTTTGCCGGCGAGGCCACGCATCAGACCTTGGCCGGCACCGTCGGCGGGGCCTGGTTGAGCGGCGCGGCGGCGGCGCAGGTCGCGTTGCGTTCGCTGGCAAGCTGAGCCGCATGGCGATCCGGTTCTGGCGACGCCCACGCGTCAACGTCATCGAGCTGCACGGGCTCATCGCCGCGCGCTCGGGCGCGCTGAACGCCGGCGCTTTCGCCCCGTTGATCGAGCGCGCGTTCCGCTCCGCCGGGAAGGACGGCCACGTGGTCCTCGACATCGACAGCCCGGGCGGCTCGCCGGTGCAATCCGACCTGATCGCGTCGTTGATCCGACGCCATGCCGACAAGGTGGGCGCTCGCGTAACCGCGGTCATCCAGGAGGTCGGCGCGTCCGGCGGCTACTGGGTGGCCTGCGCGGCCGACGAGATCCTGGCCAGCCCGATGAGCGTCGTCGGCTCCATCGGCGTGATCGGCGGCGGGTTCGGCTTCACCGAACTGATCGAGCGGCTGGGCGTGCAGCGCCGGATTTATACGGCCGGCGATAACAAGGCGCGGCTTGACCCGTTCAGTCCGGAGCGCGGCGAGGACGTGGCGTTCGTCAAGACGGTGATGGTGGACCTGCACGCCCGTTTCAAGGATTGGGTGCGGAGCCGGCGCGGCAGCCGGCTGCGCGGCGAAGACTCGGTGCTGTTCGACGGCAGCTGGGTTCTCGGCGACCGCGCGATGGCGCTCGGCTTGGTGGACGGGTTCGGCGACCTCGACGGGGTGGTGCGCCGATTTGGCGGCGACCGGGCGGTCTCGCGCGTGTTCCGGCCGCGCCGACGCGGCTTGCTGCGCCGATTGCCCCGGCTTGTGGTCGAGGCCGCGATCGAGGCGGCCGAGGAGCGTCGAAGCCGGCTCAGCCTGCTTGCCGGTCCGGGACCGCGGTTGCATTGAGCCGATCGCCAGGCGACGCGACTGCGGGAGTGTGCGAGGCGGTGGCGCCCAACTCGACCGACAGGTCGCCGGCGATCCGGAGCAGGACGGGAAGCAGGGTTCGTGCGCGCGGGAGCCGGAGCCGGAGCGCCGGTGCGGCGATGAACAAGACGGCGACGACTTGCCCCGTGCCGTCGCGGATCGGTGCTGCGACCGCGACGGCACCGGGCTCGACCTCCTCGAAGGTCAGCAGCCAGCCACGCGCGCGAATGCGCTGCAGATCGGCCGTTATCCAGTCGGCCTCGGTTCGCGTCGCCGCGGTGAACCGGGATAGTCGCATTCCAAGGACTTGTCGGCGAACCGACTCCGGTGCATGGGCGAGCAGCAACCGGCTCGGCCCGGCGTGCAGCGGCCGGCGTCGCCCGACCTCGGTGTAGACGCGGAGCGCGTTGTCCGGTCGATGGACCGCGATGGTATCGCTCTCCACGCCCTCGCGAATGCGAAGGTAGACAGTCTCGCCGCAAGCGCTCCCGAGGGCGGCCATGAAGGGCTGCGCGACTGCGGCCAGGGCTCCCTGCGCCGAGGCGGCGTTGCCGAGGCCGCCCCAGCGGGCACCCAGCCGCCACGCCCCCCGAGCTTGGTCCTGGATGGCGAAACCACGCGCCTCCATCGTCCGTAGCAGGCGAAATCCCGCTGTCCTGCTGCAACCCGCTTCCTTGGCGAGTTCGGCAAGCGGTGCAGGCCCGATCCGTACCAACGCCTCGAGCAGATCGAGCGCGCGGTCGACGGCGGCGATGCTGTAGCGACCCGCGTCGCGTTCCGCGCTGTCCGGCAACGGTGAGCTAACGGCGGACGCGACGGCTGCGCCAGGGGCTTCATTCATGCAGAGTCCTGGGTAGCGATGCTCAGGCCCTCCTGCGCCGACACGGCAAGAAACGCTTAACGGCAGGGTGCACGCGGGGCCGTGATTCCCCCGTCAATGCCTCCGGCCATGTTGTGCGCCGATAAACCCGCACCGGCTCGCACCGCTTGTGGCGGCGACCGGCGTGCGGTAAAGCGCCGCCTCTCTCACGTGAAACCGACCGAAGCCGCGCGGGTCGGCGGCGCGGGGCGGGCGTGGTGGAATTGGCAGACACGCCAGATTTAGGTTCTGGTGGCGCAAGCCGTGGGGGTTCAAGTCCCTCCGCCCGCACCAGGCAGGCGGCGCGCGGTTTTTGAGGATGCCGAGCCGA
>JAABUQ010005027.1_pt1 | contig 21729 bp, 19 predicted proteins | sample 5560001 | NCBI WGS metagenome assembly JAABUQ01 (sample SAMN10711888, study PRJNA513371) | rock metagenome | isolation source: Antarctica rocks | place: Antarctica: Victoria Land, Finger Mt nord | collected 2015-12-18
GCAAGCAGGACAGCAAATGGCACAGGGCGACCTCTACGAAGCTGGAAAGCCGCCTCCATACCGCTGTTACATCACCTCGCCGCCGCTCACGTCCAGCCCGCTACGGCAGAACTGAATGGCCCTGGGTCAGCAGCAGGGACACCAGCGGCGTCTGGTTGGGAAAGAACAGTTGCGAGATGACGGGCACGAAGTAACCGTAGACCGCGAAGTCATACCATTCGAGCACGTTGCCGATGACCCCGGCCAGGATCGCGGTCCGCCGCTGGCTGGTTGTCTGGCCGACGGCCGGGGCGGTTGTGGACATGAAGGCTCCTCGTTCTGCCTGTTCGGGCTGTGCGCCAGGTTGCAGCCCGCTCCGCTGTAAGCAACTCCCGCGCCAAAACCCGGCTTGGTTATCGCGGACGGAGCGGTATGCTTGAATGCCGTCGTCAAGGGAGATGGAACGCATGGACCTCATCGTGCGCGGCGCGCAGCTTGCCAGCCATGCCGCCGGCCAACTGGTGGACATCGGGGTGGCCGGCGGCCGCATCGTCGCAATCGAGCCCACGCTGTCGGCGGACGCCGAGGTCTTCGACGCCGCCGGCCGGCTCACCTGCGGCGGCCTGATCGAGACGCACATCCACCTCGACAAGTCGCGCCTGCTCGACCTTTGCCCGGCCGAACCTGGCCGCCAGATCAGCCCCGTCCACTACGTCGCCCCGTTCAAGCCGCAGATCACCGAGGCGGACGTGCGCAGGCGGGCGGAGCAGACGCTGCGGGAATGCCTGATCCACGGCACGACCCGCATCCGCACCCATGTCGAGGTGGACCCCGGGATCGGCCTGCGCGGGTTCGAGGGCGTGGCGTCGCTGGCAAAGGATTACGGGTGGGCGGTGGACATGCAGCTTTGCGTGTTCCCCCAGGAAGGGCTGACCAACTATCCCGGCACCGACGCGCTGCTGGTCCAGGCCTTGCAGCGGGGCGCGCAGGTGATCGGCGCCGCTCCGCGCTACGACACCGACCACGGCGGCCAGCTCAGGCGCATCTTCGAGCTGGCCCGCGAGTTCGACGTGGACATCGACATGCACCTGGACTTCGGCAACACGCCCGACGACCTCGACGTGCTGCTGGTCCGCGAGCTGACGGAGCAGTACGGGCTGGGCGGCCGGGTGACGGCCGGGCACATGACCAAGCTGTCGGTGATGCCGCCCGCGGACATGGCGCAGGTGGCCCGCCGGCTCGCAAACGCCGGGGTGAACGTCACGGTGCTGCCGGCCACCGACCTGTACCTGATGGGCCGGGACCAGGACCACGGCGTCCGGCGTGGCGTCGCCGATGCGAATCTTCTGGTCGAGCATGGGGTGAACTGCTCGCTGTCGAGCAACAACGTGCTTAATCCCGCCACGCCGTATGGCGACTGCTCGCTGATCCGCATGGCGAACCTGCAGGCGAACCTGCTCCAGGTCAGCCAGCCCGATCAGTTGCGCGAGTGCTTCTCGATGCTGACGGAGCGGTCGGCCCGCATCCTCAACCTCGGGGATTACGGGATCGCGGTCGGCAACCCTGCCGACATCGTAGTGATCGACAGCCCGTCGCCGGAGCGCGCCGTCGCCGAGATCCGCCACCCCGTCGCCGTGTTCAAGCGCGGGCGCCGGACCGTCACATGGCACCCGGCGGAACTCGGGCCGGCGCACGCGTCAGAGCAGTAGGCGGTTTCCAGTTCCGCCCCATGGCGAGCCAGAGCCTCTGCACGGCGCGGGTGCCCACGGCCGCGTGAGAAGCAACCGTCGAGGTCGATCAGCCCCGAGGCTTGGCTGACGGTGGAGATCGGCGCCCGGCGGCACGCGCTCCGTTCGCTGTCGTGTCGCGAGCCCCATCCCGGATGCCAAGCGCGGGTTCAGCATGGTGTTCTCGGGCACCCCGGCCCTCGGTCACTCATGCCGACTGGATTGGAGGCGAAAAGGCCGACCGATTTTCCCGCCACACCCAATTCCATGCAGAACCTTCAAATCGTCACAAAATTGTGAATGAAACTACAAAGTGTGATCTTGGCTTAGCATTAATGAATCAACGTGCTTCGAATTGGGCTGCTCCTGCAATAATTCTGCCATGAAACCGAGCGCGCACCGCCGGTTTTTGGGCCAGTGCGTCTTGTAATGGAAGACGATGACTATGGACGATGCAGGCGAATCCATGTCGTCGAGGTCCTGTGTCGATCCGGCAGCGTTTATCACCCCTGCAATATTTGCAGACCTTATGCCAAAACGGCCGTCGGTCACCAGCGAACGGCTTGGGTGGTCCGATGTCACCGTTCAGCGGTACACCTTGGCCCGGTGCGCCTTCGCCGTCCCGCCCGTCAGCGGACCCCGGTTCGGCCTGCACATGGGCGGGCCGATGCAGGTCTGGGCGCGGTTCGGCGGCGACTGCGCCGCGACGCGGTGGATGGAGCAGGGACAGGTCAATCTCATTCCGGCGGGACAGGATGCCGACTGGGATTTCCGGGGCAGGCCGGAACTGCTGCTGGTGCACATCAGCCTGGATCTGCTCAAGGCGGTTGCATCCGACGTGTATGGCGCCGACCTGGACCGCGTCTTGATCCCGGCCCAGCTCGCATATCCCGACGAGACCGCCAACCTGCTCGCACGGCAGCTCCTGGCGGAGGCCGAAACCGGTTTCCCCGGAACCCGGCTGTTTGCCGACTCGATCACGCGGGCGCTGTGCCTGCACCTGCTGCGGCGCTACTCGTCGCTCGGGGCACCGCGGCCGGGGCCGCAGGCGGGGATCTCAGGCGGCCGGATCGGCCGGGTGGTCGAGTTCATCCGCGCCAACCTCGCCGCAGACCTGTCGCTCGAGCAGCTTGCCGGCGTCAGCGGCGTCAGCGCTTCGCAGTTCGGGCGGGCGTTCCGCGCCCAAACGGGACAGACGCCGCACCATTACCTCGTCAAGGTCCGCGTGGAGGCAGCCTGCGGCCTGCTGGAGCACACGGCCCTGTCGGTCATCGAGGTTGCCTTGCAGTGCGGCTTTGGCCAGCCCAGCCACTTCGCGACGACGTTCCGGCGTGTCGTGGGGATGACCCCGCGCGAGTACCGCGCAGCCCGGCGCAGTTAGGACGCCGCGTCGTGCCGTGACGGGAAACCGAAAGTGGCGACGGGAAACCGAAAGAAGGGGCGCCGGGGCCGGACCATTTGAAGCCTATCGGTAGGCGTCCATGCGGCAGCGCGCCGGATGACAGCACGCTCAAGCTGAGGCACAAGTTATTGAACTGATCCGGGCTGACGAAGTTACCAGAAAATATCCCGATTCTGGCCCTTAGTCCGCCAGCAAGCATTGACTGTTCGAGCAATGGTCCGGGCGGCCTAACATGCCCGGCGCAACCCCTGAAAGGAGACCACCATGCCGCAGACGAGTTTGACTGACTATGTTCAAGCCTTGGACAAGGCGGGGCTGCTGACCCGCTACACCGACGAGAAGCGCGTCGACGAGCTGCCGAAGCTGATGGAGGACAACCCGGACACCGCGATCCTGGTCGAGCATGTGAAGGACTGCAAGTTCCCGTTCTTCGCCAACGGCTACGGCGTGCGGCCGATGTACGCGCTATCGCTCGACTGCGACGAGACCAAGGTCGGGCTGGAGATCGCCCGGCGGTCGGAGCTGCGCTTCAAGCCGGAGATGGTGGACGCGGCGCCGTGCAAGGACGTCATCATCTAAGGGGGACGACATCGACCTCACGATGTTCCCGCTGTTCCACCACCACCCGAAGGACGGCCAGGCCTATCTGAACGACACCAACGTCGTCAGCCGCGACCCGACCACGAACCAGATCGACCAGGGCATCTACCGCTTCATGTACCGGTCGAAGACCGAAACCAACATCGACATGCGCAACGCCACCCACCGCGCCCGCATCGCCGCCGAGCAGTTCCGGGACAAGGGCCGCGACATGCCCATCGCCGTGCTGATCGGCGGGCCGACGCTGGACAAAGTGGCCTCCATGGTGAGCTGGCCCAACACCGACGACTGGGACGTGATGGGCGGCTTCTACGAGGCGCCAGCCAAATTGGTGAAGTGCGAGACCAGCGACCTGACCGTTCCCGCCAACGCCGAGATCGTCATCGAGGGCCGGGTCATCACGTCAGAGGGATGGGTGCACGACGAGGGGCCGTACGGCGAATACACCGGCACCTATGGCGGCGGCCTGCCGCACAACAACCGCTTCGTGGTGGACTGCATCACCCACCGCAAGAACGCGATCTACCACTATGCCATCATCGGCGGCCTGCATCCCGGGCGCACCGACATGTCGGCCTTCCAGCCTGCCATCGAGGGGGACCTTTATTTGGCGCTGCAGCGCGCCGGCATCCTGGTGAAGAACGTTTACCTGCCGCCGGGCGGATGCTCCAACATCGGCTACTGCAGCATCAAGGGCCGTTCGGGCGGCGACGCCAAGCAGGCGCTGGCGATCATGCTGTCGGGCACGCGGCAGTGGATGCCCAAGGTCGCCTACGTGTTCGACGAGGACGTGGACATCTATAACCCCGAGCGGGTGATGTGGGCGCAGGCGTGGCGGTTCAACCCGGAGAAGGGCATCATGATCCTGCCGGGCATGAACATGCTGCCGCTGGATCCGAGCCTGGGCAAGGACGCGCCGCCGGTGAGCGTGTTCAAGGCCGGGTTCGACTGCACGATCCCGGTCGCCAAAGGCGTCGATCCCTTCGCCTACGCCGCCGCCGTCGTGTCGGAGCCGCTCGACGTGAGCAAGAACACGGAGCTGATGAGCGAGGACCAGACCGTCAAGCAGATGACGGCCATGATCAAGGAGAAGCCGCGCACCTGGCACGAGATCATCGCCGAGTTCGCCGCCCAACCCTACCCCGTCGTGTACCGCGCCTTCGGCCAGTTGCGCCCGAAGCTCGGCCGCATGGCGGACCAGCGTCCGGACTACCCCTACACCTTCTCCGACAGCGACTTCGTCAACGACCCCCAGGGTTGAGCGTCATGCAGTTCGGCGCCTTCCTCATGCCCACCCACGCTCCCGAAATCCCCGTGGCTGATGGCCAGGCCTGGGACTTGGAGGAGCTGGAACGCCTCGACCGGCTGGGCTTCGAGGAAGCGTGGATCGGCGAGCACTTCACCGCCACGTGGGAGCCGTGCCCGGCGCCGGACCTGCTGATCGCCCAGGCGCTGCCGCGCACGCGCCGCATCCGCCTCGGCACGCTCGGCCATCTGCTGCCCTACCACCACCCGGTCGAGCTGGCGCACCGGGCCGCCTACCTCGACCACATGGCGCAGGGCCGCTTCGCGCTGGGCGTCGGCGTCAGCGCGTTGCCGACCGACCATGCGCTGTTCGGCGTGGACACGGCTGGCGGGCGCAACCGGCGCATGACGTTCGAGTCTATCGACATCATGACCCGGCTGTGGACGGACGGCCCCCGCGACTTCCAGGGCGAGTTCTGGTCCACGAAGGCGCCGGCGTCGGACCTGCCCGGCCGCGGCTACCACATGCGCCCGTTCCAGACGCCGCACATGCCGATCGCGATTGCCGGGCTGACGCCTGGGTCGGAGAACCACAAGCTCGCGGGTGCCAAGGGCTACATTCCCGTCAGCCTCAGCGTCAGCCCGGACCCGGCCGTCACCGCGCGGCACTGGGACGCCGTGGCCGCCGGCGCCGGGACGGCCGGACGCACCCCCGACCGCGGCGAATGGCGGATCATCCGCGACGTTTACGTGGCGCCCACGGATGCGGAGGCCCGCCGACTGGCGGTGGACGGCATCATGGGGCGCTGCTGGCGGGAGTTCCTGCTGCCGGTCTACCTGGGATTGGGATTGGGGCCGATGCTGAAATCCGACCCGGCCATGCCGGATTCTGCGCTGACCCTCGACTACCTCGCCGACCATCTGTGGCTCGTCGGCTCTCCCGCCACGGTGGCCCGGCGCATCAACGACCTGCAGCAGGCGGTGGGCGGCTTCGGGCGGCTGTTGGCGGTGTCCTACGACGCTTCGGGCGAGCGTGCGGCTTGGGAGCGGAGCCTGCGCCTCCTGATGGACGAGGTGCTGCCGGCCTGCACGCCCGCCCGGCTGGCGGCGGCGGAATGAGCTACGTGGCCCTCGCGACCGACGCGTTCGATGCGGTGGCGCAGTTCTACGGCGAGCTGCTCGGCTTCCCCGTGGTGTCCGAGTGGGACCGGGCGCACGGGCGCGGCAAGCGGTTCGACCTGGGCGGCGGCCTGCGGCTGGAGATCCTGGACAACCGGCGCGAACGCGCGCCGCTGCCGCTCGGCACGCCGGGCGACCGCGTGCACGTGGTGGTGGAGGTGCCTGACATCGACGCCGCGCACCGCCGCCTCGCCGTGGCGGCGCCGGCGCCGCAGACCGTGTCCTGGGGTGCGCGCCTGTTCGCGCTGCGCGACCCCGACGGCGTGCCCGTCACCTTCCTGCAATGGGATGCGTCCCGAAAGGAGGACGCATGAAGCGCCTGATCGTCGGCATCTCCGGCGCCAGCGGCACGATCTACGGCATCCGCCTGCTGGAGGTGCTGCGAGGCGTGCCGGACGTTGAGACCCACCTGGTGCTCAGCCCGGCGGCCCGGCGGACGATCCTGCTGGAAACCGACTATTCCGTCGAGTGCGTGGAGGCCCTGGCCGACCGCACCTACCGTTCCAGCGACATCGCCGCCGCCATCTCGTCCGGCTCGTTCCGCCCCGCCGGCATGGTCGTGGCGCCGTGCTCGATGAAGACCGTCTCCGGCATCGCCACGTCGTTCTCCGATAACCTGCTGCTGCGGGCGGCCGACGTGGTGCTCAAGGAGCAGCGTAAGCTGCTGCTGCTGGTGCGCGAAACGCCGCTGCACCTCGGGCACCTCCGCTTGCTGGTGCAGGTGGCCGAGATCGGCGCGGTGGTCATGCCGCCGATGCCGGCGTTCTATCACCACCCGGCGACGCTCGCCGAGGTGGTCGATCAGAGCGTCAACCGGGTCCTCGACATGCTCGACATCGAGCTGGGCCTCGACCTGTTCCCGCGGTGGCAGGGTGCCCCCCGTCCATCGCGCGACACCGCCCTGCACGCGGTGCCGGGCGGCCCAAACGCTTACCACCCAACACAGGAGAGCATTGATGGCGAAGTCGTCCCATAAGATCCGCCTGCACGCCGCCCCGGACCACGTTTACCAGGCGCTCACCACGCAGGCCGGGCTGCAGTCCTGGTTCACCCCGCACATCGAGGGCCAGGTCAGCGAGGGGCACAAGGTCAAGATGTCGTTCAGCGGCAAGGAGCCGTTCCGCTGGCGCATGTCGGCGTTCAAGCCGGCCACGCACGTGCATTGGGAGTGCCTGGAAGGCCCCGGTTCCGCAAAGGGCACGTCCGTCACCTATACGCTGAACGGCCAAGGCGGCCAGACCGTGCTCGAATGCGACCGTGACGGCTGGCCCGAGGGCCATGAGGCGTTCGCGACCTGCAACACCCTGTGGGGCATCCTCATGGGACGCCTCAAGGATTACGCCGAGACCAGCAAGGCGAACCCGGCCTTCACTTGACGTCGGAACGGAAAGATCCTGCCTGGAAGGGCGTAGGCGTCTGGCGCTGCATCAACCGTGTGATGCAGCGCCAGCGTTTTGAGCAAGCGGACCGCTGGGTGGCTCATACTCCGGGATTGAAAATAGAAAGGTAGTTGCCGCCGGGTTGAGAGCCAGCGGCGATCTGAAGGCGTTCGGCCTGGCTGATGCTCATGCCGGCGAAGGTTATGCTGGCGTCGACGCCGTTCCCGCCCACGATATCGGCGCGCAGCGTAGCGCCTTGCGACCCCGCAGCGCCGGCGGTGGCGTCCCAGTGATAGCTGCTGACGCCCGAGGCGAAGCCCCACAGCGTGACGGCGTCGCCGGCATGGAAGTTCTGGATGGTGTTCCAGACGGCGCCTGGGCTGCGGGCGTCGGTGAAGAACGTGTCGGCGCCGGTTCCGCCGGTTAGGAAGTTGGACCCCAGGCCGCCGTCCAGGATGTTCTGGCCGCTCGCGACCTGGATCGCATCGTTGCCGCCGCCGGAATGGATGAACGCGTTGGGCGACTGCGTCAGGAACAGCATGTTGTCGCTGCCGGCGTAGATGTATTGGCCTTGCAGATAGTTCGGTCCGCCCGCCGTCGGAAGGTCCATGGCCACCGTCCCGCTCGCCGCGGCCGTCTGGTCCATGAACTGCAATACGCCATTCGGCGGCGCCGCCGGGTTGGCGATTACGTGCGCCGTTGCCGTGCCCCACTGGTTCGTGCCCGGGCTTATGCCATACTCGTTGGAGATCCAGAACGCATGCGGGTTCGCCGGGTCGGGGACGGCGCTGGAATAGTCGCCCCATCGCGTGGTCTGGCCTGTGTTCGCGGGAGCGCCAGGATCGGTGAAAGGCCCGGCGCTCGCCTTGTACTCGACCGGCTTTGAGAATGAGCCATCGCCGGTTCCGGCATACTGGACGACGTAGTAGTCAGTTGGCACAAGCGATGGGCCGGTGGCCGTGAAGTTGACCAGGACGTCGCCGGCGCCATCGACGGCAATCGACGAGTTGAAGGTTCCGACGCCGCTGCCGATCTGCGCTCCGGAGATGTTGCCCTGCGCGACGAGCGTCGCATGGCTCGGGTCGTGGACGTCCAGCTTTGCCCAATGCGTGTTGGAAACGCCGGCGTCCGGGCCGCTCTGCGGCACATCTTCGAACGTGACGTAAAGGAAGCCATTGCTGTAGGCGTTCCCGGTGACTTGCATGCTCCCTGCGTTGATCTGCCGGGATGTCCCCGGCGTCGGGAGCGAGTACCCCGGCATTGCCGCAGATACCGAGGCGCCGAGGTCGACCGTGCTCGTCGCGTCGATCGAGCGGCTTGTCGCGTCGATATGCTTGATCGTCATCGTGCGCCCCTGGCGGGCAAAGAGCAGGTCGCCGCGGCCAACCCCGGCATTTTGCCTGTAGACGGCGTTGTCGGTTCCGAGACTGATCCTGGCGTAGGCGCTCGCGCCGTTGAAACTGCTTGGACCACCGTTTGCGACCAGCACCTCCTGCTGGTTCGCAGGCAGCAGGCTCGCCAGATAAATGTTGGACCCGTCCGTGGCGACGCTCGGCTGGTCCGGGTAATCCGTGGGATGCGGCGGGTCGAAGCTTTGGTATGTCCAACCGTCGTTCGGGTTCGCGTCCTTTGAGACGGCGACGGTGTAGTGGTGGTTGTTCGACGAATCAGTCGAAGTGCCGCTGACGATGAAGCGGCCGCTGGCCGCATCGTATGTTGCCCGGCTGTCTCCCATGTCCTTGAACGCGCCGAGCGGTTTCAAGAAGTCGGCCATCGACATCTCGGACCTGCCCCCGCCGGCAACGGTTGCCCACTCGATCACTGAGTTCTCTACGGAGACGACATACTTGTCGCCCGCTCCCAAACCGTTGTCCGGAGGAAAGCTAAACGTGAGGCCTGGAGCTTTGTCGCTCGTTTTCGGCCCATCCAGCAGGAACAGGGAAGCTGTCAGTTCTTCATCGTTGATATTGTGGACATTGGGTCCAGCCTGAGGACTCGATGATTGCGGCATAAGCTTGGCTCCAGTTCCTTGTTGCCTCACTGGATGCACGGGGCGGCACGCCAGCGTCTGTGGCAAAACCCACACGAGACGGCATGCCGCAGGGATCAGGGAGTGGACGCAGCAAACCCAGCCCCGCCTCGGTTCACGCGGGGCGCGGGTTTTCTACCCCGGCATGCCGAGGAAGACGGTGGAGATCCCAGGGACCAGCGCGATGGCGAGAAGGCCGACCAGCAGGGCGAGCAGGTAGATCCAGATGCGCCGCATCGCCGCCTCGGGCGGGACCTGGCCGATGATGCAGGCGGCGTAGTAGCACAGCCCGAACGGTGGGGCGAACAGGCCCAGGCCCATCGCCAGGATGACCACCATCGCGTAATGAACGTCGTTGATGCCCAACTGCCGGGCAATCGGGAACAGCAGGGGGCCGAACAGCACGATGGCCGGAATGCCCTCCAAGACGCTGCCCAGGACGATGAACGCGAGGATGGAGATCAGCAGGAAGCCGGCGCCGCCGCCGGGCACCCGGCCCATCGTGACCGCCAGGTCATGGGAGAAACCGGACTGCGTCAGCGCCCAGGCCATCCCGCTCGCGGCGCCGACGATGAACAGGATGGCGCCCGACAGCGACGCCGTTTGTACAAGCATCGGCATCACCCGGCCCCAGGTCAGGCCGCCCCGGTAAACCATGAGGCCCAGCACGATTGAGAAGGCGATGCCGATGGTCGAGACCTCGGTCGCGGTCGCAACCCCTTCCACCACCGCGCCCCGGATGAGGAACGGCAGGACCAGCGCCGGAAACGCGACCAGCAGCGACCGCAGCACGACGCGGACACCGGCGCGGGGAACCCTGACGCCACCGTCCGATCCGGCCCGGTAGCGCGCCACCAGCGCCAGCACCGCCGCGAGCAACAAACCAGGCAGGATGCCCGCCGTGAACAGGGCCGCAATCGACACGCCGGTGACGGAAGCAATCGCAATGAGCACGATGGAGGGCGGGATCGTCTCGCTCATGGCACCAGCCGCGGCGAGCAGGGAGATCAGCTCGCCGTCCTGCATGCCGCGCTTGCGCATTTCCGGGAACAGCACCGGCGCCACCGCCGCCATGTCGGCCGTCTTGGAGCCTGAGATGCCCGACACCAGCAGGATCGCGCCGATCAGCACGTAGGACATGCCGGCGCGGACATGGCCGATCAGGGAAGCCAGGAACACCACCATCACCCGGGCCATGCCGGTCGCCTCGACAAGCTGGCCGAGCAGGACGAACAGCGGCACGGCCAGCAGGATCAGCCCGCTCATGCCCTCGTCCATGCGGCCGACGACGACGGCAAGCGGCGTGCGGGTCGTCGCCAGCAGGTAGGCGACGGTCGCGAGGCTGAAGCAGAACGCAATCGGCACGCCCGCCATGACGGCGGCGGCCAGGAAGCCGACGAAGAACACCACGAGCGCCCAGTTGCCCATCGCCGAGAACGCCGGCGCGGCCAGGGCGCAGGCGCCCGCGAACCCGGCGAGCGCGCCCGCCACGGCCAGGACCTGCAAAACGCCGTGGCGCCACAGCCGCGCCCCGCAGCTCAGCAGCGCCAGCCCGCAGCCGGCCGGCAGCGCCAGCGCGCGCACGGTGCCGGGCCAGCCGAGCGCCGGGGTTTCCACGAAGGCCTGGTCCTGGAGGTACTGCAGCGTCGGATACAGGATCATCGCCAGGAACAAGGCCACCGCGCCGACGCCCAGCGTTTCCATCCAGCTTTGGGCGCGCGGCGACAGGCCGGAGACGAAGAACGTCCTCCGCATGTGCGCGCCGCGCTGCACCGCAATCGCGCTGCCGAGCATGCCCAGCCACAGGAACAGGATAGACGCCAGCTCGTCCGACCAGATGATCGGCTGGTCGAACACGGCACGCGCGACGATGCCCGCGAACAGGATGGCGACCTCGGCCACCAGCACCGCGGCGGCCGGGATCTCCACGACCCTACGAAGCCACCGCTCGGCCCGACTTTCGCCCGCAAACGGGGCGGCCGCCGCTTCCTTCAGCGGCGAGACGGCCGCCGAACTCACGCGAGCGGCCCGACCACCGCCTCCAACGCCTGCCAAGGCTCCGCGCCGAACTTGTCGCGCCAGGATTTGTAGAACCCGGCCTTCACCAGCGCGCCCCGGAACGCCGCCTTGTCCACGGAGGCGAAGGCGAGGCCCTTGGCGGTCAGTTGCGCCTTGAGCGTCGCGTCCAACTGGGCCACGTCGCTCCGCTGCTCGACCGCGGCACGGTCGAACTCGCGCCGCACGGTTTCTTGCAGGTCCGCCGGCAGTTGCGTGAACGAGCGCCGGTTGCCGAGCAGCCAGAACGGGTCCCAGATATGGCTGGTTTCCGCCACGTATTTCTGCACCTCGTAGAGCTTCCCGGACTCAATCGCGACCAGGCCGTTCTCCTGCCCATCGACCAGCCGGGTCTGCAGGGCGGTGTAAAGCTCGTTGAAGTTGATCGACGTGGGATTGGCCCCGAACGCGGTGAACAGGGAGGTGAAGATGGGAGAGACCGGCACTCGGATGCGGTAGCCTTTCAGGTCCTCTGGTGCTGTGATCGCCTTGGAGGCCGAGGTGATCTGCCGGATGCCGTTGTCGGCGGCCTTGGCCACGACGACCAGGCCGGACTTCTCGATCTGGGTACGCAGGAACTGCCCCAGCGCGCCGTCCATGCCCGGCCAGATCTGGTCGTAGCCGGTGAACGCGAAGCCGATGTTGGTGATGGCCGCGACCGGCGCGACCGTGGACAGCACGGACCCCGCGATGTTTAGGAAGTCGATGCCGCCGCTGCGGACCTGCGACAGCAGGTCGGTGTCGGAGCCGAGCTGGCTGGCCGGAAAGAACTTGATCTCAAGCCGCCCGCCGGTCGCCTCCTTGATGCGGCCCAATGCCTGCTCCAGCCGCGCATTGATCGGCTGGCTCAGCGTTTGGCCGGTCGCGAGCTTGTAGGCGAACTCCGCCGCATGGGCCGGGCGGGTGGCGATGGCGACGAGCGGCAGGGCCACGGCCAGGACGATGCGGCGGCGGACGCCATTACGGATGCTGTCCATTGGTTCTCTCCCCCTTTGCTTGTTCTTGTTGCGGCAAGCCACCCGGGGGAAGCTCTAAGCAAGCTCTGTCTCCCAGCACAATGTAGTTCGCGTTGCAGACTGCTTAGCGGATCTGAACGGTGCGGCGACCTCAACCAGATCAAGGGTTGTTTAGCGGGCCTAACGGCCGGGCCGGTTTTTCTAAATTGCCCGGACGGGCCGCTTCCGCAATTCTCCCGCGACAGGTGGCCGGGCAAGAGCCGCACGCGCGAACGCCGGCCCGCGATCCGCCAGCACAACAATCCGGCCGCCATCGGCCATGGGGACACGAGACATGAACCTTTCGTCATTGCTTCTGGGCCGCGCCGCCAAGGGCCGCCCCGTCCGCGTCGGCCTGATCGGCGCCGGCAAGTTCGGCTCCATGGTGCTGTCGCAAGCCCAGAAGATCGAGGGTCTGCACATGGTGGCGGTCGCCGACCTGTCCGTGCCGCGCGCCCGGGAGTCGATGAAGCGCGTCGGCTGGGCGGAGGAGCGCTACGGCGCCCGCAGCGCCGGGGAGGCGGTCAAGAACGGCACGACCTTCGTCACCGACGACGTGGGCGCCATGCTGTCCTGCCCGGAGGTCGAATGCGTCATCGAGGCGACCGGCCACCCCATCGCCGGCACCCGCCACGCGCTCGCCTGCATCGAGCACGGCAAGCACATCGTCATGGTCAACGTCGAGGCCGACGTGATGGTCGGGCCGATCCTGGCGCAGAAGGCGCGCGCCAAGGGGCTGATCTACTCCATGGCCTATGGCGACCAGCCCGCGCTGATCTGCGAACTGGTGGACTGGGTCCGCTCCTGCGGGTTCGAGCTGACCGCCGCCGGCAAGGGCATGAACTTCGAGCCGCGCTACCGCTACTCCACGCCCGACACCGTTTGGGGCTTCTTCGGATGGAGCGAGGAGGAGGTCGCGAAGGGCGACTTCAACCCCAAGATGTACAATTCCTTCACCGACGGCACCAAGGCGGCCATCGAGATGGCGGCCGTCGCCAACGGCGCCGGCCTCGACTGCCCCGACGACGGCCTCGCCTTCCCGCCGGCCGGCCTGCACGACCTCGCCCGCGTGTTCCGCCCGGCGGCGGACGGCGGGCGCATGGCGCGGTCCGGTTTGGTCGAAATCGCCGCCAGCCAGGAGCCGGACGGCCGCGAGGTGGCCAACAACATCCGCTACGGCGTGTTCGTCACCTTCAAGGCGCACAACGAGTACACAAGGGGCTGCTTCAAGCAATACGGCCTGCTGACGGACCCGTCCGGCTGGTATGCCTCCATGTGGCGTCCGTTCCACATCATCGGCCTGGAAACCTCGGTCAGCGTGCTGTCCGCCGTGCTGCGCGGGGAGGCGACCGGCTCCTCCAAGGAGTTCCGGGGCGACGCCGTGGCCACGGCCAAGCGCGACATGCAGCCCGGCGAGATCCTGGACGGGGAGGGTGGCTATGCGGTGTGGGCCAACGCCATCCCGGCGAGCCGGAGCCTGCAACTGCGGGCCTTGCCGATGGGCCTCGCCCAGAACGTCAAGCTGAAGCGCCCGGTCAAGCGGGACCAGGTGGTCAGCTACGACGACGTCGAGCTGGTGCACGACCGCGACGTGGTGGACCTGCGCCGCGAGATGGAGGACGGCTTCCGTCCCGTGCAAAGTGCTGCGGCCGAATGATGGCCGACGACGTGGGCGGCGCCTTCCTGCCCCTCAAATGCGCCGATCTTCAAATGCGATAAACGCGCTCCGCCGTCCCGCTCAGCACGACCCGCTTCTCCGCCTGCGACAGCCCGGCCGTCAGCGCCGAGATCGCCCCGAGGATTGAGCGGCCCGGCGCAAACAGCCGGTCAACCGGAAGGTTGGTGCCGACCATGACGCGGTCCGGGCCGAAGAACTCGATCACGCGCCCCAGCAGCGGCCCGGTGTCGGCGAAGGTCCAGGCGGGGTGGCCGAGCCCGAGCCCCGACAGCTTGGCCACGACGTTCGGCGCCTCCGCCAGCCGCGCCATCGCGCCCGCCCAGGCCGCCACGCCCGCGGCACTCCGGTCAATCGGCATGCCGAAATGGTTGAGCACCAGCGTCGTGTCCGGATAGGCCCGGGCGAGGGCGAGGGCCATGTCCATCTGCGGCCAGTAGATCTGCAGGTCGAAGCTGAGGCCGTGGCGCCGGAGCAGCGCGAAGCCGCGCCGCCAGGCGGCGTCCTCCATGAGGTCCGGACGCACCGCCACGCGAAGCGCCGGGTCGGCGTGCCAGTTGAGGATCTGGCGGACGCCGCGCAGCGCGGGCGCGTCGGCGTGGGCCTCCAGCATTCCCTCGACGCCGGGTGCTGCGAGGTCGGCGAAGGCGACGATGGCGGTGGGCCACCCGGTTTCCATGGAAAGCTGCTGAAGGCAGCGGGTTTCCCCCACGGGATCGGCGGGGTCCCAGCCGTTCTGGACGTGCACGGTCTTGCCCACGTCGAAGCCGGCGGTGTCCTGGGCGTAGTCCGCGGGCAGGTAGTTGCGGCGGATCGGCCCGATGTCGCCCTCAAGCCGGGGCCGCCCGTCCCAGTCGCACAGCCATGGGTAGTAGTGGCGCCCGACATCCTGGAAATGCTGGTGCGCGTCCACGAGGGGAAGGCTGCCGCTCATCGGCGGGGCCGCGCCAGCCGGTCAACATAAACGGCGAGGATTACCACGCTGCCCGACGCGACGTACTGCCAGAAGGACGGGACGTTCATCAGCGTCAGCCCGTTCTGCAAACCGCCCAGGGTCAAGGCGCCGATCAGCGAACCCAGGGGGTTGCCGACGCCGCCGAACAGGCTGGCGCCGCCGATCACCGCCGAGCCGATAGCCTGCAGTTCGAACCCGGTGCCGCCAATCGGCTCGGCCGCGCCGATACGGGCGATGAGCACGAACCCCGCCAAGCTCGAAAGCACGCCGGACAGGGTGTAGACGGTGATCTTCACCCGGTCGATGTTGATGCCGGACAGCCGGGCCGCTTCCTCGTTGCCGCCCACCGCCACGATCTGCTCGCCCAATGCGGTGAAGCGCACCAGGAAAAAGGCCGCCGCCGCGATGGCGACCGCGAGCAGCACGGGCGTGGGCACGCCGAGCGCCTGGCCCGCGAAGGCGTCGCGGAACTCCTGCGGCAGGCCGTAGATCGGCTGCCCGTTGGTGTAGATCAGCGCCGCGCCCCGGAACACGCTGAGCGTGCCGAGCGTCACGATGAAGTCGGGCAGCCTGAGCTTCGCGATCAAGACGCCGTTGAGCACGCCGCAGGCCAGCCCGACCCCCAGCCCGGCCGCGACGCCGGCATACAGGTTCTGGTTCATCACGTCGGAGGCCACCATGCTCGACAGGCCGGCAACCGAGCCGACGGACAGGTCGATGCCGCGCGTGATGATGACCAGCGTCATCCCCACCGCGATGACGGCGTTGATCGCCGATTGCAGCATGATGTCGATGAGGTTCGCCGGCTGGTAGAAGCTGCTCGTCAGCACGGAGAACACGGCGAACAGCGCGACGCCGCCGATCAGGACGCTGGCCTGGCGGAACACGTCGCGGCTCAGCGCGGCCCGGGGCGGGACGGCAGCCCCCATCAGGCGCCGCCGTCGGCGTTCGCATACCGCATCAGCGTTTCCTCATCGAGCCGGTGGTTGTCGAGCATCCGGATCAGCCGGCCCCGGCTGACGATGCCGATTCGGTTCGAAAGCAGCAGGAGTTCGGGAAGCTCCGACGAGATCACCAAGACGGCCGCGCCGTCCGCGGCGAGGCGTCGGAGCAGCGCGTAGATTTCCGCCTTCGCGCCGACGTCGATGCCGCGGGTCGGCTCGTCGAACATCAGCACCCGCGCGCCGGTCGCCAGCCAGCGCGCGATGACGACCTTCTGCTGGTTGCCGCCGGACAGGTTGGCGAGCGGAGCCGCGATGGCCGCCGGGCGGATCTGCAGGTCCGAAACATGGCGCCGGATTTCCGCCCGGCGCCGTGCTCCGCGCAGCACGCCGAAGCGGGCGAAGCGCCTTTGGCTGGCAAGGCCGAAGTTCTGCTCGACCGACATCATCGGCACGACCGCGTGGCCCCGCCGGTCCTCCGGGATCAGGGCGACGCCCGCCGCCATCGCGTCCGCCGGCGACCTGATGGCGACCGCCTTGCCGTCGATGCGGATTTCGCCGCCGGTCCGCGCGTCGATCCCGAACACGGCGCGCATGACCGCCGAGCGCCCGGAGCCGACCAGGCCCGCGAGGCCCACGACCTCGCCGGGCCGGACGGACAGGGTGACGCCGCGGAGGCGGGGCGTTGAAAGGTCCCTCAGCTCAAGCAGCGGCGCCTGCGCGCTCGCCACCTCGGCCGGGCGCCCTTCCATGGCGCGGGACAGCTCGCGCCCGGCGATCATTCCGTTGAGCTGCGCGTCGGTGTGGGCCGCCACCGCGTCGCTCGCCACCACCCGGCCGTCGCGCAGCACGGTGAAGCGGTCGGCAATGGCGCGGATTTCCTCCATCCGGTGGGAGATGTAGATGACCGCCTTGCCCTCTTCCCGGAGGTCCCGGATCACCTTGAACAGCCCGTCGCGCTCGGACGGCGTCAGGCTTGAGGTCGGTTCGTCAAAGGCGATGATGCGGCCGCCGCGGGCGAGCGTCCGGCTGATCTCCACAAGCTGGCGGTCGGCCATGCCGAGCTTCGAGACGGGCGTGTCAACCCGGAGGTGCGGGGCGAGCCGGCGCAGGATGCCCGCCGCCGCCGCCCGATGGCGCTTCCGGGGGACCACGCCCAGCGCCGCGGTCTGGCCGAGGAAGATGTTCTGCGCCACGTCGAGTTGCGGCACCAGGCTGAGTTCCTGGCTGACCAGGCCGATGCCGAGGGACAGCGCGTGGCGCGGCCCTTCGACCGGGAACTCGGCGACGGTGGCGCGCATGGCGCCGGTCCGGACCGACTTCTTGGCTTCCCGGATGCCGTCGGTGCCGACGACAGTGACCTTGTTGGCGGCGCCGGCGTTCCTGACCGCCTCGAACACGCCGAGCGCCATGCCGTCGTTGTTGGCGTAGATGCCGACGAGGTCGGGGTGCTGGCGCAGGATGTTGCTGGCGGCGTTGAGGGCGGTCAGGCGGTCCCAGTTGCCGGGCTGGCTCGCGACGAGCTGCAGGCCGGGATAGGCCTTGAGCTGCTCCTTGAAGCCCTGGATGCGCAAACGGGCGTTCGGCGACCCGGCGATGCCCTCGATCTGCGCGACCTTGCCGCCGTTCGGATAGGCCTCGTGCAGGAAGGTTGCGGCGTCGGCGCCGATCTTCGCCTGGTCGGTCCCGATATAGACGCTGGCGCCGGGCGTGCGCGCATCGTCGATGATGACGGTCGGGATGTTGGCGGCGCGCGCGGCCTTGATGACCGGGACGAGGTTCGAATCCGATTGCGGCGACAGCAGCAGCGCGTCGGGCTTCTGCGAAACCACGGTCTGGGCAAGGTTGAGCTGCTCGACCATCGAGGCCTCGTCCTTCGCGGCCTGCACGTCCACCTTGATGCCGTACTTGCCGGCCTCGCTCCTCACCCCGGCCGCCACGTCCTGCCAGAACTCGTTGATCAGCGTCTTCGTCACATAGGCGAAGCGCAGGTCCTTGCCCGGCTTCGCGACCGGGCCGAACTGGCTGTCGAGCGCCGTGCTCTCGATCTTCTCGGCCACGCCCGACGGCGCCGGGCAGTCGGCCGCCCGTGCGCCGACGCAGCCCAGCAGCATGGCCAGCGCCGGCACGGCGGCCAGCAGGCTTCGTCCATATTTCGTCATGTCGTGTCCTCCGTTGGTGACAGGGCAAGGGTTTGCCCGAACCTGTCCGGGTCTGCTGCCCGTTTCCTCGAAGACTAAGACACCGGTTTCGTTAAGCGCAATTTAGCTGCATTGCGCGACGCATTAGGTTGCCTTAACGGTCGCACCGACCATGATTTCGCCGGGTGCGTGCCATGCAGCTTCCGATCCGCGCCATCTGCGTGTTCCACGCCGTCGCCAAGGCGGGCAGCGTGTCCAAGGCGGCGGCCGAACTCCGCGTCACGCCCTCCGCCGTCAGCCAGCAGATCCAATTGCTGGAGGTGCAGCTCGGTACCTCCCTGACCGTCAAGGCCGGACGCCACATCGCCCTGACGGAGGCCGGGGAGCGTTACTTCGCCTCCATCACCGACGAGATCGAGCGGATCGCGGAGGCGACCAGCCACATCCGCGGCTTCCGCTCGACCACCGCGCTGAACGTGCGGGCGACGCCGACCCTGGCGAACAAGTGGCTGCTGCCCCGCCTCGCGTCCTTTCTCGACGCCTGCCCCGAGATGGAGGTGCGGCTGGACGGGACCAACGAGCCGACGGACTTCGACCGCGAAACGGTTGACGTCGAGATCCGGCATGGCGACGGCCGCTGGCCCGGGCTGTTCGTCGAGGGCTTGGCAGAGGAGCAGTTCTGGCCCGTTTGCGCGCCAGGCTACGCCGGGCCGCACAGCCTCCATCCGTCCGACCTGCCCGGTCGCCGCCTGATCCACTCCGTGAAGTCGCAGGCGCAATGGACCCGGTGGTTCGCCCTCGCCGACGCGTCCGGGTCTTGGCGCCCCGGGGCTTGGCGCAAGGTGCTGTTCGACCGCAGCCACATGGCCATCGATGCGGCGGCGGGCGGCATGGGCGTCGCGCTGGAAAGCACGCTGATGACCGAGCGCGAAACCGCGTGCGGCGCCCTGGTCCGCCCCGTCCGCGACGCGCCCGAGATCCGCCTCGTGACGCAATGGGTCGTGTGCCCGCGCGACCACCTGCGGCAAAGGAAGGTGCGGCTGTTCCTGGATTGGCTGCGCGGGGAACGCGACGCCTGGCAGGCGCGGCAGCCCGCGGCGTGACCTAAAACCGGGCGGGATCGACGGTGCCCGCGCCGGCCGCGCTCGCGTAGGCGGCCTCGACGAGGGCGGTGCTTTTGAGGTTGTCCCGGCCGGACGTGTCCGGCTCGCGCCCGGCGCGGAGGCAATCCACCCAATGCTGCTGGATCGCGCGCACGCTGTCCTGCACCCCGTGCCAGGGCTTGCCGGCCCAGGGCAGCAACGGCGGGGACGCATCGGATTCCCGCGTTCCCGCCGCCGAGGTGACGGCTAGGCGGTAGCCCTGGGACAAGCGGATCGAACCCTCGCTGCCGTCCACCTCCACCAACATCTCGGGAAAGGGATCGGGCTCCCGCTTCGTGACGTAGGACACATCGACCACGGACGTCGCGCCGTTCGCGTGGCCAAGCAGGACGGCCGCGGCGTCCTCGCCCTTGATGTCTGGGTTGACCCGGTTGGTCCTTGCCGCGAGCGAGGTGACCTCGCCGAGCAGGAAACGGGCGACGTCAAGCGCGTGGATGCCGAGGTCCTCCAGGATGAACCGCTCGCCTTCCGCGAGGTAGGGCTGCCCCGAGAAGATGTCGTATCCCGTGCGGAAGGACACGCGTGTCCAGAACGGCGTTCCGACGTCCCCGCGGTCAATCGCCGCGCGCACCTGCCGCATGGGGCTTTGCCAGCGGGAATTCTCGTGCACCACCAAGGGGACGCCGGCCGTCGAGCAGGCGTCCACCATTGCCCGGGCGTCCGCCATCGTCGCCGCGAACGGCTTCTGGCAGATGACCGGCCGCCGGTGCCGCGCGGCGAGTTCGACCAGGTTCCGGTGACTCGGCACGGTGGTCACGATGTCCACGAAGCTGAGCTCCTCCGCGGCGAGCATGGCGGCGGCGTCGGTGTAGCGCCGCGCGATCCCGAACCGGTCGCCCACGGCAGCGAGGCGCGCCGGGTCTCGGTCGCAGATCGCGGCGACCTCCACGCCGGCGATGTCCCGCCACGCATGCAGATGGTTGATCGCGAAGAACCCGCAGCCGATCAACCCGGCGGACAAGGTGCTGCTCATGAGGCCATGCTCCACTCAGCCCGGCGTCAGCCGCGCCCGAAACGCCACCCGTTCCGGCTCCGCGAGCCAAGTCCGCATCGCCGCCTCGTTTGCGAACCGGCCGCCCGGCAACGGCCGCGCCTCGCCCTCCACCACGAGCTCGCCGCCGCGGAACGGCCAGGGCGACAGCGTGAACGCGGCTGCGTCGTCCGCCCGCGCCGTGAGCCGCAGCGTCCGCCGGCCGCCGGTCCGGTCCGGCGCCTCCATGTCCAGCGGCGTTTGCAGATCGCCGCAGAGTGCCAGCGACATCGTGTCGGACAGCGCGACCAGCGCCGCGTCATGCGCCAGCGCGGTGGCGTCCAGCCCGAGCGCCCGCGCCCACGCGGCCTGCAGCGGCGCCTGGGTAGCCAGGAAATGGTCCGCCGCCGCCGCATCCGCCGGCGCGACCCGGTGCCGGTCCATGTAGCGGGTGTAGATCAGCCCGCCATGGCGCGAGATGAGCAACGCCACCCGCTGCCCCCACGCATTCAGCGCACGGTCAACGCCCCGCGCCCACATCGGCGCATGCGCCGCCGCGCCGACCGCACGGAACAAGTGCGGCCGCCCGGTCTGCGGGTCAAAGCTCGGCGCCGTTTCCCAGTCGAGCCAGCCAAGGTCGTGCTGCTCCGCCGCGAGCAGCAAAGGCTCCTCCAGCGGCTCCGCCCAGGCGCGCAGGATCTGGCCGGAGATCCAGGCGTGCGCGGGCTGGCTGATGGCGAGCACAGGGGCATCGGGGGCCTCACGGAACAGCATGGGCCAAGGCTAATCCGGTTGGGTTGGGATGGATAGACGGCAGTTCCTATGCCGCCGGGCCGCCCATGAACGCCGCCCGGATGCTCGTCACGTGGTCCCGCATCAGAGGCCGTCTCTGAACGCCAGCGTAATTGGGGGCTGGGTGGTCGCTGTAGGATATGTTTCCAGCGGGTTGTCGAGACCGGGTTGGAACAGCAGCCGACTTCAATAAGGGATAGAAGGCCTGGCCAACCTAATACATAGTATAGACAACAATCTTGTAAAGGCGTCTTGAGTCCAGTCCAAGAGCGTGGATGAATGGTGACTTTGCCCAGCAGGGAGAGGGTCAAAATGAGCTTGGAAAGCGGAACAGAACCGCATCTGGCGCGATACATTAACGCAGATAACCCACTTGGCCTGAGCTTGGCTTTGGCCATTTCAGGCTGGGTAGCATGCGGCTTCGGTGAGGCTGTCGAGGAGCGCGCGTGGGATTGTTGCCATGTTCTGGGCCTGCGGGGACGTTGAGAAAGCCTGTGCGATC
>JAABUQ010005028.1_pt1 | contig 21729 bp, 7 predicted proteins | sample 5560001 | NCBI WGS metagenome assembly JAABUQ01 (sample SAMN10711888, study PRJNA513371) | rock metagenome | isolation source: Antarctica rocks | place: Antarctica: Victoria Land, Finger Mt nord | collected 2015-12-18
CAATCGATTAGATTTGCGTATTTTTGAAATTTGGCAACGTAGTTTGTTGCTAACGTTTTTTGTTGCAAATACTAAATAACTTGTTTCGCTATTTGTTTTTCGTTAAATATTTTAAATACTTGTCGTAGTTCTTTTTTGAAGACATCGAAATTAATGAAGATCTCTTTTGAGTCTTCTTCATTCTTAAGATGCTTTCGAAGATTTGACTTTAATTAATGTTGAACTCTTTTTTGAAGAAAGATAGAAGTCAACAAGATCTTTTTATTTCTTGAAACGAGATAGAACGTAAAGTAAATTTTAATTTGCGTAATTCAATTCTTTAATTCAATTCTATCTTCATAATACTTGTCTAGAGCATTGATTTTGATTTTTGATAAAATTTTTTCTTCATTGTCGATATTATTGTCGTTATCGTCGATCTTTATGAGGTTTGACACGAGTTGTTTTTCTTTTGTTGTAGAGTTAATGCTTGAGATAGAGACGCGTTGACTTGATATAAACATTCTTAGAGTATTCAAAGTGTTACGCTAGTACTTCCCACGAAGATATTAGAGAGAGTTATGCTATTGGAGAGATTTGTAGACGTCTTTAGGCAATGCAAGCAATCATTTAATAACAAGGATTTGCAACTAAGTAGTCGTAACAATAAGTCAAGACTTAAGATAAGTTAAACACGATTCATAAGAAAGTCGCGTTCAATTAGTTATATACATGATAAATCAACTAGATCGCTAGATCAATACCTTTGATTCCAATGATTCACTAATCTTGAATCGATGATCTTAATGAATCAATGCTCTTGATTCAATTGATTTATTAATTTAGTCACATGATACTTTCTTGACAAATTGTGCCCTACATATTGTGAAGAGCTTTGCGTCGTAATTAATAGACCTAAGTACGCGACTCGTAACAACGCATCAAACTTTTCAAAGTTAACGCAAATAACTCGAGATATACTTTTATGTTTAATGTTATTAATAAATATTGAACGAACTTTTAGTCTTGTTTAAAGAGTGTGTCGATAAAATCGATCTTAAATAAGTTCGCAAATTGTCGAGCAAATTATAATAATTAAGTACTTTAATCGAACTATAAATTTAGACACAAAAGAGATTGTTCTTGAATTGTAAAATATATATTGTAAAGAAAAGAATAACGATTAAGCGATAAATAAAGAAAATTTTTTTCTTGCACTAAATTAGATTGATCGCGCTAACCCGAAAATGTTACGTGCAAATGCCAAGACTTGGGTCAAAAAAATTCGAAGAATTGAATTGCTTAAAGTATTTTAGTCGATTACTATAAGTAGTTTAGCGCAAAGCGCGCTAAGCTACTTTGAGCAATTCGATTTCAAAAAATTGTCGCGACCCAATCTTGGCGTCGAGTCGAGTTAAAGGAATGATATTATAATCTAGTTTGACAATTAGTTTACACTAAATCTTAAGATTGTTTTAAATTAGATTTATTAATAGATAAATTAACTTTTGAAGAAGAGACATCTTTAATAATTACAAAAATAATCAAATATTAATAATAATAATACAAAGAAATAATGCATTTAATAACTTGAATTACTAAAAAAAAATTATCAATAATAAAATTTCGAAGATTCGAATCTTAGCTAGTGCAAAAAACATATTATAATTGTTCGAAAAGAAAAACATATTATGTTTGTTTTAAAAAAAGAATATAATATTGTCGTAAAATTTCTAGCTAAAAAGATCGAATTACTCTATTAAATAATTAATAAAGAGCAAATTCTTTAATTAAATTGTCACGCGCTTAGCGTAAATTGTCACAAAATTCAAATTTATAATGCGCAAAATGTTAATTACAATTCTATTATTATAATAATAATGCAAAAAGATAATGCACTTATTAGAAAGAAAAATACACATAAACGTCTTAGTTGCTTTTTGAAGTATTATTAAAGCTAAATTCTAAATACAATAGTCTTTTTTCTTATAATTGAAATTGCTAATCTTATTATGCAAAATTTCGCAAATTAAACGTTAAAATAAAAGTCAAGAAATAAGAAAGTCGATCGACTTTTAATATTTTTTGATTTTACGAGAAACGACGATATTAAGCTTTTACTTTCGTATTTGTTATCGCAAAACATCAACATATTAGTCGAAAATATATTATTTGTTCGCATTATCTTAATTATATTAGCATCTCTTATACTTTTCTTCTTAGTACTCGTTTCTTCTTGAGACTTTTCTTTGTTTATGCTTATCTCGTTACAATCAAATTGAGAAATCAATTTATTGCAAAAAGACTTTAAGATCGATTAACAAACTAGCAAATTAAGTATGTTAATTCTAGACAAGACGTTTCGCATTATTTGTATGCATTATCTATTTACTTTGTGCGAATTAATAAAGAAGATATAAATTTGACGATATTAAAAAGAGATTTACATAAATGTAATCGAAAGATGTTAAGTTTAAGATAAAATTCAAAGAAGTTATAGTAAAATAAGCGATGATTTTAATAATCTTTACTAATGCAAACGCGTCGAAAAATCGCGTAAAAAGAGAGACTTAAATTAATAATTAACGATAAGAATACGTAATATAAATAACAAAGCAATTAACAAAAATAAGCTTGCGTAATATATTAACGAAATCAAATATATATTAATATAAAGAAATAATAATCTTGTGTTAACAAAAGTTTAAAGTAAGTATTAATAAATAAATGTTAATTCTAATTTTAATACATATATTTCTTACTTTGTTTCGATAAAATTATTCGTCAATACATTATTTACAATTTTGTCAATTTTTTCGAATTTTCTATTCTTTGAATCTTGTCGCACTCTATTAAATATTGTAAAAAACTTTTAAATTACTATATAATTGCATTATCTCTATGCATTATTCGTAAAATAAGCTAAGTATACGCACAAATAATAAAAGCGCTATTAACAAATTCGAAAATCATTGCAAGTCGAAATTGCGCAAAAGACTAAAATAATAATTGCAAAAAGTTGTACAAAAAGCAAAGTAACAATCGAAAAGTTATCTTAATACAAATTAAAAAACTTCGTAAAACATCTTTGTAAAAGACAATTGCGAAGTCGAATTGTAAAATTATAAAAGACAATGTTAAAAAAAGTTAAGAAACATCAAATTAATAAAGAAATTTATAATAATGCATTTAAATAATGCAACAAAACACACAATGCTAACAACTTAACAACAAAATGCTTTGAAAATAAATTAAGACAAAAAGCGAAAAAAAAATTTGCGATTAAGAAAGCAAATCGACTTGAAATCGTCGAAAAAACACAAAAGCTGCGTAAAAATACAAATGTAATAATAAATTCTCTTCTAAAAAGATATGTATTATCTAAATATATTATTTGTATTTTACATTTAAGCTAATCAATATTACAATTAAGCGTTAACAACGAGCTCAACATTAATAAAAGCTTTTCGATCTACATAAAATCGATTGTAAAAATTATTTAATAACAAATTATTTATTATAATAGCTTAAATAATTTAAAGAAAACTAATAATAACAATTTTATAAAATTATTTGACATCTTTGTTAAAGAATTTGCATTTTTGAACAATGCAAAGAAGAGAAACATTTCAAATTTTATTATTGTTAAGATAAGGAATCTCGATAATATACTTAAAAAGAATAATAATAAGTAAGAGACTCAATACAAGACTTAAGATATTGCGAAAAAGTTAAGTTATAACTATTATGCAACAACAAATAATAATAATAATAGCAAAAAAAATAATAAGAGCGAGAAAAATAAAGACAATAACAATAAAATTGATAAGAATAATAATAATAAGAATAATAACAAGATAAAAAATAACTCGAATTAAACTATTTAAGATAATAGTAAAGTAAACAAGATTATTAAGATTTCGAATTAATAACTTTATACACACAGCTTAAAGAGTTTGCTATTATGTATTATTATTATAATGCATTATCTTGTTGCATTATTATATTGCATTATTAAGTTGTAATTGAACGATTTAAATAAAGTGTAAAACTAAGATAAATTTAATACATATTTAAACTAATATCTTAACGATTTAAGTCGATTTTTCGAATAATATATTTGACTATTTAAGAATTATGTTATTGCTTTAGAATTATTAATTCTCTATATATTTTTAAATAGAGTGTGCTCAAATATTAAAGTCTCAATAGCTCAATAATAGAGCGATTGCACTTCAATAACAATAACACAATATTTGTAAAAAAATCTTAAAAAGCATTACTATACTCTTATTAATTTTCTCGTAAATGTTGTGTTATTATTATCAAGAATAAAAAGATCGAAAATTCAAATTCTTCTCGAAATACAATAATATTTTTTCTTTTTTTAATTCAAAAATAGTAATAAGAAGAATAATAATAGAGATATCGATAAGAGCGACAATAAAAAGAATCAAAAAAAACAAGAATAATTTGAACGAGATTATGCAAAACGAGATTGTCGAACTCTTTAACAAAAAAAGTTAAGTCAATAATTTGATTCTAGTTATCTAGATAGTTCAAATGCATTATTATAATACATTACTAGATAATTTTATATCGAAAAATTATAAAATAGAACATGATTTTCTACTATTTATTTTAGAATTTCTTTATACTAATACTAAGTCTTGACAATTCGAATTAATTTTTCGAGTCGAATTTCGATTTTAAGTATAGAAATTAATTCGAATTGTCGATTTTAACTTTAGAAATCGAATTGTCAAGACTTTCGAGTCAAGTTAATACGAATTGTCAAGATTCGAATCGAGTATTCGATTCGAACTCGATAATTCGATTCGACGCGATTAGTCTAATTTAACGTAACAATCTAACAATGTTTTCTTACAAATTTATTTAAAGAACTTCTTGATAAAAATATTGTTATTGACGTTTATATCGATAAAACTTAATTTGTAAACAATAGATAAAGAAAAAGAAGAAAAAGCAAGAACAATTAATTTAATCTTTTGTTTAATTGTTATTAATTGTATAGAATTTGCAATAAATAATACTTGCTATAATAAAGATTGCACTTGCAAAGACTAATATAATTGTTAAGACTATTAATATTGATTTTATATTTAATTTGCAAAGTTCGACAATGCAAATATATAACTAGACAAATAATTATATCGACAATTAAGATTAATATAAAGATTGTTACTAACATAAAGATTATTACTATATTATTGAAGTATTCTTCTTAGATGTTAAATTTATTATATTTTTGTCGATACTCTTCTAAATTTGCATTTTCGTTATTTGTTGTTAAAACTATATATAGATCTTTAGATTACTATTAAAGTTGCTCTTTTTCTTACAATTATTATTATGCATTTGCTTTGTCTTGAAAACACAAGTTATAAAAGTTATCTTGTCTCTCTAATTTGTTTACAATAGATATAACTCTCGCAATAGCTTGTATATAGATACGTTTGCTTTCTTATTAACAATAATTTTAAATTATCGCATTTGTTTCGAAGTCTTTATATTATAGTGCTTGTCGATATAATTAACAAAGCAATAATCGTTTTAATTAATATAACGTTTGTCGTAATATTGTTAGTAAATAATAAAATAACAATCGATATTACTTATATTCTTTGCAACGTTTATTCTACTTCTTGTTTGTTCTAATAATCAATTTGTTCTCTAATAAGTCTAGTCTTTAATGTAATATTATTAATTTAAGAATTTAAGAATAAATTAATACGTAATCGCTTTTGCAAGATAAAAACAAAAAAATTAATTAAGTTCTTATTAACAATAACAATAGTCTCGATTTTAATTATTAAATTAGAATAGAACTTTATTAATTGAACTTTAATTATATTAACAATCTTGCTTTATTAAGATACTAAAAAGTTATTAATAAATTAATAAATTTGTACAACTTTTGTATATTTTAATCTAACAATTATTATAATATTTTGCAAAACTTAGTTTTTATTAATATCGCTTTTATCGAACTCGTTATTAAACAATTATTCGAAAACTTAAATATTAAACTTGTTAATTATTTATATAATTGCAATATAAATTTTTTTTAAACGTTTATTAACGCAAAAATCGATCTTTATCTTTATCTTAGAATTGTTGTGTTTTTTTTATTCTTAACTTCTTAAATTTAGAGTTAAATAATTAATTTAACTTCTTTTGAGTTTTACATTTCTTACAAAGACGACAAAGAATTTTGATTTTATTATATTTCTTAACATTTTTTGTTTATTTGCATTGCTTTTTCTCTTGTTGTACTTCTACTTGTGCGCAAGTTTTTAATATTTTTTTGTTAATTTTGTATTCGCGTTTGCGAGTAACTATAAGATGTGCGTACGTTTGTTGTTTGTCGACGCACTAAGATATAAAAGACGTAAGATATAATAGACTTTTATTACTATTCTCAACTATATAAGGTAGATAATAGTAAGACTAATTGTTAAAGAGCAACGAGAAACAAGCTTTTTCTCTATCTAATACTCGTTATAACGTGCGAGCCTACTTCTCGCTTTTTTACTAGAAAGAGAAGTTGTGTAATTCGAGACTTTTATAGATAGTCGAAATTACGTGTTCTATTATATTCTAAGACGCTAGCGCGTCGATGACGCTATAACATTATAGTAACATTATTAACAAGATCGCGAACAATAGCGTTAAAGAGTCTCTCTTTAATAACAATACTTTATAAATTATAGATAATAGATTTTGTTCTATTGATAATCCAATTCTCTATTTAACGTTCTTGTTGCTTCTTTTTTAATATTGTTGACGTAAATTTTATACGACGAGATTACATAATTAATAAAGAAAAAATAGAAAGTTTTGCAACATCGCTAATGCGATTCTCGCACTATAAAGAAGAACACAATGTGATAAAAAGAATTGAATTGCTAGCTAGAAGAAAAAAAGTTCTTCGAATCTAAATACAAGCTTGATTGTCAAAAATTATCTTGTTAAGCAAGAAATATCTTTTTGTCAAGCAAGAAAAGTACGATTATTGTAACATTTGTTCTCAATCTTCTTAATATGTTATTGTTCTTAATAACGACGAAAGACAAGAAGTTTCGTCGTCGAAAAGATAAATCGACGCGTTAGTAAAAAAAGAATGATCGTACGTCTTTAACAATGTTGAAAAATTATTAATTGAAAAGAAAAGCAAGTAGCGAAATATAAAATAAATTTATTGTCGATCGAAAAGAAAAGAATTCTTGATAAGTAAAGTTAATTCGAAAAGAAATTTCTTTTTTTGTAAGTTACGACTATAAGTTACGCGAAAATCTTTGCTCTTAAGATATTATTCTTAGCAACAACTCTTGGAACAATTAAAGCAAGAATTGAAATCTCGTAATAATACGTCAAATTGTTTTCGATAACGCAAGCGTGCGTGTAATTTGTAGACAACAAGAATTTCTATTGTCGAAAAGATAAATCGACGCGTAATAAGAAAGATTATTAGTGTAATAGTAAGAAAACAAACAATTAAAAGCGAAAAATCTATTAATAATACGTTTTTGATAATGTTGAAAATGCTAAAGAAAAGATAATAGAAAAAAAGATCAAGAAAAGATAATAAGACATAAAGTATTAGATTAATCGAAAAGATATAAGTTTCAAATATGTTTCTTAAGTAGATGTAACTTTTTCTTTAAGAATTTCTCAAGATTTTTTTTATGTGCGTAAGATTTTATATGCGACAAAGCGTTTTCGATCAAGAAAGAATTTTCGAGACGCGTAAGATTAAGAAAAGCAAGCAATAAATATTGTTTCACAATCTTTATAATAATTTTGTTTGCGAATTTCTTAATCGTATTAAGTAACTTGAAAACGTTTTTCTTGTTTGTCTTAATTAAATTAAATGTTAAGATAGTCTTAATCAAAGATTGCATGCGCAATTGATTTTTCTTAACAACAACAAAAGCTTTTACAAGCATCATTATTATTTAATTCGTCTAAAGTAAGAACGTAATCGATAAAAATTTAGAAGCTTCAACTTCTTTCGAGAAAATCTCAATATTAAATTTTAGTTTCAATATCGTTTTTAAGTTTTTGTTCGTCTTAAATTTCTTGTCTTTGTTTTTGTTCTTCGTTTTAATTTTTTAATATCGCTCTTGCGTTTCTTTTTTGTTTTAGACTTCTTTATTTTTTCTTCGATTTTGTTTTGCTCAAAGAATTCGTTATTCTCGTTTTTGCGTTTCTTGTTCTTTGTCTTCTTTTTTGTCATTTTGTCAAACTTGTCTTTAGAAGATTTGTTATTCTCGTTCTTGCATCTCTTATTTTTTGTTTTCTTTTTTGTCGCTTTGTCGAACTTGACTTCAAAAGAATTGTTATTCTTATTTTCGTCTTTATTAGATTCTTGTTTAGAGACGAGATCTTCAAAAAAAATCGTTGACTTCGTAAATTTATTAATAGCGATTTTATCTCTTTCTTTGACAAAAATATTGTATTTATCTTTGACGCGTTAAAAATTATTTATAAGCTAAGTATTTTCGTATGTCACGACGTAATAATTCTTTCGAGTTGACAAATTTCTAAGAAGAATCGATTTTTCGTTATTTAACACATTAACTTTTATTGTTTTCTTGTTGACAAAAATCTTTTGTCAATATAGTCCTTGCGTCGCAATCTTGACGTTACGAATCTTATAAAATTATCGATCAAATAAAATCGCAAAATTCTTTGAAAAACATTTTATTAAAGAATAATTAAGATTGAGTTTATTCGAAATTGACGCATTATAAAAGAAAGAGCACGACTTGTTATTTATTATTGACATATTTAATATTGCGAGATCGAAATTAATAAAATTCGCGAAAACGAAATCTAGAAAAAAAAATTTGTAAAAATTGTAAAATCGAATTCTAATATCGTGATACAAATGTAAAGAAAAAATAAAGAAGAGTCGACGATTGAATTGAAATTCGACCCAACGATTACGCTAGTTTCGACAAAGATTTCTTTAAATTTGTCAAATTGCTAATAAATTATATTAAGCAATTTATTTTTTGACAAGTCTTTGTCGTAATAAGATAGTTAATATATTACAATAATTCTTATTAATGTAATATTTTATTTTCGAAAAATCTTAAGAGCAATTTCTAGTCTTATGTCTTCGAAAACGACATTAATGTTTGTAAGATTTTGCGTCGCGTTTTTTGCTCTTGTTTCATATATTGTGCGTTTAGTTAATTTATTATAATATGCGAATTCTATGCGAAACAAAACTAAATTATCGACTATTTTTCTTGTTCGCACTATTAATTGTTTCGCACGTTTAAAGAAATGATTTCTTTGAATTTTTGTTTCTCAATTGTTATTTTGTTTCGCAATTAATATGTCTTTATTAATTTGTTTTCGTTTGCTTAATAAATATTCTTATACAAGAGTAAAAGCAACGAAATTTATTGCTATAACGTAAAGAATATTAATATTAATGTTGTGTTTAACTATAAAGCAAAGCTAACGCGTTTTGCGCGTTTATAAGTTCTAAGAATTTCGATATTTATTTGCAAGTAAGATATATAACAAGTAGAAAAGTCTCGTAACACAAACCAAATACACTTTTATAAAACAATCTCGTAGTAATATGTTCTAGACAAGCAATTAGAACAAGAATTTCGAGTTCTTGTAAACAAAACACACTTTAGTAAGATTATTTATTATTTTGACTTAAACAATATTGTTTTACGAATTTTAATATTCTTGTACTAATTATGCGTCGTAGATATTCAAGTAATTACTAATTAAATTCGAGGTTTTTTTTAAGTTGACTTTATCGTATTATACGTTATACGTCGAATCTTAATTTTTTTATTTAATTAAATTTTGAAAAATTTTCTTTTTTCGATCTTTGTTGTTGCGCGACATTACATATTTGTCAAGCAATTTTTCGAGCTTATATTAATTATCTTCTTCGACATTATTTATAAACGATAATTCGATATTCATGATTTTAAAATACGAATTTTTCTTTTTTAACGTAAATTTCAACATAATAATAAATTTTATCGAATAAATTTTTTAGTTAAGAAACAAATCTAGTCTAAACGTTAGATGCTTATGAATTTTCAAAATTATAAAAGATTTTGCTTTTTAATTTGAGAGTTTAGAATTTTTTAAATTTGAAATCTTGTATTCGAAATAAAGTTTGAAGAAAATCTTATTATTTTTTCTTAAGATAAGCGATTGATAACAATTGTCGTATCGAAGTTTTATTTTTATGTTAACAAACGTTATAAATTTTGCAACTTCTTTTTGATTTTTTTCTTTTTTCGCAACATAGTTAATGTTCTTTTTATAAGAATCAATCAAAGATAGAACGTCGCAAACGATTTTTTCGTAAATTAGTTTGTTTAAAGATTTTTTTATTAATGCATTCTTGAAGTTGTTTAAAATATTATGCAATCTAATAACAAAACGCTCTTAATTCGCATTCGAATTTGTTGTAAAATAGTAATGCAATACTATTTTAATTATCTAATTCGATCTTTTTGATTAATTATTTAACTATAAATAATAAGTAGTAAAATATAATAAATCGATTTTTAGCGAATAGAAAATTGCTTTTTATAACGCGAATAGAAATTTTCTATCTCGATCGAAAATAATGCATAAAGAAAGATCTTGATTCGCGAAAACGTTAATAAGCTTAATAACTTATTCCTTAATTAAGAAAGTCGTCTTTTCGATTATTGTTATAATTCTTTTAAAGAATTTGTTTGTTATCAACATAAAAAAATTGTACTTATTAAGTAGCTTCGACAACGCGAAAATAAAATCAATAATTATAATATAAAATATCTTTGATTTCGTAATAATTAGTTGTTTATATAAACGATATCTAATTGTGTTATTAAGCTAACATAATAAGCAATGTTTTAGATATTTTTTTAATCGCTTAATCAAGTTTCTTATATAATAATTGACTATAATTCTATTATAAATGCGTAAGAATTCTTCGTACGTCTATGCATTATGCGATAGCTTAAAGATTCTTGCTTTTATAATTTTAAAAATACATAATCTTAGTTATTCGTTCTTTTCGTTTTAAAAGTAAACGAGTTCTTTCTTTAGTATAAATTGAATGTCTTTTATTTTAATTTTTTTTAACTCAATCGATTTCTTTAATGTTGTTGACTTTTTCGAAATAGTAATCTTTTTAAAATTCTTTAATGTCGTCGAAGTTATCAAAATTATAATAGCAAATTTTCGTTCTATTGTTTTCGACTTTGTCGTTCTTTAAAACAATAGAGTTCTTCGAAATTAATCGAATTAGTCGATAATAATATTTTAAAAAATAACGTTATGTTTCGAATCTTCGATTTAAATTATTTTTATTTAAATCTTAAGAAATTCTATAACAAGAGCGACATCGTTACTATTAAAAAGAAAACTATTTATCGAGAGATATACATTTTTTGTCGCAAAGTTGACGACTATATTACTATTGTTAAGAAAGAGAAAATTAGAAATTACATGTCTATATGCTTTTAAGAAAACACATTGTACTAATAATTAAATAATCTTACTTAAAATAAGAAAAATGCAATAACTATCTTGTTTAATAAGTTAAGTTGTATTTTTCGTCGTTTAAAGAAGCGATTCAAGATAAGTTGAATCGAGAAATCTTTTTTGTAAAGAATTCGCAAAACGAAAAAAAGTCGTACGTGTATATGCAAAATGTAAAACTATACGTTATACAAACAAATTTAAGTGAAAATCTAATTAAAACAATTTAAGTTTAAAATTACTTATTGTTAGAGTTTCAAGTAATTATATCGTCGCTTATAGCGAATATTTTAATTCGAAAATTCGACAAATTAATAATAAATCGAAAGAAAATATAATAACGTATCGCTTTATCTTAAGAAAAAAATAAGAAACAAAATAAGAAAAAAAGTCGATTTCTTAAAAAATCGAAAAACAAATATAAAGTTAACGAAAAATCTCGTCGTAATCGTTCGCAAACACAAGCAAATAGAAGAACTTTTATAGATTGTTCTTTTCTTAATCGTTATTTCGAACAAGAACGAGATAATTTTTGTTCAAATTACTAGCGATTTTACTTTTCTTTGTATTAGCAAAATTTCCTTTTTTATCAATCGAACTTTTCTTCTTTGCAACAAGATTTTTCTTACTAAGAAAAAGATTCAAATTTCTTTTACGTCAATAATAAAATAGAAGCTTACATAAATTAGCAAAACGCAAATATATTTAAATCGAATTGGATTTAAACTTATTCGAATTAATTAAATGTTCAAAATATTCAAAATTAAAAGATTATCTTATCTTCGACAAAACGATTGCTAATAATTATTGTCAATAATATTAACTTTTATCGAAATAAATTTTACGATCAAAATAAAATTCTTATTGTAAAAAGAGAACGCGAGAGATTCTTGTATTCTTACAAAACAAATAGTGCAAATTTCTCTTTTTAAGTCTTAGATTCGCAAATAATATATTAGCAAATTCAATTATACTTCGATAATTAGAACGAAAATTAAGATCAAAAAGATAAAAAATATATAAAAATATATTTCGATTACGCGTTAACAAATATTAAGACGACGCATTTTTGAAATTGCGAGACTAATTTTTGTAAAGAGATTTTCGATAAAAAGAAAAATAATAACAAGAAAAATAACAAAAATATTAATAATTTCTTTATTAACATAACATATTATGTCTCTTTATAGAAGAACATTGTTAAAAAAATTATTTATTAACAATTTTAAAATACTTCCAAGTTTAAAAACAAGTTTTATATTTGTATGCGATCGTGCAAAAAGAAGAATTAACAAAAGTTCTTAAAATTTATTGCTAAGAATTTTCGACAACATTTGTTCTTAAAATCAAATTTTTCTAATATAATTAAACGAAAGATAATAATTTTCTTGACAACATCTTTTAAAGAAGACGAAATAATATTTAAAGCATAACATTATGTTACAACAATAATTAAATACAATGTTAGCAATTTATTAAGTCTCTTTTGCGTAAATTCTAATTGCGATATGTTTATAATAAATTGCGCTTTTGTTAAAACAAAGATGTTTAATATAAAAATTAAAAAATGTTTTTTAATTTTACTAAGAAATATCAATGCGACAAAATATATTTTAGACGAATAATTCTTTGTAAACGTTTATTTAAAGAACAAGAACAAAGTTGATAACAAAGTAATTGCTTATATTTGTTATAAAGTTTACTTAATAAATAATTTTAAAACAAAATTTCTTATAAGCATAAATACTCTAAAATCGAAACAAGTAATTATAAATATATTAAGTTGAAAACTAAAATTCGAATCTTGTAAAAGAATTTTAATATCTTGCGAAATAAAGACTCGAAACAATGTTCGAATTTGTCAAATTATTTGTACGACGAATTTTTTTTTTCGCAAGATTAACAACAAAGATTGTTGTAACTTTAAAAAAAAATAAGTTTTTTAAATATAATTTTCTTTTTGAGCTTACAATGCTAGAAGCGTAAACTTATTTCGTAAATGTAAACTTTTAGTTTATCAACTTTCGCAACAATAAAGAAATCTCGCAAAAACTTAATAATCGTTGTCGTATTAAATGTACTATAAAATACAAGAATAAAGAATGTTATATTATAAAGAAGAAGAATTACTTACTTGCAACAATTTCTTTCTTCAAAGATTATTTAATTTTATCTAAGTTAAATTCTACTAAAATACGTCTTTCTTAAGAGTTTATAATTATCTTTTACAAAAAAAAAGAAACAATCGAACGTAACTCTTATAAATTTCAAATTATTAATATTGTACGTTTAAAATAAAATAAATAAATTTCTTAGATTTTATCGCGAGTTTTGCAAATGTTATATCGACAATATTGTAATCTTTTCGCGCAATATTGTCGAGCATTTGACGCATTTTAAGATTATTTTCGTTTTATTTTCTCAAATTAGAATTTCTTTGAAATTCAAGAAATCGTATATCAAATATTTATTAATAACATTATTAAGATAACGTATTAATAATTTAGATTTCTAAACTTTCAAGAAAAAGTTTGTTGCATTAAAAGAACTTAATTTTTCTAAAACGTTAAAAATTTTAAAGATTTATTTAGAAATAACAAATTAATTTCGATTAAAGATCGTTTACTATATATAAATAACAAAAGTTCTTTAAAATCTTAAGACAAATTTGCTAAAGAAATCTTCGACTAAAAGTAAAAAGATTTGCGCACAATATTGCAAAAATACTAGTATTACTTTTAACGACATAAAGTTGCAAAGTTTTAAAATGCTTTAACAACAATTAACAAAGAAGAATATTCTTTATTATTATAATTTCTAGAGACAAATGTATATCGATATAGACAATTTCAAGAAACATAAATTCGAAATTTATATCTATTATATAAAAGATAATTTCGACACGAATTTCTTTTAAGCAATTGATATTTAAACTATAATGTATCTTTTCAAGTTACTAAATAACATCGAAAAGAAATACTAATTAATAGAATTCGAAATAATAGCGCTTGTCTAAACATTCAAGAAAATTCGATATATATTAAATTATACTTCAAAAAAGTTTATCGTAATTTTTATTAATTATTTTGCAACAATCGACATTGCAAAGCAAATCAAATTATTATCGTCTTTTATTAATTAAATAAATCTATAACTTATTTGCGTCTCATAAAATATCTTACAATTTTCTCTTAACATTATATAAAAAGTCGAAAAACACAATATTATTTTCGACACTCTTTTACGACTATTGCGAAAGAATTATTCTTAAAATAATCTTACGAATAACGAAATTCTAAACGAGATGTCAACGTATTACGTTACTTTAATTAAGATAACTTCATTTTTTAAAAAAAAATTGACAAAAATTTACAATATTGATAAAAAGTAATTTAAAATTTACGAAATACTTCTTAATTAACGCGAAAAGAATAATAATAATCGACGAAAGAGTCAAAACTATTTAGTTAATTCAAAACAAATATTGAAAAAACAAAAATTTGCTATTATTATTTCGACAAAAGTTTTAGTTTCGACAAAAACTTAAATTGTAATTTCGATATTTAATACAACAAATACAATATCGAATTTTTTTTTTATTAATTAATAAAATTTACTAAGTTCGAAAGAACAATAAACGAAAACAATTTACTTAATTAAGCAATGTAACTTGCTAATGTCTTAATTATCGTTTAATTAATTAACTTTTGCATTGCGAGATTGTTTACTAGATCTTCGATTTCTATTATAATGAATGTTATTGCTCGTAATATATTTACTCAAATAAGCGAAATATCTTTTTCTTAATTATTCTTAAACATTTTACTCGTTTCTCGTCTTTTTTTTAAGAGACGTCAATAATGTAAGTTTCGAAAAAGCTTAATTCAAAAGACGTTTAAATAACGAGAAATATAGATTTGTTTCAAAAGTTAAGAAAAGTCTTCTAAATAAATAAAATAAGAAAGATCGATAAAATCGATATAAAAAAATCGAACAAACGTTAATTTCTTTTTAATATCGAAATATTGTCGACTTTTTAAAATTGTGTAGCGATGCATAAAATTAAAGACTTCGAGTTCTATAAAATGCTTTCTTTCTTAATTAAACTCTTTGACTTTCTTGTTTGCAAAAAGAAGAAAAAGTCGACATAAATTAACGTTTTTCGATACGATTTTGTGTTTGTTACGAAAGTCTTTATAGCTCTTGTAAAAGTCGATCGATTTACGATTTAATCTAATAAATAGTAGAACAATTTAACAAATCTTAAACGTTTACTATTTTTGATCGCTATATAAACAATCGTTAATTTAAAAGTATTGTTTAATATACTTTGCAAAATAAACAAAAACTTCTTAAATTATTTCGACAATAATTCGCTAATATTTATATAATGCTATAGCGTTATCGACGCGCTAGCGTCTTAGAATATAATAGAGCACGTAATCTTATGTTACGCTAGTACTTTCTTCGAAGATATTAAAGAGAGTTTATGTTTAAAAAGATTTGTAAACGTCTTTAGATCAAGCAAGCAATTACTTGATAATAAAAGGTTTGCAACTTAAATTAATTGTAACAATAAATCAAGACTTAAGATAAATTGAACACGATTTATAAAAGAGTCGTATTTAGAAAATCTATATACTAAAGAAGATTTCTTTTGTTCGCTACGTTCGTTGTCGAACATGTCGAACATTGTTCGCTTAGCTCGTTGTCAAACATGTTGAACGCGAACATTGTTCGCTTTGCTTGCTATCAAACATGTCGAACATTGTTCGCTTAACTCGTTGTCGAACATGTCGAACATTGTTCGTTCGTTAAGTCGTCGAACATGTAGACAATCGTGCTTCGTGCTACATGTTGCGTTGTAATTAATATATCACGCTATTTCGAGTTAGACTCGTAACACTATTCTTTTTCTCAAAGATTTTCGTCTTAAAAGTTAATCGTCTCTTATTATGTTTCGTTAGCAACAAAGTCGCTTTCGTATCGCATTCGAAATCGAACGCTACAATACATTAGTAGATATTGCTTGTGAACGTTGCTCTCTCTTTAATTATTCTTGTATTGTCATAAAAGACTTCTTATCTCGTTTAAAGTGTTCGAAATGTGTTTGTGCGAACAAATTGTACGTAAACATGTCTTGATTTTCTTTCGATCACAATAGAGAAGATCTTTTTGTTAAGATCGCTAAAGATGAAGCTTTGCTAGCAATCGTCATAATTCGATTGCTACGAAATAAGAAGATTCTAAAAAAGATTAATGCGAAAACGAAACGAAAAACACAATGTCTATTGTTAAAAATAAAGAAGTTAAATGTTTTTAAATTTTTCAATTGTTTTGTTGCGAATGCTTTCGTTAAATTATCTTTTATCTTTTGATTATCTCTCGCTATGCTAAATGATTTTTCGAATGTTGATGAAATCTCTAAATAAGGTTATAGCAATCATCAAGATTCTTTTCGAGTTTTCACGTGTTCTTTAAGATAGAATATCTTTTTCACTTGATTAGGTAATTCTAATTTTGTTGCTTTAGAATTTTTTTCACTTTGTATTAATTTTCTTTCTAGACTTTGTAATAAAATGTTTTCTATATAGACGTACTAGAGTCGACTAATTCTAATAATGAGATATAAAATACTAAAAATACTTTGACGTTCTTGAGTAAGTCAAGTTCGTAGTTGATTAATTTCTTAGTCTTTTTAACGTAAAACGATTCGACCTTGACATGATTTAATTTCTTGTTTGATTTTCTTGTCTTAAGATTTTTTGTAAAAAGATAAATCTTATTTTTCTTCTTTAGTTGAGGTGTCGTTTTTCGTTGTTTGTTCTAGTACTTGATCGACTTTTCTTACATCTTTAAGATGTTGTCGTATATCTTTTTCAATGTTGTTATTCTTTTGATGACTAACTAAGCTAGTAGATGTTTTCGCTCTTCTTTAAAGAGATTAAATTCTTTGTTATAGTTGACAAAGAATAAAGATATCTTAATGATATTCGAAACCTTTGCATTTAATGCTAGTTGTGTTATAGATAGAAGTGATATTCAATTGTTATAAGTATTGTTGACGTAATGTCGCAAATATTGCTCTAAACTCTAGTTTGTTCGCTTTGTTTGTCTATTCGTAATCAAGTAATAAACAATGAACATTCTAAGTCTTGTTTCTAACATTGGTATCAATGTCTTTCAATAGTTAGACGTGAAGAGCTTGTCTTTGTCACTAGTTAGTCCTTTAAGTATATTATGATATCGTATAAGTCGATTCAATATAATGTATTTTAGTTGTTCTACTATAAACTTCTTCTTGCATGCGACAATATATAAGTACTTAATAAGTTTGTCAATCATTATTAATATCGAATCATATTTGTTCTTAATTGTTAAGTTCGTTAATTTAAGCAACTTGATAATAAAGTTTATCGTGACTTTATCTTATAGCGATTTAGATAATTTCTAATATTAAATTTCGCCATAGCTCGCATATGTATTATGTTTGTTCTATTAATAGCTAAGACATCGTTTGATGTATATTTTAATAGCTTGTCTTATTTGTGAAAATTAACAATGTTGACGTAAAAGCTAAAGAGTTTTGATCACTTCTAGATGCTTTTGCAATAATTTGTCATAATGTTCTCTTATATATTCGTCGATTTTGTCGATAGATATCTAAAGTTTTTCTTTCTTTATTGAAAACTCTTTTGTATCGTCTCGAAGTATTCGTAATGTAGCATTTAGCTCGTGTTTGTTAGCTAATAATGATTTGTCTTTATTGATCTTAAGTATGTTATAATTAAACGATTTCTTCGTTTTTATATGATCATTTCTTTTGTTAAGTGCGTTTGCTTTGTCATTGTCTTTGCCTAAAATATACTATATTTTAAATTTGTATTGTTCAAGTCGTTTTAATTATTGTACTTGTCTTTTGTTTAATTGTTTAATAGTAATAAAGTGCACAAGATTTTTATAATTCGTAAAAATTGTAAGTTTTAATAATTCTTTAATGTATACTCTTTATGATTTTAAGAAAACTACAATAGCGAGTAGTTTTTTGTCGTAAACATCATAATTTTGTTCGATTAATAAAGGTTTTTTCGAAAGATATGTTATTGAGTGTTATATGTTTTTATACTTTTGATTAAAGCATGCATTAATAATTAAATCTAATGCGTCGATTTCAATTCTACTTAATAATCGTAAATCGTACATTTTTAATATTGATTTCTTTAAACATTCTAGCTTAAAATCTTAAAATGCTTTTTCTTCTACGAATTCTTATATTTATGACGTATTCTTTTTCGTAAAATTCGTTAATAATATCGCATTAACAAAGTAATTTTTAATAAATTTCTTGTTATAGTTTATGAAATTTAGAAAGAATTGTACTTTCTTAACATTAATAAATGATTTTTATTCTTTAATTGCTTGTAGTTTCTTAAGATTTATGCGTACTTCATATTGTCTTACGACAAATTTAAGAAAGTTAACTTTCTTTTGATGAAATTCGCATTTCTTTGATTTAAGATGTAAATTTCTCTTATTTAGACATTTTAATATTTTGAAGACATAACTAACATGTTCTTTCAAAATTTTTGAGTAGATTATGATGTCGTTCAAGTATACTATAACAAATTGATTCAAATATTGTCGTAGTATATTATTGATCATTTCTTGACATGTTGTCGAGGCGTTCGTAAACTCGAACAACATTATCGTGTATTCGTATAATTTATATCGTGTGCGAAAAGCTATCTTTTACTCTTCTCTCGTCTTTATCTTGATTTAATTGTACGCTTTTCGTAGATCTAGTTTGATAAAGTACTTGACTTCGAATAATCGATCTTGAAGCTCGCTAATATTGAGTAGTAAATATCAATTTTTGATCGTAATATAATTTAGCTTCTAGTAATTAACACATAGACGAAGAATTTCGTTCTTCTTAAATACAAAGAGAATCGAATATTTTGTCTATAATTAAAATTTTTTGATAAATTCTTTTTTTTTCGTTTTTTGCTAAGTATTCGCGAAGTACTTCGAGCTTTTTTTCGAATAAAGCATATATAAGTTCAAACGTGAGTTGCTTGCTTAATTTAAGTTTGATTTCATAATTTTACGATTAATGTTTAGAAAAAATCTTTGTCGTTTTCTCTTCTTAAAATAGATGCTTTCAATTGTTATATATTCGTAATACGTGTTTTAGCGATTTCCTCGTTATATTAAATAATTTAAGGCTCTCGAAAGATTCGCAATTTTCTTCACTTACTTTAACTTTGTAACTTAATTAATTTCTATCGATGCTTGTCGAATTAAACTTGATTAAATCGTTTTGTTTCAAAAATGCAAATTCGTATCTTACGATCGAATTTCGACTTTATCTTTTATCTATTATTGAACGTTGTTAATGCGTAGATTAAATGTGAATTGTGTGATCACATTGTTCGAATTTAAGTACTTGTGTATTTTAGTCGACTTCTAGATTGTGTTGCTTCAATTAAGACATTTCTAAAACGATATCGTGAGTAACTATTCTTACTATATTAAAGATTAGTTTCTCGTGATGTTGTTAAATAGCTATTAATAGTGATTTCGTTTCTTTATTCACTTTTTCATTCTTGTCAAGTAATGAGTTTTCATCTACAATTATTAGATTGTAAGCGTTAGACTTCTTTCGAGTTAAATACTCTTTCTTCTCTACAAAAGCTTTGATCATAAAATTATCTATCGCATCAAAATCAATTATTGCGATAAGTCGACGATCATTGATCTTAATTAATGTAGTAAAACATCGTACGTATGCTATTAAGTTTAGTTGTTACTATTGGGCTAACATATTGCATTTTATTGATATGCTTTTTACTAAGAAATTTGAACTTTTCCTTGCTTCTATGTTGCGACTTCTGCTTCAAACGTCTATTTGCGTCGAGCTTTCTTTTGTTGCTAAATTGTTAACTTTGGCTTTCTAGGAAATCAATTGATTTCTTTCTTTTCTTCTAGATAAGTCTAGCATAAGTCGTCGTAGCAAGTAGTTCAATTAAGTGTCTTATGTTTCTTTGCTTTCTCTATCTTTTGTTTGAATAAACTAACACTATTTAGTTGTCGTTCGATTTCATCGAGAATGTCTTTTTCTTTAGTGACGTCGCTTTCTAGCGCTTTCTCGCATTTGTTTACGACTTAATTGATTTATTTTTTCTTCGATAAACTAGCTAAAGTCTCGAGATAATTCGTAATGTTTTTTAGACATTTGAGAAAGTTCTTCTAGTTATATTCTTCGTTTAAGTTGATAATTAAACTATGAGATTAAATAGTTTTCTAAAGTGTTTGATTAATTTCTTGCGTAGATGCGAGTGCTTTGCTTAATGATGTTTCATTTAGAACTTTTTGTAATTAATTTGAGTTCTCTATTAGATAGTAGTCGTCGTTCGATTTAGTATTGGGGATGTTCGCTTTTGTGTCGATTTGCTCTCTAATATCGTTTTAGCTATCGAGTATCTCTCTTAACATAGCATTGATCTATTGACGATTCATCAAGTTTTGTGATCGACAATCTCTTGCGAAGTGACTTAATTTGCCACATGAATAGCACGTCTTTTGAGATTTGTTACTTTGCTTTTCTTTAAGATTTTTCTCTTTACGTCGCTAAGTAAAGTTCAATTTCATTGATGCAAGCTCGCGATAATTTGGGTTGCTATACTTCTTGAAATGGTCTCTCTTTGCGTAATAATCGACCACTAGTTCAAAGAAGATTTTTGCTCTTTCATGGGATTGATCGTATCGTTTTTTCATAGCTCTTTTATATAGCTTGTCATCTACGTCGATTGCTATTTTCATTAAAGTTTAAATAGTGTCGAATCTTGCGTCGTTGCGCATGAGTTTGTTCTTAACATTTTTCTTTAAGTCTCGCTTGAACATTGTCATTAGTAATGCATTGTTTCAATTAATTAGATTTGCGTATTCTTGGAATTTGTAGATTGGTCGCGTCGAACTAGGTCATCGAGTTCGAGTTAAGTTCCTAGCTCGCCAAGACTCGATTCAAATTAGAAATCTTGGCCCAAGTATTTGGGTTAAATCAAAGGATAGATATGAAATACTTAGCGTATAACTTGGCTCGACTCGCCAAGACTCGAAAAATTTAGATTATTTTTGAAAAAGTGCATTAATTAACTTAATTAAGTTGATTAATTTAATTAATTTGTTTATAATATTATATAGTAA
>JAABUQ010005029.1_pt1 | contig 21728 bp, 22 predicted proteins | sample 5560001 | NCBI WGS metagenome assembly JAABUQ01 (sample SAMN10711888, study PRJNA513371) | rock metagenome | isolation source: Antarctica rocks | place: Antarctica: Victoria Land, Finger Mt nord | collected 2015-12-18
GCAAGTGGCACTTGGCTGGCTATGTGGCGATCTTCGAGTGGTCCAACAATATCAAACGAGTCACCGATGACTTCCTGAGAATGCTCCTCGAACTCCCACGCACCACTGTTCCGGAATCATGAGCCACAAATTTTTCTTGACTTCGGCGACGCGTCGCATTAACCTTCTGAGACAAGTCAGAGGCTATCCGGGATGCAACTATTGCCTTGTAACGAGTTACGTTTTATTCGCTATCGTTTATGCGATCAGATTCCCCTTGTTTTTCCGGGGATGGCCGCTCGGATCGGCGATCACCAATATGGCGTAAATTGAAGCCAGTCAACAGATATATTTCCGGATAGCCTCTCAGAGAAGATGAACAATGCGACAAACCTAGCACTTCCTAGGGTTATCCGATGAAATCCGTCGTCTTGGTTCCATTACTCCTCTGCGCCCTAGGGACGGTTTTCATCGGCTGCGAGCGGCAACAAACCTCCGTCAATGACCGACCAGACACCAGGGAGAACCGTCTCTTCTCGCCCGGCTCGGGATGTGTCGAGTTGGGCCGGTTGGAAGTCAAACAAACCAGGTCGGCGATCCTCAAAGTCACCAACCCGATTAACCGATCGATTTCAATCAATCGGTTTGACGTTAGCTGCCCCTGCTTGCGAGTGGTCGATCGCCTGCCGCTCAGCGTGCCCGCGAGGGCCTCGCATACGATCACCCTGGAATTCAATCCCAACGATGAGCCCGATTTCCGGGGGGCGCTCTCAATCGCCCTGAAGGGCTTCGATGCAACCAACGTCGAGGTCTTCGAGACGACGGTCAACCTCGAAGTCGTAGGAGCCGCGACGGGTCGCGGGTTGACCGTCCCGCAACGGATCGGGCCTCCGGACCCCGCCGACCCAACCTAACGACGGCTCAAGCTCGATTACCTAGTTCACCGCTCCAGGAGGACCCCGATGCTCGGCTTCTTGCGGAAGATCCATCCGGCTCTGCGGACGCCCATCTGCCTGTTGATCGCCCCGGTGTTGGTCCTGGCCGGGGCCTGCGGGATTGGACTCCACCAATTTGGGTCGGTCGGCAATTCGATCGCCTTCCTCCGGGGGGAGACAGTTCACGTGGGTAATCCTTCCCAGACCATCAACGTGATGCCGCATCAGCCTTTCGAAGTCAGTTATGACGTGGTCAATCTATCAAATTACCCCATCAAGATCATCGGTGCACAATCCTCGTGCACGTGCACATCGGTCAGCGAATTGCCAATGACCCTGGAACCTCATCAAAGCAAGACCTTCAAAGTAAACGTGTCCGCCTCGAAGACCGACAAGGATCAATCCGGCTCGGTCCGTTTGTTCACGACGGATGAGCATCGCCGTTCGCTGCTGCTGACTTTCACCGGCCACCCGGCCACGTGAGACAACGGGCATGCGCAACGTCGGCGACCCCGCAGTCCCCGTGTCGAGATTCACGAGTTAGCATCACCAAACTTGAGGTTCCGATGACCAATCGCCTGGTGAAGTTCTCGTCCCACTGCTTGCACTCCTTCGGATTCGCTTTCCTCACACTGGCCCTGCTCGCTGCCCCGGAGGCGTCCTCCTCGGCTGGCCGGGCTGTCGCCGCCACCACCGCCCAACCGGCTAACGCCGTCATCGCGAGTTGCCCCTGCGCAATGGGGGGTGGTGACTGCGGTTCGGCGACCTACGACGCCGCCGCCAAGAAGTACACCTGCCCGACCAACCTTGACTGCTCCCTTTCTGGGGGCTGCACGCTCAAGATCGTTGACCCGGCGGCCGTGTGATTGACGGGCTGATTCGACCTTTGGAGCAGCCGTCGTCCACCCATCCGCCTCGCGAGACCGTCGATCGATGGTCTCGTGAGGCCTCAAGTCCGATCCCGCGAGGTTCCGATGACGAGCACCCAGTTTGTGTCGATGTCCCTAATCATGGCTTCGATCTGGCAGGCTGCTTCTTGCCGGGCCGAGGACGCGGCGATCGAAAGTTTCCGCGCGAAGTATGCGGCTGAGGGTCGCTCAAGCGAGCAGTCGTTTGACAATTGGAGGGGCACGGTCGAGTATCAGGAGTCTCCCCGAGACCCCTCTTCGACCAAGTTGAAGAAGACATCAACGATGGAGTTCGCGGTCAGCGGCCAGCTCAAGAAGTTGGTGACGCACTATCCCGCCGAACCTCGCGCGAAATCGGTCGCCCGGGACGAGGTTTTCATCCTCGATGAGAAGCAAGCCTATACCCTCGGAAAGAAACGGGATTCTACCGACTACGTCCTCAACTCGATCATCTCGACAGACAAGGGCGTGGAATGGTTCGATGGAGGATTCGGCCGCTTCCTAGCGGCGCCCTGCTCGTTGCTTAGTCGCCGCATCTCTAAGATCCTGGCCAAGAGCAGCACGCGCCTGGACTCGGTCAAGGTGGTCGATTACAAAGGCCAGTCGATGGTCCAGGCGGAATTTCACTACGGTTCAGCCGGTCAGTCGTTGGCCACGGTCCTCTTCGATCCGGCACTTGGCTATCGCGTCCGCCGTTCCGAACTTCAGATCGGGGACCTGAATAATGTCAAGACCATCTCCACCGTGGACTACCGGGTTGACAAATCTGGCCGCGTCGTGCCTACCATCATCGAGTGCCAAGACCTCGACGGCAATGACAAAAAGTTGACGTTCCGGTCCGTCTCGTTCGGTGAAGTACCTCCTCAAGAGTTTTCCCCGATGTTCTTCGGGTTGCCCGATGTGTCTACTCCCAATCGGGCCAACACTCGGGGTTACATGGCCTGGTTGACGGGCGGGGCCGTGGCTTGCTTTTGCGCCGGGGTCGGTCTCTGGCTGATTGCTCGACGTTTTCGCTGAGAATCCAAGCGAACCGGGGAGGGGCAAAGACATGGTACGTCGTCGCGCCGGGCTTACGGTCATCGAGTTGCTCGTCGTCGTGCTGATCATTGGGTTGTTGATCGCGATCCTGCTGCCAGCGGTCCAGGCGGCTCGCGAGACGGGGCGACGAGCTCAGTGCCTGAACAACCTCAGGCAGATCGGCATCGCGTTGCAATCCTACCATGACAGCGTGGGCTCCCTACCCTTGGGGACGGTCCTCACGGGCGACCCAAGGTACGTCCTTGATCCGAAAGTGCCTTGCGGTAGCGGGGTCCGCGACAGGAGCTTCCTGGTCGCGATCCTACCCCAGCTCGAACAGACGACGCTCTTCAACGCGATCAACCAATCGCTCTACATCCGCTCCTTCGAGAACATGACCGCTCTGGCAGTGTCAATCCCGGTCTATCTCTGCCCGTCCGACGCGGCTGCCTACACGCCTGACGTTGCCAACCCGTTCGCCCGCCTCGCCTCCTCCGGGCTCGGGCCGAAGGACTACTCGGCTCGTTTGGCGTTCTCCAGCTACGCGGGGTGCATCGGCGACGGCGTGAACACGGCCTTCCCGACGGTCGAGTCGGGTTGCCGGGCGCCCGATCCCCAGGTGGCTCGCACGGCCAACGGGGTCATCAGTGAAGTCGGTCCGGTCTCGATGGCCTCGATCATCGACGGCACCAGCCAGACGATGGCCGTTGCCGAGAAGGCGACCGCCAGCCTCCGCCGATTGGGGTTCGGTGACGGCCCGACCCCCGCTCCGTATCAATACCAGGGCTGGTGGTTCTCGGGGGATTTTGGCGATGCCCTGATCACGAACTTTTTTCCGCCCAACGCCTACCGACGGACGGACGCCGAACTGGGTACGCCTTGGTTCTTCTCGGCATCGAGCCAGCATCCCGGGGGCGTCAACGTCCTGATGCTCGACGGTGCCGTCCGGTTCGTCAGGGATTCGGTTAACTCCCATCGCTTCAACGATACTCAGATGGCTGCCCCTGAGAGTACGCCCGGCGTCTGGCAGAAGATCTCCACTAGGAATGGTGGCGAGGTGGTCCCGGGGGATTTTTGAGCCGGGGCATTCATGCTTTATCGATGACCTACCACATCCACCCGTAGAGCTGGATAAAAAAGTCGAAAGTCATTTTGGAATGAATTGCCAGCCGAATAAACAGGTTACTGTTAGTAAATTTCGCTTACACTTGTAAGTTTTGGCAATAAATATGGGTTGTCAATATCTACAGACCAGATTAACCGCCAAGGCGCCGAGATCGCCACGGACAGAGAGGGGAAGAGAAGCGGTTAAACCTCTTCTTTCTCGACTCGCGACGGGTCCCGCGCCGGGCCGGCCGGGTGGAGTTCGGGCACGGGCACGCCCAAGATCCCGGCGACCTCGATGAGCTTGGCCCAGTGGCCGTCTTCGAGGGGGATGCCCTCGATCGATCGATATTCGAGCATCAGCCGCTCGGGGTCGCCGGGCAGGAGGATGGCGGTCACCCCTTCGGCCCTGGGCGTGGCCCGGACGTACTTGGCCAGGCCGGACGACTCGCGGACCAGGGCGTCGAGGCCGGCGAAGCGGTCGGGGTCCAGCGCGAGGAAGACGACGTTGTTCCCCTTGGCGGCCGAGGCCCCGGGGTGGCTCGACCGCCCGCCGGTCAGGCCGCCGGAGAGCATGTCGAGCACCAGGGCGAGGCCGAACCCCTTGTACGCCTGGGCCCCGCCCATCGGCAGGATCGACCCCAGCGGCGGCTCATAGAGGACCGACGGGTCGGTCGTCGGGTGCCCCTTGCCGTCGAGGAGCCAGCCGTCGGGGACCGGCTTCTTGCCGTTGAAGTAGTGGACGCGGACCTTGCCCTCGGCCGCGACGCTGGTCCCGAAGTCGAGGACGACCGGGTCGGAGTCGGTCGGGACCGCCGCGCACAGGGGGTTGGTCCCCAGCCTCGCCTCCAGGCCGCCGGGCGGCGCGACGCGCTGGCCGGCGCCCCCGTTGTTGACCGTGGCGATCAGGATCAACCCATCGGCCGCGGCTCGCTCGGCGTACTCGCCGAGGCGGCCGACGTGGCCGAAGTGCCGGCCGGTGCCCGCCGCCAGGCCCAGGGCCTTGGCCCGGGGGATGACCAGGTCGAGGAGCTTGTGCGCCTGGACCTGGCCCAGGCCCCAGCCGCCGTCGACGACCACCACGGCCGGCGACTCGGTCTCGATCGCGAGGTCGACCCCGACCTTGTAATCCCCCTTGCGGAGGAAGTCGACGTACTGGGGCAGGCGGAGGACCCCGTGCGAGTCGTGGCCGCGGAGGTTGGCCCCGACGAGGTTGCGGCCCACGGTCGCGGCGTCGTCCTCGGGGACGCCGGCGGCGACGAACAGGCGGGTGGCGAAGTCGAGGAGCGTCGGGGCATGCAGGATCGGCACGGCGGTCGGGCCTCCGGGGCGGTTCGGTCGGGGAAACCGATCTTACGCGACGGCCGGGCATTTGCAATCCGCCGCCGACTCCGGTCGAATGAGGCCGTGCCAGCCCGACCGACCCCGGAAAGGACCAGCCGCATCATGGCATACCGCGTCGACATCGAGGACACCAACGGACGGGCCGTGTACACCCTCCGCGACACCTCGACCGGGGCGTTCGCCTCGGTCCTGCCCTCGTTCGGCTTCAACCTGTTCGACTTGCGGCTCCCGGCGGCCGGGATGGTCCGGCGGATGGTCGTGGCCGCCGACGACTTCGCCGCCAACCCGAGCCGGCCCGGACGGAACGGCACGCCCATCCTGTTCCCGTTCCCGAACCGGATCAAGGAGGGGAAATACACCTTCGGCGGCAAGTCGTACCAGATCCCGGTCGCCAACCAGGTCCACGCGATCCACGGGTTCGCCATCGCGGCGAAGTGGGACGTGGTCGAGCACGGGTCCGCCGCCGACGGGGCGTTCGTGGTGGGCCGCTACCACCTGGCCGAGCACTCGCCCGAGATGCGCAAGCTCTGGCCGGCCGACGCGATCCTGACCGTCCGCCACGCCCTGGCCGGGCGGAAGCTGGAGATGACGGTGACCGTCGCCAACCCGACCGACCTGGATCTCCCGTACGGCTTCGGCATCCACCCGTATTTCCGGCTCCCGTTCGCCTCGAAGGACACGGCCAAGGGGCGGGTGATCCTGCCCGCCTCGGAGTCCTGGGCCCTCGAAGGTTATCTCCCCACCGGCGACCGCCGGCCGGTCGACCCCCGGCTCGACTTCCGCCGGGGGCAACCGATGAAGGGCCTGAAGCTCGACGACGTCCTCGCCGGCCTGGCCTTCGAAGGCGATCGCTGCGTGTGCCGGCTCGTCGACGACGAGCTGGGCGCCGAGTTCCGCCTGTCGATCGACCGCCACTTCCGCGAGCTGGTCGTCTTCACCCCGCCCCAGGACGAAACCCTGATCGCGGTCGAGCCTTACACCCAGACGACCGACGCCATCAACCTGCAAGGACGAGGGGTCGACGCCGGCCTGAGGGTCCTGGGCCACGGCCAGTCCGAGTCGATGACGCTGGCGATGGAGACCGTCGGTTGAGCCCACCCGGGCGACCCCGAGACCCGGGTTTCCGGGGGGTGGGGCATGGCCGGGCGCTTGGCCGATGCTTATGATGGGGCCTCCGCCCGCCAACCGGACCGAGAGGGGCGGTCGTCCCCCCCGCCGAAGCCGGATCGCCGCCTGGACACTGGCCATGCCGCCCGGAGCCGACGCCGCGAACCTGATCCCGGGCCTGCCGCTCGACCTGCTCCGCCGCGCGATCGCGATTTACCTGGAGATCGCCTACCCGGCCGTCGAGCCGCCCCCGGCCGTCCGCCGCCGCCTCGACTGGGCGGCCGACGTCGCCGCCTCCGAGTTGCTGACCAGCCACCCCTTCGAATGCGTGGGCAAGACGCCCGACGACCGGCCGATCTTCGCCCTCCGGCTCGGCAACAGGCGCTATCCCCACATGAAGATGCAGATCCAGCCGTGGGACGGCAAGGACGGATTCCTGCTCTCGGTCAACACCCACGACCACGCCCTGTCCCTCGACCCCAGGGCCCCCGACGCCGACGCCTTCATGGCCCTCCAGGCCGAGAATCAAAGCCTCAAGGTCGCCATCGAGCAAGCCTGGGACGAAGCCGGCCTCCCCACCTTCCCCCGCTATCTCCGCGACTACCTGGCCAACCAGGCCCGGCCCCGGCTCGACGGCTGAGGGCCGAGTTTCGGTCGCCCCGGCGCAATCCCATCCTCCCTCCCCGGGGGGCGTGGCGGCGGCCTCGCGCCGGTCGATCGCCCGTGGGTGGTCCCTTGCCCCTCCTCCTGGTCGTGATCGTCGGAGAAATCTCGGGATTTCGGCGGAAAGGGCGGAGCCGAGGGCCGGGGAAAACCGATAACTGACCTGGTGCCACACGCCCACTCCTAGTACAAGGGGCCAACCGCGGTGCTCGCGATCCCCTCCGTTCGCGGAACCGGGTCGACCGGATGGTCGGGCCCGATCAAGGACAGGGAAGTCGCCGTCGCCGCGATACCGAAGGCGGGCCGGGATGCCGGCGAGCCCCGATGGTGGGGTCTCGTCGGATTCACGCCCCGATCGCCGCTCGGGACCCGGCCCATCACGACGATGGGTCGAGGGGCCTTCGACGCGAGGCCCGCCCAGGGAAGGGCCGGGGTGCCAACCCGGCAAGCCGCTCACCACTCGCTCCCTCTCCTCCAACCTTCGGCGCGACCGTCCGCATGGTCGGACCGGGCCCGCCCACGGTTCGCGGTACCGGCTCGGCCGGTGCCGGGGCCCGGGCGATCCGGTCCTCCGCGTCGGCTGGCCCGGACCACGATGGGGACCCCGCCCCGGGCCCATCGCGACCGACACGAACGCGCCCCCGGGTATGGGTCGCGGTTCGGGTCGTCCTGCGGGAAAGGAGTCCGTGCGGCATGACCCTCGCTTCTCTGTTCGTCGCCCTAATCCTCACCTCGGCCGCCGACGCCCCCGGCGAGCCCGTGCTCCTCGACTTCACCGCCACTTGGTGCGGCCCCTGCCAGACCATGAACCCGGTCGTCGAGAAGCTGGTCCGCAACAACTACCCGGTCCGCCAGGTCGACATCGACCGCTCGCCCGACGTGGCCCACCGCTACGGCGTCAAGGCCGTCCCCACCTTCATCGTCGTCGACGCCCGGGGCCGCGCCCTCTCGAAAACCTCGGGCGTGATGACCGCCACCCAACTGGCCTCGTTCTACAACGAGGCCAAGGCCAAGCTGTTCCCCAACGCCGGCCCGACCGAGGCCCGCGACGACCAGGGGGCGGGCGAAGCCGCCACGCCCCAGGCCGCCGAGCCCGAACCCGACGGCCCGGCCCCGCTGGTCAACCCCAAGCCCTGGGAAACCGTGGTCCGGATCAAGATGCACCTGTCCAGCTCCGAGTGGGGCTTCGGCTCCGGGACCATCATCCACAGCTCGCCCGAAGAGTCGATCATCCTGACCTGCGCCCACATCTTCAAGGTCAAGGGGATGAGGCAGCCCGGGCCGAAGGAGTATCGGGTCCCGATCTCGATCGACCTGTTCGACGGCCAGATCACCTCCCGCCACCCGGCGATGGTCCAGTGCATCGAGAAGGACATCCCGGGCGAGGCGATCGACTTCGACCTCACCAACGACGTCGGCCTGATCCGGATCAGGCCCGGCCGGGTCCTGCCCGCCAGCCGGGTGGTCCCGCCCGACTGGCAGCCGCGCCGGGGGATGAAGATGTACGCCGTCGGCTGCTCGCACGGCAACGACGCCACCGCGTGGGACACGACGATCCTCGACCCCCGGGTCCCGATGGGCCTCCCGGGCACGAAGCAGTCGTTCGCCTCGATGAAGTGCGCCAACGAGCCCAAGCAAGGCCGGTCCGGCGGCGGCCTGTACACGACCGACGGCTACGTCGCCGGGGTCTGCGACTTCGCCGACCCCAACGAACAGGTCGGCCTCTACGCCGTGCCCGACGCGATCCATCACATGCTCGACCGGAACCGCCTGATGGCCCTGTATCGCCGCGACGCAGGTGGCGAGAAGGCCGACCGGCTGCTCGCGAACAACCCGCCCCGGCCCCGCCCCTCGGCCAAGACGATCGTCCGCGGCCAGAACGATTCCGATCCCAACGACTTGACGATCCCCCGCCCCGAGATGATCGGGATCGAGACTCCCAAAGTCGTCAGCAAAGCCACCAACCGGCCGATGCCCTGGCAAGCCTCCACCGGGCCCGCCGCCGCCCGCCGGACCGTCCGCCCGCCCGACCAGGTCGCCAAGAACGAAGTGATCGACGCCGGGGCCCCGACCCCGAACGGCGAGGCGATCACCACCGACCTCGGCGCCGAGCCCGGCCCCGACGCCCGGGCCTTCGACGCCTTCGACGCCCGGCCGCCCGCCAAGATCGACCTCGAACCCCCCGTCATCCGCCCCACCACCCCCACCAAGTGGCGCCCCGTCCGCCAAGCCCTGCCCGAGCCGGCCCCCCGATGATCCTCGACCTCGCGGCGAATCCGGTCCCCGAGGAGAGGTCGGCCCGTCGCGGGTGTAACCAGCTTTCCTGGTGGTGGCTGGGGACTCTGGGAGGGCTAGGTGACGACCCGAACCGAATTCCTCGCGGGATCGCCGTGTTGAGGGCCGAAACGCACGGCTGAGCCCATCGCGGCTGAGGGTGAATTCCAGCACCCCAAGAATCCGCGGGTACACCCGCCCGTCGCCACCTCTCCTTTTTTCGCGCCCCGATCGGTGTCAAGACGGTAGAATGAGCCGGAAAACATCCGCGTCGAAGCACGAAGTGGGAGGGCGGACCATTGGTCCATCGACCGGAGAAGACAGAGGAACTCCCCCCCACGGCCATCCGGATCGTGGCGACGCCCGGCACGCGAGGTGGCAAGCCGAGGATTGACGGGCACCGCATCCGTGTGCACGATGTCGTCCCATGGCGCGAGTAGATGCACATGACGAATGATGAAATGATCGATTCGTATCCCGGCCTCAATGAGGAGAAGTTCGAAGCCGCTTCGGCTTATTTCCGGGTCCACCGCCAGGAGATCCTGGATATCCTCGAAGCGGAAAGCGACTTCGCCGACTCGGTGGATCTGGAACGGAACACGGTGCTCGTCCGCCTTCGAAGGAAAACAGATGCCCCGGACGACCCGGTTTTACCTGGATGAAAAATGCGATCGCAAGATCGCCAGGGCCCTCCCCCTCCGTCTGATTGACGTCACGACAATGCCCGAAGTCGGCTTGCGCGGAGTCGCCGACGAAACCTACCTTGACTTCGCCCGGCGTGAGAATCGTGTCCTCGTCACCCACGATCACGATCATCTCGTCTTGCACAGTGCTGGCATTCCTCGCGCGGGGATCGTCTATCGCCGGCAGGATCGACGAACCATCGGGGAGATTCGCGAGGGGATCGAGCTGATCTAGGAAATCCTGGAAGCAGGCGAAATGACGGGGCGAGTCGAGTTCCTCTAATTTCACGATCGACCGCTCGAAGCCGCGAAAACATCGAGGCCCGCGGCTGGCACGCCCTCATGGTGCCCAAGGACGATGGGACGATCAGCTTTCCAGCTCGGCCAGGAGGTCGTTGACCTCGCGGTCGAGTTGGGTCCGGCCGGCGGGCTGGGCGGCTCGGCCTCGTCGAGTTTCGGTCAGGGAGCCGAAATCGGCGATCGATTCGTCATTCTTGGCGGGGGCGGCGTTGGGGTCGGTCTGCGACCGGGCGCGGAGGTAGAGCTTGACCGGGACGTCCTTGAACGGGAGCTTCTGGCGGAACACGTTCAAAAGGTAGCGCTGATAGGTCGGCTCGAACAGGGACGGCGAGTTGACGAACAGGACGATCGTGGGCGGGGCCATGCCGACCTGGGTCGCGTAGTAGATCCGGGGGTTCCGGCTCCCCTGGGCGGCGGGCGGGTGGGCGTCGACGGCCTCGCGGACCACCCGGTTGAGCGTGCCGGTGCCGATCCGCTGGCTGGCCTGCTTGAACATCGACTGCGACAGGTTCAACAGCGCCTTGACGTTACGGCCGGTCGAGGCCGTGATGAACGCCAGGGGCATGTAGCCCATCCCCCGGAAGGCGTGCTGGACCGCCACGGCGAAGCGGCCCATCCCGCTCTCGGGGTCGCCGTTGCTAGCCATCAGGTCCCACTTGTTGACCACGAAGATGCACGGCTTGAACTGCTTGCCGATGTAGTCGGCCATCTGCTTGTCGAGCCGGGAGATCCCCTGGGTCGGGTCGAGGAACAGGAGGACCACGTCGGCCCGGCGGATCGAGCGTTCGGCGCGATGGACCGAGTAAAAGTCGAGGTTGTCGCGGATCTTGGCCTTGCGCCTCACGCCGGCGGTGTCGATCGCCACGAACGGCAGGCCGTCGAGCTCGAACCGGACGTCGACGGAGTCGCGGGTCGTCCCGGGCCGCTCCGAGACGATCATCCGCTCGGCGTGGGCCAGGGTGTTGATGAAGGTCGACTTGCCGGTGTTGGGCCGGCCGACGACGGCGACCTTCATTACCTCGTCCGACGGCTTCGGGGTGTACACGTCGGGCAACCGCTCGGCGATCAACTTGAGGAGTTGCCGCCGGTTCCGGTTCTGGTGCGACGAGACGTAGACCGGCTTGCCGCGGCCGAGCTTGTAGAATTCGCCGCCGCGGGCGTCGAACTCGGGCTCGTCGGACTTGTTGATGACCAAGAGCACCGGCGTCTTCTGGACGTATCGGAGCCGCTGGGCCACCTCCTCGTCGAGCGGCATCACGCCGTCGCGGACGTCGACGACGAACAGGATCAGGTCGGCCTCGGTGATGGCCGTCTCGATCTGGCGGTCGACGTCCTCGGACAGGTCGTCGCGGTCGACCATCCCGATCCCGCCGGTGTCCATCAGCTCGAAGAACTTGGGGTCGTCCTCGTCCCCGGCCTGGGCCAGGGTGCTGACGCGGTCGCGGGTCACGCCCGACATGTCGTCGACGATCGCGATCCGCCGCCCGGCGAGCCAGTTGAACAGCGACGACTTGCCGACGTTCGGTCGGCCCACGATCACGACTTTCGGCAGAGGCATGGCCGTCTTCGCATCCTTTCCCGATCCCAAACCGAGAGGCCACGGCCAGGTCATTCCCAAATTGGATGGATAATGGAGGGTATGACCGAGATCAGCGGCCCCACATTCCCGGCACTCTTCATTATATGGCCTGCTTTCGGTTCGACAATGCGAATACGGGAATCCCCGGCGCGAAGATTTCCCGACCGACCCGGTTCACGGAGCGTTTCAAGGGAGCCGTCCGGGCCCCCGGGACGGGCGAACCTGCCCTCCCCGTGGCACGAGCCCTCACGACAAGAGGAAAGCCGACCAGTGGTTCAGGGGCAAGAGCGCGATCCAGGCAAGGCCGAAGGCCCGGCCCGCCCGGTCAATCCAGGAGGGCTCGGCTCGCCACCTCCCGGACAGGAGGAGGACGGCCCAGGCGGCGAAGACGGCGTGGCCGATCGCGGTCAAGCCGTACACGTAGGCCCAATATTCGTTGGGGAAAAGCCTCCCTTCCAGGGACCGGGAGACGATGACGTAACCGAGCGAACCGGGCAGCAGGAGCAAAGCCCATGTCGCCAGGCTTGCGACGACGGCCGCGGCCGCCGCCAGGCAGGCCACGGCTCCCGGTTGCCTCGACAGCCGGGCGAGCGACGGCCGGGGACGGCGGAGCCGGGCCGGGATCAGGGCCAGGGTCCACCCCAGGAGGAACGGCGAGGCGAGCTGGACCCAGTAGGTGATGTGGAACGGGGCGGAGAGCCCGCGCCGCCTCATGTCGGCGATCACCAACCCGGGGTCGGCGAAATTGGGCTCGTACCAGGTCACGAACGCGCGATCGACCGCCAGGGCCGCCGCCGTGGCCGCGACGAACAGGATCAGGTCCGAAAGGCCGACCCCTCGGCGGCGGCCCGGTGGCGGTTTCTGGCCCATGCTCCGAAGTTCCCCGGCCCGGCTCACGGGTTCAAGGGCTTGATCGCGATGTCCTTGTAGCGGACCTCGGTGATCGGGCCGGTGTGGACCTGGAGGGCGATGATCCCGGTCTTCTCGAACTTGGGGTCGGTCCGGTCGATGACCTTGGTGCCGTTGATGGTGATGACGACGTGGTCCCCCTGGGCGGTGATGACGAAGTCGTTCCAGTCGCCCTTGTGGATCAGGGCATCGGCCTTCTCCTTCGGGTAGCGTTCCAAGATCTGCCGGCGGTTTTCCTCGTAGAGCAGGCCCCACCAGTCGTCGGCGACGTCGGCCTGGGGGCCGGACACCTTGCCGTTGGGGGCGCGCTCGCTCCGGAACTGGATGCCAGAGTTGCCCGACTTGAACTTGACCTTGGCCTTGAGGATGAAGTCGCCGTAAGGCTTGTCGGTGACGAGGAATTCGTTCTTCTTGAGGTCGCCCTTGGTTTTGCCGAGGATCACGCCGTCCTCGACGGTGAACAGCGACTTGTCCTCGGGCGTGACCCAGCCGGCGAGGTCCTTGCCGTTGAACAGGGGGATGAAGCCTTCCTCGGCGGCGAAGCCAACTCGGGCCGGGCCGAGGCCCCAGGCCAGGGCCAGGCCGGCGAAGGTGAGCAGGAAGGGGTGGCGGTTCATGGCGTGGTCTCCCTGGGAGAGGATGCGTCGCGGGTCGGTCGAGGTCCGGGCCGCCGATTGTCCGCGAGGCGGCCGGGTCGGTCAACCGGCCAGTCGTCTGGCCAAAGGGCCCGGGGCCTGGTTAGAATCGGCCGAGCCGGGGATCGGGCCTGGCGACGGAGCGCGGCCCCTTCCGGCCCCCTTGTTCACGAGCGAGCGACCCCATGCCGTTCTCGGACGACCTCCGCCGGTACGGCCCCGACAGCGGGCGCCTAGGGCCGGCCGGGCGCGACGAAGCCCTGGCGTATTGCGCCCGCCTGACGGCCGGCCACCACGAGAACTTCAGCGTCCTGACCTGGCTCACCCCGCGCCCGCTCCGCCCGGCGTTCCGGAGCATCTACGCCTTCTGCCGATGGTCCGACGACCTCGGCGACGAGGTGGGCGACCCCGCCCGGTCTCGGGAACTCCTGGCCTGGTGGCGGGGCGAGTTGCGGGCGATGTACGGCGGCGAGCCCCGGCATCCGGTCATGGTCGCGCTGGCCGAGACGGTCGCCGAGTTCGCCATCCCGATCGGGCCGTTCGAAGCGTTGATCTCGGCGTTCGAGCAGGACCAGGACGTCGCCGAGTACGCCACGTTCGCCCAGCTCCTCGACTATTGCTCGCGGTCGGCGAACCCGGTCGGCCACCTGGTTTTATACCTCGGCCGGGCCTTCGACGAGGCCAACGCCGCGATGGCGGATCGGACCTGCGCCGGGCTCCAGCTCGCCAACTTCTGGCAGGACGTGGCGCGCGACCTGGCCATCGGCCGGGTTTACCTGCCGAAGGAAGACCGCGAGGCGTTCGGCTACCCCGACGCCGACTTGCGCGCCCTCCGGTTCACGCCGGCGTTCGCCGACCTCCTCCGGTTCGAGGTCGAGCGGGCCCGCGACTTCCTCCGGTCCGGTCGCGACCTGGTCGGCCGGATGCCGGGGCGGCTGGCGGTCGACGTCGACCTGTTCTCGCGAGGGGGGTTGGCCATCCTGGACCGGATCGAAGCCCGGGGATTCGATGTCCTCTCGTCCCGCCCCGAGGTCGGCAAGCTCGCCAAGGTCGGCTTGCTGGCGCGGGCGTTGCTAGCCCGGCCGGGTCGGGATCGAGCCCGGGCCCCGCTGGCGGTCGCGGGGCGGGGGTCATGATCGGGCTCGGGGCGAGCTATGGGTATTGCGTCGCCCTGTCGAGGCGCGAGGCCCGGAACTTCTATTACAGCTTCCTCGTGCTCCCCCCCGAGCGGCGGCGGGCGATGTGCGCCCTGTATGCGTTCCTCCGCCGGACCGACGACCTCGCCGACGACCCGGCGGCGGCCGAAGGGCGGGCGGCCAACCTGGACGGCTGGCGCGAGTCGCTCGACGAGGCCCTGGCCGGCGGCGACGTCGCCTGGCCCGGGTTCCCGGCGCTGGTCGACACCGTCCGCCGCCGCGAGGTGCCCGTCCGCTACCTCCACGAGGTCCTCGACGGCGTGGCGATGGACCTATGCCCCCGGCGGTTCGAGACGTTCGACGACCTCCACGGCTATTGCTACCGGGTGGCGTCGGCCGTCGGCCTCAGTTGCCTCCATATCTGGGGGTTCCGCTCGGAGGGGGGCAAGGCCGAAGGGCTGGCCGAGGCGTGCGGGGTCGCCCTCCAGTTGACCAACATCATCCGCGACGTCCGCGAGGACGCCCTCGGCGGCCGGGTCTATCTCCCGTCCGACGACCTCCGCCGGTTCGGCGTCGACCCCGCCGAGCTGGCCGCGCCCCGGCCGACGGCGCGGGTCCGGGCCCTCCTCGCGTTCGAGGCGGCGCGGGCCTCGGACTATTACGGACGGGCCGAGCCGCTGGTCGGGCTGGTCGCGCCGACGGGCCGGCCGGTCCTCCTGGCGATCGCGGGGATCTATCGGGCGCTGCTCGACGAGATCATCCGCCGCGACTACGACGTGTTCTCGGGCCGGGTGTCGCTGCCGGCCTGGCGGAAGCTGGCGATCACCGCGCGGTCGCTCCGCGGCCGGTTTTCCCGACCCGACCCGAACCCGAGCCCGGCGGAGGTCCCCCGGTGCGGCTGACCCCGACGCGGAAGTTCCCCCCCCCGCCGCCCCACGTGGCGATCGTCGGCGGTGGCCTGGCCGGGCTGGCCGCCGCCGCGGCCCTGGCCGATCGCGGGGTCCGGATCAGCCTGTTCGAGAGTCGCCCCCGGCTCGGCGGTCGCGCCAGCTCGTTCGTCGACCCCGTCACCGGCGAGCTGGTCGACAACTGCCAGCACGTCAGCATGGCCTGCTGCACCAACCTGGCCGACTTCTGCCGGCGGGTGGGGACCGCCGGACTGTTCCGCCGGGTCGGGGCGATCCGGTTCCTCGGCCCCGAGGGGACGCTCTCGACCCTCGCCGCCGGCCCGCTCCCGGCGCCGCTGCACCTCGCCGGCAGCTTCCTCCGGGCCAATTATCTGACCCGGACCGAGCGGCTCCGGGTCGCCTACGGGCTGGCCCGGCTCTGGTCACGGCGGGGCGACCGGCCGGGCGAGCCGTTCGCTCGCTGGCTCCGCCGCCACGGCCAGACGGATCGGACCATCGACCGCTACTGGGGGACGGTCCTGGTCTCGGCGCTCAACGAGCGGCTCGACCGGATGGACGTCGACCACGCCCGCAAGGTGTTCCTCGACGGCTTCCTCCGCCACCGCGACGGCTACCAGATGGAAATCCCCACCGTCCCGCTCGGCGAGCTGTACGGGAAGCGGCTGGAGCGCTGGCTGGCCGATCACGATGTGACGGTCCACCTGACCACGGGCGTCCGGTCGGTCGAGGTCGACGAGGACGGCCACCTCGCGGGCCTCCGGTTGCGGGACGGAGAGGCGGTCGCCGCCGACTTCGTGCTCCTGGCCGCCCCGTTCGACCGCGTGGCCAGCTTCCTCGCCCCCGCCCTCCGCGACCGCCTGCCGGCGCTGGGGCGGCTCGACGAGATCCGATCGTCCCCCATCACGGGCGTGCATCTGTGGTTCGACCGCCCGGTCTGCCCGTTCGACCACGTGGTCACGGTTGGCCGGCTGATCCACTGGGTCTTCAACCACTCGGCGATCCAGGGGCGGACCGACGGCGAGGGCGGCGGACAGTACCTCCAGGTCGTCATCAGCGCGAGCGACGACTTGGTGCCGCTCGCCAAGGCGGCGATCCGCGACGCGGTCCTGGCCGACCTGGCCACGATCTGGCCGGCGGCGAAGGACGCCGTCCTGACCCGGTGGTGGGTCGTCACCGAGCACGGCGCCACCTTCGCCGTCCGCCCCGGCGTCGACGCCCTCCGCCCACCCCAACGCACCCCGATCGAGGGCCTGTTCCTGGCCGGCGACTGGACGGCGACCGGCTGGCCCGCCACGATGGAGGGGGCCATCCGGAGCGGCTACCTCGCCGCCGAAGGGGTCCTGGCCGACCTCGGCCGCCCCTGCGAAGTGATCCGCCCCGGCCTCCCCGCCGGCCTCCTCGCCCGCTGGCTCCTCGGGCCCGGGCCGGACGCCCGGCCGCGAACCCGATATGACGCCCTCGTTGAGCCGGGAGAGGGGGAAAGGTCATCGACCTCATTTTCAGCCGATCCCCGGATCATGAACATCTGAGGGTGACCGATGGCCTACACCGATTTCTCCCTCGACACGGCCTTGAACGGGCTTGGCCTGGCCGCCAAGACGATTGACCTGTTCCCGGGCCTCGCGCCGGCGGAGGTCCCCCCTTGGCTCCGCGCCATGCTGGATCGTGGGACCCGGCAAGTCCTCCTCAGCGAGAAGGCCCGGAGTGAGTTCCTGGTCGTGCCGATCCTGCTGGCCTGCCAGGAATTGAATCCCGGTTCGCTGACGATCTACTCGGGACAGCGGCTTGACGTCGATCCCGCGCGCGGGCTCGTCGGCGAATGCGACTTCATCCTGTCCGCGACCGCCCCCCTGCCCGGCCTTCGCGCCCCGCTGGTGACGATCGTCGAGGCCAAGAAGCATGACATCGAAAGTGGGATCTGGCAGTGCGTGGCCCAAATGATGGGAGCTTTGGTCTTCAACGAGCGAGCCGGCCATGCCGTGCCGGAGATCTTCGGATGCGTGACCAATGGCGAAACCTGGCAATTCCTCCGGCTGGCCGATCAGTCCATTGGGATCGACCGCCGGCGTCTCTACATCGACGACGTCGGCGGAATCCTGGCCGCGTTCCTCGCCATCCTGGGTCGGGCCCAGGGGCCATCGGGGGATTGAACATTCGACGATGGTTCAGGTCCCTTCCCACCACTCCTCTTCCGTCATGTCCTCGGGTTCCTGGAAGAGTTCGTAGTCCGAAGCATCCTCGTAGACATCGGCCTTCGCCTGGAAGTCCGCCACGATCCGATCCCGGGCGGCGGCCTCCGGCACGGAGATGACGACCTTGTCGTGATGGTGCATCTGGTAGGCTTCGCGGCCGTCGCCGGTCGCGAACCAGATCTCGGCGAAATGCTGGGAGGCGTGGAGGAAGTAGGCGGCCAGGATGAAGGGGAACTCCTCCGACGCCGTGTCGAGGGCGAGCACGTTCGCGGAAGGGTCGCCATCGAGGTGGGCCCGCCAAGAATCCGAGCCGACCGTCGTTCCCAGCCATTCCTCAATTTCCCCGTAAAGTTGCGCGCGATAGTCCGGATAATAGCCGTTGGGCTTCTCGGCCCAGACGAACGCCCGGTCGTGGGGGATCAGTCGGGCCAGAGTCCAGGCCGCGAGACTGGCCAGAATGTCGCGGTAACCGGCGATTGCCTGCGCCTCCAACCCCCGCCAACGGCCCCGCAACCCTTCGGGCACGACAGACCCGGCGAAGATGGCCGGGGAATCGGGCTTGCACAGGAAGAAAACTCGCCGCCGAATCCGGTAAAGGACGACATCAACCCGCCTAGCCAGGGTCATATACGCATCTGGTTCGGGTGCGATCAGGAGCCGGCCCCTGGCCTCGTCGTTCTCTTTGATGGTGTGGCCGTTCGCCCGGAGGAGGGCTTCGAGTTCGGCGATGGTCGGGGCGTCCATGGGCGGACTCCTTCGTTATTTCAATGCATCCCGCCACCATCGCCATACATGGGAGTCCCGGTCAGACGCAGGAGTTGAATCGTGATGCCGAGGGTCACGATCGAGACGGCGAGCAGGCGACCCGCCATCTCCCGGGAATCCCGAGCCGAGGGGGGGTGGGCTCCTCCCGCGAAGTAGGTTGGCCCTATTGCCAGTAAGAACCGGGTCGAATTCTCGAGGAAATTTGAGGCATGTCTCTCCTTCAGATTCGCTGGCAGCGATACTTCGAACTGAGTGATGGCCAGCATGGCGTGATGATCGATGACGATCCAGGAAAGCGAGATGATAACGAGCAGGAACAAGACCGACCAGGCCCAGCGACCCGGCCCCCACGGGAGCGGCGAACGGCCCCGCGCACGCTCCACCCATGTCATGAATCCCCCGACGAACGCCACTCCATAGAGGACACTTTCCGTCGCCGCTGTGATCCTCGGGAGGCGGGGGGCCTTCTGTTCGACGAGTCGTCCTGTGTCCGTGTCGAGGACGGTCCTAGTGTCTCCCATTCGGGGATCGCTCATCCGCACGCGAGTAAGTGCCAACCCAACGGCCACGGCAAGTACAAGTTCGATGACATAGGTGAGCCTCATTCGCTTTCCTCGATCCAAACGAAAAATCTTGCTTCTCTTCCTCCTCTCCCCTTCTTCCTGCCTCCGAGACCTTGGCGACTTGGCGGTTGATAATCCTTCTCCGTCAAAGCTCGCGGAGCGACTGGATCACGTCCATCCGGACGGCGCGGACGGCGGGGAAGAGGCCGCCGAAGAGGCCCATCGCCAGGGTCATGAGCAGGGCGACGCCGATGACCAAGGGGCCGATCCGGAAGTTGACGCTAACCTCGGCGAAGGTGTCGACGTTGTTGGTCCCGAAGGTCAGGAGCGACAGCGGCAGGGTCGCCAGGACTCCGACGATCCCCCCCAGGGCGCAGAGGAGGACCGATTCGCCGAGGAACGAGATCAGGATCGAGGTCCTCGAGAAGCCGAGGGCCCGCATCGTGCCGATCTCGCGGGTCCGCGAGCTGACGGCGGCGAACATGGTGTTGGCCGCCGCGAACATGGCGCCGATGCTCAGGAACACGGCGATCACGATGCCCGCCGCCTTGTAGAAGCTCGCGGTCTTGGACTGCTCGGCGTAATAATCGGCCTCGGGGATCGCGCCGAGCTTGAACTGCGGGTCGTCCTGGATCGTGGCCCGGAGCCGGTCGAAATCGGCCCGGGAGGCGGCGCGAATCTGGGCCGAGGAGGCGTAGCCCTCGCGCCGGGTGTTCTGGCGGAGGTCCTTGACGTCGACCCAGACCTCGCTCTCGGCGGCGCTGCCGCCGGCGGTGAACAGGCCGACGACCCGGTAGGATTCTTTCTTGCCAAGCTGGAGGGTTTCCCCCACGCCGGCCCCCTTGAACCGGCGGGCGAGCGACCGGCTGACGATCGCCTCCCCCTTGCCCGGCTCCAGGTCGCGCCCCTGGACGATGGCGAACTCGGGGCGGAGCTTCCGCGAGACCGGCTCGACGCCGCGGACGATCAGGTTGGCCCGGCCGCCCCCGACCCGCTCGGCGATCGGGATGTGGACGACCTCGCCGACGGCGAGCGGCTTGCCCCCCTCGTCGCGGGCGATCCCGGCGAGGTTGGCCATCTTGTCGGCCTTGTCGAGCTCGAAGCCGCTGGAAGTCTCGGTGGTCGTCCCCTTGCGGAGGACGATCAGGTCGAGCGGGTCGCCCGAGAGCCGGAGGCTGTGCTGGAGCCCCTCGACCAGGCTGAACAGGGCGCAGGACGACCAGACGATCATCCCGGTCCCCAGGACCGTCATGAGGGTGTTGACCCAGCGGGCCCGGAGGTTCCGGACGTTGTATTTGATGGGGACCATCGCCGCTCAGACCACCTTTCGCAGGCCGTTGACGACCGAGATCCGCGCGGCCCTGACGGCGGGGAAGAGGCCGCTGACGACCCCGATCCCCAGGGCCACGATCAGGCCGCCCACGGCGGTCGACCACGGGACGTAGAAGAACGGCATCATCCCGGCGGTGAACTTCGAGAGGTCCACGACGTCGCAGAACAGCTTGCAGCCGATCGACCCGAACAGGCCGCCGATGCCGGCGATCAGGAGGGATTCGGCCAGGATCAGGGCGATCACCAGCGACTTGCCGAAGCCGATCGCCTTGAGGACGGCCACCTCGGTGGTCCGCTCGCGGAGCGCCATGGCCATCGAGTTGGCGGCCACGCAGAGCAGCGACGCCCCGACGGCCAGGCCGATGGCCACGATGATCCAGCGGAAGTCGCCGGCCATTTCGGAGAACATGTTGGCGAACCCTTCCTCGGACTGGGACTTCGTCGGGGTGTCCGAGTTGCTGGTCGACTCGTCGATCCGGGCGCAGACGGCCTTCATCTGGCCCTGGTCCTTGACGCGGAGGAAGATCGTCCCGGCGTTGCCGGCGGCGGCCGATCGCTGGGCCTTGAGGCCCTCGTCGAGGTAGATCCAGTGGAAGAAGCAGGCCCGGAGGTCGCGGTTGGGCGGGCCGTCGTAGATCCCCCGGATCGTCAGGTTGAGGTTGAACGGATAGACGCCGTCCTTGAGCGGGAGCCGGTCGCCGACCTTGAGCTTGCGGTCCCCGGCGAGCTTCCGGCCGACGATGCACCCCGCCCGGTCGGCCTGCCAGGCCTTCAACTCGTCGGGCTTGATCGTGAAGTCGTCGTAGACCTTGAAGAACTGGTCGGGGTCGGTGCCGAACTGGCCGAACGGCGTGGTCTCCTCGTTGTACTTGCCGCCGTACCACGAGAACGGGATCGCCCCGTCCACCCCGGGGAGGGCGGCGATCTCGGCCAGCTTGGCGTAGGGGACCGGCTGGGCGAACCCTTGCGAGCTCATGACGACGATCCGATTATTGCCGCGAAACGACTGCGCCACCTCGCCGCTGACCGTCGACAGCGAGATCAGGACCATCGACAACGCCAGGCTAATCGTCAGCGACGCGATCGTCAGGAACGTCCGGATCGAGTTCCGGCGGGCGTTCTGGAAGACCAGGTTGAGGTACTTCACGAGGCGGCCCCCACCGGCGACCGGACGACGTCGTTCACGAGCTTCCCCTTGTCGAGGTGCAGGAGCCGTGACGCCCGCTCGGCGGCGGCCGGGTCGTGGGTGACCATGACGATGGTCTTCTGGAACTCGCGGTTGAGCGAGCCGAGCAGGTCGAGGATCTCGTCGGCGCTCTTGCGGTCGAGGTCGCCGGTCGGCTCGTCGGCGACGATCAGGTAAGGGTCGGTGACGATCGCCCGGGCGATCGAGAC
>JAABUQ010005030.1_pt1 | contig 21724 bp, 20 predicted proteins | sample 5560001 | NCBI WGS metagenome assembly JAABUQ01 (sample SAMN10711888, study PRJNA513371) | rock metagenome | isolation source: Antarctica rocks | place: Antarctica: Victoria Land, Finger Mt nord | collected 2015-12-18
CTGCAGTACACTCAAGCTCAGACGCTCGCGTTCTATCAGTCGCTTCTCGCCGGCGCGCCGCACGCGGACGTCGTGGCAATCCCTGACGCGAGGCACTTCGCGATGCTCGACCAGCCGGCAGCGTTCTGCGCCGCCGTGGAGAAGTTCACTGCATCGCTGAAGTAACGCCGCGCACGATGCTGCCGACTTGGTTGCGGCGACCTCTTGCGTTCGCCGCGATCGCCGCCGACGCGGTTCTGGAGGCGGTGCTCGCACTCGGCATCGGCATTTCCCTGGGACGCATCCATGCACGCGTCGACGGCTTCGTCGACAGGGCTTTCTTTCGGCAACGCCATCGTGCCGAAGCTGCACTGCGCCGCCTTGCGCGCGAAGCGCCGTACATCGACGAGCCGCAGGTGCTGGCGGACCGCGTCATCGCGGCCGTCGATCGCCACGCCGGAGCGAACGGAACCGCACTCTACTTGCAGAACGGCAACGGCGCGTACACGTCCCTGCTCGCGACGCTCTCCGATATACCCGCTGAGGTCGAACGCAACGATATCGCGATCGTGCGGATGCGCGCACTCGGCGAAGGAATTGATCTCGACGAACTCGCCGACGAAGTGGGACACGCCGCACTCCCCGGTAAAATCGCCTTTCCGATGATCGTGCGCGGGGCCCTCGTCGGGACCCTGGCCTGCGGGCCAAAGCGAAACCTCGAACAGTACGCGCCCGACGAACGCGCGACGCTCGCCGACCTCACGCATGCAGCCGGCATCGCTTTCGATACGATGCATACCAACGCACTCCGCGATGCCGCAGCGCGCGCTCTGCTGGAGGGCGACGTCGAGCCATTGCGTGGCCTCGCCGCACCGCTTTCGACTTCGTCGCCTTTCCGAGAGAACACTCGACAGGCTGGGTACTAACCAAGCATGGTTACGTCGCTTACCAATCCGCTCGGCGTTTCGCGCATCACCTCGCACTGGTGGGTGCCGTTGTTGCGCGGCATCGTGGCGGTCGTCTTCGGGGTCGTGATCCTGTTGTATCCGATCTCGTCCGTGTCCGTGCTCGTGGTGCTGTTCGGCGCCTTCATGTTCGTCGACGGCATCCTCAACATCGTCACGGCGCTGCGCTTTGCACACCCAGACACCGGGCATTGGTGGGCGATCCTCGTGCAGGGCATCGTCGGCATCGCGATCGGATTGATCACGTTTTTCTTGCCGGGCCTTACGGCGGTGACGCTCGGCTTTCTGGTCGGCATCTGGGCCATAATTACGGGCGTCCTCGAAGTCGTCGCGGCGTTCCGTCTGCGGCGTGACGTTCCCAACGAGATTTTTCTCGTCATCGCCGGCGTGCTTTCGTTCATCGTCGGAATCTGGCTGGTTGCCTTTCCGCTTGCAGCGCTTATTGCGCTCGTCTATCTGCTGGCGATCTATGCGATCGTCGGCGGCATTGCGCTGACCGTCCTCGCTTTTCGACTCCGAAGCCATTCGGCCCGCGGCGCAGCGCCGTCGCCCTAGCTGCAGGTACGCCGGGCGTGACTACAAGAACTACTTAGGTGTGTTGCAAAAAATCGCCACCGTCCGTGAGGCCAAGTCGCATCTGAGCCAACTGCTCCGTGACGTTAAGCGGGGACGTGAGTGGATTATTACTGAACGAGGCAAGCCTATTGCGAAGTTGACCGCTGCGCGCGACGAAGACCTCACGCTGGAACAGCGATTGATGCGACTCGAGGAGGCGGGTATCATCGGGCCTAAGCCGCCGGACCACCGGCCGCTTCCGGACCCGATTGCGATTGAACCCGGCTTGGCTCAACGCTGGCTGCAAGAAGACCGCGACGGATAGCGTCTCATGTGACGACGCACTCGCATGCCGTGACGTACTGGGACAGCTCGGCCGTAGTTTCCGCGCTATTGCGCGACGATGATACAGACCACGCCAAAGCCGAATCCCAACGACGTGGTGCCCACCTGCTGTCGTCTCTGTCGTGGGTCGAAACGCTGGCCATCATCGGCCGCGCGCAGCGTGACGGCGCGGTGCCGGTAGAGCAAATTGAAGCCGCTCATCGTCTGCTGGCCACGAGAACGTGGCGTCGGGTCAACGTGGAACCGCGATGGGAAGCGGTGCTGAAACTTGCGGCAAGTTGGCCGTTGCGCGGTGCGGACCTATGGCATCTCGCCGCTGCCAAACGCCTGAAAGAAGATTTGCCGAATTTACGCCTGCTGACTTTCGATAAGCGATTGCTTTCAGCGGCGCAAGGCGAGGGCTTGGCATAGCTTGGCCTTCGATTCGCTCGGAGACTTTATCGCGGCGCTGCGGCGCGCCGGCGAACTGGTCGAGATTCCGGCACGAGTCAGTCCGCGGCTGGAGATCGCGGAGATCAGCGACCGCGTCGTGAAAGCGGGCGGTCCGGCGTTGCTGTTTACGAACGTCGAAGGTTCGGCGTATCCCGTGCTGATGAACCAGTTCGGTACCGAGAAACGGATGGCGCTCGCCTTCGGAGCGACAAACCTGGACGAAGTCGCGCGCCGCGTGCGCAACGCTGTTCGTATGAACGTGCCGGCAACCGCGAACGGTAAGGTCGCAAAATTATTCTCCATCGGCTCAGCCGCCTTCGCGGTACCGCGCACGGTGAAGAACGCGGCTTGTCAAGAGATCGTCGAGCCCGACGTCGATCTGATGAAGCTGCCGGTGCTCACGACGTGGCCGCTCGATGCCGGACCGTTCATCACCTTGCCGCTCGTGTTCACGAAAGACCCCGACAGCGGGCAGCAAAATGTCGGCATGTACCGGCTGCAGCGCTACGACGCCACCACGACGGGCATGCATTGGCAGAAACACAAACAAGGTCGCGCCCATGCGGCCAAGTGGGGCCGCCGCGTTCCGGTCGCGGCCGCCATCGGCGCCGATCCCGCGATCACGTATGCCGCGACCGCGCCGTTGCCGCCGATCATCGACGAGATCGCGCTCGCAGGGTTCTTGCGCGGCCGCAACGTGCGCATGGTACGGTGCAAGACGATCGACCTGAAGGTGCCGGCCGATGCCGAGTTCGTTCTGGAGGGTTACGTCGACAACGACGATCTGCGCGTCGAAGGCCCGTTCGGCGACCATACCGGCGTGTACAGCCTTGCCGACGAGTACCCGACGTTCCACGTGCAGTGCATCACCCATCGGCGCCACCCCATCTATGCCGCGACCGTCGTCGGCAAACCGCCGATGGAAGACGCGTGGCTGGGTAAGGCGACGGAACGCCTCTTCTTACCACTCTTGCAGATGGTCGTGCCGGAAATCGTCGACTACAACTTACCGGTCGAAGGCGGCTTTCACAATCTGTGCATCGTGTCGGTCAAGAAAGCGTATCCCGGGCAAGCCAAAAAGGTGATGAATGCCCTGTGGGGGCTCGGGCACATGCTGATGCTCACGCGCACCTTGCTCGTGGTCGACGACGACGTCGACGTCCACGACGTGCGCGCGGTCGCATGGTTTGCGCTCAACAACGTCGACCCGTCGCGGGATTTGGTCGTGATGCCCGGACCGGTCGACGATCTCGATCACAGCGGTTCGCATCTCGTCTCGCTCGGACATAAACTCGGCATCGATGCGACCCGGAAACGCGCGGACGAGGGCTACGAGCGCACCTGGCCCCCGGAGATCATCATGGACGCCCAGACCCGCGAACTCGTAAGCCGGCGTTGGAAAGAGTACGGTCTCGCGCGCATGGCCACACGGAGCGACGCGTGGTCCGGGCAAGGCGAACGCGCGCTCGCGACACTGCTGGACTCGGTTGCCCAGCGCAGCCCGGCGAGGCTCCAGTGAGCGTTAGCCGCGCGCGCTCATCCGCGACCCTACTCGCGTTGGTTTTGCGTGAGATTCGCCTCGCGCACACCCTCTTTGCGCTGCCCTTCGCCTACGCGGGTGCCGTTCTGGCGGCGCGCGGGCTCCCTACGGCATACCAAACCTTCTGGATCACGGTAGCCGTGCTCGGCGCACGAACGGCAGCGATGGCGGCCAATCGCTATTTCGACCGCGAGATCGACGCGCGGAACCCGCGCACGGCGCGCCGCGCGCTCGCCACAGGCTCGCTCGCACCGCGCACCATGCTTTTCACGACGGTACTTGGCCTCGCATTGCTCGTCATCGCCGCCGCGGCCCTCAACCCGCTCTGCGTGCGGCTGTTGCCTCTGGCGGCGCTCGGCATCGTCGCGTATCCCTTCTGCAAGCGCTACACGTGGGGCGTCCACTTCGTGCTCGGCGCAGTCGACGGACTCGCGCCGCTCGGCGCCTACATCGCCGTCACCGGAACGGTCGCGTGGCCGGCAGCGCTGATGTTCATGGCGGTGACCGTATGGGTTGCGGGCTTCGACATCATCTATGCGTTGATGGACCGTGACGTCGACGTGGCGCAAAATCTTCGTTCCATCCCGGCGCGATTCGGCGTGCGCAGCGGCCGCGTGCTACCGCTCGCACTTCACCTGCTCATGGCAGCATTGCTCGCCGGCGCAGGAGTGCTGAGTGCGGTCGGCCCGCTTTACTATGCAGGCGTTCTTGCGGCGCTCGGCTTGACCGCCTACGAAAATCGCTTATTCGCTTCGGCAAAGAACCTCTTCGTGCTCAACGAATACGTTTTCGTGGCAAATATGGTGTTTTCGATCGCCTTCATGGCGACGACGTACGGCGGGTTCACATGGCGCTGACGCGGCGTGAGCTGCTCGCCTCCGCGGGAGCACTGCTGGGCGCAGCAGCGACGACGCGCCCAGCGCTGGCGGTCTACGGCGATACGCCCCTCGGTGGTACGATCACGCTCGGCGTCGTCGCCCCGTTCACCGGCGACGATACGCGCTTGGGCGAACAGATCGGCAACGGCGTGCGCGCCGCGATCGACGACACGAATGCTCGTCGCGGGGCGCTCGACCGCCTGTATGCGATGCGTACGTTCGATGACCAGAATCTGCTCGCGTCGGGCTTGGTGAACGCCGAATTCGCCTGCGATGATCCGACGATCGTTGCCGTCATCGGCCATTTGAGCGGACGAATCACCGAGGGCGCGCTGCAGACCTACGTCAACAACAAGATGCCGGTCATCTGTCCGGCTTCGACGTACGACCGGCTCACGGCGCACGGCTACGGCAACATCGTGCGGCTCACCGCCAAAGATTCCACGGAAGGACGCTTGGCGGCGCACTACGTGCGCGACACGGTGAACCCCAAAGCTGCGGTCGTGCTGACGCAGGACGGCGACTACGGTCCCGACGTCGCCGATGGCTTTCAAGAAGAGATGCTCGGCGATAAAATAAAGTCGACCGAGCTGCAATTCGCGTGGGAAAAACCCAACTTCGCCGCGGTGACGAAACGGACGCTGGACGCGGCCCCGGACGTTGTCTTTCTGGCGGGCTTGACGAAAGACATGGGCCCGATCGTGCCGCTCCTGCGCGCTGCGGGTTACGCGGGACCGCTCTTTGGTTCGCAAGGCTTCTTCGATCCGCAGACGATCGACAAGTACCGTGCGAACGTGAATGGATTGACGATCTCCACGTCGATGCCGCCGCTGACCTTAGCACCCGGGGCATTCCGCATCAAGAACGACTTCGAGCGCAAGTACGGTAACATGACGCCCATCTCGACGTTTTCCTACGCGGCCGCGCAGATCGTGATCGAGATCGTACGGCGGACGGGCGCGAGCGATCGGCTTGCCGTCGAACGCGCCCTCAACACGACCTCGACGTACGATACCGTCATCGGGCCGATCACGTTCGCCAACAACGGCGATCCGCAGAACCCAAACGTCTACTTCTACAAGGTCACGAACGGTGCATGGAAATACGTCGGGTCTGCGTATCCGAGCAGTTACGTCGTGAAGTGACCGCTTCGGGCGCTTCCTCGACGTCGTCTTCGAGCGCAAAGGAGACGCGCAAGCGCCAAGCACCGAGCACGAGTGAAAAGTTCGATCCCAGATAACGCATCAGCTTAAACCTCCACGCGATTCCAATTGACGGTGGCGAGCGCGCACGCTGCTATCCCAAGTGAAAAGCCGAGCAGTAGCATCGACCCGTAGGTGTTGGGCAAGCCCCATGTCTGAACGTCGGCCGCCACATGCGGTCCCCACGTATAGACGCCGTTGCTCTCGTGCATGGAGAAGTATTGCATGGGAATAAGCGGCAACACCCCGCGCGCGATGGAATTGAGCTGAGGGATTGGCGTCAAGATAAGCGACGGCACAACGAAGAACGCTATCCAAAGGGCCGCGACCATGCCCCCGCAAGCACCGCGTAACCATGCTGTAGCCATTTGCATCAGGCCATACAGCAGCAAGACGCCCGCGAGCGGCACGATCGCCGCCGCATTGGGCGCCACGACGCGGTTGAGGCCGCCGAACACTGCAACGGCGAGCAGCGCAAGGATGACGACGAACGCATAGAGCGCGGCTATTGAAGCAAGATCGACGGTGAAGAATGTGAGCGCCAGGCGCGCGCGAGAAAGCGGCTTCGTCCAAGCAAGATGGAGCGACTCACGTTGAGCGTGCAAACTCGTATACAAGCCGATGGTGAAAATGAACGCGATGCCCGAAGCGGCCAACAAAAAGGGATCGAGCGGAAGCCTCGAGCGTTGCAGTTCTTCGTGAACGGCGACCCGCGCCGACACGTCCCCTGAGCTTCTTTCGCTGCCGATGCTCAAGTAGAAATTTTGATGACGGCCGTGTGCAGCGACGTCCGAGTGAGTATATCCGAACTCGACGAGCAAAATGCCGAGCAGCACCAACAGGGCAAGAACACCCGCAAAGATCGCAAGCCGCTTGCGGGCCCGCAGCCATTCAACGTAGATCACGATTCCACTCCAATCGGTAGTGCGCCATCGTCGCCGACGGCGCCGAGAAAGATATCTTCGAGGGTGAGATCGACGACGTCGAGCGAACGCGGTTGTAACGCGGCCACCTTGCCGGCAATGCGCTCGCTGTCGCCGTCGGTATAGAGCCGCACGATGCGGCCGCCGCGCTCGATGCGGCGCACGTTTGGATCGTGAGCCAGCTCCGACATTTCGGGCGCCGCGGCATCGAACGCAGCCACGACGACTTTCTCGTCGCCCTTGAGCGTATCGATGTCGCCGGAGAGTACGAGCTTACCATCGCGCAAGACGGCGATCCGGTCGGCGGCACGTTCGACTTGTCCGATCTGATGGGACGAGAACAACACGCCCGCGCCACCCGCGGCGGCATCGATAATCAAGTCGAGGACGGTTCGTTGAAAGATTGGATCCAAACCGCTCGCCGGTTCGTCGAGCACGAGCACGCGCGGCCGAATCGCGAAAGCGAGCACCAGCGCAAGTGCGGTATGCTGCCCTTTCGAGAGTTGCCGCACGAGCTTTTTCGGCGGCAACTTGAAGGTCGCCAGCAGTTCGCGGGCCCGGGCGGAATCGTACGTTCGGTACGCGCGCCGCGCCATCTCGACGTGCTGTTCGACGGTCATCCACTCGTACAGCGCACTCTTCTCGGGCACGTAGGCGAGGTACTCGAACGTCTCTGGGCGCAGCGGCGCACCTTCGACGGCTACGCTGCCCGATGTCGGACGCGCGAGGCCGAGCGCACACTTAAACGTCGTCGACTTGCCGGAGCCGTTGGGTCCCAGCAGTCCGCACACGCTCGCAGGCTCGACCTCGACCGAGAGGTCGTCCACGGCCGCGAATGCACCGTAGCGTTTGGTAAGGTGATTAATCGAAAGCGCGGTCACGCTTTACTCCTGTTCATTGTGCGGAAACCAGTGGTCGAGCGCGCGCTCGATGAGCGCGGTAACGGTTCGCCGGTCGAGGCCGAAGCTGCGCGCCGCGCGCACGGCATCGGCAAGTTCCTTTTCCGCGGCGTCGTGGGCCGCGCGCCGTGAATCGGTCTGCGCATTCCCGGCCGGAACAAACGAGCCGCGCCCGGGGCTGGTTTCAATGACGCGCTCGCGTTCGAGATCGCGGTAGGCGCGGGCAATCGTATTGGGATTGACCGTGAGGCCCAAGGCCAGCGACTTGACCGTCGGCAGCTGCTCGCCCGGCGCAAGGGTTCCGAGGGCAATCGCCCGCTTTACCTGCTCGATGACTTGCAGGTAGATGGGAACTCCGCTACGCGGATCGACGCGGAAGATCGTGGTGGACACGTCGTTCGCTCGTTCGCCGGCGCTCGTCGCGGTTGAGTCCGGCTTAGAGCCGGACGCCCCAACCGTTGAAGAGACGCTCGGGCATGCGCGGGGTCGGGATGACGGTCGGACGGTTGCCGAGGTCGGCGTTGTCGCTCGTCGGGGTACGGTGCTGGTTGTTCATCAATTTTCTCCTATTGTGCTGGCGTACTAGTGTACTAATACACTAGCGCGAATAGTACAAGTTGTCAACACCCTTTTTGAAAAAGGTCGCCTCCCTGCGGAAGTTAAGTTCGCTGCATGGCTAAGGACTACACGGCCAAGTCGGCCGGCGATCCGCCGTCGGCGGCGGGGCGTTCCGTTGCCGGCGTTTCGGAGCGCGGCGGGGGTGACTCCGGTTGGCGGGCCGCCGAACCTGTTCACCGGTCGCGATAGCCTGCGCGTAAGTGGCGAAACCAAGGCATTGTGGCTGTGCGCACTAGCGGCGCCGCTTACGATCGCCTTGGTGGGTGCGTTCCTCGAGAGTGTCACCTTTTCAGGCTTCGTGCTCCTGATCGTCGCCGGCATGGTCTTCGTCTCCGTCGGGCGCGGACGGTTGCTCGGCTCGAGCATCCGCATCGACGGCCGCCAGATGCCTGAAATTCAGGAGCTGGTCCATACGCTGGCCGCGCGTCTGCGTATCACGCCGCCACAGATCTTCGTGCGCGACGATCTGTTTCTCGCGACCACGGCGGTCGGCATCGGTGAGCCGTATGCGCTCGTGCTCTCGAGCCAGTACGTCGATCATCTCCGGCGCGGCGAACTCGGCTTCCTGATCGCGCGCGAACTAGGGCACATCGCCGCCGGGCATACGCGCCTCGCGTCGCTCCTCTCCGCGTCGGGCCGCGAAAACCCGGCGGTCGCGCTCGTCTTCGGAGCGTGGCTGCGGCGTACCGAGTACACCGCCGATCGCGTGGGCCTACTGTGCTGCGACAGTGTTGAGGAGGCGCTCGGCGGCATCTCGATCGCGACGTTTCACGCCATCGGGCGGCGCGTCGACATGGAAGCGCTTGCCGAACAACGCCGGGAACTCGAGGCCGAACCAAGCTTGCGCATGGGTGAATGGTCCGCGTCCATCCCCTACGCGACCAATCGTTTGAGCGCCCTGCGCGCGTTCGCGGCGTCTCCCCTGGCGGCTGCCTGGCGCGCGAAACTGAACGAGGCCCCAGCGCGTCCCGCCTTCGCGACGCAAAGCGCACCTCCGGCCGCGACCGTCCGGCGGCGTGATTGTGCGGGGTTCTGGCGCCGCAGCATCGCGTTTGCCATCGATTTGATCATCATTGCCGCGATACTAAAAACGCCGACGGGCGCGGCTATCACAAATAACGCCAAAGGGGTGTCGGCCGCAAACGCAACGCCGATACTCCATTGGGTGCTGCTTCATCTACCGCTCGTTCAAGCGGGTACCGCCGTGGTCCTGAGCCTTTTCGTCTACTTCTTTTACAGCGCGGTACTCGTCGGAGTAGCGGGCCAGACCCTCGGCATGATGATTTTCGAGCTGCGCGTCGTGACGACGCGTTTCGCTCACCCGTCGCTTGCGCAGAGCGCATGGCGCTCCGTCGTCGGCCTCGGCTCGACGCTCACCAGCGCCGCGCTCCTCGGATGCTTCTTGCGCATCCAGCCGCACGACCGGCTCTCGCGCACGCGCGTCGTGCAGGGCCGACGCACCGCCTGATGCCGAGGCTCCGCCCCACGGACGACTATCGCACGATCTTCGTCCGTCACCCGCAACCGATGTGGATTTTCGACCTCGCGAGCTTGCGGTTTCTGGCCGTCAATGAGGCCGCATGCCGCGCCTACGGCTATTCGCGCCGGCGCTTTCTGACGATGAGCGTGAGCGACATCCGCCCGCACGAAGACAGCGAGCGGTTGGCCGAGCACATCAACGGTCTGCGCCGCGCCGAAGTACCGACCGCGCAGACGCTGTGGCGGCACCGGCGCGCCGACGGCAGCATCTTCTATGCCGACGTCATGTCCAACGGCATCAGCTTCCGCGGTAAGAACGCGCGCATCGTGCTCGCGATCGACGCGACGGCGCGGCTCGCCGTTTCGCGTGCGCTCGGCGAAAGCCGAGCGGCCCTCGCCGAGGCGCAAGAGCTTGCGCACTTGGGGAGCTTCGAAACCGACCTCGCATCGGGTGAAACGCGCTGGTCGACCGAACTCTACCGCATCGTCGGCGTCGATCCCGCGGTTGAAGGACCCACGCTGCTCTATCAATTCGATCATCCCGACGATGCAATAGCGATTGGGCGCGAGGTCGATCGCGCAAGGCGCGAGGGCGGCTCGTACACGATCGAGCACCGTATCTGCACGCGCGACGGCCGCGAGCGCTGCGTGTACGAGCGCGGACAGTTCTTTCATGAAGGCGGTCAGCCGCGCCGCTTGATCGGTGCGATTCTCGACATCACCGAACGCAAGCGCGCCGAAGAACGGCTGCGCTTTCTCGCCCATCACGATGTGCTGACCGGATTGCCGAACCGCACGCTGCTCACCGAGCGCCTCGCCGCCGCAGTCCGCCGCGCCGCCGCGAGCACAGAGCCGGTCGTCGTCTTCTTCCTCGACATCGACCGCTTCAAATCGATCAACGACACGATTTCGCACGCCGCGGGCGATCACGTCTTGCGTGAACTTGCCGCGCGCCTCGCGGGAACGGTGCGCGACGATGCGATGGTGGCGCGCCCCGGCGGCGACGAGTTCGCCATCGTGTTCGAGGGCGATGAAGACGACGCGCTCGCGCTGGCCGACCGCTTATGTGCGACGCTGGCACAGCCCGTTGCGTATGGCGATTCTGCACTGAGCGTCTCAGCCAGCATCGGCCTTGCGCTCCATCCGCGCGACGGCGCGACGCCCGACGAACTCTTACGCAGCGCCGACACGGCGATGTACGCAGCCAAAGCGCGCGGCGGTAACGCCGTCGCCGTCTACGTCCCCGAACTCCATACGCGCGCGCTGCACGAAGTGGAACTCGAACGCACGTTGCGGCGCGAGATCGAACGTGAAGCAATCGGCATCATTTATCAGCCGATCGTCGATGCGCGAACCTGCTTGCCGACCGGATGTGAAGCACTGTTGCGTTTCGAGAACGACGGCCGCGCAATTGCTCCGGCTGAATTCGTGCCGCTCGCCGAAGCGACGGGATTGATCATCCCGCTCGGCGAGTTCGTGCTGTCGCGCGCGTGCGCCGAAGCAAAGCGCCTCGTGCTGTCCGGCCACGCCACACTTTCGATGTGCGTCAACATCTCGGCGCGGCAAATACGTGACGTAAACTTCATCGAAAGCGTCCGAGGGGCGCTCGAAAGTACGGGGCTGGAACCATGTCACTTGCAGCTCGAGATCACCGAGAGCGCGTACGTCGGGGCCGAAGCGGTGGTCGACAACGTAAAGGCGCTTGCGAGCTTGGGCGTCGGGCTTTCGATCGATGACTTCGGCACGGGTTACTCGTCGCTCGGTTATCTCAAACGACTGCCGGTCGACACGCTGAAAATCGACCGCTCGTTTGTGTCGGATATCTTAGTCGACATGGCCGATCAAGCGATCGTCCGCGCGATCATCGCCGTCGCGCAAAACCTCGGACTACGCACGGTCGCCGAAGGAGTCGAGACCCGCGAGCAGGCCGCCTATTTGCAACAGATCGGATGCGAACGGTTGCAGGGCTATTACTTCTCACGGCCACTGGCGCCCGAAGCGCTGCACGCGTATTTCGGCCAACCGGTGAGCGTCGAACGCGGAGCGTGGACGGCGTAACCGTTAAGGAGTCGGCTGCTTCCGCGGTCGGCCGATATCCCTCGATGGCAACGACTTGCGGCATGTTATACCAAAGAACTTAGGTTTGCAATCTTCCCCGGGCGACGGGAGCGGCTTGACTTACGAACATACGTTCGTATAGCATAGCTTTCCCATGTCGGCCATTCCTCCCCTCGATTCGCGGCGTGCAGTCTTCGTCGGGCTGCGGGCGGCGCTCGGCGCGGGGCAGCGGAGCGCTTCCCCGGAGGCCTTTACGCTGGCCGAGGAGAGTGTCGTGCGATCGGGATTCCGCACGGTCGACGTAGCGCTTGGAGGGGGGTTTCCGCGGGGAGCGATTGCCACGCTCGAGGGCGCGCCCGGTTCCGGGCGGTCCGCGGTGGCCGCCCGGCTACTCGCCACCGCGACGACGAACGGCGGTCTCGGTGCACTCATTGAAACGCCTGCCGGCCCCGAAGGGGCATTCTATCCGCCGGCGCTGGCGGCGGCGGGAATCAATCTGAGCCGGCTGCTGATCGTGCATGCGAACGGTCCAAGTGACGTCGCGCGCGCGGCCGACATCGTGCTACGCTCGGCCGCTTTTGGAGTCGTCGTCATTCCAATGGTCGGGCTGAAGGCGACCGCCTGGACGCGCCTGGTGAGCCTGACACACCGTGCGAATGCGGTCTTCGTCGTGCTTGGCGAGGCGGCGCCGAACGAGCTGCGCTATTTCGCGTCGCTGCGCGTACACGTTCGTGCGGCGAACGTGCGCTTTGCCGGTAACGCGGGACTCTTTTGCACGCTCGCGGGCATCGGCAGCGAAGCAACGGTCCTCAAACATAAACGTGCGGCTCCCGGCAAACACGCGCATTTCGTTTGCACGACGTTCGAAACGGGAGCACCCCTCGCCGCCATGCGGGAACGACCATGCATTCAGGACTTGCATGACCTTGGACCATTCGTACGCGTTTCCGGGCACAGTCAATTTTAGTGACGGTCATGATGTCGTGGGCGAAGCGCGCCGCCGACGAACGCCTTCCACGAGGACGAGTGCGAGTGACGCCCACACGATCAGCTTTCCGATCAGGAGCTGCACGGTCGGGGTGGACGCTTCGGGGTTGTCGCGGATCAGCGTTCCCCAGTTGAGAGCGGCCTGCGCCGCCGGTCCAAGCGCGGCGCGCGACGGCCACGGTTGCACGGCGGTCGCAAGCAGGGTGTGCGGCAGATGCACGTAGGCACCCAGTAAACCAACATACGCGACGGCGCCGCCGCATGCGAGTGCGATCCGCGCTTCCGGCGGACGGTCGCGGGCGGCGGCCCAGGCAATGGCGGCAACGGAGAAGAGCGACAGGACGACGACGACGCGATCGGTCTGCCACCACGGGACCCACTGGAGCGACAACACGACGATCGCAAACCACACCACTCGACCCCAAACGCCGAGAGCAGCGGCGATGACCAGCGCAGCGGGCACTGCAGCCGGCAATTGAAGATCGTGAATGAACACGCCGAAGAGCGAGGTTGCGGCCACCGGAAAGAGCACGAGCAGCGCCGGTGCGCGCAGGTTGCGAGCAGCGCGCGGCGCAGCCAGCACGCCGAAGATCAGCAACACGACGTAACTGAATGAGCCGAGTTGTGATGCGAGCGCATCGTTTGCGCCCGCAAGATGGACGAGCCACGTGAGACTGTATTGATCGGACGCGGGTGTTTCGGCTCGGGATTGCAACGGCAGCACCTGCGTAAAATATTCCGTCAATCCTCGCGGCGACAGCAGCCATGCCCAAACGGCAGCGAGTACGGCCGCGGCGCACGCAAAGATGACGCGCGCCCGAGGACGCCAGACGAAGAGTGACAGGCACGCCGCTAACCCGACATGCGGTTCAATCATGGCCGCGGAGGCCGCAACGGCAGCGAGTCGGTCGCGCCCCCGGGCGGCATAGCGCGCCGCCAGGCACAATGCAGCGATGGCGAACGGCGGTAGCTCGCCATAATACGCGTTGACGAACGCAACGACGACGAGCAGCGCGCCCAGCGTTGCCATGAGCGGCAGGCCGGTCAACTGCGACAAAGCCACGGCCGCGACTGCAACGGCAGCCAGGGAGGCAGCGACGAACACGAGCGCCGCGGCCCGATACGGCAGCCGTGCCAGCGCGACGAACGGAACGAAGGCGTAGCCCGGCAGGGGTGCGGGCTCAACGACGTCGCGCGGATTGACGCCCGGCGCAACGCGGTGCTCGCATGTCCGCAGCGGCTCGATTCTATACGGGTCTGCGCCATGAGCGACCGCTTCGCCGCCGCAATAAAACGCTGCAAACGCTTCGCCGCTCCAGTTCTTCTCGAACGCCACGGCCAGCGCGAAGCCGGCGGCCAATGCAAGAAACGTCACCAGCGCCGTTCGCCGGCTCACGCTCATCGAAGCTGGGCCAAACCGCTCGTCAGATGCTTGGCCAACAACGTGGCGACGGCTCGATTTCCTTCGGTGGTGAAGTGCATGTTATGCGGCATGTAGGGACACGCAGAAAGCGCGCGCAGTCCGGACAAGAGGTCCCAGAAGGGCAAGCCGGCCGCCGATGCGATGGCACGACCGCGCTTTTCCGGCAGCGTCAAATCGTATTTGGCCGCGTCGCCCAGGTTCGTGAAGCGCGGATAGTACGCCAGCGAACGTGCGTCGCAGACTTCCACGGGCGCCGGCACGAAGGCGACGATTGCCTTCGCGCCGACCGCGCGCGCCGCGCGCGCGATTGCATCGTAGCGTACGATCGAGCGGCGCACGCCGTCACGATCCCACTCGGGATGGCCACGCTCCAAGAACCGAACGTTGCCGAGGAAATAGCCTTCATCCTCCGGGCGCCGCCGCACGCGCGAGCGGAGCGGCTCCGCGATTCGCGAGGCGACGTAGGCGCGCAACTGGCGCAATTCGAGAGTCGACCGAATGCCCGTCGCCGGCGCATTTCCGAAACCGATGCTCGCTCGAAAAGCGTCATCCGAGGTGCGTGCATCTTCCACGTCGTTGGCGAACATTTCGATCAGCACGACGTCGGGATGGAAGCGCGGCGCAAACGCGGTGACGACGGCCGCTTCCTGATCGGGTCCGTAACCCGTAATCGAGAAGTTCAGGACTTGAACGTTGCGATAGCTGCCGCTCTCGGCGAGATCGGATTGTAAGAGGCGCGGCCATGCCCCCTTCGTATCGACACCTTCCGCGCTGCTGTAAGCATCGCCCGTGACGAGAACGCGCAGCGTATTCGGCGGTTTCGAAGGTGCAAACTGGGGACCGGGAAAGCCGAGCGCATTGGCCGTGACGCGATAATCGTACGACTGCCAGCGCAGCCGCGTGGTGCGCGACGGGATGAGCTTCCACCCAAAACGCCGGCTCGGCTCGAGCGACGCGCGTTCTCCCCAACCGAGCACTTCCTGCGGCGCAAAGCGCTGCACGGCGAGGTCGGCTGCGACGGCGCCGCCGTAGGCAAGCACGGCGAATAGCGCAATGGCGGACGCCGTGACGACGGTTCCGTAGCGTGTCGCCGAACGCCCGATGAACCGCTCGGCAGCACCCGTTCCACGCTCGAGGATCCATGCCGCGACGAGCGTTGCGATGAGCGCCGCGACGATTCCCAGCGCCGCCTTTGTGATGACCAATGAAGCCGGAACGAGCAGCGTGATCAGTGGATCGTGCACCAAGTACAGCGAATACGAATGTCGCCCGGCGCGCTGCATGGCGTCGTCGCCGCGCGCGGGCCGCGCGACCAGCGGGAAAACGATCGAAAAAGCGGCGGCGCCGAGCAAGAGCGGCGCCACGATCATGCCCGAAAGCGTGAACGACAGCGCCGTTGCCAAGCCATAGACCAGCACGCCGCCGAGCGGCGTCAGGGGCGAGCGCAGAAACGACTCAACCTGCACGGGACGCGCAAACCACCACGCGCCGAGCGCCATTCCAAGCGTGAACTCCGGTAAGCGCGTGACGAAGAACGCGCCGCGCTGCCACGCATCGAGGTAGCCGTTGTGAAAAAGATGCGGCCCAAGGGCGAGCGCCCCGAACCCGATCGCACAACCGACGCCGAGCAGCGTCGCCGCGCCGCGCGCGCGCAGCAGACGCCACAAGAACGGATAAACGAGATAGAGTTGAAGCAGCAGCCCGATGTACCACCACGCGGGCGAAAAATAATAGAAGACGCTCGGGAAGAAGCGCAGTCCCGCGAGGCTGGCATAGAACTGCCAGTCTCCGGGCGTCATCGTTGCGGCTAGAATTCCGAGCGGCAAGAACAGCACGTGCGCGCCCCACCACAGCGGCATGATGCGAAACGCGCGACGCCGGTAAAATTCCGGCGCGGGAAGTGCCGGTGCCGCGCCGCGCGCGAGCAAGCCGTACGTCAGTCCGAATCCGCTCAAGATCAAAAACAGCGTGACCCCTTGGTCGCCGAACCAGCCGAGGTCGCGCACCGCAGTCAACGGCCAATTCCATGCCCCCATGCCGCGCACGGGCACAAACTGAGCGATCCGCTCGGAGAGCGATGGCCAGGGAACGCTTGGATTTCCGGCTGCCGCTCCACCAACGAGACGCTCGACGACGTGGTTGAGCACGACCCATGCCAGCGCGAGTCCTTTGAGGCGATTTAGCCAAGGCAGCGCGCGATCGGACCGCACCATAGCGCCCGATATGCCAAAACCCGCCATATGATTCCCTCGGACCAATCAGCAGCAGCGTTTAGTCTTAAAGCCATGCTTGACTGCGAACGTATGTTCGCATACGCTGCCTCGCACCATGCCGATCGCCTGCGCGTTCGTTCCCGCCTTCGAGGTTGCAGTCGGCACCGACGCTGCCGCTCAGGACCGCCGTCAGCTCTGGGAACGTGCCCTCGACGCGCTCGATGCGGCCTCGCCGCTGGTCGAAGACGCGGGCGACGGCACGGCGCTGCTCGAGATGCGCGGCATTGCGGGCGACGAACGGGTTTGGCTGCGCAGCGTGCGGGAAGCGTTCGCGCACGACGACGCGCTGTGCGAACTGCCGCTGCGGGTGGCGCTCGGGCCGAACCCCTTCGTCGCGCGCGTCGCCGCTCTGGTGCGCGACGGCACCATCGTGCGCGAAGGCGAAGAGCGCCGCTTCGTTGCGCCTTTGCCGCTGCAGTTTTTGGCGCTCGACCGCGACACGCTCGAGCGGCTGGAACTCTTGGGCATCCGAACGCTCGGCGAGCTGGCTGCCCTTCCGCACGGTCCTTTCGTGCGGCGTTTCGGACCGGCCGCTGCGCATTGGCACACACGGGCTTGCGGACATGACGACGCGCCGCTCGTTCCGCGCGCACGCCGCATCGTGGTCGAGCGCGCGCTTAGGGGTGAAGGGAGCGCCGAGCGCGAGGATCAGCTTCTCTTCGCGCTACGTACGCTCGTTGCGCGCGTTGCCGAAGACGTCGCGTTCTTAGGAAAACGCTGCGGCGCACTCCGGCTGGAACTCGAGTGCGAAGACGGCGAAACGCACGTCCTCGCGACGGCCCTTGCGCAGCCGACGGCGCAAAGCACGACGATGTTCGATCTGCTGCGCGCGCACCTCGATGGGACGGTGCTGCGTTCGCCGGTCACCGGCCTCCGTTTGCTCGCGGAACGGTTGGAAGAAGGGGGGACGGAACTCTCGCTTTTTGCCGGTCGCGATCCGGACCCCGAAATTGTCGCTATCGCGCTCGCGCGGTTGGCAGCCGCGCTCGGCGGCGAGGCGGCGTTGCGCGCGCGCATCGTGGCGGGCAATCACGACCGTGCGCGGGTGGCCTACGACCCGTTCACCGCCGAGGGGGTAGCGCGCACGACCCGCGCCGCGCTCGCTGCACCGGCATCGCCTGTTCCCGAGACCGGAACGCTCGCGTATCGCATCGTGCCGCCGCGTCAGGTCGACGTTCGCATACGGAACGGTCGGCCGGCCTTCGTCGGCTCACAAGCGGTTCTGGAGTTCGCGGGTCCGTGGCGCGTCGATGAAGCATGGTGGAATGTTCCGGGGCGGATAACGCAGGACGCGTACGACGTCTTGCTCGCCGATGGCGCGCTGTGCTGCATCGTCGCCGAACGCGGCCGCTGGTACGTCAGTGGAATATACGATTAGCACGGCGATCGCTGCTTACTCGCTAAGAACGCGAGCGCGTTTTTGGTACGGCTGAAAACGATACATCAAGACCGCTTGCCGACTCGCTTACCAATTTCATAAAGGAGGACCACCGATGGCCAACACCGCGCGCGAAGCGATGTCCCCCAATGCGGAGTGCATCCGCGAAGACGAATCCATTCTCGATGCCGCCAAGAAACTGGCGCAGCTCAATGTCGGGGCCATGCCGATTTGCGGCAATGACGAGCGGCTCAAAGGCATGCTGACCGATCGCGACATCGTCGTGAAAGTGCTTGCGGCAGGCAAGGACCCGAAGTCGACGCGAGCCGGCGAATTCGGCGAAGGCAAGCCCGTGACGATCGGCGCCGACGACTCGCTCGATGAAGCGCTGCAGACGATGACCGATCACAAGGTGCGCCGCCTTCCCGTCATCGACGGCCATAAACTCGTGGGCGTGCTCAGCCAAGCCGATCTGGCGAAAACCATGCCGCCCGAGAAAGCCGGCCGGCTGCTGGCGGCGATCTCTTCGGATCACTAAAAACGGCGTCGGCGCCGATTCTCGTAGCGCCGCGATATCGCGGTGCTACGGAACGGCGGCCAAGCGTCGTTGCGCGAACTCGATACGGGAACGAAGCCCCTATGAAACAACGGATGGTAACCGCCTCGGTCGCCGGGGCTGCGCTTGCGACCGGCGGCGTGATGCTCGGACGTGCGGCGCGTCGAACCTTTGCCGGAGATTCCTCAACGAAGGTCATTCCTTATAAGCGCGGTGCCCGCATCGAGGAGTACGTGACGATCGCGCGGCCGCCGGCGGACGTGTACGCGGCGTGGCGCGATCTCGAAAGCCTGCCCCTCGTCATGCCCAACGTGCAGCGGGTCGAGTCCACGAATGGCCAGGCGCGCTCGCGCTGGACGGTCAGGGGGCCTGGCGGAAAATCGATCTCGTGGGAGGCCGAAATCTTCGAAGATGTGCCGAATCAGCGCATCGCGTGGCGCGCGGATCGCGCGCCGGTCAAACACGCCGGCACCGTGCGGTTCATGCCGGCGCCGGGCGGTCGCGGGACCGAACTTCGCGTGGAGATCGAATATCTGCCGCCGGGCGGTTTGCTCGGCGTCTTCGGTGTCAAAGCCGCGCGCGCGTCGTCGCAGCACTTCGTCGCACTCGATCTACGCCGCTTCAAATCGGTCATGGAAGCCGGCGGCGTCGCACTCAACGGAACGGATGTAACGCAATGAACGCTTTGGTGTATCACGGCCCGCGCAACGTGCGCGTCGACGACGTCCCGGAACCGACGGTCCTCGCGCCAACTGATGCGATCGTGCGCATCACGTCAACCGCAATCTGCGGTTCCGACTTACACCTGTACAACGGTTACGTGCCGACCGTCAAGCACGGCGACATCCTGGGCCATGAGTTCATGGGCGTCGTCGAGTCGGTCGGGGATGCGGTGAAGAAGGTGCGCGTCGGTGACCGCGTGGTCGTGCCGTTCACGATCTCGTGCGGGGGCTGCAACAACTGCAAAGCCGGGTTCACGTCGCTGTGCGACAACTCCAATCCCAATCAAGACACGGCAAACATCGTTACGGGGCATTCGCCGAGCGGGTTGTACGGGTACTCGCATGCCTTCGGCGGTTATCCGGGCGGCCAGGCGCAATACGTGCGGGTCATCTTTGCGGACGCGAACGCATTCAAAGTTCCCGATGGGCTGACCGACGAGCAAGTGTTGTTTCTGACCGACATCTTGCCGACGGGTTATCAGGCTGTCGAACAGTGCGACATCAAGCCCGGCGACGTCGTCGCGATTTGGGGCTGTGGACCGGTCGGATTGTTCGCGATCCAAAGCGCATTCTTACTGGGCGCTTCGAAGGTGATCGCCATGGATCGCCTCGCTGACCGGCTGGAGCGCGCGCAAGGTTTCGGCGCCGAACCCGTCCACTTCGAGAAAGACGACGTTTTGAAGGAACTCAATCGGCGCACGGCCGGGCGCGGTCCGGACGCGGTCATCGATTGCGTCGGCATGGAGGCGCACGCCGCCACCATCGACGCCATGCTCGACAAGGTCAAGCAAGTCGCAAAGCTGACGCTCGACCGCACGCACGTCGTGCGGCAGGCGATCTACACGTGCGCCAAGGGCGGCGCGGTGTCGATCCCCGGCGTGTACATCGGCTTCGTCGACATGTTTCCGCTTGGATCTCTGTTCGCTAAAGGCTTACGCCTGCGCACCGGACAGACCAACGTTCACCGCTACCTCCCGACGTTGCTCGACTACATCTCAAGCGGCAAGGTCAAACCCCAAGAGATCATCACGCACCGCTTCGGCCTCACCGAAGCCGCCGACGCGTACAAAATGTTCGTGGACAAGTCCGACGACGTGCAGAAGATCGTGCTAGATCCGGCCGCCTAACCTCGCGCCCTGCGGCGCTCGTCAAACGTAGAAAGCCCTAATGTTGCATAATGCATTCGGGCTTTCGCAATATCAGCTGAGATGAGTTCCTTTTAGGGAATCAGGTCTGGGTACCATACGTTAAACGGTAAACGCGGTGCATTTTCGGAGAGCGACGTGGCTTGATCGAACCACGCCAGCTCTTCGCCAAGCCATCGAGTCGCCGTGCTCTCCGCATTCGAGCGGCAGGCGACGCCGGGAAGGCCCAGATTCCGAGCACGTTTGCCGACTGGCTGGCAACGTTCATATCCGATTTCATACGGATAGGTCGAAGGCAAACGCAATGCGCGCAAACCTGAGGCCGTTATGACGTCCAGCACGCGACTTGGCGGCACATCAACGCTGACGAGTATCGGTCTACGATCGGGCTGCAGGTCGAACAATCCGATCGCGCGACCACGATGCTGCCACCTTGCATTGGCTGCTGCAACGTTCAGCGTGCGATTCAAATAGAGTGCGCCAAACTCAGCGGGTGGATTCCAGCGGCCACCGGTCACTTTGCAGAACGATGTATCGAGGGGATCCCTCCACTCGGGTTTCGCAACCCGAAGGTACGTGCCGCCGCGCTCGACAACGCGCATCAGCCGCCGTAGGCAAAAAGTCGATGAAGGTAGGCGTAGACCGCCTCGGCACCTTCATTGCGGATCGTTTGGAGAATCGTTCGATCATTGAGCCACGCATCGGGGGTCCGAACGATCTCGGGGATTCTGGAGGGAACCACCTCGCGCTGCAAGGCAAGGGCGAGGTCATGGACCCGTTCGACGCTAGCTTGCCGAGATTGAGGAACGCCGTTTTCACGCCAACCGGTCACAGACGTTCGCTGCACATTGAATAGGTCGGCTAACTCAGCTTCGCTCAGACCGAAGATACCGCGAATCTCCGTAAGCGTGGCACTCGCCGTTGGATCGAGAGTTTTCACGTCTTCATCGTACTGTAGTGTGACGGAACCGTCAAGGAACCTACACGTAACCCCTTAGAGAAGTGCGGGGTACCGGCAAATATTGACTACGAACACATGTTCTGCGTATGATTCCCGCCCATGCCTGCTGCGGGTTATGCCGAGCTGCACTGCCGGTCGAATTTCACGTTTCTCGAAGGCGCTTCGCATCCTGAGGAGTTAGTCGAGCGGGCTTCTGCGCTTGGGCTGGAGGCCTTGGCGCTGACTGATCGCGACGGTGTTTACGGCGCCGTGCGGTTCGCGAAGCATGCCAAGCCGACCAAGCTCGGGGCGATCATCGGTTGTGAGCTGACGCTCGATGTGCCCGAGCTGCGGCCCAAGCGCCGGCGTACGTTGACGGCGCAAGAGTCCGCGCGGCTGCCGCACATCGTGCTGCTCGCCGAAGACG
>JAABUQ010005031.1_pt1 | contig 21722 bp, 19 predicted proteins | sample 5560001 | NCBI WGS metagenome assembly JAABUQ01 (sample SAMN10711888, study PRJNA513371) | rock metagenome | isolation source: Antarctica rocks | place: Antarctica: Victoria Land, Finger Mt nord | collected 2015-12-18
TCGATACCAAGGTCGACGCGATCTCGGCCCAGCTCGCCGCAAATGGCGGCGAAGTCGGCGAGATCGAGAAGATGGGCAAACGACGTCTCGCCTACGAGATCAACGACGTCCGCGAGGGGTATTACGTCGTCATGAAGTTCAAGAGCGATGCTGCGCAGGCCAAGGAGCTCGAGCGCCAGCTTCGTCTCAACGAAGACGTGATGCGCCAGCTCCTGATCAAACTCGACGACTAACTCGGGAGGCTCGGCAAATGGCCGGAAGCTACAATAAGATCACCCTGGTCGGCAATCTCACGCGCGACCCGGAAATTCGCTATGTCGATGGCGGCGGTAAGGCCGTCACGAAGTTCGCGCTCGCGATCAATCGCAAGTCGAAGACGGGCGACGAGACGATGTTCATCGACATCGTCGCGTGGGATCGTCTCGGCGAGATCTGCAACCAGTACCTCAAAAAAGGCATGTCCGCGCTCGTCGAAGGGCGTCTCGTCATCCGCGATTATACGAATAAGGATGGCGAGAAGCGCAAAGCGATCGAGGTCGTCGCAAACGAAATGCAGATGCTCGATTCGAAGGGCGGCGGCGGCGGCGGCGCGCCGCGCGATGGCGGTTCGTTCAACGGCCCGCGCTCATCCGCACCGGCAGCAGTCGGCGGAAGTCACGAGGACGGTTTCGGCGACGACATGGACGGCGAGATTCCGTTTTGACCGTTTTGAGGCGTTCTAGAAGGCAACTTAAGGCAACTATTTCTTTAACTTAACTTATCGGGCCGATCGCGGCCAGGTGCTTGTAAAATAAAGAGAAGATGCGAAAGACGGCTCCGCAAACCACGGAGTCGTCTCTCGGTTAGTCCGCGAGCGCCGGCGCCGCTTCGACGACGCCGATGCGATGCCGCATGAAATAAATGAAGCCGCCGACGATGGCGAATTCGATCGTCCATTGCACGGCCGCGACATTCCAGCCGATCGAACCGAGTCGGATTTCGTTGAATGAATTGGCAATGCCGATGAGTTGGCTCGCGACGGGCACGGCGACGAAGAGGCGATACCGCGACACGTTCGAGGCCGCACCTAAACTCACGAGTCCGAGAATTAAGAGTGCGATGCCCTGTTGCTGCGTCGTATACGGATCTTGCAGCTTCCAGCCGAGTAAGCGCGAGCCGAGTTGAACGAAGATCGTGGAAGCGAAAAACCAAAAGACCTCGAGGCCGCCGAACCCGCGGAGCAACCGCACGAGGCCGCGATCCCGCGCGTCGAGCGCCCCCGGACGCGCGACGTTCGCGTCGATGCCGCGCAACAAAACGACGAGCGCGAGTGCCACACCGCTTTCGATCAGCGCGACCCCGATGAGTGCCGACGTCGCAATCGCATGCGCGCGCCAATCGATTGCCGCAGCGCCGAGTTCGACCCCACGCTGCGCGACGCAGATCCACACGACCGATCGATACCGCTGCGGATCGCTCGCGGCGAGCGCGTAGGCGATGGCCGCCGAGGTGAGATAGAGCGGATACTGCCTAGCCATCACGGGATCGACGACCGTGCGCCCGAGCGCGCCGAGCGCGAGATCGGGCCGGAAATAGTAGAGGAAGCTCCACGCGAGCTCGCCCACCGCGACGAAGGCCATCGCGCCCCGTAGCAAGGCGATTCGCATTTTCACTCCCCCGTACTGACGCCGCCCCCGTGACCCACGTCCCGGCGTTATTGTCGCCGATATCGTATCATCGACCTCGTGATGAAGCGAATGGCGGAGCGTTCCGATGGACTCTCGCCCGAGCGGAGCCGCCGGCTCGTTCAGGTGCTCTTCATCTTCGTCAACCTCGCCCTCGTCGAAACGCATCTTCCCGGACCGCTCTGGCTCGCCGTCGGCGGCATCTTCTGGCTCGCGCTTGTCGGGATCACCGTCGCGGGCTCCGGACTCGTGTGCGGGACGATGTGCTGGATCGGCGCGATTCAAGACATTTTCGAACCGTTCGCGCGGCCACGGATTCGCCTCGACGCGCGCTTCGGGCGCGCGCTCGTGCTCGCGCTGCTCCTCCTTTGGATGCCAATTGGCTGGCTCATCATGCCTGAACTCGCGGCGCACGACCTCACGCCGATCGATTTGAACCTCGCCTGGGAGCGTCATGCGTTTCAATTCGGGCTCGCCGCACTCGCGGCGACGAGCGTGATGTTCCTTGGGAAGCGCGGCCTCTGCCGGTATCTCTGCCCGTTCAATAGCGTCGTCGCGCAGATTCGCAAGCTCGTGCCGCGAAAAACGCCTCGCGCCGTCGCGTCGTCTATTGGTTGCCCGCCGTGTAGCGGCGGTTGCTCCGGCTGCTCCCGAATCCCAATAACGTCTGCCACCCACGAAAGGCTCTCGCTCATATGAAATCCGCGCGTCCGCTTCAAGGTCTGCTCATCGTGTGGGGCATTTGGGAATTGCTCAACGCCTCGCTCTCGACATTCGCGGGACCGCTTGGTGCCACGTTCGTGGGCTGGATTCCCAAGGGCGGCTGGACGGCCGACCTGTATTCGATGACGCAGCAGTACGGGATGGTGCTCTTCCTCCTGGGTGCCGTCTATATCCTCACGGCAACCGACGTCGCGCGCTATCGCGCTTTCGTTTGGATTCCGATCGGCGAACAGGCCGTCGGCATCGCCTACGCGTTCTATGGACTCGTCGGAGCGCACACCATAACGGCCTCACAATTCGCGACGCAGGCGATCGTCAACGTCATCGTCGCGGCGCTCTTCTATCTCTTGCGACCGAGCACGACCTCGATGTTGGGCAACGTTCGGACTGCCAACGTATAGCGAAAAGCAATTCAGGAGGCTACGCAGACGGCACACTCGATACTGGTGCGCGGTCATACCACGTGAATGCATAGCCGAGGAAGGCCGAGCCGCGCATTGCCGTGAGATACGTGAGGATGCCGATCGCATCATTAATTCGCAGCGCTTCGTTGACATCATTAGTCCGCGCATCTCGTCAAGTTTTCGGAGGCACGATTACATATCTTGGATCAAACTAGCTTTAAACCAGTCTCCGAGCCCTAATCCGCACGAGATTGTATTCTTTCGAGGAGCCACGTTTGAAAAGCGCTAGGCCTCTCGAGTTGCCGGTTAGAAGCGCTTGGCCGAGTTCAAGGGAAGCGTTAAATTTTTAAAACCCGGTCGTTGTCTTCGTACGCGGGGGCGATCCCAGATTTGCGATGGCTACGAAGTCTAATGCTAAACCCGACAAGGTGCGGAATCGTTAAGGCAGATCGTCTCGGAGAGGTCGTCGGTTTTTGAGTTTTGTTAATACCTTTTATTGCACACGACCGTTCTAGCCGTTCGCCGTGGACGATAAAAAACCGATCGAATCCTGAGGCTGCTCGACGTCGTGGCAACGGAAGTTGCCGCGCTTCGGGTGGACGTCACGGAGCTTCGGCGCAAAACGTTGGAGCATCGGCGCGAAACGTCCGAACATCGGCAGGAAGCGCTGGAACATCGTCGCGAGACCGAGGAGCTTCGTAAAGACGTACGCTTCGTTTTCGAGGCGCTCAGGCGGCGCGTCGGTCGCCTCGAAACACGCGTCGAATACGTCGAAACGGATCTGCGCGATTTTCGAGCCGAATTCGAACGGCGCGTTTCACCGCACGAACGTTCGAAAGAGCCCGGCGATCGCGCGAGTTAGACGGTGCCGTCGAGTGGTGCTGCGCAAGGTCAGAACGAGTTGCTGCATCGCGAGCCAGCCTCTTAACCGACCGACGCAACGACGCGAGCGCGCCGTTCACGGTGCCGCCGATGTAAGGGCAAGTCAGCTGCGTTTAGTCAGCGGCGGGCTGGATACAAAGTGCACACCAGTTTTGGAGTATGCATTGAAAAACGGCAAACCACTCGACCCCACACCCAAGGTCGCCGACTCGTACGCGCCAGGCGGCGTGACGCCACCGGACGATCGACGCTTGCCACCCAATCGTATGGGTGGCGCCCCGAGGCCGCCCGGTGCAGACGGACCGATCACCGCCGAGAAGCCGAATGGATTTGGCAAACACGCCTGGCCGACAGATGGAAAACCCGGAACGCTCACGTTGCGTAACGGCGCACCGGTTGGCTCGAACGAGCATTCGCTAACCGCCGGTCCGTTCGGGCCGGCACTCGTCGAAGATGCATGGTTGCTCGAGAAAAACGCGCATTTCAATCGGGAGCGCGTTCCGGAACGCGTGGTCCACGCGAAAGGAGCAGCGGCGTTCGGGTATTTCGAACTCGAGCACGATATGTCGAAGTATACCAAAGCGAAGCTTTTCAACGGCGAGCGAACCAAGACCGAGGTCGCCGTGCGATTTTCACACGTGATCGCCGAGAGCGGCGGTGCGGATGCATATCGCGATCTGCGAGGATTCTCGATCAAGTTTCATACGCCGGACGGCAACTGGGATCTCGTCGGCAACAACACGCCGGTTTTCTTCTTGCGCGACGCCATGAAGTTTCCCGATCTCATTCACGCGCTCAAACGCGACCCCCAGACTCATCTCCGCGATAATGCGAAACAGTGGGATTTCTGGACGCTCTCACCAGAGTCGATCCATCAGGTGCTTTGGCTCATGGGTGATCGCGGTATACCCGCAGGTTACGAGTACATGAATGGCTACGGGTCGCATACATTCATGTGGTACAACGACGCGAACGAAAAATATTGGGTGAAATTTCACTTCCACTCGGAGCAGGGCGTCAAGACGCTCAGCGATGATGCAGCGGGTCAGATTCGTGCCGACGAGGCAAAGCTCGACTCATATACGCAAAGTCTCTTCAATCGCATCGACGCGGGTGAGACGACCGCTTGGAAGTTGTCGGTTCAGGTCATGCCCTTCGACGAAGCGTTCACGTACAAATATGATCCGTTCGACGTCACGAAGGTGCTCCTCCACGCCGACTATCCGTTGATTCCGGTCGGCCGCCTCGTTCTCGATCGCAATCCGACGAATTATGCCGCCGAAGTAGAAGCGCTCGCCTTCGCGCCATCCAATCTCGTGCCGGGCATTCACGTGTCGCCCGACAAGGTTCTGCAGGGCCGGCTCTTCGGGTATCAAGACGCGCAGCGCTATCGCCTCGGCGGTAATCACCAGCAACTCTATGTCAACGCGCCGCATGCAACGAAGGTCGATAACCCCTACGAACGTGACGGCGGTATGCCTGCGGGCGACAACGGCGGCGCCCGCGTGAATTACGCACCCAACAGCCACGGCGGACCGGTCGCCGATCCGAAATACCTCGAACCTGCGCTTGCATTACGCGACGCAACGGGCCGGTACGCGCAGACCGATCGGCGCAACGACGACTATTCGCAAGCGACATTACTCTACAAGACGATGGGTTCCGAGGGGCAGGAGCGACTCGTCCGCACGATCGCGACGCACATGCAGACGGTCCCGCCGCCGATCCGCGAACGCGCGGTCGCCATGTTCGAAAAGGTCGATGCGACGTTCGGCAGGCGGATGGCCGAGATTCTGCTCGACGACGGCGTCGATGCGTCGACGAGCGGTATTCGACCGACAGAGCATGCGGCGAATCTGATCGGACCGTAGGGCGGTAGGATCGACGTCGGCGTTCGATCTCTTTGGTGATCGCGCGAGCGAGACGCTACTGACGAGCGGTGCGGCGCAAGCTACGCAACGACGCGAGCACTTCGCGCGCCGCACGTTCGCCGCTCGCGAGCGAGCCGTTGACCGTGCCGCTCTGGCCGTCGTCGATCGTCGCTTCGCCCGCGAAAAAGAGCGTATCGGCTACCGGTGCGGCGAGGATCGGCCGCGCGTCCGCGCCGCCCACGGCGAGATAACTGTACGCGCCGCGCGCGAACGGATCGCGCGTCCAATCGTGCGTCACGCCGCGGACGAATTCTCGCCGCGCGCGTTCGGGTTCGCCCAGCATCGAGCCGAAGTCGACGAGCGCGCATTCGATGCGCTGGTGTTCGGAGAGTGCTTCGAGCGCGATCGCGCGCGGGCCGCCGGCCCACGCGACGATCGACTCCGAACGCACGGGTAGTTGCGTCCAAAACGAGGGGAACGCGCGGTCGTCGGACCGGAAGAATGCGACGTCGCGATAACGCCCGTCGTGAAGCTGCGTCCAGAAGTCCGTCCGAAACTGGAGCACGACGCGGACGACGTGACCCATCTCGATGTGCGCGAGCGCCTCGCGCTTTGCCGGTGGAAGATCCGGCTCAAAGGTGACCGCCGTCGCGTCCCCGGCGTGCCGTAAGACGCCCACAGGAAGCGTGACGACGGCCGCGCGCGCATGGAACGTATCGTGCGCCCCGCCTTCCCGCGCGACATCGATCGTTACCGCGTCGCTACGTCGTGCGATGCGGCGCACCGTCGTTGCGAAGCGCACGTCGACGCCCGCGTCGGTACATGCAGCGTGCAGGCGCGCGAAGAGCGGCGCGTAGCCGCCAAGCGGACGCGCGATAATATCATCGACACCGGACTGCCACTCGTCGGAGATGCCGCGCACGCTCGCGATCGCCGGTTCCACCGCATCGAAGCCTTCGACGAGCATGCCTGCGGCTTCGGCTTTCGCGCGCATCGCCGGATCGCCGTCGAAACGCGCGAGATACGTCGCCACACTTTCGTCAGCGTCGAGCGTCGTGGCGCGATCGAAGATCTCCGCTACGGGCGCGTCGTCGTCCGGTTCGCGGTGGAGGTCGCCGTGCGCCTCACGCCACGTTTCGCCGGCGGAATCGATCGCTGCCGTGCCCGCCTCGCGCAGGAGCGCCGGCGTCTCGGGCCCGCGGCCATGGATAAATTCGGCGCCGAGTTCCCCGGGCACGAGCGCGCGTTCGAGGCGTTGTGTGAGCACGCGGCCGCCGACGTGGTCGCGCGCCTCGAGGACGATCACGCGAAGCGATGCTTCGGCGAGCCGTCGGGCCGCGGCCAATCCCGCCGCACCCGCTCCGATTACGATGACGTCCGCATCCATGGACGAACTTATACCACGCGCGGAAGGGTCGCCTCAAGCGACACATCACCAGCGAACGGGGCCGATCGCGCTCACGCAATCGTCGTGCAGCGCGGCGTGGCGCTTCGCAACGGGACGTACTTTCACGACCTTCGCATCGCCCCCGACGATCTTGAGATCGAGCAACACCGGCACGGCGAAGCGATGCGTTTCGTCGGAGGCGTACCGTTCGAGCGTCTGACAATCGTTGCGCGTCAGGCTATCGAAGGAAAAATTATATTTGATGTACCCCATCGTCGCATCGGAGGCCCAGTACGCTCGAAACGTCTTCATCCGCGAAGCGTGCGCGCGCGGTGCGAAACGCCCGATGCGGTGCGGCTTCCAGGGCGCGCCCCGATGGCTCGGCGGTGCGAAGGTAACGTACACGTTTTGTGACGCTTTCGAGATGTCGGCGCCGGTGGGAGCATGCGCCATCGCATCGACGAGATCGCGATCGTCGGCGAAGAGCGCCGGATACATCGCACCGACCTCGTAGAAGGCGTGGTCCTCGACGTCGAGCAGGAAGCTCTTGTGCGGAAAAGCGTTCGCCGCGATCGTGAGATCGCTCGCCGGCGACATCGCCTTGGTCCGCTCGATCGCGGTCGGAGTCGTGGAGCAGCCCGAGACGAGTGCCGTCGCGATGAAGAGCATCAGTGCAGCCGTTACGGAGCGCATCATGGTCGGGTTTGGGCCGTCTCTCGCTAGAATGTCCGCGCATGAGCGGCGATTGCGGAAAGTCACCGTTATTGGTTCGTCGGTTAACAACGATCGTGGATTTAGGATCGACGCGTGCGAGGGCGTATTCGGCATGACCGCGCTCCCGCCGAGGGAACGGAATCGCGTGTCCGCGCTCATAAGAGCCGTCCATGCAAGAAGTAACGACCGCGCCGGCCTACACGCTCGATCACGTGCAGTTGGCGATGCCCGCGGGGCGCGAAGCGGGCGCGCGCGCCTTTTATGTCGAGGTACTCGGCTTCGTCGAGCGACCGAAACCGCCGGAACTCGCCGCTCGCGGTGGGGCGTATTTCGTGAACGGCCCGGTCGTGCTACACCTCGGCGTCGAAACACCGTTCGCAGCCGCGCGCAAGGCGCATCCGGCGCTACGCTGCGCGGCGTACGACGCGCTGCGCGCGCGGCTGCTCGAAGGTGGGTTCGCCGTCACCGACGATCCGTTGCCGTTCGAGGGCAAAGCGCACTGCTATCTCGCCGATCCGTTCGGCAATCGCATCGAACTCATCGCGAGTTAACGCCCGAGCGGCAACGGCGGCATGAGCCGCGCGCGTGCAACGAGCACCGTACGCGCGACCGCTTCCGCATACGGCCCGGGATCGTCGGCGATGATCGCCACTTTGTGGGAACTCGTCAGGTCGACGTCCGCGCCTTGAGAGATGCGCACGGCGGGTATGCTGGCATCGCGCGCGATACGACGTGCCGCACCGAGCGCGACGAACCGCACGTCGATCGCATCACGCAGTCGGGCCGCAAACGCTGCGCGCGAACGTGCGTCGAATTCGGCGGAGAAGACGAGCAGCGCGCGACCGTTCGCGCACGTTCCGGGTCGCTCGCAGGCGATTGCCACGACGTCTCCGGCACGCACGCGATCGATGCGCGTCGCTTCGCTTGCGTAGATCGGCACGTCGGGCGCGAGTTCGAGCCGCCGCGCGGCTCGCGAGATGCCGGTGCCAATCTCGACATCGATGCTCCGTGGCGTTTTGCCGAGGACCGTCCCACGCACGACGATCCGCGCGGGTTCGGGCGCGACGTGCATTACGGGACGAAGAGGATCGCCATCGGATCCGCCTTCGGGCTCGTCGTCGCGGAGATCGTCGCGAACGCGCCGGCGGGAAGCACGACGGGCGTCCCCGTCTCCGTGAACGCGACGATCTTGCTGTTGCCCGCGTCCGCCGCGTAGATCTGCTTGGTGTACGGATCGTACGCGATACCGGTGTACAGGGTCGACGCGCTCGTGTTCGCAAAGCCGCCGGAGTTCGATACGGGCGCGAGCGTTTCGCTGAACTGCGTGATGCCGGGTACTTGCGCCGATTGTCCGTCGGTCGCGGCGCCCATCGTGCCGTCGAAGGCGACGTAGATCGATGCATTGTTCGCGTCGTACGCCACCCCCATCGGATGACTGCCGACGGTAGCGCTGCCCTTGAGTGCGCCCGCGGATGTGTAGGTCTTGATCGTGTCGTTGCCGCCGCCGCTAACATAGACTTGCGCGTCGTGCGGATCGTAGACGGCGGCGACCGGATTGAGTAAGCCCGCGAAACTTCCGCTTGCGAGCGCGATCGGCGCACCGTTCGCATCGAAGGCGGATACGCCGTTGGTGAAATAGTCCGGGACGAAGTACGTGCCGCCGCCGGCCTCTGGCGCGTACGTTGCGAAGAGCGGACGCGACATGCCGCCGAAGGCACCGGCCGCGAGTGGCTGCGCGTTTCCGAACGCATCGTACGCGACGACGTAGGGTGCGCCGGGATTCGAGGTCTCCGTGACGATCACCGTGCCCGGCGCGCCTGAGCGATACGCGAGGCCCTCGGGATTGGTCACGTTCGCGAAGGCGCTCGCGGGAAGGGCAAGCGGCGTGCCGGCTTCGTCGAAGACGCGGATCGCTTGTACCGTGTAATCCGCGATGTAGAACGCGCCCGTCGCCGCGACGCTCAGCGGCGCCGCGATCGTTTTGCCGTTGAGATCGGTGCCCGTCACGGAAACGGTGGTCGCCGTCGTCGGCGCCGGCGCCGCGAGCGTGAACGAGCCGTCGCCGTTCGACGCGACGACGATGGCTGCGGCGGCACTTGCGATCTGCAGGTTCGGCACCGCACCGGGCGCGACGATCGTATTGCCGTCGGCGTCTTCGGGGATCGCGACGAATCGCTCGGGTGCGTCGCCCACGAGCGTCACACCATTCGCGATGCTGCCCTCGACGAAGGGCGTGGTCGGCGCGGCGATTGCGATCTTCGCGAGTTGTCCGTCGATCGTAAACGGCAAATTGTTGACGATGCCCGCGACGACCGTCGCCGGTTTCGTCACGCGTCCCAGGAGCTTCCCCGTGCCTCCCGCCGCGTCGTAGGCGCCGATCACGATCGTATCGTTGCCGATCGGCGCCGCGACGACCGTCGAGACCGTCGCCGACGTCGAAGCGGGCGGCGGCGCGTTTACGACGGTCGGCGCGGCGCCGTTGACCGCGATCGTTACGCTCGCAAGCGACGGCGAAAGATAGGCCGGTCGTCGCGCCGCGTTCGCGCTACGCTGCGCGGGAAACGTGATGTCGACGCGTACAACGCCGCTCGACGCACTGGCACGAGGTCCCATCGACAACGCAGGTGCGAGCGTTCCGTTTCCGGCGCAGCCCGCGAGCGCGGCGGCGATTGCGCAAAGCGCGAACGCGCGCATCAGTAGTCCGCCGACCGTTGACCATAGTAATCGTCGTTCGCCGAGAACGGCTTGCCGTTCGTGCGCGTTCCCGCGAATCCACCGGGGATCAACCGGAACCCGGCGAGCGGTCGCGGCGGCGTCACACTCCCGGTGAAGACGCCTTGATTCGAGGTGATCGGAACGAACGCGGGCGGCGTCTGCGTCGTGTCGAGGACGTCCGCGAAATCGTTCGCGGCGACGTCGTGGCCGCCGAGCGTCGGAAGATTGAAGATGCGTTCGATCGTCGTATCGATCGAAGCATCCTCGGTCTGCACGTGCGACACGAAGCCGTGCTTCACGTAGCCGCCCACGAAGAGGATGGGCTTGCGCCAGCTCAAGTGCGAGCCATCGGGACGCGTCGGCGGAACGACGTGATCGTACATGCCGCCCCAATCGTCCCACGTGATGAGCATCAGCGAGTTATTGTAATACGGACTCGCACCAAACGCGTTGACGACCGATTTGATATACGTCGGCCCGAGCGACGGCGTGCCCGCACCGTCGGTCGAGCTTTCGTTGGGAATGAGGAAGCTGACTTGCGGCAGCGTTCCCGCCGCGAGCGCGGGCAAAAATTCCGCATCGCTCTTGGCGATGTCGTTCGTCCAATCGGGACCGCTACGGATATGGCGGAAATACCCCGCGATGTTGAGGTTGCCGACCGCCGAATAGCCCTGCGGTTCGTCAAAGTAGCGCCACGTGATCGGAGCGGGTTTCGCGCGGTCGAGCAGATCGAAAATCGACAGCTCTTCGAAGCACGGAAACGGTCCCGTCGTCGTCTCTTCGCCCGGCATCGTCGGATCGAATTTCTTCACGAACGTGCCCGGCGGCGAATCGCAGCCCCACGTATTGGTCGACGGGTTGTCGATGACGCCGTACGTTTGCGCGCCGCCGATCTCGAGATGCGACGGGAACGTCGGGCCCGTCACACCGTGAAAGAAGCGATCGCTGATCGCCTCTTCGTTCGCGATGTCGAGATAGGGCTGCACTTCGGTCTGCGGCACGTAGCTGAAGCCGTACGACGTCCAGCCGTCGTTCTTGCCGTTGTCGTAGTCGGCGAGAAACGCGTCGTGACTGTGGCCGGTGCCGTTCATCGACGCCGTGAGCGTTTGCGGCGTGAGCGTGACGGGGTTGCCCGCCTTATCGTGCGCCGTCCCGGCGATGTCGGCGATGTCGGCCTTCTTGTGATCGTAGAACTGCATCATGTTGTCGAACGATCGATTTTCGAGGATCACGACGATGACGTGCTGGATCTTCGATTCACCCAGCGACTGCGAACGCGCGGGAGCGCTCGTCGCGGCCACCTGCGGAAGCTGCGAGACGGAGCCGCCGCCGCCGCCCGAACACGCGGAGAGCGCGAACGTCGCGAACACGAAGGCGAGCGCGGACGTGCGAACGCGCGCGAAGGAATGAAACAAGACGCGGGACCTCGAGATTCGGCCGAATGGGGCGGGGCCTTACTCTTAGCATCCCGGGCTTAACGTTCGATTATCACGCGACGCCGTGCGCGTGCGCGTCCTCCGCGTCGAGAATATCGAGGATTTTCGAAAGGTCGGACCGCGTCGCTATGACGGGATGCCGGTCGCGAACGAGCACCTGATCCTCGGGTGACATGCGGTCGACCACGAACGTTTCCAACTTCGCGTCTTCGTTAGACGCAGAAGCGACGACCGCACGGAACGCGTCCAATATCCAAACCCAAGCGCTTGACGATAAAATCGTGCGCGCGAGGAGAAAGAACCGGAGGATCGGTTCGCGCGTGGCGCGCGGCGGCCGTATGCGGAGATCGAGCGGCGTCATATCGCGACGTTCGCAATGTCGCTCGCGAACGACCTCGCCGCTATCCCCCGCCGCTCGCCGTCTGCACCAAGAACACGACCGCCGCGACCGTGACCACCGCCGTTACCGCCCAACCGCGATCGCGATCGGCGCGCTCAAACGTTCGTCGCCCATCACCTTACGGCTGCGCGCCACGAGCATCATCAGACCGAGTGTGAACGGCGTCGTGATGCCGCCGGCGATGCCGCTGATGAACAGCAGCTTGATCGGCGGAACGCCCGCGAGCGCGATGAGCGAAGCGATGGCGAGCGACCCGAGGAGCGTGTAATAGAAGCGGGTCGCGTGTGCGAACGTGGCATCGAGGCTGCGCCGCCAGCCGAACGCTTCGGCCATGACGTACGCGCTCGTTCCCGCGAGCACCGGAATCGCGATCAAGGCCGATCCGAGGAGGCCGACGCCGAAGACGACGCCCGCATACCGCCCCGCGATCGGTATGAGCGCGGCCGCCGCGTCGGAGGCCGTCGCGACGGTCTTGTGATGCGTTCCGAGCGTCGCCCCCGTCGCGACGACGATGAACCAGAAGATGATGCCGGCGAACACGATGCCGGCGACGGCTTCGGCTTGCACGAGCCCGATACGTCGGAGCGGCGGCCGCGCCTCGCTCGTCTCGATGCTCTCCCACACGTAGGCGTAACTCGTGAGCGTCGTGCCGAGCAGTGCGATGGCGCCCGAGATATACGCGTGCGAATGTTCGAGGTGCGGAATCAGCGAGCCGCGCGCGACCGCGAGCCAATCGGGCCGGGCGAGAAACGCGGTCACGACGTACGTGAAGAAGATGATCGTTACGTACTTGAGGACACGCGTGATCGAATCGGACCTGCCGTAGATCAGTCCGGCGGCGGCGAGCGCGGCGATCGGAACGACGAACCAGCGATAATCGATGCCCGTGATGATTTGCAGCGCCGCGCCGCCGCCTTCCAGATCGGCGGCGAGCGTCACGACGTTCACCGCAAGCACGGCGAAGAGCGCCGCGAGCGACAGCCCGCGACCGTACCGGTAGCGGATGCCGTCTTCGAGGCCTTTCTTACTGACGGTGCCGACGCGCGGCGAGCGTCGCGACCGTCGTTGGATCGTTATCGGATGCGCCCGAGACGATCCCCGGGCCCAGACCCTTCGCGAGGCGTCCGAGCGACACGGGGTCCTTCGGGCCCGCGCTCACGCGGTGGTCTTGGTCTCCTCGGCGACCTTCGCGCGATGGAATTGTCCGCTCGTGCCGGGGTTGGGGCCCGTTCCTTGCGTGTACGCGTAGAGCGCGCGCGTGTAGAGCAGGTTCTGCTGGGGTTTCGCGAGCTGCGACCACGGGAGGTCGAGGCGCGGCTTCGGCGGGTGGATCGTTCGTTTTGCGGCCATTCGACGACGGTGCGGCGCGCGAACCCGACTTCCCCGCTCCCCTACCGAACGCGACGGTCGTCGATGGTCTTGAGGAAGGCGTCGTAGAGCGTCCGAGTGCTCGTCGGCAGCGTCCGGTAATAGTACGTGTCGGAGACCGTCGGCCGATCGCGCGACGGCACGATCGTGCGTTCTTCGCGCGCGAACGCGGCAAGCGCCGCCGCGACCGGCTTTTCGGTACCGTCGGAACGCACGATGCCGAAGGACATTTCATGCGGCGCTCGGTCGAAGGGCGGCTCGTCGCGCAGCTCCGCGGCGTAATCGGCCCAGCACCACCAATACGCCCCGAGCCGACCGTCGGCATGTAGCCGTTCGAGCACCGCGGTGCAGTATGCCGCGTTCTCGCTCTCGCGCAGACATGCGTAGGTCGCGAAGATCGGGTCGCCCGGCGAAACGGTCGGATTCGGCGGCTCGTCGGGGAGGGCGACGCGTTCGTAGAGCGAGAGCTTCCCGGGCGGACACGTCGGATTGCCAAACTCGGTGAAGAGCACGTCTTTGAACGAAAACGCCGCCGCGAGCGACGCGAGAAACGGCACGACTTCCGCATCGAGGCGATCGCGCGCGAAGCCGCTGTAGACGCTGTAGCCGTGCATCGTCGCGAACGCGTGCGGTTCGCAGAGCGTCGCGAAGCGCAATTCGCGATCGCGCGTGAGATCTTCACCATGCGTTCCGGCGACGACCGCGTGGCCCGAGGTTTCGCGTAGCGCTTTGGTGAGCCGACGGCTCCAGTCCGCCGCAACGTAGGGATCGCGCGGCTCGCGCAAATTCGAAAATTCGTTGCCGAGGTCCCACGCGACGATCGCGGGATGCCCGCGCAAGCGCTCGCCGACGGCGCGCACGAAGACGATCTGTGCGTCGAGTAAGGCTCCCGCATAGAAGTCGCCGATCCCGTACGGCGACTCGGTGTCACCGGCGATCGTGCGAAAGCGGCCGTGCGGCGTCGCGCGATCGAGCGTCCATGCGGGCAGCCAGTTGACGCCACTCATGTGGCCGCAGAAGAGCGTCGGCATGACGCGTAAGCCCGCATCGTGTGCGAGCGTCACGACGCGTTCCATGCGCGCGAGCATCGCGTCGTCCATCGCATCCGGTGCGGGCTGGAAATCATCCCAGCGCAAGAAGAAGCGCACCGTATCGAGCCCGAGTCCAGCGATACGGGCGAAATCCTCAGCGATTTCACCCGCGTCGAAACGGCGCCACATCGCCATCGCACTGCGGCGCGGCCAGTAGTTGATGCCGACGGAGAAGCGGGCGGGGACGTTCACTCCGCGCGCTTTGCCAAGAACGCTTGCGAATCCGCGCTCGGCGCTCGCGCTTGCGACACCGCGCATCTGCGTCGCGACGGTGTCGTCTGGGCACAAGCGACAACACGACCTATCGCGCACTGAGAGGCGGACCAGGTGATTGCAGGAGCGACGGAACTTGCGAAACTTTCCGAAGACGAACTCCACGCGGTGGACGCGTATTGGCGCGCCGCAAATTATCTCAGCGTCGGACAGATCTATCTGCTCGCAAATCCACTCCTGCGCGAGCCGTTGCAGTCCGAACACGTCAAGCCACGATTGCTCGGACACTGGGGCACCACGCCCGGAATCAACTTTATCTACGCGCATCTCAACCGGGCGATCGCGGCGCTCGATCTCAACGCCATCCTCATCGCAGGTCCGGGCCACGGCGGGCCGGGCGTTGTCGCGAACGCCTATCTCGAAGGCACGTACAGCGAAATTTTTCCGGGAGTGTCGCGCGATGTCGTGGGCTTGGCGAAGCTGTTCAAACAATTTTCGTTTCCCGGCGGCATCCCGAGCCATGCGGCGCCGCAAACACCCGGATCGATCAACGAGGGTGGAGAGCTCGGGTATTCCCTGTTGCACGCTTACGGCGCCGTCTTCGATAATCCGGATCTCGTCGCGGTTTGCGTCATCGGCGACGGCGAAGCGGAAACCGGCGCGCTCGCAACGTCGTGGCACGGCAACAAATTTCTCAACCCGGTCCGCGACGGTGCGGTGTTGCCCATCTTGCACCTCAATGGGTTCAAGATCGCGCAGCCGACGGTGCTCGCGCGCATTCCGGAAGAAGAACTGCGCGAGTTGCTGCGCGGGTATGGATACGAACCGCACTTCGTAGCCGGGCACGAGCCTGAAGCGATGCATCACGCGATGGCCGCCAAAATGGCGCACGCGCTCGCGCGCATCGCCGAGATTCAGCACGACGCGCGCGTGCACGGCTTTCACGAGCGACCGCGATGGCCGATGATCGTTCTCGCATCGCCCAAAGGCTGGACGGGGCCGGCGTTCGTCGACGGTCATGCAGTTGAGGGAACGTGGCGCGCGCATCAGGTACCGCTCGCGGACGTTCGCGGCGACGTGGGCCACTTGCGCCAACTCGAGGCGTGGATGCGTTCGTATCGCCCGGACGAACTCTTCGACGAGGCGGGTGCCCTGGTTGCCGACGTCGCGAAGGTCGCGCCGTCGGGCGAGCGTCGCACGAGCGCGAACCCGCACGCGAACGGCGGCGCGTTGCTCGTCGATTTGGTGCTGCCCGACTTTCGCGCGTATGCGGTCGACGTTTCGAGCCCCGACGCGAAGCGTGGTGAGGCAACGCGCGTGCTCGGGACGTTTTTGCGCGACGTCATCGCGGATAATCCCGCAAACTTCCGACTGTTCGGGCCGGACGAAACGGCATCGAATCGACTCGATGCCGTCTTCGAAGTGACCGATCGGGTTTCGACCGCGACCATTGTAGCGGAAGACGATCGCCTCTCGGTGACCGGACGCGTCATGGAAGTGTTGAGCGAACACGCCTGCCAAGGCTGGCTCGAAGGTTATCTCCTCACCGGACGTCACGGCCTCTTCTCGTGTTACGAGGCGTTCGTGCACGTCGTCGATTCGATGTTCAACCAGCATGCGAAATGGCTCAAGGTTTCACGCACGCTGCCGTGGCGTCGACCGATCGCATCGCTGAACTATCTCTTGACCTCGCACGTCTGGCAGCAAGATCACAACGGCTTCAGTCATCAGGATCCCGGCTTCATGGATCACGTCGTCAACAAGAAGGCCGACGTCGTGCGCGTGTATCTGCCGCCCGACGCCAACACGCTGCTCTCCGTCGCCGATCACTGTCTGCGCAGCCGCAACTACGTCAACGTGATCGTCGCGGGCAAGGCGCCCGCGCCGCAGTGGCTCGATATCGAGAGCGCGGTGCGTCACTGCACGGACGGTGCCGGCGTGTGGGAGTGGGCGAGCAGCGACGCGGGTCGCGAACCCGACGTCGTGCTCGCGTGCGCGGGCGACGTGCCGACGCTCGAAACGCTCGCCGCCGTCGATCTGTTGCGCACGCACGTCCCGCATCTCGCGGTTCGCGTGGTCAACGTCGTCGATCTCATGTCGCTGCAGCCGCGCTCCGCACATCCGCACGGCTTGGACGATCCCGATTTCGACGCGATGTTCACGCACGACAAGCCGGTAATCTTCGCATTCCACGGCTACCCGGCGCTCATCCATCGGCTGACCTACCGCAGGCATAATCACGCGAATTTCCACGTGCACGGCTACAACGAGGAAGGCACGACGACGACGCCGTTCGACATGACGGTGCAAAACGAACTCGATCGTTTCCATCTCGCAATCGACGCGATCGATCGCGTGCCATCGCTCGGTGCGAGCGCCGATGGCGCGCGCCGACACTTCCACGATCGACTCGCCGACCATCGCGCCTACGTCCGCGAGATCGGCGACGACCTGCCCGACGTGCGCGACTGGACGTGGACGCCCGCGCGGTCGTGAACGTCTTCGTCGTCAACGCGGGTTCGAGCAGCATCAAGGCGGCCGCGTTCGCGGGCGACGCATGGCGCGAGCGCTCGCTGGAACCCGCGTGGTCGTGCGAGGTGCGCTGGACGACATTACCCGCGCGCGCGAAGCTCGTGTGGTCGACGCCGACCTCGCACGGCGAGGCGGAGGTCGCGGTCGACGATCACGGCAGCGGCGTCGCAGAGATCGTGCGGATCGCACGCGAGACGGTCGACCTTCGACCGGCCGTCGTCGGCCACCGCGTCGTGCATGGCGGCGACGAACGCGAACCGGCGCGCATCGACGAACGCGTGCGCGATGCGATCGAAGCGGCCGCGGACCTCGCACCCGCGCACAACCGTGCGGCGCTCGCTGGCATCGATGCGTGCACGGCGGCGTTTCCCGATGCCCTGCAGGCCGCGGAATTCGATACGGCGTTCCATGCGACGATGCCGCCGGAAGCCGCGGCGTTCGCGTTACCGTACGCGTGGTTCGCCGAGCGCGGCCTGCGGCGCTACGGCTTTCACGGCATCAGTCACGGCTGGTGCGCGCGACGCACGGCCGAGCTGCTCGGCGTCGATCCGCACGGATTGCGCCTCGTGAGCGCGCATCTCGGCAACGGTGCGTCGCTAGCCGCAATCGTTTCCGGCGCGAGCGTCGATACGACGATGGGCTTCACGCCGCTCGACGGTCTGATGATGGGCACGCGCTCGGGCAGCGTCGATCCGGGGCTCGTTCTTTACCTGTTGCGCACGGGTGCATCGACGGTCGAAGAACTCGATCGCACGCTCAACCACGATTCCGGACTGCTCGGCGTCAGCACGATCTCTTCCGACGTTCGTGACGTCGCAGCGGCCGCCGAACGTGGCGTCGCTTCGGCGGCGCTCGCGCTCGATATGTTCGTCCATCGTGTCAGCGCGAGCATCGCCGCGATGGCAGCATCGGCGGGCGGCATCGACGCGCTCGCATTCACGGGGGGCATCGGCGAGCATTCGGCGCTCGTTCGTGGGCGCGTTTGCTCGCGGCTACGCTTCCTCGGCGTCGCGCTCGACGCCGAACGCGATGCGGGAAATGGCGATCGCGAGATCGGAGCGGCGGACGCGGCGGTGCGCACGGTGGTCGTGCGTGCGCGCGAAGAACTCGCGGTCGCGCGAGCCGTCGCTCGCTTCGCGCGCGTCAATCTCTGACCGACATCGCACAACGTCTGTCGCGTACGCTCGCGGTCGTCGCGTATGCGGGACCGATGTACGACTATCTTTCGCAACGCCGCGACCCACGGCGTTGCGTCAGAGCTGCGCGATATCGAGCGTCGAGGTCAAGTCGTCGAGCGAGGTGAGGAGATCGAGCATCGGCGCGATCGCGGGAAGCTCGTACCGGAAAAAGTAGCGCGCCGTCGTGACCTTCCCGGTCAAGAACGCGTCGTCGTTCCCACCCGGCGCCGCGAGCGTCGTACGCGCGACGCGCGCTTGTGCCAGCCACATCCACGCGACGACGATCGTGCCGATCGCATCGAGATAGATCGTGGCATTGGCGAGCGCGCGCTCCGCGCCGACCGCGCGCTGCGCGGCGACGAGCGTCGCCGTCACGGATTGCGCGCGATCGACCATCGATGCGAGCGCTGCCGCTTCGCTTGCGAGTTCCGCATCTGCTGCCGCGTGGCCGATCTCGGCGCGGATGCGCGCGAGAAGCAGCGTGAACCCGATGCCATCACCGAGCGAGACCTTACGACCGAGAAGATCGAGTCCTTGAATACCCGTGGTGCCTTCGTGGATCGGGTTGAGCCGCTGATCGCGAAAGAGCCGCTCCACGGGATATTCGGGCGAATAGCCGTAGCCGCCGAGTACCTGGATCGCGAGTGAATTCGCAACGCAGCCGTGTTCGCTCGGCCACGTCTTGGCTATCGGGGTGAGGACTTCGAGCAGTTGGTGCGCCGCCTCGCGTTCGGCCGGGTCGGGATGCGTGTGTTCGTCGTCGACGAGACGCGCGCAATAGGTCACGAGCGCGAGGCCGCCCTCGACGATCGCCTTCTGCTGCAGCAGCATGCGGCGCACGTCGGCGTGCTCGACGATCGCGATCGGCGGCGCCGTCGGATCCTTCGCGCCGGTGCGGCGGCCTTGCGGACGCGTCTTCGCATAATCGAGCGAATAGCGATACGCGGCGTAGGCCGTGCATGCGGCCCATGCACCGATGCCGATGCGTGCCTCGTTCATCATGTGGAACATTTGGCGCATGCCGGCGTGCGGCTCGCCGACGAGATACCCGATGCACGCGCCGCGATCGCCGAGCGATAGCGCGCAATTCGAGATGCCGCGCTGGCCGAGTTTGTGGTTGAGGCCGACGACGGTGATGTCGTTGCGAACCGTCGCCTTACCGGCGGGATCGAGTGCGAACTTCGGCACGATGAAGAGCGAGATGCCTTTCACGCCCGGCGGCGCGTCCGGGAGGCGGGCGAGTACGAGGTTGACGATGTTTTCCGACAGCTCGTGTTCCGACGCCGAGATCCACATCTTATTGCCGGTGATGCGGTACGTGCCGTCGGGGTGCGCCACGGCGAGCGTCGCGACTTCGGCGAGCGACGAACCGGCCTGCGGTTCCGTCAGCGCCATGGTGCCGAAGTACCGTCCCTCGACCATCGGTTCGAGCCACGTTTTCTGCTGCTCGGCCGATGCGAATACCGCGAGAAGATTCGCCGCGCCCTGCGTGAGGAATGGGTAGCCGGCTGCCGGCCCGTTCGCCGCGCTGAACACGAGCTGCGTCGCGACGGTCATCAAATGCGGCAACTGCATGCCGCCGTGTTTGGCATCGAAACCGACGGCCATGAAGCCCGCGTCGCGGAACGCGTCCAGCGCGCCTTGCAGCGCGGGCAGCGTCGCGACTTTTCCATCGCGTAGCACCGGCTCGTGTGCGTCGAGGTCGGCCGCGATCGGTGCGAAGCGTTCGCCCGCAACGTCGTACGCGGTGTCGATGATCGAGGCGAACGTCTCGACGTCGTGGTCGGCGTACCGTTCGCGCGCGACGAGCCCGGCGAGATCGTTCATCGCGTACAGCTGAAAATCGAGATCGCGCCGCGAGAGCGCATCGAACGTGGTGGCGAGCATCCCCGGCACTTGTCTGGACGCCGTTGTGAGTCATGCCGCGGCAAAAAAAGAGGACGGCCTCGACCGGCCGCCCTTTGCACGCGCGAGTGCTCCGTCTTAGAACAGGTTCCAGAGGTACTGGTTGTACACTTCGTGGTGGTACTGGACTTCTTGCGCCTTCACGAACGTGCCGAGCAAGCGCGGGCAACGATCGGCGCTGGCCTGCTTGAGTTCGGCGTAACGTTCCTTGACGTCGGCGCCGAGCAGCTCGGTCGTCCAACCGGCTTTGCGGAAATTCGCGATCGCATCGTAGATGTTGTCGGGCAGATAGCGCGACGCCTGACGGATGTTGGGATCGCTCGAAATCGTGCCGTGGAGGCCCGTCTTGAACACGGATAAGAGCGCGAGGTATGGATTTGCGTCCGGGGCGACCGAACGCACTTCGACGCGTGAGCTGCGTTCGTTGCCGAAGGGGATGCGGACCATCGAGCCGCGGTCGATTGCGGATGCCTTGATTTGATTCGGCGCTTCGAAATGCGGGTCCAGGCGGCGGTACGAGTTGACGCTCGAGTTGAGCGCGAGGCAGATGTCGTCGCCGTGCGTGAGGATACGATCGATGAAATCCCAGCCGAATTTCGAGAGTCGCTCGGGGCCGTCCGCGTCCCAGAAGATGTTCTTGCCGTCTTTGCTCACCGAGACGTTGGTGTGCATGCCGTTGCCATTGACGCCGACCACGGGTTTTGGCAAAAAGCTCACCGACATGCCGAGTTTCGTCGCGACCTGGCGGCAGATCAGCTTGTAGAGTTGGATCGTATCGGCCGCAGCGACGACTTCGCCGTAGCTATAATTGATCTCAAATTGCGACGGCGCGACTTCCGGGTGATCTTTCTCGTTTTCGAAGCCCATCGCGCGCTGCACTTCGGCGACCGTATCGATGAAGAGCCGTAGCGGATCGCCCGGTAGCGAGTGGTAATAGCCGCCGGTGTTGACGTACTCGAACGTACCGGTTTCGTGAAATTTACGTTCTGCATCGAGTCCGGCGAAAACGAAGCCCTCGATCTCGTTTGCGGCGTTGAGCGTCATGCCTTCCGCGAACGCTTCGGCGGAGAGTTTCTTGAGGCTGCCGCGGATGTCGCCCGCGAAGGGCGAGCCGTCGCGGTTGAGCACGTCGGCGAAGACGAGAACTTTGCCCGCACCGAAGATGTCGCCCGGGCCCAAGTAGAACGCGCTCCAGTCGAGTTCGAGCCGCAGATCGCTCTCTTTTTGCGCCGTGAAGCC